>Ga0224501_10004020_pt1 | contig 11597 bp, 5 predicted proteins | sample SF_Oct11_sed_USG_4_FD_169105 | JGI IMG/M metagenome (GOLD analysis project Ga0224501, IMG submission 169105) | Sediment microbial communities from San Francisco Bay, California, United States - SF_Oct11_sed_USGS_8_1 | ecosystem: Environmental > Aquatic > Marine > Sediment | place: USA...
GGAACACAACTCCAAAAAGCATTGACCATCGACCGTGTCATAACCCCTTTAATGATCACCCCTTCGAAGGAAACGTAACGTAGTTAGTTTCTGAGAAGTGGTTCGACAGGGGTGCCAAAACCAGCCAATGCTAAGCCTTTCGCAGAATGTACCTGGCTACAGCGGTGCATGCCCCAATGTCCGGAATGGCTGGGAAAACGGATTACGCTACACTTGGGGCGGCACGCGAGCGGATAGATCCCACGCGCCGCGACACCAAGTTGGTGTGCCGTTAGTCCCTGTTTGCTCAAAGCCAGCGGCCTTCTCCGCTAGAAGTCGTTGATAGCTGTAGGAATGCAGCACTGTTGCTACTGACAGCCGGTGTTAACAGTCTGAGTTAGAGGTCAAGGACTAGAACAAATTGGCTAAAGCCCGCGGGCTCAAGCAAAGGCCGCGCGTGCGCCGTTTGGCATTTCCGACTGTTCGTTTTCATAGCGTTTCGCTTTGCATGTTTGTATTGGCCCCATTTTTTTTCTTTCGAAGGGGTGCTCTCTTGCCATAGACTGCCAATGGTGACCACTGTTCGTTGAGGGGGTAGTTGCTTGCGATAGGCGATGCTGGCATGGCTGGTATTTCTAATCAGTAGCTTGATTTCAATCAGTGTGTGATGAATCAGCCAACGACAGTCGGTATTTCGGCCTGAATACAGTCAAACCACCCAGTGACACATGGATAAACAAAGACCCATCTATTTATCAACCGGCATCGCCTTTCGCAAGCAACTACCTCCTCAACGAACAGTGGGCGCCATTGCAAGTGTATGGCACGAGAGCACCCCTTCGAAGGAAACTACGCAGCCAGCACAAACAGATTGTGACTGCCAAACGTTTAGAAAATCCAAAATGCCCCACAGCGCTTGCGCGGCCTTGGCTTGAGCACGCGGGCTTTAGACGATTGCTTCAAGTCCTCGGCCTCTCATATAATACAGACTGTTGTTACCAACGGCTGTCATTAGCAACGATTGTCATCAGCAACGGTGGTCATCAGCAACAGTTGTCATCAGCAACGGTTGTCATCAGCAACGGTTGTCATGCTGCATACCTACAACTTCGAACGACCTCCAGTTAAGAAGGCCGCCGGCTGTGTAAATTCGCAAATTCAACCCTCGCGAAGGATTTTGAACGCGAACATCGCCACAACCGCTCACATTCTCACACCGGTGGTGGTCCTATTTCGAATCTATCAGCGTTTGGGCTGCCGCTCAGGTAGCGTAATTCTTTTTTTCAGCCACTCCATACATCGGGCAGTGGGGAACTCGCCATTATTGCTAGCTACGTTTGCGAAAGGCTGAGCTTCGGCTGGTATTGGCACCCCTCTTGAACTAGACCCCTTCTCAGAAACAAGCTACGTTGTTTCCTTTGAAGGGGTGATCAACACAGCCGATACCAGAGGCTAGACGGATGGTACTACCGTCTCCTTTAAGTTTAACCAAGGAGTTATCCCCTTTAACTCTGAACGTATCCAAATGCACCAGTACAATGTGACCGAGTAATAGTACTACCATACTAGACGATTTGCCGTCCAAAAAATCGTTGGTTTTCCCAGCCGAGTTTTCTACGGAGTTGTCTTCAATTTGTCTGTGTTTTAACCATTCTCAAAAAGGGACAACTCCGCGATAACTCGGCCGCGAAGGCGTCAACGATTTTCCGGACGACAAATCCTTTAGTTTGTCATGACCATTACTAGGTCACATTTACTGGTGCATTTAGTTATGCTCAGAGTTAAAGAGGATAACTCCTCGTCTAGGAGACAGTAGTACCAGCGGTCTGGCCTCAGGTATCGGTTGTCTTGATTGATGAATCGGACATGAATGCAAAACCAGTTAGTTCAGACTGCCGGTAGCGAACTAAGCTATGATTCCACCTGAATTCCGAAAAATGTCATAAAAACTGGTTGATATGAACTGAAATCATAATTATGTGGCATACAACATTAGTTTATTTCAGTTGAATTGATTTATTCTAGTCCAGAACGGATATTTCTTAGGTTTTGGCCCATTTTCAAAGAGAAGACAACTCCGTGGCTGAGTCAGTCGCGAACCGAGACTGATCAGTCTGGCAGTACCATAATGCTGTTATCCATTATATAACCACATTCATATAGAGTAGAAGACGATAGCTCTATGCCCACACGGCATAAACTTGACAGGCGAGACCAGACAAACCAACCACCAAGTACCAACAACCTCTCACTAACTTCATGCCAACAGCTTCACTACACTAAGTTTGGGTCACAGAGTTTGTATTCCTTTGAACTCTAGAGAAAAACTTTATGCCTTGAGTAAGTTTTGCTACAACCAACATACTGATAAATAATTGTGTTACCAATAGTTATTAGTTGGCAGATGAATGAAATAGTGACCCCAATACTAGCTAATTACACCCTGCGATAATTGAAGTATCTTCCCTTACCGTTTTGCTGTCTTAATCCCAGATGGACCTGGCACAGCCATGGATATTTGTTATTATATGCCCATGGTTAAGGTCATCTCTTTATAGAGAAAAAGGAAACTCAATGCTTACAAAGACACCCAATAAATAATCCCAAAAGGGTGTATGCGGACACCCAGGCGTAGAACAGTTACTGGCTGATATGTGATGGAATTGTTCATTGGATGGGATCCTATCTGGAATCCTCCCAAAGGAAATCGAACTTCGATGTCAGTTTGAGTTTTCTTCCGAACTGATGTTTTTTTTAAAGTGTAGCAGTACTTCTGCAAGGGAATGGTGGCATAAAGAAGGGGAGCAGGTACTAAGACCTAGTATACGCTGAACTTAAATAGGCTACAGGTATCTTTGCGGAGGAAGCAGGGTCGTTGCCAAGAGAAATAATTCTGTCTCTAGTCTATTCGGTATCTAGTTTTTCAACCTAGATTACATTTACTCTCAACTAAGCCTGTCACTGAGCATTGGCTTTATGTACTAAAATTAGTGAACCAATGCAAAAAGCTGAATATTTTTTATTCGCTTTTCAGTTTATTGCCAATTGATACTACCATTTGATGCTGCGATAGGCTACTTGCTCCTCCGAATATAGCTTATAGCTAGTCCACTTTGGTGATACTGTCTGAACACTAACATAATGAACGCAAACAAACAAATGGACGGGTTGTAACAAAGATGACCCCATAAAAGCTAGCGTTACAATAAACCCAAAGTGATTCGCTCATGAATGAATAGAATCTACAAGAATCCCCTGCCAGTAGGACAGAATTTGATTTTAACCGCAGGAGGCAACTAGTCACAATTCCAGTGTACCGGGTTTAGTTATGGGAGACAACCATAGTCAAATGCAAACCATTTGGGTAATTACACCAACTGAGTGTTTGATATAAGGATAAAAACGCAACACTGGATTAGCTTTCATGCGCCGTGAAGCGCTAGACTAGGCAACACTAGATGAACAAAGCAAATTGACCGAGAAGAGACTCAACACTAGAGCCTAGAAAGACAAAAGCGCTGGGCATCTGTTGGCCATTACCATGGAGTGAACTCTATTACGCCATTACTAACTTCTAGAGTCGCTGTATCGCAACTATACCATTACCAGAAGTTATGGGCAATCAACCACAGGCAAGGTTTGGTTTGGCAGGGTGTAGCTAGTTCAAATACCCATCAACTAAACCTGAAAACGTAAAAACTGAGAGAGCAGCAGTCAACTTGAGTTAGCATGAGCTTGTTGAGCTGCTAACATTAGGAAATGAGACCTGGCAATCAACCAACGGCACCCAAGGTAGAAAGTTCAGCTTCTCAAGGACAGAAACAATAAAACTAAAAGGTAGCAATAAAAAACAAAATATGCCTCCTACTCTACAAAGGCAGGCAGCACTCCCCAACAGTTTTTGAAATGAATAAATTACCCTTGAAGCTTCCTGTGTAGGCTACCTGGTTGTACTAATGAGATACCCAATGATTCAGAATCAATCAAGAGTGATTCCTTGCCTAGTAAACTAATCAATAAATGAGTCACTCACTCCCTTGGTATTTGACAGTCTTGCATTTCGCAATCTATGTCGCAATACTAGCAAATATGACTGATTGACCACTCCGTTATACTAAGACTGATGGTATAACTCGGAGCTTATTCCGTACCTCTGTATTACGGTTGGCTCACTTAGGATAGGTGAAACCAATCTCAAATATAGTGTGAGTCAATGAAAAACAGCTAGTATAGAAGAGCAAGACCATCATATAAATGTCAAACCATTAACAAGATTACCGGCAGCTCAGAAACATGTTTAGTCATCCAAATTTCCCCACACGCCAGTATACCCGTGTGTGCGTCTATGCTCACACTCCAGTTTATAAAAATTAATTAACTAATCAGTAAGTTCAGAGCTAATCATCACAATGGATCAAGGTGAATGTGGGTCTGAAAACTAACACCATGGTGTTGTCTTCATACCAATAAACAAGCTGACACAGGTGTCTAACTGGTGACAATACTTGGTCTGAATCATCCTAATAACTGAATGACAAACCAAGCCACTTTTTCCAAAACAAACATGAATGCCAGTGAATAATCAACAGCTACTACGACCCTCTCTTTTTATATGCAATAATTAGAGTCGATCTCAATGGTAAGACTTACGACTGCGAAGTTTAACTTTAAACATGCTAAACGATAAACCCCTCCAAGTGTATGAATATGATAGATCTGGAGTCATACCCATAGGTCAGGCCGAAAGTTGAACCTAAAATTCTAACCTTTATCTGTACAAACTGAAGAGTTGAGTAAACTGGATCAGTGAATGGCGACACTGACTGACTCCGTGACTCACTAGTCACTACTCACATCAGTCAGTGCCTCACAGTCACACTCACAGTCACAGGTCACACTCAGAGTCATTCACAGTGAATAGTTGAACTTAGAGAACAGCACGCTCTCTGATATATTAAGGATATAGTACGTTTTTAACACCGGTAGTGAAATGAATCAAAGAGCCCTGTTGGTTAATTTTAAAACATACGTATGTGTGTCAAACTGTGGAGCACTCCAGTCCATGTGACAACGCGACGGGCGCTTCACAACCACCTGTCACTCACTTGGCAGATTGAGAAGTGCGGACTTGACATACTTACAGTTTTACCCGCTTAAGAGTTCCCCCAGCGTTACATAAAATGATTGGAAATAGATAATACTTACTAGAAGATACAAGAGTCTACAATATGTTGCTATTTAATCCGCTGCCAGGCAAGTAATGCCTGTCAAACTTGGACAGCAGAGATAGATGGTCCGAGAGGTACCCGTTCACTTCCAGTTTGTAGGATTTCAATCCGGGTCAACGGTCAAACCGGTTTACGCATGCGCGCAACGAGCTCTATTGGCATAAGACGGTGTCTTCTATTGTGTCCAGTGCGATATTTTCATACCCTTAGTCTATAACCAAGACATCCGCATATAAAGCGAAACTACGAATGTTAGGCAGCCATAAACCACAACCCCCAATCGAATCGGTGTTCAGATCGCCAAAATCTGCTTAGCATAGACACGCTCTTCTGGTTCTCTACCCCAACTGTTATGCATGGACTGGCCTCTCAGCTCCGCTTCTGAGCTGCTTCAGCAAGATCTTGCGCAGCATTGACTCTGTGAGAACGATAGCCTAGAAAGCTGCAGTACAAGTACATCTATTTTTATTGTCAAGGCATTAGAGTCTGGTCCAGCTGGTAATGAGAGCCAGCCATTCATACCAATAACTGATTCGCAATACTGCAATATATGCCTGATTCTAAACGACTAAAATGGAGACTAACAAAAGGGAAAGCAGAATTTCAACGTTATTAGATAAACATTCTATATGGGTTTCAGATGGGTTTTTGTTTTGTTTCTGCTAATAGTATTTCGATCGCCATATAGACAGAACCTCTCTATTTGTATATGTGTTGCAAAACATTAACCACACTTTCTCTACGCAAGTCAGTTCAGATCAGCAAATTCAGAGCCCCGTGAGGCGGAGGGGTTCTATGGTTTTGAAAAATTAGTTGTTGTTTCATCTAAAACATCTGACCTTAAGACAGTCATGGGGTTATAAACAAGAAAACTAATCTGTTTTGGCTGTATTGGCATGTATTATGATATATACACAGCGGCATAAACGTATGCACTGAACTGGTCTATGGCAAAATTGTTGTTTGCATCAGTAACTCTACTTACAGACCACAATATCCACTCAACACTATCCACCTAGTTATAACACAGCTGCTTCTGAGGAACTCAGTACCTCAGAACCTGCATATGAGAAGTTGAGAATGCTCACCATACAACAATTAAGTTGCAGGCAACCTTTTCTGGGGCTAAAGCGTAGAGCAAGGATAACTCTATGGGCTAAAGTCACAGGTTTTTGCAAGCTTCAGGACATTCATCACAACTGTTGAATACATGTCTCAGAAAGTCCCCAAACAATTATGAATTGGTGGATTTTGTTGTTTGCTATGTTTATTTGACTGTATTTGTGTCCTTTTGTAAAAATCAAAATCCCATGCAGCCTCAGTGCAGTATTACAGTAATTCCCTCTCAGATATGTACGCATATATGTACACATAGGCATACATAACGTACCATGAATGATATCATCGGTGGCATAATCCTTTTTTTAAAGGAAGTCTAAACCACAGATGAGGAGATCTGGAAGACTAATTGACCCAAATTGAGCCATGAACCTAGTATGGTGTTTACCTACATGAAAATGCCAGATATCAAGGTATTCATATGGTTTTGTATTCTAGTACATGTGTATTTCATTGCTTTGTTTGCCAGATCTAGGGCAGATCTGTCAGCCTCTAAGCATCAAAAGGTCATCTCATCACCTATACACAGCCTGTCTTACCCCATTACTTTCTAAATCCTCTACTTAGATTGCCCTAGTTATAAGCTGCTTTTAAGCTTGCCTGCTGTGAGAGCTACTAAAGTTCTGCTAGATAGGTTGCCATCACCTTTCTAATGGATGCAAAGATCATGAATGTACCTACCCTATGCTGCAGCTGAGGAGACGCTGTAGCTGAGTGGTCAGGGCACTCGCCGCAGGCGTTGAAGGCTTGTGTGAGGGATTTTCCAAAACACACTCTGTTCAACCAGCAGTAAATGGGTACCCGAGTCTCTTCAGTGCTGGGTAATGAGATTATGAGGAAGAAGAGTGGCGCCGCACCTCAGTTACAACCATTGCCTGTACGAGTTGGCTCTCTACAACAGCCACTTCCCCACATGGCCATTGTCCATGAGACCAACCTTTACCTTTTTACCCCGCTGTTACTGATAATACCACCCTTCAATATTGAATTCCTCGATAGACTACAATAATGAATGACCGCTTCCATCAGTCTCCAGAGACTTAGCGCAGCTTTTAGTGAGGCTTCAAGCCTGGGGGCAGGGCTGACATTATAGCCATGTGACCTGGCACTCCAGCATGTGCCGCTATATGGCTTAGCTTGGCCAATCGGCTGCCATATTTTGATAAGTCAGGTCACTGGCTAGGTTGGTGTAGTGGGTGAGCAATAAACCCCTAGGCAATGCTTCGTTGGCTGGCTCAGCATGGAGCATTGTGCTACAAGTTTGGGTGCCTTGGGGATCGGTCAACCTATAGGCCATGTTTTATGCATCACCTGCAGAGAACTCGGCTCATTTCTCACAACAGAGGAGAGGCAGATTTTCAAAAGCTACGAAGCGATAGTGACTCTTATCCACTGGTTAGGCCTGACCTCTGGCTGTTATTTCCGGTGTGGTAATCAAAAGTCATACTAGTAAACTGGCATGAGAGGCATCAAGCTAAATATCTGTGTCAAGGAAAGACCTGCCAGACTACCGACTAGGCTACAGACAAATTGACATTGCCGAGGTATAACTACATTTTGTTATCAGAACTTTTCAGTTATCAAGCCCATCACTTCCCGAGCCAGCTTTCCCTCCACAACTGACTACTTTTGGAATACAAGCAATTGTATTCTACTCTGGCCTTCGACTAAATTTTTCTTTGTCAGCTTGAATTTTTTACTTCCTATAATAAAAGCATTCGTCCTTTGGACTCGAAAAGGAATTAAGGCCACTCCCCGAGGAAGCCTGATTAGTCCAAGGGCTGGTGTAAAGTGAGGGAGAGCTGCATCACACATCAGCCTGACAAGCTCATCGGAGATCACCCTGATCCAATGGCAGTAGGTTGTATAGGTCAATGTGCTGTGAGGTTGGGGGTTAGTCAACCTAGACCCATGTTACCCATCACCGGCTCGCCCTACAAATCTGCAGTGAGCCAGGGGGATCTTTGACAGCCGAAGAGTGATATTGACCCTCATCCACTGGTTTGGACTTTCATTATTACCACGGAAATTTGAAGTTACAGTAGTGACGTGGAGCGAGAGGCTTGCTTAGGCTTGTTTAGGTTCGTAGCAAGTAAAATGCCAACTGAGCCATCTCGGCTTCTATGGGAGAAGATAACTCCATTACTCTACAATAATGCGCGATGTTCAGTCTTTCTTAGGATAGAAATGCCGTCAAAACACATCAAAAGTCAAAACAGAGTCACGCACACTGTCCTTGAACTAAAAACCTAGTGTCTTAGTAAAAAAAACTACTGTATTGAATCATAGAACCAACTGATTCATGGGGTCATGGATGTTACATAATACGTTGTGATGGGGAAGATTACACAGCTGTATTTGGACATTGCTGTGCGCATATGACGCATGAGATGAGCATTTATAATGTTTTCCCCATGTCACATCACTAACTTTGTCTCTTGTTTGGTATCGATGCTCCGTGTATTCTCTCCTTTTTATATGGTCATATGGCAAGCAGACTATCCACTCATCGGGTAGCGCTACCAGTGTCTGCTAACTTTGTCAAGGATTGTGCACCGGGCGTGTTGGGGTGCTCAGGGCAATTGCCGTCAATGAAGTGGTCTGCAGTCTGCTGTTGGCCACATTGACAGAGTGATGATGATTTCAGGCCAAATTTGTGGATCGAATTTTGCTTGCAAAACAACCAGCTCCTGTTCGGAGCCTGTTGAGTTTTGTCCAACCATGCATTCCTCGGGAGAGCACAGCCAGGCGGTTCATCAGATGGGCCAGGAAAGAAGCACTGGATTCTGGTGGTGGAGTTGGCCTTTCACCATTCGCACCACCTCATTGAAAGGTATCAGTGGAACGACTTCCGGCGAGAAAGAGAAGAGATTGCGCAGTTCACACAAAGGGAGGCCGACATTTGGCTTCCCGTACCCCTCTTGGTGAGTCACCAAACCATTCGGAGAAAAACTGAAGATATCACACTGGTCCAGTCAGTGTATTGGTGTAACCACATCATCTTCACAGTACGCGTTTTGACATGGGCATTCCTATTTCACCTAGATAATGATGACATTTTTAAAGGTTACACAATTATAGTGCTGAATCAGTGCACATCCAAACAATTAGTTTGAGCTCGGCAAGTATTCTGTCCCTTCCAGGATGTCAGCTATAAAGGTCTGTTTGTTCTTCAGGATGCAGACTGGCTCTTAATGAACTAAAACATATTGCCCATATAAACTCAGTTGAGTTGACCTTTATATTGATGAAGGTGTATGTATCATTGATGTGCGAGTAACGAATTGTGTAAGGAATCAGACTCCTCTTCTGGCTTCTCTCCTGTGTCGGTTCGCTTATGGGGTCCGTGACTCTCAAAGGCCCTGTCATTTGTGTTTGGCATAGCTTTTATGACTAAGCCTGTTTCCTGTTGCCAACCCGCCTCTTTATTCAAGTTTGGGACTGTCAGAGAGCTGTGCTGCATTGCCCCCCTCAGTCGCGGAGTAATGTATTACACATCGTTCACTGAGACCACAACTACTTTTCTCGAAAAAAGGAGTGGTGTATCTCTGAAAACCAGGAAGCGATCTTATCCACCCACTGGCTAGGACCCCAGTTATTCTGTGACAAACTGTAAAAGCTGCGTTATTTATGTTCTGATAATTCTGAGCCATGATCCTATTTTGTGATTTTTTATTGGTACGCACACAGATTATAGGCTGTTGTGATTAGACTAGAAATTCCTGCGTATATAGAACACCAGTCATTCTACTCAGCCCGTCGACATATCCGATACATGTAATTACTTGATGAAGCAGTCAATGGCTGTGCTACAAGAGTCTGTGTGCATGTAACGTGCAATTGCGAATGCAGCTAACACAACAAAAAAAGGAGTTGTAGAGAGGATCGAAGACAGAAGTGGGTGCCTGGTGAAGGTGCATACATTTCCTTGTAACAGACAAGTTCCTATAGAGCTCACTGTATGTCACATTTTTTGTGTGGAAAGAGAAACCAAAAATCCACCCAGGTGTGTTGGATTAATCTATGAAAAGTGTATTACTTGACTTACATATTACACGATTAAGAGCATGCATTGCAGTGAGTTAAGTCCACAGAACTTCGCAGCATTGTGTCATTTGGTGACTGAATTTCATGACCAATGGAAGCTATCTGCATGCGGCTTTATATGATGCAACCACTCTAGATCAGAGCGGATTTCCATCCAATTGTTTCATACGTTCATTCACGATTTCCATGATGTCCCCACTGTTCTGTTTGTTCACCAAACAACATCCGATGAAAGTTCCTTGACACTCTCCGCTCCAGCAGGTCCAGCTTGTAGACCGTTATTTGTCATGCTCCACACCGGGCAGTTTTAGTCGCTGCCTATCAAGAATATCAATGATTGCTAGCAGAATGTTAACAATCTGTTACGCAATGCAGTTCAACACCTAGAGCCAAGGCATCATAATAAACAATAGAGCCATGATAAGGACCCTATCAGCACAATGCCCCTCATAAATTACATGGGTGGCATAGTTTGATTTCCAGTGAGTTGTGCTGTAAGATAAATAAGAAAGGTAATCTAAGGAGTCTTCCAATCGTATTTCTCCAAGTTTTACATAAGGAAGTTTCTGCCCTAATCAGTTATCATCCTAACTCTCTATGGTCCCAGTAGACAATGTATGTGGTTCTATGGCTCTCTACGTAGGTGGATATATGTTTTATGTTTACTTTGAATTGTAAACTGTTGACCCGTGCATGCCACTTTGCTGGGTCCAGCTTTCTATATGATGTATTAGAAAGAATTCCGACGTTTTGGTTGTGTATGCCAAAGCCCTGTTCTGTGAATCACGAGACAATCGGTATTTAGGACAAAAGAAGACAATTCCTAAATGAGTAACCCGGTTTTATAGCCCGGTGACCTGGCTACGGTTTTGATAGCCATGTAGCCAGGTAACCTGGCTCTTTAGCATTTTGTGGGCGGTGGGACGAGCTAGGGGAAAAGAACCGGTCAAACCGGTGCGGTTCTTCGGAGATAGAAGCGGGACATACTTTGATGTGTTATATCTGAGCTTCACTTATGATGTAAAGGACTGGTATAAAGACAGTTAAACACAACTTACCGTTCCAGGTGCCAGCTCTCAGGTGCCCCATAAGCTGTCGACCCATTTGTACGAAAGCTATCCACGAGCTTGCCTAATCCCATACAAGAGATAACACCATATCCTCACATCTCCCTTATTCCTTCGGGTTACTTGTCGAGGGATCTACAGTTTTAGGGTGCTTACT
>Ga0224501_10004021_pt1 | contig 11597 bp, 12 predicted proteins | sample SF_Oct11_sed_USG_4_FD_169105 | JGI IMG/M metagenome (GOLD analysis project Ga0224501, IMG submission 169105) | Sediment microbial communities from San Francisco Bay, California, United States - SF_Oct11_sed_USGS_8_1 | ecosystem: Environmental > Aquatic > Marine > Sediment | place: USA...
TTCATGTTTCAAGCTTCTCATTAGTAAACCCTTACGACAAGGTGAATCTTGTGACCATCCTTCCTTAAGAAGTTGTTCTCTCCTCCACATGGTCTCCATTGAGTAAAAATATTACACACATGTTTCCACTAGCTATCTATGGAGTAGTGCTGTTTGGTTACTGCGATAGGCAGATGTTTAACATGTGACTGCCATTGTGTGGAGATGTGAAAATACTGTACGCCGGCTTGCTCCCTTCTATCCAAATGAACTGCAAAATATGAAAGAAGCATTTATTAGGACACCATGTTTCAGGAGAAGTTCTTGGTATATGGGTGAAATGGTTCTACAGTTGTTTAGGAGTGTGTTGCTGGCATACACGTAGGCCACGAAGTGTGAATAGGAAAATCCATGCTTGCCACTATACATCTAAATCGATAAGTCCAATGAGCTTGTCTGTCTGAAAACCGCGGTAACACGTCACGGGATTTTTCTCACAACCACATTATTTCCTCAGAGTTGTCTCCTCTTTAAAATGCATTTGACTGGCTGGTTCAAGAGATCAGACAACTGCAATGTGTATGCTTGAGCATTACAGCAGATTGGTGGGCGGCACACTGGATTAGTGACAGGGCACTGCACAAAGAGCGTAAGCGTGTCCGAAAATGTCTTACATCCATGCATTTTCGAATGAGCGGATGTTATTGGCCATTGCCCTGCCAGAAAACTGATTAACCATTTATGACCCGTAATAGCAAAGTCACTGAGCTGGGTGGAAAAATTTGTGTACGCCAGGTCTTCATCCCCTCTCGTTCTCTACACACCCAGTCACTGTCCTCCAGGTCTGTATAAACTAACCTGTGAGTTCATCATTCTGATCCCTGGCCGTACAGACTATCCTAGTAATGGCTTCTTTAGTTATCACCGCAGACTTGGACTCAGTGTCTTTCTCCTTAGCTTTATCTTTCGACTTCTTTCCAATTCTCAGCGCTAAAAGTCAAGAAACTCACTATTCCAACAACTGATACACTTTATCTATTTGTATCCTGGTTTTTGAGCTTTTCGACTGCCTACCGATGCTATTTTAAGAGCTTGCTGTGGATTTTATTAAATCACAAAGACCTCTGCTCACAGCGCATTCCTGTGCCCCGCTGAATGAATCAGAGTTATCTACCCTTTCGCGGTAAGGAAAGACAACTCAGATTATATGAGCACCCATGCCTCAACAGCTTTTTGGAGTTTAGCTAGTTGTCTGTCGGCATTTGAGGGACATCATATAGTAGGTTCTTCGAGTGTGAAGTGTGTGCTTGCATCGTCATATCATTAGCGCTGGGTGTTCTTTTTGCCAACAGAGTATTTCTTCTGATCATTATTTGTCGAAATATTTCTTCCTTGCATGCGATAGGTTAGGTAATTACATCACAATTAAAGCAGAGCTCCCTGGCCCTGCCTGTGGTAATAGCCTATTCATACAGTCATATTAAAAGATTTACCTTACCTAACCCCTAAAATCTTAAACCTTTTCCAACTTTTCATGCCGAGTTCTACTTCGCGCCCCCGCCCCCGTGTTCCAGTTTGCCTTGCCACAAACAACCCTGACCCAACCCAGCTCTACCTGGCTTCACCCAGCCCTACCATGCAGGACACCTGCACCACACCACCCGACCACCCTCTTGCTCAATCCTATTTTAATATATCTCACATTTGGCTTTTTTCTCCCTCATGGCTGCATTCAGTCTGAATGTGTTCCTGTCCCGTTGTATCTGTATGTACTTAAAGAAGCCTTTGAGAGAATCCTTGTTAAGTTTAGCTTTATCTCCTTTAAACCAGGAGTCCAGCTGGAGTTCACACGGCTCTGTGCCCGTTGAGGATGGAGCGCTGTAAAAACAGACAACCAATCAGTGAAGCCAAACCGAAACTTTTATCCATACTCAAATCATTATCAGTTCAACACACTTTCAGAATTCTGATTTGGTTAACACTTAGTCTGAACTTTAGGGAAAGATCAAAGATGCTACAACAATGTGACCAATTTGATTAGAAATCTAGGTATAGCTGTGTTTGAATTCTATCTCTATCTCTCCTGCGCGGTAGAATGAAGAAGATTTGGGCTAATAGTAGAGTGAGGGCATGTTAACAATAATTCCTGTGTGAGCCCAGTCGGGATACAAAAAAAGAGGGGCTCTAAGTCCTGACTGCATACACAGAACAATTCATACAGTCCAGAAGTCAGCTTTCAGCTAGTCATGTACCTGTTTGGCTGTGATCGATCAGACTGGCTACCGGCTGAATAGTCTCTAGTCGGAGGGCTCGTTGACAGAGAAATATCCTCCTGTTCAGCTGTAACACATACCACGCTCACTGTGATAAGGCTTAGTAGATTTATTGGCCAATGTCAGTCGTCTCCGACTATACCGAGATAAAGGGTAAAGGTCAGGACACCAGTCGAGACCGGCTTTGGCAGCTTTTCCTATCCCCGCTCAGCGTCCAGAGCGGAGGTACGATGGAGAGAGGCATGTCAGCCACCCCAGTTTTTCGATGCCGCGGTTCAATCTAATGTAGATAGGGTGCATAGACTAATCATTGAGGTTCTCAGTTCGAATTATTTGGTGTCAAATCACGCTGCTCCTAAGATCTCCTCAATTTTTTTTCTGTTTACTTTATTGCAATCACTGAGCTGGACTGTAGAACTTCCTCTTGAATCAAAATCGAGGCTTTCGTCAGCGCTCATCACAAATAGCAGGATAATGGGAGACTGCAGGGGTCATAACCACGAGAAACTGGGCTCGAAACCCAGGCATGAGCTTCTCACATTAATCCCAGCACCCAAGAAAAACAAGCCTTCGATGAGGTAGAGCATTGATGCTGACTACGTGTAAAGCTGTAATTGGTGAGAAAACAAGTATCTAGCCCGACAGCTTAACCCAACAGTGAAGACACCATACAAGGAAAGACTAGGTCGCTTCCTCGGGATTCACTTTTGTCGCTGCTCATCAGCGGAAGTAAGGTCGGATGGGCTTCCAGCATCATAGACTTTTTTAAGATTTGAATGACAAAGAAAAACAACGGCATGGTAATATATGAACGTTAACTTACCCGGTAAATTCGTGCTGATTGGTCCTCCATAAGCTGTGGTTAGAGATCCGATGAGAACTTCCTGAAAGGTATAGCCATGTACGAGAGTCCTGGCCACAAGCTTGGTGCACCAGCAAGTATTCAAAATACAAAGACTTCACAGTTTTTAGAATCCATGGTACATAAAGATGGTTACATTATGGGTTGGCCGTCTCTAACATGGCAATTCAAATTTAATTAGGGTGAAGACAACTCCGTGAGTGAGTCGGCCGTGAAGTGGTAGGGATTAGTCAGCTGGAAAATCAGCCACAGCGGCAGTACCTCAAGGCCCCTAAACCACAGCTTCATCCAACCAAATACAGTGAAACTTAAATAACTCGAACTGCAGGGGACCACCAAAAAGTTTGAGTTATGAGTTATGCTCTCCCTTTGCTTTAGCCATGTGGCCACCATAGCGAGTCAATTTCGCTCTAGTGTATTCCATTTCCTGGCTAAACTTTCAAAAAATTTGCGAGATTTTCTTCTCATGTGAAAAGAAAAAGAATGTGAACATATCCAGCCACAGAAAAGATAATTTGGTGGCACTAACCACTGTTTATCAGTTTGAGTTATGACTAAAAGTTCGAGATATGCCCAACAAATTCCCATTACCCAGGCCAGGACCATGAAGCTTGGCTCGAGTTAAGCAAGTTTTCGAGTTATCCGAGGTCGAATTAACCGAGTTTCACTGTAGTTGGGAATCAAATATTCGGCTGAAGATTTTGTCATATTCCTACCGATATGAATGGGAGGAAGAGATGGTCATCCCCCTGATCACTGCGTAACGCGATCATAGCTTCACAGATAGGATATTGAAACACTCCACCAGCCTGTGTTATGTACTGTTCTAGTCTCTCCAAAATTTCCTTAATATCACCTATAAACATAGCAGTAGTTAAGTTGCTTTTATACGGGTAAAGCTTCAGGCCAGTCGGCTGAAATCTTGCCCGGTTATTAGTAACTGTACCAGTCGCAGTGATTGGCGGTGAGTGAATGGTAAGAATGATCTGATTAAGGCACTCACCTGTTATCCCAGAATATCACAGAAAGTCTCCTCTGTCCCAGAATGCCACAGGAAATGGCCTTCTATCCCAAAATACCACAGAAAGTTGCCTTCTATCCCAGGATACCACAGAATGTCACCTTCTGTCCCAGAATGCCACACGAAATGGCCTTCTATCCCAGAATACCACAGGAAATAGCCTTCTATCCCAGAATACCACAGGAAATAACTTTCTATCCCAAAACACTACAGTGGGTGGTCTTCTATCCCAGAATACCACAGGAAATAGCCTTCTATCCCAGAATACCACAGGAAATTACCTTCTATCCCAAAACACTACACTGAGCTGTCTTCTATCTCAGAATACCACAGGAAATGGCCTATCCCAGAATACCACAGGAAATGACCTATCCCAGAATACCACAGGGGAAAGCCTTACATCCCTGAATCCTACAGGCCGCTCTTTACCTTTTAATGCCACTGTATGACTATGACAACTACAGAACCCCTCGCCTGCCCCAGCATTGCAATAAAAAACCCATTCACAAACAAAAGCCCTTATCCACAAACACCCACAGTCGGAGCCCCACAGCTGTAAAACACATAGCTATCCCAAAACCCCACAGTTAGAAAACGCGTTCTCTACCATCTGCAAGTAATCCCGCATCGCAGGTGACCAGACGCAGCGAGATTCCACCAATCAGAAAAGAGCAAAACCCGTTAGTCCTTCCGCTGCCCGAGTCAAAACAAAAAAGCGACGAAACTCCACGGACAGAGCGGGCTAACAATATCGAAATGATACGCGTTCCGACCGGGGTGCATACAGCGACTGAAATCCGCAAAGACATTGTAGCGAGCAGCGAAAAAACACAAAGATACGAAGGGACATTAAGCGCACTCACTTTCAGGGTCATTGCCTGCAATCAATGATCAATAATAATAAAAGTTTTGACTCACTAGGCAAAGCGATGGCTGTTTGGGATAATAACTGCATTGGTGGCCAGTCAGGAAAATGGACAGCCCCACTCCCTAATCACTGAACCAGGTAGGGGGTTAGTGGCTCAAGCTCCTAACCAATAAATGGTAAGGAGGACAGCTGCACTCCCCCACCACGAACCAAAGAGAAAGGTTGAGGCTGGAGATCCTGACCCACTGACCTGTGAGGAATGAGGACTGCTGGACTCTCTCTAGTAGCCATTGCCAGGGCCCTTCTTGGGTGAACAGTTGGGCGTACTGTGAATCTGTGAGCGTCAATTGCTTGGCTAATAGGCTAGTTGTCAGTGGAACCGGAACAAACCGGATATAGTTGAGATATTCCGGAGACTTTTCAGAGAAGATCTTCACAAATGACACCAGAGTCTTAAAATAAAATGAAGTTGTGTCAACTCTCACAGGCAATCTTACATAGATAGACAGTGGTAGGCCTATATACCAGACACCACCGTCGAAGTTCAGAATAATTTCAACATGGCGCGTCGAGAGGTGCATCTCTCAACTCTATCATTTGAAGTGGTCATAAGAGAGGGTTTATTCACTACAATATGACTGTCTCTTACTTAGCTTATACTTACTTGAAGTCGCTGGCAGTTAGCTTGTACGTATCTGTATGTTGTCATCAGTTAGGTTGTACTTGTGTGTAAATTGTCATAAGTTGGGTTGTACTTGTGTGTAAATTGTCATAAGTTATTTTGTACTTACCTGTAAATTATCATCAGATAGCATGTACTTACCTGTAAGTTGCCGGAAGCTAACTTGTACTCACCTGTTGATAATAGTTATCATCTCCCAGGAGAATGAGTTTAATTGGCTTCGGAGCTCGAGCGTTATTATTGCAGCTAAAATATTACAACCAAGGCTTACCATTTATGAGGGCCGATCATAAAGCACGCTTCATCATCCATAAACATTGATCATACAGCTAGGTTTACTATACATAACACAGAATATAAACCAGTCTTTACCATCCATGAACACGGATCGTAGACCGAAGTGATCGTAAAATGATGCATTAGTCCCGTAAATAAAGGAGGGCCCACCCATAGAGTTACCTTCTCAATGGGGTATGTGGGTGCAAGAAGAACTTCTCCTGCGCCCTGAGAAAAGCTGAATCAAAAGACTCAGTAGGCCACTTTCTGCAACCCTGACAGCTTGTATGTCATAGAGATAAGAAGAACGCTTACAATGCCTGTATGGATGTAGCAGCACGGCTGATAACACTGTGTATATCATTCTGATCGGCCACCCTGAGCGCTGTGTGAGAGGAGAAAGTTTGCAGGAGCTGATATAGACTATGTGCCTGTAAATATGCAAACAAAATGTGAAGGTTGTCCCTTCACCATTGGCTGTGTTTCTTAATTGGCTGCAACAATAATGAAGTGAGATCGCGCTGACCCAATGCTGTCGAGCCATGATAAAAAGGGTAAAGGCCAATGGTGGTGTGGGAAACTAACTGTTACAGCTGTGACGACGACTGATTTCATGAGTAATGTCTTTCACTACAAGACATACAGATGGTACAGGTATGTCTATTTCTCACCGTAGGATAGTACGTGCAGCTTCCTCTTTCATCTACCAAGTAAATCACTTGGGGCAGCGAGGAGGCTGAATCTTTAAAGAGGAGATTCAGTTGTACAGATTCACTGGGCTAAAACATAAACGGCACTGCGATGAGAAATGGGCATAGTGTACGTTAGATCTCAGAAGACAATGGTGTAGTCTTGGGTAAAGCTGCGATGCATTGAGTGGGGTTGGCACAGTGGAAGTGGACCATGTTCAATAGCCATCTCCACCCAATCAGGGCACGTCTATTGGACCCGATGTAAAGAATTACATCACACTACAAGGCTGAACAGACAGTGCCAGGAAGACAGACAGTGCCAGGAAGTTGGATCTCAATCTACCTGAGCCTTTTTACGCCTCGGCCACCAAGAACCGGCTACTATTTCACAAAAAGGGAGGTAGATCAACTGTAGAGTGATCCTGACCCTTATCCACCAGTTGAGCCCTTTTCCATAGATACACAAATGCGTATTTCTGGTAATGGGTCTTGGATTTTGACCCGGACTGTCTTTCGGGCTCTATTTAGAACCCCTGTTTTGTTTCACTAAATGGACTTTTTGATTTTCAGAGACAATTTTCAACAAAAACCATTTAAAATAAAATTTTTCAATCAAATCAGAACAAGTGTGATAAGAGAGCTGCTGACTTACGAGTGAGTCAACAGGTTCATTCCGACGATCGGTCAGAAGATCGCTGGAAGCTTCCTTCAGTGTAATTGAGGACACAACGTTCTGTGCTGGTGACTGAGCGATCAGTGTCTCAGTTTCCTGTTAGTAAGAGAAAGGCACTGAGTTAACACTGAGGGGCAAAGCTTGTCATATACTCCAACTACCCCGATCAGGTAGTATATAGGTGTGTTATCAACACGCGTCTCTCTTCTGCTGTTCAATCCAGGTACAGGGATAGCTAAGATGAGATCATCTTGTTTTATATGGTTTGCATCACTAATCCCTGCTTCAAACAGACGAATCTGGATGCGCACCTTCCAGCCCGCATGCTGAGCTTTGAAGGCGGGCATCCAACAGAAAAGCGCATGCTTAGATGAAGCTAAAGAGGAACCGCTACATCAACCGGCAAGTGAGGACAACTCAGAGCATCAAAGTTCAACATTCCAAATTCTAATGCGGAGTTGTTCTCCCTGTTTGCAACTTTATAGCCGATTCCATTACAACAGTTGCCGCGCTATCCGCCTTGGCTCGCGCACTTTCCGACCCGGCCATTTGAAGCAGATGTTAGTCATGGGCCTGGGTTTAAGGTGGTCCATGCTTGCCTCACAGAGCTGGTACTCCGTTATCCAACATTGCGATCTGATTCGATGAGGAAGAATGTGACACACAAACTTTGAATCGGTCCAAAGACCAAAGCCACCGCTTTTCCCTTCAAGAGGACCAAATGCTATCTCGATAACAAAGTGCATTCTCTCTTCGATTGTTCAATGTAAACGCTGGGATAGCGAGATAACTCAAGCCGCTTTTATACGAGGGAGATTTCAGGCGACCCGCCTTTCTACCATCCCACCACCCAGTCATCCCACCCTCCCTATTGCCCAGCCATCCCACAATCCCGCCACCCCGTCATCCCATCCTCCCTATTGCCCAGCCATCCCACAATCCCTCCACCCAGTCATCTCACCCTCCCTACTGCCCAGCCATCCCACAATCCATCCACCCTACCATCCCGTCATCCCATCCTCCCTATTGCCCGGCCATCCCACTATCTTATCGTCACTCACTTATGCCATCCCACTGTCTCGGCGTCTTGATAACCCGTTATTCCGCTAGCCTCGTGATGCCATATAAAATAAAACATTCCTCTAATCTCCATCACATAACTCACATGGTGGGAATGAGTGGATTCATTGTCTGACTCGGGTCGTGGAGCCAGACAATCCTGTGACTGAGTCATTGGGAAGTATGGGTGGAGACGGGGCTTAGTGATGGACAGGATACTGATATTATCATGCTCGTTATCCGATTCCTCGCTTAGATCCTCCAACTCATCAAAGAGTTCATCCAGATTCGTGTCCCCTGCAAACAGCGAAACTCAAGTCAAAGTAAGGCTTGTCCCATAGCCAGTAATGGCCGCCGGGAAGTGGCTGTTAAAGAGCCGACTTGTACTGGCAATGGTGTAACTGCTATGGGGCGCCACTCCTCTTTCTCACCCCCTTCACCTTCCCCAGCTCTGAAGAGAGTCAAGTACCCATTTACTGCTGGGTGAACAGAGAAAATTATTGAAAAATCCCATGCTCAAGCGTGTTTCAAACCCGAGATCTTCAGCATCAGTGGCGAGTGCTCTAACCACTCAGCAACAGCACCTCTCCAAAACCGAAAGTCAGCACAGTATAAAAGTATTTTTATATCTCCATGACAGAACAGCTGTCAGGAGTGGTGCAGGAAATGAACTACTGAGTCGTTTGACTCAGCCTTTCCCGCTGTGGGTTATAAGGAGACTGTCGGTACACACCGGTGTGCCCTTTAGACAAGGTAGCCCTATAGTAAAGGGTTGTCTCCAATATAATGACTGGGGTCAAGCGACTGATTAGTGGACAGTGTGCTGAGTCTATAGTTCAATTACCAATTCAGGCACACCTTTTTCTTCCACGCCAGCTCTAACAATGGGGCTTCACGAGGTTGAAAAACAAGATTTTGTACTGTACATTTCATATGAACCCAAATATACCACCAGTAGTATTAGGACGCCCAATTGCCTTCATAGAACAAAGAAAAGTCGAAACCGGTAATGCCTGCTTCAAACAATTGAACCAGCACCCCGTGCCGAATATCAAAGGCAGATAGGCCAGACAGCACACTCTTTGGTACTGTGCTGTCTGATGAAGTTCCTGTTTTGGCAACCTTTTAATTTGTTTAACATTTTCCTGCAAGCGAGGACAACTCTATACCAAAATCCACCGCCAAAACTAGACACTGCCTGTGAAATTCAGCACGCTCTCAGCAATGTGTGCTGAAAGGTACACCTCTGGATTTGGCCGTTAAAAACAAGTAAAAGTGATTACTCACCAGCAGATGGGGATGCCTGCTCCTCTAAGACATCAAGTATGTGTTTCTGGGCATCAGACGATTTAAATCTCTGCAGAAGTTTAGCAATCTTTTGCCTGAAGTTCCTTTCCTCCCTACAAAAAGAATTTTACTGGTAATGGGGAGAAAATTCCAAAGTGACTACCCCACACAAAAGAGTCGAGTGAGGGAGAAAAGTCCGAATGGACTTTACTTCATATGAGAAGATCATGACCAGTAATGGAGATCATTAGGGTAAAGACATCGAGTTTAAAGTGTGTTTTTAAATCGGTATGTTTTAGCATTGAGCACCAAAAGCAGGTCAGTATCAGTGCTCCATCTCATAGCTCTTTTAAGCTACAATCCATGTGTGGAACTCACACCCACTGTAACGGCAGCCTGCAGTGGCCGTGAGTTTGTATTCAAATTCTCAGGCTCTCTTGCGCAAGGTGTCTACCAACTACATATGTACTATTCTCTTTAACGAGTACACACAATAGGTCGGATGTAAAGAAAACCGTGCATTATAGCATTGATGAGTTGCTGACTTAGACCAAGGTAATCAATGAAGCTAATTACGCTGAATTCAAACATAAAACCAACACTTTTGAATCGCCAACAGATGCTGGTAATTCGAGAACAGGTTCTCATATGATATGAAAGAGATGGTCAATCGCAACGATGCTAGACGGAGTTCGTATCAAATTGAGCTGGCATTGACGAGAATCAAGAGATATCAGGATAGCTCAGTGGCTAGAGCGCTTGACTCCAGAGATCCTGGATTCATTGGTTAGCCGCCAGGAGTCTGACTGGAGTCAGGTCTCTTTGAATTGCATGCGACCATCTTTAGACTGATTTGTAAGCACCCATCTCGTGGGCTCTCTTCAGGGAGAAATCATGGCTTAGTGAGTAATGTGTTCAGCAGGCTAAGTGACCAGGGTTGGATTCCATACTTATTTCTCACTGAGTTGGATTCACCTCTGACTAGGGGGTGGCACCTCATCTTCCGATGACTCGTCAGCATATATCTCATCCTCCTCATCATCTTCAGAGTCAGCTGATCGATCTATAAAAAATCCACAGTTACCATTCCCAATTGTGATTTCGAGCAGTGACATCTCAATATAGGGTGGAGGGATAATTTAATAAACAGCGTACCGGGCCTTGGAACCAGAATTTTTGGTTTAATTCGACAGTTCGGGCAAAAACTTTGTCTTTCACAAGTCAGTTTCAGATCGAGTCATTAAATAAATGAAACCTACCCAGAGTCAGACAAACTCAGTAATTCAATCCCTTCACCACTCCTGACAGCTGTTTCATTCACGAAAAGCTTAGAAAGAAACGCTCCGCTATTCAGAAGCTTAGGGAGCGCGTTTGCAATAAAATAAAATCCCGTTTACACACAATGCGTAGTTGTTTGTCAATTTGAGTATTATCATCTTCACTCTCAGCCCTGTTCATCCCGTGGCTGGGTTTTCCCCCTTTAAGCTGACCACCCCCCCTCCCCCTGTTGATCCATCGGTTCAGTGATACCACCCGGGTATAACGAGATGATCTTAGCTTAATCGAAGCGAGGAGCTGATACGAGACTCACCCACACCGATGAGTGTAATATTTTTTCCCTCATCATACTGCACAGACTTGGATGTAATATTCTGTAGTGAAAGACTCGCTACTAGCTTAGTTTTATCTTTACTGATGGTACTCTGCAAATCCAGCTCCATATCGCGAGGTCTCTGCATTACCTGCATCAAAGCAATGGGGGAACTGTGGTTACTTTGGCTCGGCCGTCGAGTTCCTAGATAAATATGCTACTAGTGAAAAACCTCTGGCTTCATCCGGGTCAATCCGTGACCGAAACATCCGGGTCAATCCGTGACCGAAACATCCGGGTCAATCCGTGACCGAAACATCCGGGTCAATCCGTG
>Ga0224501_10004023_pt1 | contig 11592 bp, 14 predicted proteins | sample SF_Oct11_sed_USG_4_FD_169105 | JGI IMG/M metagenome (GOLD analysis project Ga0224501, IMG submission 169105) | Sediment microbial communities from San Francisco Bay, California, United States - SF_Oct11_sed_USGS_8_1 | ecosystem: Environmental > Aquatic > Marine > Sediment | place: USA...
AGTATACCTCTTACCGAAGGACCCAAATTCTCCAAGCTTATTTCAGCAACAGTCTTTGTAGCCAAACGCCCAATCTCATCGGGGTGAACTTGTCTATTCCTAACTTGCATACATAATTCTAGAATTTTCTCCACAATCCTTCGCTCCCTAATTACTTCATGAGTAACTACAACTTTGCAATTATTTCTTTCCAAGACGTCTAACAACCTCTCTAAATCCTTTTCAGAAACTCTCACAGCCGCACTAACATTTAACTTATCGAATTTTCCAAGAAGCTTGCTTACGTTCACTTTCCTCCACCTCTCTTTCGGATATTCCACGAGGACAGTAGGCATGTCAGTCACCAAACACATTATCTGACTAACATATTAGTATAATTGCCTATAAATATTACTGAAAAGTTAGTAATAGTCACAGACAGAACAAGAAGCATAAAAACCATCATCAACATTCGACCGATAGCAAAAGCATGGCAATTCGACAGAATGAGCATCATCCTAGAAACAAGAGACCTCCAAACTAATAAATGCCTTGAAGTCTGGCACCTTCAAATAGAACACGAAACTGGAAAGATAGTTCATAGAGACAGAAAATATCCTTTACCCTGAAGACAACATTGGCTTGTTCAAAAACACCTGAAATCGCTTTGCCTTCCTTGTGATGCTTTTTCTTTCGGAAAGGCATCCGCAATAAACACTGTGCTGTCTAAGAAGAAACAGCAACCTGAAAGCCTTTCGAAATCCTCAACCTCTTAACAACAATCACCAAACCAACCACCATGAATTCTAAAGATTTCCATGATTTATTATTACTTTTTCATATTTTTTGTCTATTTCTATAGAACTTGTTTCATTTAGCCAGGTTCTGTTAACTTGTTGGGTGATTGTTCTTCGTGTTAACTGTCGGGTGATGATAGCTTCAACCAATGTTGAGATAAAACACGAAAAGCATTTAACTTGTATTCTTCATATCTTATGAATATGACTGCAAGCACTAGAGGGCAAATCAGCAACCTTCTGATTGCATCTATCGCATTTTTCATCGTTGGTGTATTAGCTTTGGGATTTTACATCAACGGTAAATTAGACCTTCTCTTTGCGCTATACACTACCTTTTTGTTCATGTTAGCGTTCGCATTCTTAGGTGTTTATCTTGTTGAGCGATATAGAAAGAAACACAGTTCGTTTATGAGAACACGATGACGAATTTAGAATGAAATATCATTATTTGCGAGAAGCGTTCTGAATAAGAGTCAACCATTTGTTCTTTCCTTCAATTCTTATTCCGCATGCTTCGGCTGGTGTCTTACCGTTTAATCCTTCGTGTTCTCTTATGTAGTTGTGAAAGATTTGATAGCCCGCAAGTATGGGCGTTTCTTTCTTCTTTAGTCCTCTCATAACTTTTTCTCTGTCTCTCACTTCACCATTGAACCTTTCCATCTTGTTGTTGTTTCTATCTCTCCTCTGATTGTGATGTTTCTGATATGTTCAGTTCTTGGATTTTTTAGTGTCCAAAATTCCTTTTTGTATGCGTCATGGTAAGCTGGCAATCCATCAGTTATTAGCGTCATGGGTCTTTTTCCTGCAACTTTCTGACCTAGTTGAAAGAGCCTTCGTGCGTCATATTTGTATTTGGATTCTGCAACTTCTTGAGCTATCCAAAAGCGTGTCTCATCATCCATAAGAGCGAACAGATACTTCATGTCTCCTTTTATCTTGACGTAAAGCTCATCTGCTCTCCAAGTATCGCTAACATTAGGAGTTATCTTGTCAACATATTCCTTCATTAAAGCAACATACTTGTTAATCCACTTATAGACTGCTACATGGCTAACCTTGACTCCCTGCAATCTGAGGAATTTCTGGACATTTCTCAACGATTCTCCTGTGAAATAGAGTTGCATGGCTGAAGTGATGACTTGAGGAGAAACCTTCATTCTTTCGAATCCCAAATTTATTGAAAAACGTTTTCCACAAGCCTTGCAGAGGTATCTTTGAATGTCACCATATTTGTTGTGCCTCTTAGCGTCTTTGACTACTTTGTCTGAACCACAAAACACACATACTAAACTGTTGAGAGGTTGAATTACTAAGCTCTCCTTAACTTGCTCTCTCATTCTGAGACTGAGTTCTACAGCCCAAACATGCTTACACTTTACCTTTCTGAATCTGAAGTCTGGACATGAACATATCCAACCATCTTCTGTTTGAGAAACAAGATAATTTCCATTACCGCTCTGAGAAAGCACTTAATAATTGAACTCATCAATCCGTTTAATTTGACTACTCTTATTAGCAATTTCTAAGCCTCTCAGTCTTCTTGGTTCTAAAACTTGGCTGTTCACATTCATGGTTATATTCACCGATAAATATCTCTGTAAATGCTGCCTTATAAAGTTATTGGTAAATGCACAGATAATTTTATAAGTAAATCCTTCTATAAATATATTCGTGCGTGTATCGATGAGATCGAAAGATAAAATAGCTGAAACAGTACTAACAATAATCAACAATTCTGATGAACCACTAGAAACTAAGGATATTGAAATGAAAATACCTGAAGAAACTAGAACCAAAATCCTCTATAGGTTAAGGGATTTGCAAGGAGAAGGGTTAATCAAAGGCAAAATGGTGGGAGCAGGTAAAGGAACATGGATATGGTGGAGAAATGATGCTTTTACGAGGGGGGAAGTAGGTACCATATGAGCAAATATGATAATCTTGATGCTCGAAGAGAACTAGAACAAGAAATCACAAAAGATTTGGAGCGGGCTTTAGGAAAACGAGGTTTCAGTGTAAGACATAATGGAACGTATGATTCTCATACACCTGCTGGGAAGCCAGATATAGAGGTATGGAATGATTATGCACACATAAATGTTGAAGTTACAAAGTCAACAAAATCGATGCAAGATAGAGAATGGCAATCAATAAAAGATCACTTTGAAGAAACTAAAAGGAACTACTCTTCTAAGAAGTGCTTTGTTTGGTTTCTGTCTCCTGAAACATATTACCGAACTATTAATTCAATAAAAGATTGGAACTTTGCACATCAAGATAAAGATGACCAAAAATTTCTGCCGATTTGCTTTTCTACATTTGAATTTTTCGTGAACAAGCTAATTGAATCACCTCAAGAGCAATATACTCGAAGAGAAATTCTTGGCTTATTTGATAATTTTGTTCAATTCGTCGATGACGAAAATATATTGCGTCATTTTTATGAGAGATTGTTTAACACAGACATGAAACTTAAAGAGGAATTGGAAAAAAGAGAAGAGGAAAGACACCAAAGAGTTGTTGAAGAGCTTATCTCTGGATTTAAGCAACTGGAACAAAAATTAAGAGAAGAAAGAATTGCACTCTCTGTCAATGCAATAAAAAATGTCATATATTTAGTCTTTATCAAACTTTATGAGGAAAAAAAAGAAAAAGAGGAACAGCAAAGGAATCGTTTCACCCTCACGTCATTTGGAGAGTACCAAATCAATGTCAGAGACAAGAAAACTGCGGTACACAAACTTTTCAACGATATTAAGAATGACCCAGAACTGAAAGAAAGCAAATTGTTTACCGATGAAGACGAACTCTCAAATAGATTGAAAGACAAATTTGTAATAGAAAACTTCATCAAACCATTTGAACAATATACTTTCTACACAACAAAAGTTGATGGTCTGGGTGCAGCCTATGAAGTTCTGGGACAACTATCAGGAAAAGACGTGACTGTAGGGCAGTTCTTCACACCTGAGAAAGTAGTAAAATTCATGGTTAAATTAGCTGAACTGCACCCTTCTGATGTGATTTTTGACCCTGCCTGTGGAACTGCACGATTTTTGACATATTCTATGGAAGATATGATAAATAAAGTAAAGGGGGCAAGAAATGAAGCAGAAAAAATCAATCATATCAAAAGAGAACAATTATTCGGAACTGACGATGACCCGACAGTTGCAAAATTAGCCAAAATGAATATGTACATTCATGGTGATGGGAAAACAAACATAAAAGATGAGGATGGATTAACTCAATTCGATAAAGATGGGAAAACCGATGTAATCCTTACAAATCCACCGCTCGGTGATTTGAATTATTGGCGTTCTATCTATAGTGACGATTTTAGATTGAAAAGAATGGAAGTAATACCAAAAAGAAACATCACTCAGGAAAAACTTAACAAAGTATTAAAACAGATTGCAGAGCACCAAGCAAAATTAAATTCTGGTAACATGCCAATCAAGAAAGCAAAGAGGGTTCAAAAAAGAATTAGTGATTTACAACGGAAAAAAACTGAATTAGAATATGAAATTAAACGTGGCAACTGCAAATACATAGTGTCAGGTAAGCAAATGAAGGGAGGTGCTCTCTTTCTTAACGCTTGCAAACAATACTTAAAAAACAAAAGAGACGACTCTGCACTCCCAGAGTGGAAAGGCGGAAAAGTCTTGACAATAATAGATGAAGGAGTGCTAAATACTGATAATTATGGAGAAGTCAGAAACTTTATCAGAAAATACTTCTTTATCAAAGCAATCATTTCTCTTACAAGAGATACCTTTGTTCCTGTCTCTAATACTACAACTAAAACATCTATTCTATATGCAATTAAGAAACCTGATCCGAATGTAGTTCAAAAGGAACCTATTTTCTTTGGTCATGCTGAAAAAGTAGGGCTTAATACCAAGAAAAAGGTGTGTGCAAATCATTTATTCAACAGTGGAGATGATCTGCTATCAAAATATTTTGAGTTCAAAGCGAAAGTTTTAGCATCTTACGATGGTCTAACTTTTAATCAAGAGACATTTTCAAGACAAGGTTTTTTGGGTGGTGTCCTTGAGCAATAGCCGTTATTATGTCCGACCATTTGATTATTTAACCGATAGACTTGATTTTCACTATTCATCGCCATATTTTGATGAGATCAAAATGTTTAGGGAAAAAGCGAATGTTGTTCCCTTTAAGAAATTCGTTCTCCCACATGGAATAGATTATGGTCTCACGGCAAGTGGAAAAGATGATGGCAAAATAAGATTTATCAACACTGAAAATATTTTAGCCGATGGCACTATTGATGATACAGGCATAATGTTCGTGGATGAATGCCCTTTAAGGCTTCTGCTTGAAGAAAACGACGTTTTAATAACACGTAGCAGAAAAACAGGTTTTTGTGGAGTTGTAACTCAGAAATTCGAAAATGCCACTTATGGCTCATACCTAATTAGGTTTAGAATTGCAACGAACCTACTTGATCCATTCTTCTTAGCCGAGTTCTTTAACTCTAAATTAGGAAAATTGCAAACAGATTTATTGAAAACAGGTTCATCAGGAGAGAATATTAATTCCGAGCAATTGTCTGATGTTAGATTGCCAAATCTAGATATAGATGTGCAGAAGGAGATTTTGAAAAGAATTAGACCCATAAAAAATAAAATCGTAGAAATACAAAGCGAAGAACAAAAAGCCATAAATGAACGTGATGTAGAGTTTAGAAATTTTTTAGGTGTCAGGAATTTCCAAGTTAAAGAACTAGGCTATTACTCGGCTCCATTAAGTCTTGATCGCTTGGATTTCGTCTATTCTAACCCTAAATACCATGTCCTTGAAGAAATCGTAAGAGAAAGTAGATTCACATTCGTAGAGATTGGGGCACATGTAAAATTTCATTATGAGACAATCAATCCCACTAAAGAACCTGAAAAAGAGTATGAATACATAGATATTGGGAACATAGATACAAAGCTTGGGAGAACTTTTCCAACAAAAATGCTTGGTAAAGAAATGACAAGTAGTCGAATGCGACGTCTTGTAAGAAAGGGTCATGTTTTAATATCAACAACAAGACCCACAAGAAAAGCGATAGCTATTGTTCCAGAAGAATTGGATAACCAAATTTGTTCCACTGGTTTTGCAGCAGCCGAATGTGATGAGAAATTACTAAATGATTTTCTCTTTTACTTTCTGAGAACTGACATAGCCAAATTACAATTCGAGAGATTATGCTCAGGTTCGGGATACCCTGCAATAAATCAAGAGAAGGACTTACCGAAATTCAATATCCCTCTGCCTTTGATTGAGGAACAAAAACAAATCGTTGAGAAAATGCGTAAGATCGACTTGAAGATAGAAGAATTAAGTGAGATGGTTACTAGAAAGGAGAAAGAAAAAGAAGAGTTATTTATATCCTTAATATCGCAGAAAAGTTAACATTATCAACCGATTTTTTACAGCCTCATCCAACACTCCGACTTTACAGAACCCTTTACAGCCGTCACCCGACTGTTAACAGGAACCCTTATCGCCCACAGAGTTAACAGAACCTTTAGCCATTATATTTTTAACTTCCATTGCTAACACAACATCCCATAGTGGAGTTACAGCGTGTCAGTTAGTGTTTGAATCTTGAACTTAGGGTTTATTGTCGCAAGAAGTCCCCTAAACTCTTTCGTTCTCTTTAAGTTTTGGATGTCTTCGTCTTCTGTCACTATAGCATCATTTTGATTTATAGCTGATGAAAGAATGAGACAGTCTATAAAGTCGCCTAGCAGTCTTCTAAACTTGAAAGCCATGAGCAGAACTGAACTGTCATGCATCGGAATCACCGTTATTCTCTCATCGTAGACTATGGCTCTTATGCCTCTGGTCACTCTTTCAGTTGAAAGTGTTCCTGCAGCAACATGTTTTGCTCCTTTGGCTGAAAGTTCAAAGATGCTTATGTTACTTATAGAGATTTGATGTCCTTTCTGCATCAATCTGACAAGCGTATCTTTTGGGAGGTCTTTGATGGAAATCCCTATGGCTGGCAAAAGATACGTAGTGTCCAAGAGCAGCCTCAAGACTCAGCCTTCCGAGACAGTTCTTTTCTAAACCCGTGAAATTCCTCAAGAGTTATCTCAACAGAGGGCGGCTCCTTCAAGACGTCTTCAAGGTTTGGAACAGGCTCCACCACAAGCCTTCCCTCTTCAATCTTATAGATGACTTTTACATGAGCCCGAAGGCCAAGTTTTTCTCTAATCTCTTTGGGAGGAAATAACTCACCTTTCGAACCTACTCGACTTTTTGACATTTACCAGATTCACCGAATAAATAACCTCCATCTACCGTTTAATAAAGGTTGTTGCTGTTGTCTAAGACAAGCCCTTATCAAATGCTTAACTCTCTCTTTCGTTAGCCAATCGAAACCCTTGAAAACTTGCAAGCATTCGTCAATTCAGCGAGAAAACACAGGCTTATGAGGAAATCTTGAATATCCGCTAACAATCACTGTGACCATGGAAAGCTAGGTTCAACTGTTCGCCTTTAGAATTATTTTGAATTTAGATTTTGAGTTCATATAAGTTAAATAAGTAATCTGAAGATGTCTAAACAACAAAAGGTGAACACTGTGACAAAAAACATGTTAAAATCTAAAAAAGCCATAACACCCATATTAGCCACATTACTATTAATCGTCATAGCAGTCGCAGCCATAGTCGTCACATACGCTTGGATAATGACATACATGACCAGCGCAGGACAACAGGCAGGAGTAATGCTAGGCAAAGAAAACATATATTGGAATTCAACAGATAAAAAGACATACATCACCATCAAGAATTCTGGAACTGCTAACGCAAAAATTGTGAGACTTTACATGGGAACAACACAATACAACCTTATAGATGTAACAGCATCAACAGATATCGGTACAGGAAAAATCCTAAATGCAAATTCGGCCATAACCATAACATTAAAGTGGCCAAATAGTGTAGTAAACAGCACATGGACTCTCGGAGATTACTATTATTTCAAAATAGTGCCTGAAACGGGGCAAGAACTAGGACCATTCCCTGAACAAGCAGTCCAATAAGCAAAATTTCCGGCAAGCACCTAATTCTAAAACTTCATCTGGAAACTACCCCAAATCATTTTATTAATACAACGTCACCTAATTTAGTAGGCAATATCAAAAAATGGACGAAACGATGCCGTATTGAATGGTGCCAAAAGTGCAAACAATACTTGCCATAACGAGAACTTTACTCACCTTAACCTTTCTAATATATGCCTCATTTTGCGATTACAAAACCCGTGAAGTAAGCAACAGCGTTTGGATTTTTTTCGCACCCCTCGCCTTTACCTTAACCCTTCTTGAAATTTATATTTACGAATTTTCACAACTGTCCCTTTATGGGATGTCCTTCGGCTTAACGGCAGCCTTCGCTGTAATACTCTTTTATTCTGGAGGTTTTGGTGGAGCCGACGCGAAATCCTTGATGTGCATAGCACTTGCTTTACCATTCTACCCAGAAAACTTGTTTACGCCTTTATCTGGCGGAATTTCACTGATTTCCCAAACTTTTTTCCCGATAACCGTCTTCAGCAACTCCGTCTTGCTTGCAGCCGCAACAGCGGTTTACATGTTTTTACACAACATATTTTGGCATCAAAGAACTGATAGAAAACTCTTCGAAAAAGGACATAAAAACGAGTCTCTTGGAAAAAAAATTCTGGTTTTGATAACTGGCTATAGGGTTTCTGTTAATAAGTTGAAGGAAAAATGGCATTTATACCCTCTTGAAGACGTGGAAAACGTTGAGAATGAACTTAAAAGAAAGTTTGTTGTTCTACCCAGAGACGAAGGCAGAAATGCCATAGTTGAAAGACTAGCAAAAGCTGTTGAAGCTGGAAAAATTCAAGACATGGTTTGGGCAACCCCTGGTCTGCCTATGCTTATCTTCATCACAGCAGGTTTAATCCTAGCTTTATTCTTCGGAGATATTGTCTGGATCTGCATAAGCTTTTTGCTTGGATAAAACTAAAAAGTATTCTAGAATGAAAGACAACAGTGATGGAATAAACATTAAAGGAAGATAAGCAACCTGAAAACTTCTTTCTGGACTAGCCAGCATCACAGCGCCAAGCACTGGAATTATAAGCCAGAAAAGGATTACGCCCAAACTTGCCTTTTCAGGATGAAACATTTCGATCAGTATTTCCCTCAGAATCCACGATAAAGCAACAAAACCTATAACGAAAATGACAAGGCCCATGACAAGAGAAGGAAGGCGTGTTAAAACTCCTAAACCAATTAGCTCTTTAATGTCTCCAAATGGTGTTAAACCGCCAACTATGAAATATCCCGTTGAGCTGATAAAAGTCCAGAACGCAAGCCAAAAAAGAGTAAGAGCGAAATACCATGAAATTTTCTTTTTCAAAATCAAGAAAACTTGAGTTAAGAACGATGCGCATAAGCATGCAAGTATTCCGCCTCCATAAATCCATGCCCATTGTGTGGAAGTAAAAGTATTTGGTGGAGGCAACTTTATAGAAGAGAGTTCATAAGGCCACAAAACACTGATGTGCACGCTTGTTATTTCTCCTCCAAACAACAAAACGAATAAGCCATGCCCACAGACTTCATGCACAAACTCTGCAACTATTTTCATAACAAAGCCCAGGACTATGAACGCAGCGAGAAATACTCTTTTGTCTAGCAAAGGCTTTTCCTTCTACGCCTAGCATCTACTTTCTTTTTGAATATAAAATTGCGGCAACTACCAAAAGTATCGATGCAATAATAGCCAATGGAAGAGCATAGCCTCTGAATGGATAGTTTATGACAGGAAGCATATCTTGCGAAGACTCCTCATAAGAATAACAAAACGCACTTAAAATGTAAAGTATAATCGCCGACAAAAGCATGAAGATTTCAGTTTTAAACTTCAATCGCATTCCTCGCTGAGACAACGTTTTGTTTACAAACTAGCCCTATTGCACTAGACTTACTAAAATACTTTATGAAAAAAGTTATTTGAGTTCAGCAACCACATTGTTTCAGGTGAACTAGAACTTGTTTTGTGACTCTCTCGAGGAAATGCAGAGGTTCCTAAAAAGCGAAATTGAAGAACTTAACGTGGTTGTTATGCCCGACTTTTTCCTTGACCGGCTAGTAAGCCTAAACTGCAACGTAAAGGCTTTTTCTGAAAACCTCGGAGACGTGGTTAGACGAAAAGGCGGTAGCATAGACGGAATAGAACAAACAGAGCTTAGAGGAGGAAACGCAATCAACACAGCCTCTGCCCTAGCCGCCTTAGACGTGAAAACCACCCCAATAGTGTGCACAAGCAAGCTTGGAGCACAACTAATCAGATTTTACCTTAAACCAGAAACAGCCAACCTTTCCCACATCAAAATCTTCGAGAAGTTATCAATAACAACAGCGATAGAATTTAAAACGGAAAATGGAAAAGTTAACGTTATGCTCAGAGATATAGGTTCACTAGCCGATTTCGGACCACACCACTTAAGTGATGAAGATTTCGAAGCGATTGAAAATGCTGATTACGTCTGCGTTTTTAATTGGGCTGGAACAAGACGTTTTGGAACGGAACTGGCTGAGACCGTTTTTCGGCATGTAAAAACGAAGGGAAGGGGAAAAACCTATTACGATACTGCAGACCCCACTCCCAACAAAGGAAAAATTTCGAAATTAGTGAAGAATGTTTTGCAGAGCAAATATGTGGATGTTTTAAGTGTGAATGAGAACGAAGCGATTTGTTATGCATCACAGCTAAGCAGCGAAATAGAAGAATTGAGAAGAAGTTTGAAGTTTGACGAGTTAGCAAAGGAATCTGCAAGAGTTTTGGCATCACATCTATCAGCAAGAGTCGACTTACACACAACAAGCTTTTCAGCGTCATTCACTAAAAAAGGTGAAACAGTCATCCCAGTGTTCCAAGTTCCAGTTTTGAGAGCAACAGGAGCCGGGGATGCTTGGAACGCTGGAAACATTTTGGGAGATGCCCACGACCTTTCAGACGGTTGTAGACTAGCAGTAGCCAACATGGTTGCAGCCTATTACATCTCGAACCCGAATGGAATGCATCCTACACGAAAACAGTTAATAGAATTCTGTGAGAAGTTAAAGCGAAAATCAACGTTATAGTATTCCTCATCTACTTTCTAAATTTGTTAATTCCTCAAGTACGGAGATTGTTTTCTCCTTCGAAGCTTTCTCCTTAAGTGCCTTAAGGTTAACTTTAGTGTATTTCAAAATTGCTTTTATGTCATCCTTATCTTTCAAGGCTCTTTCTTTGGGAACCGTTGCCTTTATCATACGTAACTTTGCTAAGATTAACGCCTCAGGAGTTTGGTAGTAGGTGGTTATTCCAAGAATGCTGCCTTTTCTCTTCTCAAGCTTTTTGTCTGATAGGATAACGTCTATCGTGAAAGGCGTCTTCTCATCTTCTAAAGTAATTATTTTAAAACCCGATTTGAATGAAGCCTCTATTTTTCTTTCACTAACCCGCAGCCCAGCCTTCCTCAATTGTGTAGCTAGAAATTTCGTGTTCTCTAGAGCAAAATTAACCATAATATCTATGTCCATAGTAGTTCTAGGCACACCGTAATAACTCGCCGCCAAAGCTCCAGTGAACATATAGTCTATTTTGGCATCATTTAAAACCTTAACAATCCGTTTAATTAAGTCCTCAAAACTGTTCAGTTTCTAAACCCCTTGGACGATGACGTTTACCAAATTGTATCCTAGCCCTAAGCTTTTCCAGAAGCTCCTTTTCGTTAATGGTTTTATTTTGTTCTCTAATAGCATCTATGC
>Ga0224501_10004024_pt1 | contig 11592 bp, 2 predicted proteins | sample SF_Oct11_sed_USG_4_FD_169105 | JGI IMG/M metagenome (GOLD analysis project Ga0224501, IMG submission 169105) | Sediment microbial communities from San Francisco Bay, California, United States - SF_Oct11_sed_USGS_8_1 | ecosystem: Environmental > Aquatic > Marine > Sediment | place: USA...
CACTCTTACATAGGATTACCTTTCGAGTTTTCACCAGCTTGTGGTCTCTGTACTCAGTCAGCTGTGTACGAAGTGTCTGATCAGAATTTACCAGAAAACTTTCACGACAGCGCTGGTATAAAGCTTGGAAAGGAATACCTACAAATATATTAGTTGTTTTACATGGTCTCTACTCAACATTAGTATTTCCTGTGAGAGGTTATGGAGTTTGCTCCCTGGTAGATGGGTACCCAAGAGCGAATTCAAGTTGGATGCCTATTCCGACACCGCCACTGACTTTCCTGGGATTTAAATCCAAGACTCGTTGCATGGAATTCACATATTTTTTTCATTAAGCTCTGGCTGCTCCCAGTAATCAAAGCTCATTATTTTCAGATATTATACAAATTGTCATAAAGATTTTGTTTGTGAGCACTGCGTTATGAACACATATGGTTTTAGAGAAAAGTATGTGCCAAATGGCGGTAGTTATCGTCATTTGTGCTGTTTATCAACCCAATTTTCACCATTCCCAAAAGATTAAATTGCAGATCATAAGCGACATATCAAAAGTAATTAGTATAAACAGTATAACAGCTAACAGATCAAGCAAAAGTTTTTAACGTCTAAAAGTTGCACGCTTTGGCGAACCGCTTGGGTATTCTAGCAATAGTTTTCTCATTAATCTCCAAATTTTTCGGTCTTCAAATGTCAAGTTCCATACATTGCGATCCTTTAACCGAGCTCGCCACAACAATAGATCCATTCCCGTCCTCGCGACCGAAATTTTTGAAAAGATTTCGGTCGCGAGCATGTGAACACATGGTAGCGGTGAGGAAGCGTAGTTGCGCTCAGAATGGTTTTCGATCGGATCAGAGTTGTCCTGTCTCAATTTTAACTCGTCGGTAAAAGCCGTACAATCGTTTGCGATTCGTTACTCCAATGTAGTAATCAAGTCTCTTTGTGGTGACCTTGACATTTGACCATGACAAACTACTGCGCTATCGCCTTCCTTCGGTCGCGAAATTCTGTTTGCGTGTTTTAGGTTGCAGATCCCGACGGAAAGATGATTTTTTAAATCGCGCTTTTCTGTCCCACTCTAGCACAATTTTTTTAGTATTCGGTCGCGAAAAAACCGAGCACGCGAATGCACCTAATGCGTGCAACAATTATAAGCGGCAAGCAATTACACATCTTCCCATGACATCATTGGCATTTCTAGTGACGTCGTTACTACTGTCAGTATTGGGTCATAGCTGCAAGCGTTATTTACAGAGCGCTGCTTTGATTTTCCGATTTCCAAATAGTGGAGTACATACTTGTAAATTTCAAACGGAAAATATTTCATGAGCTAAAGTGAGTGTGAAGACAGAGCGGGTTTTACTTACCAATATAAGCAGTGTCTCCGCAATGTTCCATGTGATATTTAGCCATAAGGAGAAAAATATTTTTTGCGTTAGGTGTGAGACTTTTATAAACATTAATCATGGAACGAAGAGCTAGTACTCCTCCCTGCTGGCTCATTAATGAGTTTTCATAGGATGTTTCCTCAATGTATGGCTCAAAAGTGGTCGCGTCGTACCATAGCCAACGAAACTTTGTGACTAGGGACTGACTCCACACTACAACAAACAAGGGATTACCATTTCAAATCAAAGAATGTAGACATCATTGACTTGTCATTTGTAGTACACCATAACGCACACAGTATAGCGGGTTTACACTAGAGCGGCGCGGCAGCGGTGAGCGGCACAGAGGGCAGTGCCGCAGGGGTGTTTACACGAGCGGCACCACTGTTTGTGCCGCTCAAATGGGCATTAACTTCCGCAAATCCAGCGGCACAGTGCCGATGTGAGCGAACGTAGCGTGCACTATTGTTCCAAGCGGCGCAGTGACCAATCAGATTGTCGATCTTTTTTACTTCGGATGAATTTCCACTTCCGGTGTTTAGGTCAAGGGCGAATTTGGTAGAGCAGAAAATTCGAATCTGCGTTGTCATTGGTTGTCGCTTGCCTGACACTGAAGAAATGGCACATACAGGATCGGCATTTCGCCGCTGGATCACCGGAAGCTGTCACCCACTTGACGGCCTTAAAGGTCGCCGCTCGTGTAAACTCCATTGTACTGATTTAGACAGTGAGAATTTATTACTAATTATCAATTTTATTTTGGTGCCGAGGGTACTTGGTGGTTTTAGCTCCCAATCAGAAAACTGTTACTTAAGAGATACAAGAATTTTCAAGAGTCTGTTCATCCTACATTAACGGTGTCTAGAGCTCCCTGTCCGCTAAAATGCCTTGTGTACTTATTGACTTAACTCGTTGATATCACAGCTCAAATGACTTTTCTCCATTTATTAAGTTCAAAAGAGGAATCATTGCACAATGACTAAAACCAGAGACGGAGACTTCACTACATTTGGAAACATTGTTGCGCATTTGAATTTTGGCCAACATATTGACCATGATCACCCAGCATGTGACATGACACCTTAAAATTTTTGTACATTGAACTGTGCAAAATGATTGAGTCTCTTATGCCCCTTTAAAGTGTATAAAAGGTTACGTCAGATTCATCTCTAACAGTCGGTTTAAACACGGCGGGCGCCAGTCAAACTTTTTGTACTCTCCGGTTCAAAAGTTGTTGACTTAGCGAACTAGCGATGTTTTTTCTACCACTTACGACCAGGCATTTATGATACCTGATGGCTAAGGCGATGAGATTCCTGTGTTTACTTGTTATTCAATGCCTACCAAGGACGGTTTGTATGCAATAGTCCTTGCCAACGGCCGAACGATCGTTATACCCAGTGCGATATCAATCGGCGGCCATGCTGACTCCAAATTATTTTTTCATATTTTGTGAATTCTCATCAAAAATTTACAAAATGAATACATTGTACACTGAGTGAATTTTCGAACAAATTGCTAAAACAGCAAAAACAACCTCATTTTCTTGTTAGCTCATATAAACCTATATAATGAGTCAGTAGCTTGACTAACATATCTGTGTTTAGATAGGGATGAAACCGACGGAAATCGCTAAGCTCCGCCCACCATCGTATTGTGCCATACCTTATCAGGCATTTGAGGCACGAGGTTTTGAGCAAGGTCTTCCAAGAAATGAGATCGAGGGTACAACGTAAGACCATGTTTTTCAGTTTACTAACACTTTAACTATAGAACCCCCACGTTGACCCAAGAAGGTAGAGGCCACATTTGGAAAAGGGCTCGACCATGCCATCTTGGTAACAATCTTTGGTACATGTGCACTTACAGAGTGGAGAGTTAATATGGTCGATTGTTGCTATGATATGAACATTTGGGAGAGCCCCCAATGAAGCGAGTGTAGTCTGTGCAGTAGAGCCTCTCAGCATTGGACCGTCGATGTTGTGTACAAAAATAAACAAGGCTTCACCTATAGAAAGGAATATCACAATGGTATTCCAAATACATACCTATAAGTGAAATGGCGGTCTTGGGGCGTAAATAGCTGCACTCAGTTGTATTGTTTATAAAAGCTTTCCATAGCAGAGTGATAGGCCTATTCTCGAAGCCTCTGCGATAGTTCCGGTAGCAACCAACAAAGTACATTTCTTTGGTTGATTTTAGCCACAGTTTGAGGTTATACATGAGAGTTAGACTTCTATTGGCTTATTTGAAGTTTCACTGCTGGTTTATGAATTGCTGCATACCACATTGTAAGTTTTGTGGATGACATCACAAATACAACATAAGAAAATAACACATGAAGAAGTGTTTTCATACCTTTCATCACAACCTTCTCAATTAATTCACAGTCCTGTTGTTGAGGTATCTTGAAGGAGCCTAACATTACATAAAGCGCAAGGGATCCAAAACTTCATTACCTGTTGGTACTAGACTACTAAACGGTTGGATTGATATACAGGTAGACGAGTACGAAGTTATATCCACTCTCTAAGCGGTACTTTTTTATGCTTAGATGAAAGACAGATAGTACATACCTTTCCTGTCTAAGTATTCAGAGATTGTGCGAACAGTTGCTTGATGATCAGTGCCTGGTTCATCCATATCGAAACAGTCCATGCATATAGAACTCATTATCTGTAAGACAATGACATATCATAGTTCACGTCTGCTTTCTGACATGATGTCTTCAAGCTGAAGTTGTCAGGTTCACTGGAGCACCTCGGGCAAGTTAGTACCATTGCTCATCCTAATGAGCAGACCCATTGTTGTTTTTGAGCGAGGAATGGTGTGAATCGGTAAAAAATGGGTGACATCCACCAGGTTTTTGGGTTTTAGCATAAGGCAGTCCCCCCCCCCAGTCTCATTACAAGCAGCACACACCGTTTGAAAAATCAACTCTTAGGATGTGAACTCAGGAGATACTCATAGCTCTACACAGAAGGGGTACTAGCTGATTAATTCATCAACCAACTAGCAAAGTGTGTGCTCAGTAAAGATTATAGAGACTATTTAACTCACATTTTTCAATGTGAGACTGGGAAAGAAACCATTGATCACTACACTGTGATACTGTGAGACCGTTCTTTTTCGAAATTCTTCCAAAATCTTCTTTTTCGATCCGTAACCATATAAGACAAGGTTGAAACCAGAACTACAAACATTCACAGTTACATTATACATTACACATTATACATTACACATTATACATTATACATTACACATTTCACATAGCGGATAGTAATAGACCACATGTATGTTTATTCTCCTAACTCTATGCTAGACTGTGTACAATACAGATGCGCTCAAACACTTGGGTGCTCGGTGGTTCAGCTCTTGTCACAAAAGGCTTTGGAATACATCCACTAAGTGGAATGGAGTGATTTTGAATGGTTAGCTAGAAATGGTGGGAGAGGGCAACTCCAAGGACACAATGTTTTGTCACCGTTTAGCTTCAGAATACTCACCATAACTGTAGCATCCAAATGTTGAACATTTGGCAATGCTCAGCATGTAGTAATTCAATACTTTTTCGGTATTGGTTAGGTCGTTTCGCAAGTATATTATGCAATTCATCCAGACTTATTATGCCTTCATTTTTCACACTTGACAAAGTTCGATCACTGGTTACCGGTTTTGAGGTTTGAGCTTTGAAGAAATCTTCCGTCATATTTGGCTACAATGAGGTTATCACACATGTATAAAAACAACTCTCTGCCAAAAGAACATACGCGTACACTATTATACACTTCATCACTATGCAGATATACTTTGAAAACATTTTCATTCAGATGACAGCAAAGTTTGCCCTCCACAGATCAACTCCTGTACTGTTACTACCACAGAGTTATCCTCTTCTCTCTGTGGGAGGATAATTCTATGGTTGTTACCCCAAACCCTCGAGCATTTTACTAAGGAAAACATGAACATAAACTACAGTTTCACGGCTCGTTTGAGAATTGATACGAACGATTAGGGTTATTTTTACCACATGATGTGTTGACGCTCTCTCCACACTGTTGACAGACTCCGCATCACTTGTGCCGACTTCAGAGTCAAAATCAGACTCATCAGAGTCTTCTGATGAATCTGTAAGTAGAAGTGACCTAGTTAAAGTAAAAAAAAACTATTTCTGCGACTATGATTAACTAGGAAAAGCAAACCAATGTTATCTATATCAATGTACAAAAATGGTGCTATTTCCTGTTATCAACGAGAAAAGTCCATATGGAGCCACAGCGAACGATTTTCGATTGGGGATCAACATAACTCGCAAATTCGAGGAGACCCCTCGGATTCCGAGGAGTCTCAAATTAAGCGCCGAATGTTACAAGGGTCAGGGAGGCATGTTGTGGAATTTCCTGCACAACAAAAAGTTGAGGCGAACAGTGTACAAATATCCGGTTTTTAATCAGCGTTCAACACCGTATGAAACCACACGAATTCCACTCATCACAAATAATCATCGAAGAGTTCTGTTGACGAAAGTCCTCGTATAAATCTAGCAACAGACTATACCATTTTTACAAATGTGGTAATGGGTAGCAGTATTCGCTCACCGTCTATGTCTTGGGTGCGTTTTGCTAATCGATAGGGAGTAGTGGCTTCGATAGTTCGTTTTCGCCCTGATCTTGGTACGGCATCAGTAACACTTTTAGGAGTGAAGACAGCTGTTCAATCAATACATCCAGTGTTAAGTTGGAGAAAGGCGGAATGAAGATGTGTATACTGGTCATATAATAAACAGCACAACAAATCCTGCTAGTTTGATGTGTCAAATGATTTTTTAAACAGTCAACCAACCAGACAGACATTTCAATCCTGAGATGTGATTCGTGATGTGATATGACATGGAGCATCATGCAGATACCCTTTTAGGAAAGGGTATCTACAGTCTCCACTGAATATGGCTTGATGTACGATCGCGATCATTGTTGAGATACTTACGACAAATCTTTGCTCGCTTCGGGGTTCGAAAGCCGAAGAGTTGTTTTCCTTCTGCAGTTTGTTCTCCGTCACTCAGGATCTCATCTGAAAGAGGTGTGCAAGTTCAATCACCAGTAGGGTGAAGCACTAGCTTTACAGAATGCGTTCTGGGCCTTGGACCGGGGTTCCTGGTTACATTCCCACTTCGGGCACGAGGATATAAGCAAAAGGTCTCCTATTGACTCACCCTGGGAGTTGAATAGACTTTGTAGGTAAGTTTTGTACCGCTCCTAGCAGCTGCTGTGCCATAGAGACAGGAAATTATTATTACCCACCAGTAGCCATCAGGGTAAGAGGGTCTGGGATGAACACCAACCCCGGTTAGCAATGATGACATCCAAATCCTCCTGCACAGGGTCTTCTGCTGGTGGATCAACAATACTAACTGTACGAGTAGGTCTATTGGTCTTAAATGTCCTCTTAGTGCCCGCATCCTTTTTATCTAATAAAAGAAATAACACCGTTGTCGAAAGTGCGAAACCCGATGCCCATGGTGTTAGCCGGGTTGCTTACCTTGCTAATTCACCCCGCAGTTTTGCAGGTATGGGTGCTGGGTTTTGGAGGTACAGGTACTGGGGTATCGGGCATCAATGATGAATGTTGGGATTCGCACTACTAGATCTACTAGAACTACTCCCTAGGTCTAGTCTCTACAGTCTACACCTAGTCTAAGTCTATTCTAGATACTGAGAATAAGATAGAATTCATATGATATAACTCAATAACTGTTAGTGTTACTCAGTTAGTAACGTTAGTAATTACTATTACTATTACTATTAGTTAGTTACTAGTTAGTAGTTAGTTGCCAGTTTGAGGGGGTTGTTCATACCTTTTTTCACAACGCTTTGTATATAACTCACTCGGCCATGCGGCACAAAACACACCAAAGCAGTCAACTGTTGAGTGAAGAACTCCTTTGTGTCCGTCGAAGGCATGTTAGCGGTGCACGAACTGTTGTATTGTTTGACTTGAATTCACTTTTTTTCTGATGGAGAGGAAAGTAAAATTTCCCGCCACCAGATGTCACCAATTAGCATGTATCCGATTATCACGGCTTTTCAATCGCTTTGAACGTAACGATAAATAAATATATTTGTTCCGCGAAAACACAACCCTTCCTAGTTCTTTAGTCATTTAGCTTACGGATGGGGGCGGGGTGTAATAAAGCAGGCACCTACTGAATTCCTCCAATAATTGCAAGGGACCACCACACATGCTGATGGATGACGAGGCGAATTTTTTTTTGGCTGATCAGAATCAGTGTGTCTAAAACCCTACCTGAGTCCAATAAAAGTGCATCTGGCTCTCCCCAAGCCTCGGTCTACGGGCCGATCCAGTCTACTAAAAAACAAATTTTGAGGGAACTCAACTGTCTCTCGAATTTAGTGTTTTCAACATTCTGACTTCATATCACCTATACCTGAATTATTCGATTTAGTCTCGCAGCGGTTGTTTTTTTTTTAGTTTTCGTTGGCAATGTTGGGGTTGATGACTTTTGTTTTTTAGCATTTAGTTATCCAAGTGCTCCTTATATGACATGAACTATTTGCATCGCCCTCCTGAAAACATCGACCATGAGATATATTAGGGTTTAAAAATAATTTGATTCTTTAGGAAGATGATAGCTAACACAATCAAGGACCAACACAATGAGCTCAAGAAGATGATGGCTAGATTGTTTGGAAAGAAGGTAGCAGTGACAGTAGACAGAGTTATGTGGGTATACCTCGCCATCACCGTCCACTATGTGCAGCAATCAGCTCTCCGCAGTTTCTCTAAAGGAAATTATCCATTCTGGAACTGTGTAATACATGTAGCGTGTTTTTGATGTACACGTGAATCAAGGTTTCTGCACAATGAATTGATACACAATAGCTCTCACGATGGGAATGTATGTTTGATACTATGGATGCACCAGTCCCAGTTTTTCTAATTGAAATGGACAAAACTAGCTCATCACTCATCAGTAACCGCCCACTTGCGATGGTCACTTACTATATAGCATAGTAACTATGGGGAACACCATGATGTCTGGTGCAGCATCAAAGCACTGATCTGATCTATACCAAGGGTCAGAATCTGGACATTTAAACCAAAATGTGCTGTACCAACCAGCGTGTTCCTTTTTTTTGTTATTTCTGCATACATTACATACAGTGTATCTGACCGAAAAATAAATCAATAGAAAACTTATCAGGAACCTGAGCTTATTGCAGCATTTATATTGCTACCATATGAATTAATGGAAGAGGTACCAACTGATTATCTGTAGTACAAATCAAGAACCAGTATCTAATAAGTACGGCTTGTGGTGAAGATAAGAGTCATAAGCTGCGAGTAATAGCAGGGCAATGACCTAAAGGAGTGTCTTTATGTCACTATGCAGGGACATTCAAAAATAATTTTTCCATATATATCCAATCATGTTGATTATAGTGCAGTACTACTAGCTCAATGAGGCACCATGAGACTTAAAAACCATTACGAATTGTGTGCGAACTGTGTGGAGTATGTAAGGACATACAATAATAAAGCGCGCTATACCAGCAGCAGCCATTGGAAATGGATGAGTTTTACAATAGATATTTAACTCATGAGAGCCAGTCCAGGTCCTCCTCCTCATCACTATCATTGCCGAATAGAGGAGGAGGTTTCTCCTTCAGAGCTGGAGAGGCCGGCTTCTTAGTGAATGTGTCTATCACATCATCATCAGAGTCCGAGTCGAACAGACCTGTTTTCGCTGTAGATAAAATGTGTAAAATTTGATTAATTTCTCACTTTTAGTTCTGGTTGGGACGATTATTATCATTTACTTGAATGCTGGTGAGACAAGTGATTGGTCAATAGGTACTGGAACTAAATTATCACCCTTAGAGAACTGTGTCCGGGTCATACAGTAATCAAGCCAACTGAAAGCGAGTCATTATCCTGTACCCTCTCAGTACTTTATTACTCTCCATTTTCAATAAAGTATGGTCGCCGAGGTCTCGAGGGGTAAGGGGCGGGGCACACTGGTACGCGAGCGCTTTTATCGAAATTTTACTCAAGGTTTTCCGTTGGTTTTTTTCGCGCCAGTGTGTCTGGGCCCTGATGTGTAGAGACAAATCTCAGGCTGATTGACACTCAAACTCCCAGCACTATCTGTCACATTCACAAATCATTGAAATTCATGTATTCGGATAATGACAATATTGCCTAATGTTTTACATAGATGGGATTACTTAAGCTGCTTTTATATTTATGCTGCATCCGGTCCACCTTGGACCAGACGCCCGGATCCGGGCGTCCGAGGTGCTTTTATAGTTCCAAACAGATCCCTCGAACGCCCGATCCCGATTCTCAGTGCAACTTCGTGTTGTTTTTGAGTGAACATTGAAGTGAAATCAGTGATCATAGTATGAAACTGGGAACGCGCGAATGTTGCTAGGTAATGTTTGAGCGAGCAATTTGATTGGTTGATGGGTTGGACATCCGAGGCGGATCAGACGAGGGATTTATAGTCACATTGGGGGGGGGCATCAGTTTCCAGCATCTGAGATCAGACTGGGGTTGGAATGTAGCGCGACTATAAAAGCACTTGAAGCCAGTGCCATGTGTTCAGGATGGTCTATGGTTTGTCCCATAAAGTTGTTATTATATTTCATATCACGATATACGAGGGAGAAAGCACAAAGGGACACACAAACTTGGAATCAAACCTGGGTCAGCTGATGCAAAACTGAATGCGATACTCACTACGCCCACACTTTTTCTTTGTCCCAAGACCCTCTTGTCACATTGACCAATCGGTTATCACCAATGGGGAGCTTACCACTTGTTTTGTCTGGGGTAGACTTGGTCGCAGAATCTGATGCAGCAGTAGTTTTATTCGAGTTATCATCACCAGAAGCAGGATTGGTTGAGCGTTTGTCAGGTGTGACACCTCCAGTTGTGAAGGCGTGATCTGCAACAACCTTGGATTCCTTTGCCGTATTCTCAATGCCTTTATCACCCAATGGGTATGCGACAGTAGGTGGCGCTGTAGTTTCGTTAGTGGAAGCATTACCACTCGTGTAGACTGTTTCTGGTTTGATGGACTGTTCTTGAGCTCCATTCTCTATGCCCCTATCACCAAGAACATAGGCAGTTTCCAGTTTTGCAGGCGTTTCTTTGGTCATATTCTCTATGCCCTTATCGCCAAGAACATAGGCAGTCTCTGATTTTACAGGCGTTTCCTTGGCCACATTCTCTATGCCCTTATCTTCAAGAACATAAGCAGTTTCTGGTTGTACCAGCGTTCCCTTGGCCACATTCTCTATGCCCTTATCACCAAGAACATAGGCAGTTTCTGGTTGTACCAGCGTTCCCTTGGCCACATTCTCTATGCCCTTATCACCAAGAACATAGGCAGTCTCTGGTTTTACTGGTTTTTCGTTGGCCACATTTTCTATGCCTTTATCACCAAGAACATAGGCAATTTCTGGTTTTGCAGGCGTTTCTTTGGCCACATTCTCCATGCCCTTATCACCAAGAACAAAGGCAGCGTCCGGTTTTACCGGCGTTTCCTTGGCCACATTTTCTATGCCCTTATCACCAAGAACATGGGCAGTCTCTGGTTTTACTGGTGTTTCGCTGGCCACATTCTCTATGCCCTTATCACCAAGAACATAGGCAGTCTCTGGTTTTACAGGCGTTTCCTTGGCCACATTCTCTATGCCCTTATCACCAAGAACAAAAACAGTCTCCGGTTTTACAGGCGTTTCCTTGGCCACATTCTCGATGCCCTTATCACCAAGAACATGGGCAGTCTCTGGTTTTACTGGAATTTCGCTGGCCACATTCTCTATGCACTTATCACCAAGAAAATGGGCAGTCTCTGGTTTTACAGACGTTTCCTTGGCCACATTCTCTATGCCCTTATCACCAAGAACATAGGCAGTTTCTGGTTTTACTGGCGTTTCCCTGGCCACATTCTCTATACCCTTATCGCCAAGAACATAGGCAATCTCTGGTTTTACAGGCGTTTCCTTGGCCACATTTTCTATGCCCTTATCACCAAGAACATAGGCAGTTTCTGGTTTTACTGGCGTTTCCCTGGCCACATTCTCTATACCCTTATCGCCAAGAACATAGGCAGTCTCTGGTTTTACAGGCGTTTCCTTGGCCACATTCTCTATGCCCTGATCACCAAGAACATAGG
>Ga0224501_10004025_pt1 | contig 11591 bp, 10 predicted proteins | sample SF_Oct11_sed_USG_4_FD_169105 | JGI IMG/M metagenome (GOLD analysis project Ga0224501, IMG submission 169105) | Sediment microbial communities from San Francisco Bay, California, United States - SF_Oct11_sed_USGS_8_1 | ecosystem: Environmental > Aquatic > Marine > Sediment | place: USA...
TTCTAGCCTCTTGGACTAAGACGATGGCGAACACGCCAACGGTCTTTGCCCTGGCCTGCTCGGTCAGCCCTGTGAGGCCGGTTAGTGTGACGCCCGTTCTAACTATGTCGTCGACGATCAGCACTCTTTCATCTGGCCTGATCGAATCTTTGGGCACGTAGAAGTACTTGCTGACGCTGGGGGAGACTATGCACTTCTCCTCAAGGAATTCGTCAATTCTATCTCTTTCTCCTTCTTGGCTACGATCACGTCCACCCCTAATTCCGTAGCCACATGAACCGCCATTGGGACGCCGTTTGTTTCCACTGTGAGCACCTTGTCTACCTGCAATAACTTGAATTCCATGGACATCACCTTCGCTATAACTCTCTGAAGCACAGCATCGCGAATCAAGGCGGAGAGATGAAATATCCCAGACTCGTCAACTCTCACTCTCGAACGAACCGCATCCAACAGAAACTTTTCGTTGAATAGTCTTGTTATTTCCTTCGATCTCTTGAGGCTCGGAAGAACACGTCCGTTTACATATCGGCTCATAACGGGGGTGGGTAGAGCAAGATATTTTGACATCTGCGCATAGGAATGAGTTGCCTTAATTATGCGCAGGAGCTCAATAGCATTGATCCTGTCCTTGAAGGCATCAAGCTTCGTCATCGCGGTTCCGAGTCAGGCTCCTGGCTTTGGATAAAAGAGTTTTCATATTCATTCACTTCGTGTTTTGTTGGCTACGTTTTTCGTGCTAGAGAGCGCTTGATGTGAACTGATCAAATTGTTCGATCTATCAATTTGAGCTCTGTTCTATGTCCTTAACAGGAGTGCTAGGTGGTTCCCCAGTTTGGCCTGAGCTTGATCCCTGACCGCCCTAGAAGGCTCCTCGCACGACGTTCCGCTTCTCTTAGAACTCTGTCTTCGTCTATGGTGAGCAACTTCTTTTTTTCCATCAAAATGCGGCCGTCTACGATGGTTGTATCCACGTCGCTGCCGTTCGCCGCGTAGACAAGGTTTGAGACTATGCTGAAAATAGGTGTCAGGTGAGGCTTCCTGAGCTCGAGGAGTATGATGTCTGCTTTCTTGCTTTCTTCCAAGCTACCGATTTCGTGTTCCAGTCCAACCGCTTTGGCTCCGTTTATTGTGGCCATCTCAAGCACGGTCTCTGCCTGCAGCCTGGTTGGATCGTGCATCCTCACCTTCTGAAGCAGGGCAGCGATCTTCATCTCCCTGAGCATGTCGTAGGTGTTGTTGCTGGGTCCGCCGTCGCAGCCGAGCGAGACGTTCACGCCGGCCTTGATCATCTCGGGTATCTTGGCGATCCCGGATCCAAGCTTCATGTTGGAGGAGGGACAATGGACGGTGTTGGTGTTGCTCCGACCGAGTATCTCGATCTCAGGCTGTGTCAGCCAAACCATGTGTGCAAGCAAGACGTTTCTGCCAACCAGACCAAGGTCACGTGCAAACTCCGCGGGGAGCTTGCCGAACTCTCTCCGGGTGTAGTCTACATCGTCCTTCACCTCTGCCAGATGCATGGTTATCCCTGTTCGGTGCTGTCTCGCCAACTCGACGATCTCTCTGTACAACTCGGGTGTACAGGCGCCGGGCGTCCTTGGACCGAACCAGACCTGGATGCGTCCATCGTGCCCATGCCATTTCCGCAGCATATCGAGGGTTTCCCTCGTTGTCTCTTCCTTCTCCTCGATCATGCCCTTGTACATGATCCCCTCTTCAAGCGCGTAGCCAGGCATATCCATGACGATCTTGCTGAGAACCGCTCTCATTCCGGCTCGGTCCACCGCTTCCGCTATCCCGTTGAAACCGTACCGGCGGTGTATCATGCACTCTACGAACGTTGTTGTGCCGCTCCTGATGAACTCGGCCATCGCCAGCTCAGCGCTCGCCCTTCCATCCTCCGGAGTGAAGTTGCCTTGAAGCACCCAGACATAGTCCCGGAGCCACGGGATGAGCGGCACGTCGTCAGCGCACCCCCTTATCAGGGCTTGGGCCAAATGAACATGGCAATCCACGAGTCCAGGTAGGACCGCCATCCCATCGGCGTCAATGACCTTCTCGCCGTGATACTCTCGGGCGATATCATCCGTCTTCCCTATCGCCACAATCTTGTTTCCCTCCACGGCCACCGCTCCGTCTTCAATTATCCTCCGCTGCTTGTCCAGCGTGACGATCAGGCCGTTGACTATGAGAAGATCCGACATCGATGGACTCCTCCTGAGCTCTATTTGGACGGAAATGGAGTATAAAACACTCAATCGATCGAGGTCGACGTGAATATGATCAAAGAAAGGATCGACCATTTGCGTTCAGGGAGGTTACTCCAGATCGATTCTCAACCCTTGACGAGCGGCGCTTTGATCGTTCTACCATTAATCGGTAGCGGCTGACCAGCTTGCTTGGATCGATCGAGGATCGGTGTCACTGAGTTCTTTTCATCCTATCCCAAAGCGCGCTTGCTGCTTCTCTTGCCACTGAGTTAGCTGTCTCTCTGTCAACCGTCTTCAGAACGCGGTGATCCATGATAACTCTGCCGGCTACCAAAACCGTTTCCACATCGGCGCCTCTCACAGAGTTCACTACATGACCAGCCACGGTTTCGGACGTCAACGGAGTCGGAATCGAGTCGGAGGAGACCACGATGATGTCGGCTTGCTTACCTTTCTCAATTGAGCCTATCTCTCCATCGAGCCCGTAGAGCTTTGCGCCGTTGATGGTCGCCATCTCAAGAATCTCTGGAGGTGTCATCACCCTAGGGTCCCTGCGCTGGAGCTTGTGCAGAAGATACGCGCTGCGCATGTTCTCGAAGCCGTCGAAGATGTAGCCGTCGTTGCCAATCCCAACGGTTATTTTCCGCTTCAGCATCTCTGGTACGGGGGCAACGCCAACAGCGTTGAGCATGTTGCTCATCGGGTTGTGAGCCACGCCGCACCCCTTTTCAGCGACTATGTTTAGTTCCACTTCGTCGAGGTGGACACAGTGGGCCAGCACCATGTCGCGGCCCAGTACCCCGAGATCTTTCAACCTCTCCACGGTGCGTTTCCCGTACCTCTCCAAGTTGTGGTAGAGATCTACGAGTCCTTCAGACGTATGTATCGTCATGTAAGCGCCGTCTCTCGTCGCTCGCTTCCTAGCCTCGACTATGATCTCGTCTGACAACGTGAAGCTGGCGTGGAGGCTATACATACCCTGGGTCAGCTTCGACCCTTTTTCCTTGACCTCCTTTATGAAACGCTCGTTCTCGTCCAGGCCTCGCGCACCCTCCTCCGGGCGGTTCCTCTCCGTTGCCTCGAAGGCAAGAACTCCACGCATCCCAATCTCCTCGATCGCTCGAGCGATGGCTGAAAGGCTTCCATGGATGTAGTTGGGTCCCGAGAAGGTGTCTGCGAAGCACGTGGTTCCGGTGGTGACCATGTCCACGCCGGCTGCCAGAGCGCTGGCGTAGGCATCCCTCTCGGTCAGGGCTTCGTCGCAGGGCCACCATACTCTATGAAGAGCCTGTATGAAGTCGCCGGGTGGCTTGATCTTCAACGGTGCTCCTCGGAGAAGTGCGCCGTACAGGTGGGTGTGCGCACATACGATCCCGGGGAGGACGATTTTTCCCTGAGCTTCGACCAGTATGTCGGCGTTGTGCTTGGCCTCAATATCCTTTGTCAACCCGATGTCAACTATGCGTTCTCCGTCCACAGCCACCGCGCCGTCCTCAATTACACGACGCTGAGGGTTCATGGTAGCGACCAGTCCTCCCTTGATCAAGATGCGGGTCAACGGCTTCGCCCCAGGTCCACTGCCAGCAGCTATGCTTATCTGTGTTTTTGGACTCCAATTCTTTGATCGATCGTTCAGCGGGTGGAGGCGCGGTTCGGCGAGAGTATCGATTTGGGAGGGACGCTTGTTTGCCCGTAGATCTCAAGATAGTGGGAGGCACCTTGGTCACCGCCGGGGGCCTGGTCAGGGCTGGGTTGGCTGTGGATGAAGGAAGGATAGTGGAGATCGAACGTGAATCATCTCTGCCGCCAGCAGATGAAACGATTGATGCCAGCCGCCAGTTTGTTCTGCCCGGTGTGATCGATGCCCACGCCCACATTGACGACCCCAAGTATGTAGGCCACGAGGACTTCCGAAGCGGGACCGAGGCCGCGGCCTCGGGGGGCGTGACCACAGTGATCGACATGCCCCTTGAAACCCCGTTCGTAACGCCAAGGGCCATCGATGAGAAGATCGAGGCCTGCGAGCGGCTCGCAGTGGTGGACTTTGCCCTGACTGCAGGGATGATGACTATCGATCGACTGAGGTATGTTGATGAGGTGGTTCGGCGGGGCGTTGTATCGTTCAAAGCCTTCACTTGCTCCCCGTACCGCCTCACTTATCCTGAGTTACGAGCCGTGGCGAAGAAGGTCGGCTCTATGGGAGCTGTTCTACACGTTCACGCCGAGGATGAAGCCACGGTGGCGGTGGCAACTAAACGAGCCCGTGCAAGAGGCTCAAAGCCGAAGGTTTACCCGAGTTCTCGGCCTCCGGAGGCCGAGGTGAAGGCGGTTAGAAGGGTTCTGGCTGTCACGGCGTCGGCCGGAGCCCACATCCATTTCGCACATCTATCGACCGGTCGTTCGTCAAGAGCGGTGTTGGAAGCCAAATCACGTGGACTGCCTGTCTCATGTGAGACCTGCCCTCACTATCTCGCCTTCTCCAAGAAGGACATGGTTCGTTGCGGGCCTTACTTGAAGATGAATCCTCCACTGCGCTCCGCCGCTGAACGGGAAGTCCTCTGGAAAGCTTTGCGTCTAGGAGCTGTGGACATAGTCACCTCAGAGCACGCCCCCGGAACATCCACTGAGAAGGAGGTGGGTTGGGATGACATATGGAAGGCATGGAGCGGTGTTCCAGGAATAGAGACCATGCTTCCCTTCCTGCTCTCAGAAGGCGTCAACCGAAGCAGGATTTCTCTTCAGAGGCTCGTTACAATCACCTCGCGAGCACCAGCCACGATCTTCGGGCTCAGCCATCGTAAAGGAGCGATCAGGGTGGGGCTGGACGCCGACCTGATCCTTGTAAACCTAAGGAAAACGAAGGCGGTATCCACGGATGAGCTGCATTCAAAGGTTAAGCGGTCGCCCTTCGAGGGGATGAGGCTGAAAGGCTGGCCAACGACGACGCTGGTTCGAGGCAGGATCGTCTGGCGTGAGGGGGAGATCCTGGGGCGCCCGGGCTGTGGAACCTTCGTGGCCGCGAGAACGCGGTAGGAACACCGATCGATCTGTTCTCTAGCTGTCTCGGTGTACGGCTGCGTGAGCTGCACACTTATAAGACTCGCTGAGATGTCCGACAGGCAAAGCGCCACAGGAGTCTTTGTCTTGGGCCTCGAAGATATCATCAGGGTTGCGGATGGTAGGGAGAAGGCGGATCTACTGCTGAAGAACGCCAAGATCGTGAACGTCTTCGCAGGCGAGATAATCGAAGATCACGTGGCAATATCGAAAGACATGATAGCTGGGTTTGGGAAATACTCAGCCCACAAGACAATCGATCTTGAAGGTAAGTATGTCTGTCCTGGCCTGATCGATGGCCATGTCCACATCGAAAGCTCACTACTCAGCGTTCCTGAGTACGCGAGAGCAGTCGTCCCATTGGGCACGACGGCCGTGATCGCGGATCCTCATGAGATAGCGAACGTCTTGGGGCTAGATGGAATTCGATACATGCTTGACTCCAGCAGGAATCTTCCCCTGGACGTTTACATCACGCTTCCTTCATGCGTTCCAGCCAGCCATCTCGAGACTACGGGAGCAAGGCTGACCGCGTCGGATCTCTCTCTTCTGATCGATGAAGAGAGGATACTCGGTGTGGGCGAAGTGATGAACTTCCCCTCTGTTCTGAAAGGAGACCGAGGGACTCTGGAGAAGATAGCGGTCGCGGGACGCCGTGTGGTCGAGGGACATGCGCCCGGCCTGTCGGGGAAACATCTCTCGGCCTACATTTCGGCGGGGATAAGGTCAGATCATGAGTGCACATCCGTTGAGGAAGCTGAGGAAAAACTGCAAAAGGGAATGCACATCATGATTCGGGAGGCAAGCCCGGCGAGAAACCTCAAGACGTTGCTTCCACTCGTGAACGCCAAGAACTCGAGAAGATTCAGCTTCGTCAGCGACGACAGGCACCCGATAGACCTGGTTGAGGAAGGCCACATAGACTTCATGATAAGGACAGCCGTGAAGATGGCTGTCGACCCGGTCGTGGCGATTCAGCTGGCTACAATAAACACAGCCGAGTACTTCAGACTCGGAAACGTCGGCGCTGTGGCTCCCGGTTATCAGGCCGACCTAGTTGTCTTTGACACACCAAGCGACTTCAAGGTCCTTAAGGTGATGAAGAGAGGTGGGGTCGTCGCAGAAAACGGCTGCCTCATCCTCCCCCTCAAAGCGCCAGAGGTTCATGTCAGGAGTTCAATAAACGTAGCTTGGCTGGACACCAAGGATCTCAGCATAAAGGCAGAGGGGAGTGAGATCCGGGTCATCGAGGTCATACCGGACCAGATCGTTACCAAGGAGAGAATAGAGAACGCAACTGTGAGAAACGGGCTGGCCGTGGCTGATCCGGACAGAGACTTGTTGAAGATAGCTGTGCTTGAGCGGCACCTTGCATCGGGAAACATAGGGCTCGGCTTCGTGAAGGGCTTCGGTCTCAAGAAAGGGGCGATCGGCTCGTCAGTTGCCCATGATTCCCACAACATAGTCGTCGTGGGCACAAGCGACCAAGACATGATGTGCGCCATAGAGGAGATAATCAAGATGAGGGGCGGCCTAGTGGCGGTCGTCGATGGGAAGGTCTTATCGGCTCTCACACTGGAGATAGCCGGCCTTATGTCGTCTGAACCGTTCGAGAGGGTTGAGCATAGGATGAGAGAACTCGCCTCCGCTGCCAAGCAAATGGAGTGTGGACTTGAGCGCCCGTTCATGACACTGTCGTTCATGGCCCTTTCGGTGATACCTGAACTCAAGCTCACCGACAAGGGACTGGTTGATGTCGACCAGTTCTCCATAGTCCCCCTATTCACAAAATGATGCTTCCATCGATCGATCCCCCCGCTATCCAGCGTCACGGAAGAAAGCAAGAGAACCTAAACGCTTAAGAAACGGCGAGCAGACTCACTTCGCGCTCCGGTAGTATAGCCCGGTTAAGTATGCCGGCCTCTCGAAGGCATATGCCTGAAGCTAGCCGGCGGTCGCGGGTTCAAATCCCGCCCGGAGCACCAACTTAGGATAATCAGATAGGCTCAAGCTTGAGTGCTTCCTGTCGTCGAGAATCTCTTAATTGAGATAAGAGCTGGGTATGAGATTTCATATTTAGATGAAGTCGGTCGACACATAAGTTGAACTTGCGGATGAGTTGGTCACAGGCCTATGTTCTACACGCCAAGGAATGCTTTGACACTCCAGCCTATCGCGAAGGATAGCCCAGCGACTCCCAAACTTATGAAGATCATCACGGTGAACATCTTTCTGAGGGAAGTACTCTTTACAACGGAAACAAAGAATGTAAAAAACACTATGATCAGGAGTGTGTTTAACAGGGTAGCAGGTAGGGCTATGGAATAGTTAGTTGATATGAAATACGGGATTACTAAGAACAAGACAGTGAACACATACACTACTCCAGCAAAGAATGATGTTTGGAGAGCCTCTTTGTTCTCTTCAGTTCTTTGTGTGAGAAAAATTTCTGTCTCTGAAGCGAACATGGAGAGAAACTGGGCGATCCCTGATATTAAGCCAACTATGCCTATCACCCAAGTGTTTGTGAGGGCAAAGGTCAGTCCGGCCATCTCTGCAGAGAGCCCAATTAAAGCATCGTTCAGCCCTTGAACCATTGAACCGACATAGTCAAGTCTCCTTTCATCTATCGTGTCGATCAAAAGGTGTTCGTGTTTGTATTCATCTGGATGTATCTCTCTGGCCTTAGGTACCTGATCAGATATTTTATCGTATGCTTCTTGTGCTCTCTCTTCCCTTCCCTCCATTATCTTCATCATGAAAGTCAACCCGAAGATCTTCGAAAAGATCACATATTTTAGGACGGTTAGCCTGTTTGGTTGAACGTCTGTTTGGGTGTACTTTTTCCACTCGTCGTAATGGCGAAGCTCATCATCCGAGATCCTTCTTAGAACCTCTGCGTTTTTTCCTTTTGATTTTTCGGCCAATCTTTTGTAGACTATGTGTTCCGTTATTTCTTTCCTCTGAAATTCTAGGATGATACTCTTCACGTTCTGATCAAGCATCGTGGGTCTCGCCCGACCTATGCTGATGGGATCGATCGATAGTTAAGGCTACCGCTTTGGTAGATATCGGTTTTGGATACAGCTACACCTTCTTCCGTATCATCTGACAATCCATAAGGAACCGATCAATCGTTCGATCGCGATCCAGATGTCGCTCGTATCGGATCGATCGGTCAATCGACCGACGCCAACTTCATCCCTTCTTCCAACGCCCTCAGGTTGAGTTCAGCCTGCTTCGGAAACCTCTCTTCAACCGACTTCCTTATAGCCTCTTTGCTCACGACGCCCGTCAACGCCACTAATGTCCCAAGCATGACTATGTTGGCTACTATCTTACTTCCCAAATGTTCCGCGACCGCTGTTGAGGGAATCTCGTAGTACCTAACTTCCTTCCTCTTGTTGTCCACGGAAACCAAGTCTTTGTCCAAGATGATTATCCCACCTTCCTTGACATATTGGCAGCACTCAGAGTAGGCTTCCTGAGACATCGCCACAAGAACATCCGGCTTGATGACCTTTGGGTAATCTATCACATCCTCCGATATAACGACCTCCGACGTGCACGCTCCACCCCTCGCCTCAGGGCCATAGGATTGTGTCTGCGTGACATTCTTCTTGTCGAACAGGCAGGCAGCTCGGCCGAGAATGTACCCTGCCGTAACCACTCCCTGACCTCCGAACCCGGCTATCATTGTCTCATGTCTCATGTGCCTGTTTCTCCCTGCACTTTTCCGCGAGAGCTCTAAGCCTGTCAGAATATTCGGGTTTCTCTATGTCCAAGAAGTCTCCGACCACTATCCTTCGGTCGGGATCTATCTCCGCTTCGTGGGGATGGATACCATGTCTAATGACGCTACGGGCTTTCATGTCTTTCATCATCTTCAATGCATCACCCAACTTGTTGTATCTACCGTAGATAGCTGGGCAGGGCGCTATTACCTCTATGAAGGAGAAGCCCTTCTTCTGCAGACCTTTCTTGATCGATTCGGTAAGCCTCGTGACGTGAAGCGTGGTCCACCTAGAGACAAATACAGCTCCTGAAGCCGCGGCGAGAGCGACGAGGTTGAAAGGATGCTCTATGTTCCCGTAGGGCGTCGTCATCGTCAAAGCATGGCTTGGAGTAGTTGGACCAACTTGGCCACCAGTCATTCCATAGTTGAAGTTGTTTGAGCAGATGACTAGCATGTCTACGTTTCTTCTGGCGGCATGTATGAAGTGGTTTCCGCCTATAGCGAATAGGTCGCCGTCACCGCTGAGGACGACGATCTTCAAGTCGGGGTTTGCTACCCTCACTCCTGTAGCAAAGGCTATCGCTCGGCCGTGGGTGGTGTGAAAAGCATCCGCGTTAACATAGCCGGATGCCCTGCCCGCGCACCCTATCCCTGAAACTATGGCGAGCCTATCCAAGTCAAAATCAAGTTCCTTCAAGGCCTGGGCGAAGCAGTTGAGTGTTGTTCCCAGGCCGCATCCCTCACACCAGATGTGGGGTATTCTATCCATCCTGAGAATGTCGTCGAGGGGATGCTTTAACGAAGCTTGCGTCAACTCTCGCACCTCCTTATGGCCGCTAAGACCTCATCGGGCTTGTGAGGCTCCCCTCCAAGCTTGGGTAGAAAAGAGACCGGTGTAGGCTTCACCGCCCTCTCGACCTCTCTGACCAGCTGACCGTAATTCATCTCTAGTACGATGACTGATCTCAGTTGTTTTGAAAGCTCCTCTAACTCCTTTGTTGGGAAAGGCCAAATCGTGACAAGCTTGAGCAATCCAGCCTTGATTCCCTCCGACCTGGCGGCGGCTACAGCTCTCGCGGCCGATCTTGCTGGTGAGCCGAAGGCAACAACCACTATCTCTGCGTCGTCGAGGAAAAGCTTCTCCAACTTGATGATCTTGTCCGCGTTTCTCCTGATCTTGTCGCATAGCCTCCGTACAAGCCTATCTTGAGTCTCGACAGACATATCGGGATACCCTTTTTCATCATGTGTGAGCCCTGTGGCATAGAAGTGGTATCCTTCGCCGAAGCAGGCCATACGGGGGACCAGGTCTTCCCCGGGCTGAAACGGGAGATACTCTCCAGATGATTTATCGGGTTTCTTCCTATCGACCACCCTTATTTCATCCGGCTCTGGAATCACCAGTCTCTCGCGCACGTGACCGATGATCTCATCCGCCATTATCAGGACTGGAACGCGGTATTGCTCGGACAAGTTGAACGCTTCGATAGTCAGGTCAAACATATCCTGAACCGAAGAGGGGACCAGAGCAATGATCTCATAGTCGCCGTGGCTCCCCCACCTGCATTGCATAACATCTCCCTGCGCAGCTTTCGTCGGCTGACCGGTGCTGGGAGAACCTCTCATCACGTCCACTATGACACACGGAGCCTCCGTCATCACGGCCAGCCCGATGTTTTCTTGCATGAGACTCAGGCCCGGGCCCGAGGTAGCGGTCATCGCCTTCACTCCGGCGTATGAAGCACCTATCACTGCGGCCATGGATCCAAGCTCATCCTCGAACTGCAGGCAGGCTCCGCCTACTTGAGGCAGCCTCAGCGACATTCTCTCAGCGATCTCGGTTGCAGGTGTTATAGGATATCCAGCGAAGAACCTGCATCCCGCAGCTATCGCGCCCTCAGCGCACGCCCAGTCTCCTTGAACGAAGTAGGTCCCGTTGAGCACTGTAAGAGTCACTGCCTTTTCCTTCCTTGTTCTTGGTTGCTTCGAAACAGGTGCCAAGCAGCAAAATAAGCTTTCATTGTGCCTGCGGCAACTAGACTACTCGAGAGATAACTGACTGTCGATTATCACGCAGATTTTTCTTGCTCTTCCGCGCGCGGCCGTTGCATATACCAATAAGACCGATAATCGATCAATCGAAGAATTGTGCGCTCATGAATTGGCCATCTCATCGCTTCAACAAGCCCAAACTTATTATAGAAGGCGGTTTGCAATCTCCAGCTCAGAAACGCACTTGCAAACCGTCCATAAAGGCTGGAGAACCACCATGCGCCTCAGGGAGCCGCTATTTCCCCCAGAGAAGAAGAAAATCAGAGCCGTCAAAATCCACATAATTGAAGACCGATGCAAGGGCTGCCAGTTCTGCATTGACCTTTGTCCGCGAGATGTGCTGGAGCAATCGGACCAGTTCAATGTGAAGGGCTATCATCCTCCCCGGGTCAAGGATGAAGACGCCTGTGTAGGATGCGGTCTCTGTGAGCGACTCTGCCCCGAGTTCGCCATATTCCTTGTCGAGAGGACCGGCGCCGAGTGAACCTCAAATTGGCCGATCGACCTTTCCCAAACCTAGATCCACGTAGACC
>Ga0224501_10004026_pt1 | contig 11588 bp, 11 predicted proteins | sample SF_Oct11_sed_USG_4_FD_169105 | JGI IMG/M metagenome (GOLD analysis project Ga0224501, IMG submission 169105) | Sediment microbial communities from San Francisco Bay, California, United States - SF_Oct11_sed_USGS_8_1 | ecosystem: Environmental > Aquatic > Marine > Sediment | place: USA...
TTGATCAATGATTGGAAGTAATTCTCCTGGAGCAAGTCCGAGTCTTCTCTTTACAAAGGCTCCTGTTAAATCCCCAAACAAGGCTCCTAGAGACAGCAGTAAGCCAAAAAGAATATGGCAACCAAAAAATATGGTTTCTGCAAGGCCTACGACTGTTCCAATAATCAGTCCTGCAAAGAAACCGCGAAGAGTTTTGTTCTCCCCAAATATTGGTCTTCCATCGAACCATTTTTTCCCAAAATCTATTGGACGCCCTCCGCCAGCAATTACAGGAATGGCGTTTGCGCAATAAGCTGGAAATATGAATTTTGATGCTTCAACAATCAATTGTGTTATATCCATTTCTATAACCATCATCAACGAACTGAATACTCATGTATTCCCGTTTCAGTTATTTTTAAGCGGCAGGTCTGAGGATGCATTTTTCGAGGGTTTTTTTCCACAGTTGCTTTTATTACTTGCGAGTTTCCAGTGGGTTTCAGAGCAATTATTGTGTCAGCCCAAAATTTCAGGACTCTTGTGGCGACTGGTTCTATGCTCACTTGAGCGTCATGGAATGCGCTTCGAACCTGACTCGTTACTAAGACTGCGATTTTCTGGGTTCTGGCAATCTGTGCTGACAGCGCCATCTGTCTATTTAGTTCACGATTTAGCTCAAAAGTTCTGCTTGGAGATTCTGCGACTTTGACGCGATAAAGTGACGTCATCGTGTCAACGATTACAAGCCCAAAACTTTTGGTTAGGTACTCTGGTAGCTGGTCTACGACTACTGTTTGTTCATGAAAGTCCTCTGGTTTCATTAGGATTACTAACTCGGCTTTTCCTAAGTCATCAGATAAAATCTGGGACATCCTCCGGGCAGAGAAGGTGCCGTCGCAATCTATGAATAATGTCTTGTAATTTTGTCTTGTGCAATTTGCAGCACATTGTATGGCTAGGGTGGTTTTTCCAGTTTCTGGCTCCCCATAAATCAAGCCAACATTTCCAAATTGGATGCCTCCTCCTAGAATGTTGTCAATTGACTCACAGCCTGTCGAAATCTTCTGCAGCACAGTCACGCACATCAACGGATATAAACCACGAAACTAATAATTTGCTTTGCGCTTAAGTATTCGTGCAGATAGGAAAGCTATATGAAAGCGAAGATTGCTGTTGCCACAGTTTCCGGAAAAGCCTACTATTTGATTGTCAGCGAATTGAAAAGAAGGAATTTACCATTTCTAAGCTTGATTCCGAAAGAGCCCATCCCCATGAAAATTAAAGTTGTCATAACCACGGAAGAGGAACGAAGGCTAATAAGCCACGAAAAAATCTTGGTGTACCAAAATGACACAGACTCAGAGGCATTAATAAGTGGCGCTTTGCAAATTCTTCAAGGAAAAGACAATTATGAAAAAATCGTTATAGGAGTAGACCCAGGCGAAGTTTTCGGATTGGCGGTTCTGGCTGATGGAAAAATCGTTGAAACAGAAAATTGCTTCAGCATTGAAGAAACACTGAATAGAATAGAAAAGACTCTTAGAAATTTTGAAAACAAGCCAGTAGCTTCGGTCTCCATAAAAGTTGGCGATGGGGCCCCTCTGTACAAGGAAAAACTTCTAGAAACTCTTGATAAAGCATTACCTTCAAGCGTAATATTGGAAAGTGTAAGTGAGGCTGGAACAGACCGCTACCTAAATGAAACTAAGCATAGAAGAAGACTGAGAGACATTGTTTCAGCCATAAGAATAGCCGGGAGAAACGGACACACGTTTCCACGGAGTAAGACAGATGAAACGAACAATTGAAAAAGGCAAAACTTTGCTAGTCGACGGTCCTGCATCTGTTACTGCGACCTCTGGAAAAGTAACAGTATTTGGTTCCATAGTCGGTAGCACAAACAAGATTGTGATCCGCGAAGGCAAGAGATTGCCTTTTTTTGCGGAGCAAAGCGCAGCATTTGACATCTCATTAGGAGAAAACGCAAACATTGAAGAAGTTGAAGACGACACCATTCCAATTTCATGGAGCAAGGCTACCGAAGAGATTCGAGGTTTTCAAACCACGCCATTAACTGCGATAGTCTTAGGCACAGTTGATTCTGGGAAAACAAGTTTCTGCACGTATTTGATAAATAAACTGTTAAACAAAAAGTCTAGAGTTGCAATTTTAGATGGAGATTTAGGTCAATCGGACATAGGGCCACCATGTACGGTTGCGTACACTTTCATAGTTAGGCCTGTAACGGACTTGTTTAATCTTAAAGCAGAAAATGCTTTCTTTGCTGGTGTCACCTCACCAAGCAAAGTCACAACTAAAGTAGTCGAAGGCTTGGCGACGCTTAAGAAAGAGATTTTAGGCAATAACCCAGATGTTGTTGTCATAAACACTGACGGATGGGTCGAAGGAGAAGACGCTGTCAAATATAAGGTTCGGCTTGTTGAGGAACTCAAGCCAGAGCTAGTTTTCTGCATCCAACGGAAAGAAGAGTTGGCACTTTTCTTGAATAATCTTGAAAGGTACAGGAGAATTGTTGTGGATTTTCCCACGGCTGCAAGACAAAGAAGCAGCGAGAAACGGAAAAACATAAGGGAGCTTGGATACGTTAAATACTTGAGAGATGCAAAAATTCAATCTCTTCCTCTAGATTGGTTAAAGATTGAAGGAAACGAGGTACTTGGCTTAGGCAAGACGCATCAGAACATTAAACGCGCAAGAAAAATCTACGAACTTTTAGGGATGAGACCCCTACATCTTGCTGAACTGCGAGACAAAATCTGCATAGTCATTGGTGCAAGACACTGGATTGATTGGGAGTGCATAAAGAAAGTTGAGGAATATACGAAGAAGAAGATCACAGTTTTTCGAAAAGGCGAAGAAAAGGGATTACTCACAGCTTTGTATGATGGCCATAAGAAATTCTTGGGGATAGGCGTATTGCAAGAAATCGACTACGTGCGGAAAGTTATGAAAATCTTCACTCCAGCATCTAGAGAAATTTCAACAGTCACTATAGGAGAAGTCAAGCTCGACAAGAATATGAAGGAAATCCCCACTTTTGCAGAAGATAATCGATCAGAGTTTATGAAGTTCAGCAAACTTTTCTGAAGAAGCGGCTTAGTTCCCATGCAACAACTCCATCTTTATCCGGCAAAATCTTCAAACTATTACGTATCCAAGATGGAAGAAAATGTTGACAATATACCGTGGCAAAACGGTGGTCAAGAAAAATCATGGCTCCCTTGTCTTCAAGACTTCTTATTGGTCTTCCAGCAACTTGAGAGGCTTTTTTCATTGCAGGGAGAATATAACCGTACTCGCGCCCTAGCCCTGAGAAACGTTTTTCAAAATAGTCAATCTGAGCCCTTACCTTTGGGGTCGGTTCTGCGTATGGCACGCCTACAATTGCAACAGAATTCATTTGGTCACCGGGGTAATCTACGCCCTCTGAGGAACGGCCACCTTGAACACCAAGAAGCACAGCACCACCATGCTTGGCATGGACCTTGAATCTTGCAACAAGCGTTTCGTTTTCTTTTGAAGTCATACCTTTATGTTCATGAAAGACTGGTTTATCCAAGGCCTTTTCAAGTTTTTCTGCCCTCAAAGCCTGTAGAACTTCGAAGGAAGCAGTAAAGACTCCAATGTTTGCTGGTGTGTTCTGGGAGACTTCTTGTATTCGCTTTATGATTTTATTATACATGGGTGGTGTCCTCTTCTCCATTGCTGTAGTAACACCGCAACAGACCAAGGGCAATATGTGCTCTTTAGGAAAAGGTGACGGCACAACGCTTTTGATGGTATTTTCTGGAAGCTTCGATATTTGTGTATAAGCTTCTAGCGGCTGTAGAGTGCCAGACATGACAATGCTGGAGCGGACAGAAGAGAAAACGGGCGCGGTTATTTTCGATGGGTCCAAAGAGACTATTTCCAGCTTTGCAGTAGCAACGCCCGTTCTGGACATATATTTGCTTATCACGTTAACGAATGATTGTTCCTCAGCAGTTTCAACCCATCTCAACAGAAACTCGCTCATGCCATGAATGAAAGAACGGGGATATTTTCCTTCGGCAAGTAGGCTTCGTCTTAATGAACTTCCAATTTCGTGTAGATGCTCAAAAAATGTTAAGGGTTCACCTACATCAGCCTTTTCTCGAACAAGTTCTATAAGAACTTCTGGGGAAACTAGCGCTTCCTTACCGATCTTTTCCATCAATCTTTCAATTTGGCTTCTGACAAATTTTGCGAAGTCTTTTACTTCCTCATAGCCGAATTTTTTGGCTTCAAGTTCTGCCTGCTTTATGGCGAAAAGAGATAAGCTACTGCTAGCTATTTCAATTGCCGTTTCAGGAAGGTTATGCGCCTCATCAACGATTAGGATAATTTTGTGCAGGGGCGCGTCCAAGTTTTTGAGAAATGCCTTGCGGATCGCTGGGTCGAAGACATAAAGATAACTTAATGCAATCACATTTACTTCTGCTAATGAAGCCTTTACGAGCTCATAAGTGCAGAAGCCTCTTACTCTACAAATTTTCTGGATTTCCGAGGCTTTATATGGCCTAAAGGTAATATGCTGTTGAATCTCAGAATACTCGTCTGGGTTCTCTTCAATATTCCGGAAGTATGGGCATCGGTCTCTGGTCTTTAACATTTCGCAAACTTCCATGACCGCCCTCGCATCTAATGCGTGCCTCGCTACGACATTATTTAGGCACATTTCGTGGCGTCCCTTTATGGAAATCCCCGAAATTCGCTGCTTTCTAGAAATCGCTTTTAACTCTTCGACTACACGGTCATGTTGTCGATGTGTTCGTGCAACATACAATATCTTTAGATTCTGTTCTACAGCCTTAGGTAGGCAAGCGCTTAATGTAGCGATGGTTTTTCCTAACCCATTGCTTCCCTCAATCAAAGCAGAACCGCCTTTCTCAATAGCCTCAAAAACTGTTTCTACGAACTTGTCCTGGAAGGGTCTTACATTATCGTAAGGAAAGTATCTTGCAACCTTTTTTGCTAGTTCAGTCATTATTATCCCATAGCTGTTTTGATGGGCAGAGCATGTTTACAGCGCATTGCTTACACAAAGGATTCCTAGATTTGCAGTAGCTCCGACCAAGTTGAATGAGCAATACATGAAGAACCAAATAATCTTTCGCATCGTAAAGCGATTGAAGAGATTCACGAACCATTTCATAATTTCCATTGGCAGGCGCTAAACCCAAACGTTTTGCTACGCGATTAACATGCGTGTCCACCGGTACCGTAGGTTTCTCCGCACAAAAGAGCAAAACGACATCAGCTGTTTTGGGTCCGATTCCGGGAAGTTCTAGAAGTGTTCTCCTCGCCTCTTCAAAGGACAAGGATAGTATCGGTTTTAGATCGTCGTGAAATTTTTCGTGGATTATTTTAGAGATTTGCTTTATGATTTTGGATTTATTTCTGTACAGGCCAGCCACGTTCAAGCATTTCTCAATTTGGCTAATTTCAGCGTTCGCCAATGCTTCGGGTGTTATTCTGAATTTTTTCGAAAGGTTTTCGAAGGCTTTTGCGGTGTTTCTGCCCGCGGTGTTTTGTGAAATTATCGTGACAATTAGTGTTTCAAATGGGTTTCTTCTGGGGACAGCCCATTTTGGAAGTGCGAAAGTTTCTCGGAGTGTCTGCAGTATTTTTTCTGCTCGGCTCGCAGCCATTTTTTACATCGCCTTTTTGAAAATAATAAATAGTGAATGCATGAAGCTATAAATAAGCAATGGAGACTTGACGATGGAACGTGCAAAAATTGTTAAAGACGAGATCATTGAGCAAAATATGCATTTTCTAGCGGTTTACATGGAGACAGAGAACTCCTGCCTAATTCTGCTAAGCGAAAATGAAGATAAACTTGGAACTCTGGCAATTGCTGTTCCTAAACCAAAAGATATGCTTGGACCGCCATCATCATCTACTCTATTAGGCGATAAGAACGCAATCTCAGCCCGTATGTTTGCCGAGTATGTTGCTTCGAGAAAGGGAAAGATAGCGCTAGTTTCAATTTATCTGGAAACAATCAGCGAAATGCAAGCTCAAGCAACCTTCATGAAGCTAATAGAAAAAGTTATTCGCTTAGAAGCGGAAAAAGAGGGAGCAACAACATGAGCCTCAAAGCTTTTCTCAAGCAAATGGAAAAAGAAAACGAAGTTTTACATGTTAAAGACGAAATTTCCGCGCGTTTCGAAACTTCATTCATTGTGAAGAACTTTGACAGCCAAGGTCCAATTCTACTATTTGAGAAGGTAAAAACTTATGAAACAAAAGTTGTTGCCAATGTTTGCGGAACTCGGAAGAGGATTTGCGCAGCACTTGATACGGACCAAGATGAACTTTATCGAAAATTAACAGAGGCTTGGCGCTCACCGAAAAAGCCAAAAATTGTTGGTGATGGGGCGGTCAAAGAAATTTCTGAAAGAGACTTGTCCAATATTCCTATCCTAACGCATTTTGCGAGAGATGCTGGTCCATACATTACTTCGGCCGTTGTATATGCGAAAAGCGTTGATGGAAATGTTGAGAATGTATCGGTGCATCGTCTTCAAGTTTTAGACAATAAGCGCTTGGCTATTCGTCTTGTTCCGCGGCACCTTTTCAAATTGTGGCAGATGGCAAAGGAGGCTGGCAAAGACCTGGAAGTGTCAATTTCAATAGGCGTTCATCCAGCAATTTTGCTTGCTGCCTCTTCGCCTGTTCCGTTTGGTATGAACGAATTTGATGTTGCAAACACATTGATGAGTGACAGGTTGCGCTTAGTTGAATGCAAACACGTAGATGCGTATGCCCCAGCGGAAGCTGAATTGGTTTTGGAGGGGAAAATCTCAGCAACAGAAGAGGTTGATGAAGGCCCCTTTGTGGATATAACTGGAACATATGACGTCGTAAGGAAGCAGCCAGTTGTGAAGGTTATGTGTGTTATGCACCGCAGAAACTATGTCTATCATGGGCTTTTGCCTTCTGGGGCGGAACATAAGCTTTTGATGGGTTTGCCTCATGAAGTCTTGATATGGGAAGCCGCCTCAAAGGTTGTGCCAAAGGTTTATGCTGTCAACCTGTCAGCTGGCGGAAGCGGATGGCTTCACGCAATAATATCCATCGAAAAACAGCTTGATGGCGACGGAAAGAATGCTTTGTTAGCTGCATTTGCGGCGCATCCAAGCCTGAAGCACGCGATAGTCGTGGATTCTGACGTCGACGCGTTTGATGCCTCTGATGTGGAATGGGCAATTGCGACACGTTTCCAAGCCAGCGAAGATTTAATTACCATAAAGAACGTGCGTGGTTCAACATTGGACTCTTCTGCTGATCAAGAGACGGGTTTAACAACAAAGGTTGGTGTTGATGCCACTCGACCGTTTTCTAGGCCTAAGGAGAAGTTTGAGCGTGCAAAAATTCCTGTTAATGAAAGCATGGAAAAGCTTGTTCGGAATTTGCTTGGTCCGGGAAGCAAAAGTTTCGCACACGAATTTATATACAAGATTTCTAGAAATTAGAGAAGTCGGTGGTTTTGTTGTCGCCTAAGAAAGAGGAAGAAAGCAATGTTTCGCTGAAAGTTGATGACGTCATGGTGAAGGAAGTAATAACTATAGATGAAAATTCAACGGTCAAGGAAGCGGCTGACGTCATGAACAAGTTTGAGATAGGCTGTCTAATCGCTGTTAAGAAGGGAAAAGCCATGGGCATAATAACCGAAAGAGACCTCCTAAAGAGAGTTATTTCAGACGCAAAGAACGCACATAAAACTAAAGTGAAAGATGTCATGAGCAGCCCACTGGTCGTCGTTGAACCTGATATGGATTTAGAAGATGCTGTGAAACTGATGTTTCAGATGAAGATTAAAAAGTTGCCAGTAGTGGATGGGAAGCGCCTAGTCGGTTTGGTCAGTCTGACTGACATAGCTCGTTTCCAACCTCAGATGATGACAATACTCAAGCAGCTTGCCAAGAGACAGACTGCACCAAAAAGCATGAAAAAAGTAATAGACTACTACGTTGTATGATAGAATGAGTTTTCGTTTCACTGCCATTTTTTGAAGAAGTTTAAATGTCTAGGCCTGACTCTAATTCAGATGCTAGAGACTGGCAATTCATGAAGAAGACTTTGGTTTTAAGGATCAATTCACAAGAACCCGAATTAGAAAAGATTCGAATAGCAGCAGATTTCATCAAGAAAGGCGGTTTAGTGGCTTTTCCCACGGAAACAGTATATGGTCTAGGAGCGGACGCACTGAACCCAAAAGCGGTCTTGGCTCTTTTTGAAGCGAAAAGGCGTCCTGTTGACAATCCTCCGATAGTGCATGTGGGAGATGTGAAAGATGTTTACAGATTAACCAAGAAAGTTCCGCGTAAGGCTGAAAGATTGATGACCAGATTTTGGCCTGGACCTTTGACGCTAATTTTTGAACGCTCAGAAATCGTGCCAGACGTAACAGTTGCTAGTTTGGACACGATTGGAATTAGGATGCCTAGACATTGGGTAGCTTTGGCTTTGATTAGAGGAAGCGGATGTCCTATTGCGGCTCCAAGCGCGAACCTCGCTGGGAAGCCGAGTCCAACGTCAGCTAAGCATGTTCTGGATGACCTTAACGGAAGAATAGATGTCATTTTAGACGCTGGACCGACTCACATTGGCGTGGAATCCACAGTTTTAGACATGACTGTTGAGCCACCGCAGATTCTGCGTCCAGGCGGAACGCCATATGAAGTTTTGAAGGAAGTTCTTGGCAAGGTAGAGCTCAATCCTGTTGCCGTTGCTAACAAGGCGTTGCCGGTTGAGAAGGCTCGTTCGCCTGGGGTCAAGCATAGGCATTATGCGCCAAATGCAGACATGATTGTTGTTGAAGGTGAAATGACTGCTGTGGTGAACAAGATAAACGAGTTGGTTTGTTTTTACGTGCAGGTCAATAAGAAAGTTGGGGTTCTCGCAACCGACGAAACAGCACGGTGTTATAGAGCTGATGTGGTGAAGTCTCTGGGAAGCCGAAGCGATATGGCTATTGTTGCGAGAAACTTGTTCAGGCTCCTGAGAGAGTTTGATTTGGAAAAGGTGGATGTTATTATAGCTGAGGGAGTGTCTGCTGAAAGAATTGGTTTAGCCATTATGAATAGGCTGCGAAAGGCTTCTGGATACAATATAGTTATGGTCTGACCACCTTGGGCATAAACACAATGAAAAGCGTAGACCCGGAAGGGTTCTAGGTCCTTATATAGGTTGAAATTTTGATCTAGGTGAGACTTTCCTAATAGCCCAAGTATCGTGGGCGAAAGTATTATGTCGTTAGTTTTTGGTTTATGTTTTAAGGTTGATTATTTATTGAAACCGAATTGGAGTGATTTGGTCTTAGTGGTTGTTGCCGGGATTTGCATTTGTTTAGCCAGCGGATTTGTTGAGAATCCGCCAGAGGCTAGCGTTATTGGACATAGGTATTATGGGTGGCCGCTTGTTTGGCGAATTACTAAGACGCTTTTGCCGGAAGAATATCGTTATTTCGAGTTGTTTATTGATTGCTTGATTTGGATTGTGGTAGCTTTAATAGTGATGTTGCTGGCGAAGAAGCTGATGAGAAAACGAAAATCAGGTAGAATCAACAACAGAAATCAGAAGCAATAAATTAGAAGACTCGATGTTACATGAACAAGAAAAGCGGCAACACTATTGGCTGTGGCAGTTTGTAAAAGAAAGCGGTTACAACTCTGAAATATTCGTTGCCAAAAAGCTTTTATTCCGATTCTAATATTGGCATCCTTACCTTTTTTCATTTTGTTATTCTTGCTCTTCTCTTTTTCTTTCGATGTGCATTTCTAAATAGTCTTTCCCGTATGGAAAGCACCATTCAAAATACTTCTTGCAGGGAAACTCTTCACAGTCTCGCATGCAGTATGCAATGCCGCGCTTCACAGCACAATCCACCACTAAACATAAAACGCCTCTACCGTCCCAACGAGTCTTAACCTTTTCCTTAGCTATAGGCTCGATGCCGGAACTGCAAACACAACCCAACTTCTTGTGGAGCTCACAAACGTCACAACAGATTCCACAGGCAGCAACATATTCCAAAAGAAAAATCTTCACTGTTTTGACATTGGCATCTTGATGGCTTTCTCTTTGGCTACTCTCTGGGCTTGTGTATAGCCTGCATCCGCATGTCTTACTACGGCTGTTCCAGGGTCTGTCGTTAACACGGTCACTACGCGTTTTCCTGCTTCTTTTGTGCCGTCGGCCACTAAGCACATGCCTGCATGTATGCTGTAGCCTATCCCCACGCCTCCGCCATGATGCACGCTGACCCATGTGGCACCAGCAACAGCATTCAATAAAGCATTGAGTATAGGCCAATCTGCCACAGCGTCGCTTCCATCCACCATGCCTTCTGTTTCGCGGTTAGGCGAAGCGACACTTCCGCCGTCTAAGTGGTCGCGTCCAATCCATATTGGCCCAGAAAGCCTTCCATCTGCAACCATGTCATTGATTATCTTGCCAAATCTTGCCCGTTCACCGAAGCCAAGCCAGCAAACTCGCGCTGGCAAACCTTGAAACTTCACCTGCTCATTCGCTTTGCGTATCCAGCGACACAACTCCTCATTGTGGGCAAACTCTTTTAGGATAACGCGATCAAGCGCGTAAATGTCCTCAGCACTGCCCACAAGCGAAGCCCAACGGAAAGGTCCGCGACCCTCACAAAACATCGGTCTAATATATCGCTGAACAAAGCCCGGATAGGCAAAAGCGTCCTTAAATCCAGCATCATAAGCTTGCTGACGCAAATTATTGCCATACTCAAAAGTCACGGCTCCTTTCTGCATCATCTTAACCATGGTTTCCACTTGCAAGCGCATACTCGTGCTGGCGCGTCGCAAATACTCTTCAGCATTGCTTTCTCTGAGCTCGTCAGCAACCTCCTTAGCAAGTCCAGCGGGATAATAACCATTCAAAGGGTCGTGCGAAGAAGTCTGGTCAGTCAAAACATCTGGAATAACATTCCTCTTTAGCAGTTCTGGATGCACATCAGCGGCATTACCCAACAGACCGATGCTTCTGGGTTTGCCCTCTCGTTTAGCCTCTAAAGCCATGTCCACAGCCTCATTCAGGTCATCCGTCCAACTCTCCAAGTAGCCATGCTTAAGTCGTCTGTCAATCGCGCGCTTGTCAATTTCGACAACTAGGGCAACACCATCATTCATAGTAACAGCCAAAGGCTGGGCGCCACCCATCTCACCCAAACCACCGGTCAAAACAAGCCTTCCATGCAGAGAACCGCCAAAATGCTCCTTCGCAACAGCCGCAAGAGTCTCATACGTACCCTGCAAAATGCCCTGTGTGCCAATGTACGCCCATGAACCAGCAGTCATCTGTCCAAACATGATTAAGTCCTTGTGCTCCAACTCGTGGAAGTAGTCCCAAGTAGCCCATCGTGGCACAAGCATAGCGTTTACTATTATGGCTCTAGGTGCCCACTCATGAGTTTTAAAGACAGCCACAGGCTTGCCACTTTGAACAAGCATTGTCTCGTCAGGCTCAAGTTCAGTTAAAGTTTTAACAATCCTCTCAAAACATTCCCAATTTCGGGCGGCCTTGCCCGTCAC
>Ga0224501_10004027_pt1 | contig 11586 bp, 9 predicted proteins | sample SF_Oct11_sed_USG_4_FD_169105 | JGI IMG/M metagenome (GOLD analysis project Ga0224501, IMG submission 169105) | Sediment microbial communities from San Francisco Bay, California, United States - SF_Oct11_sed_USGS_8_1 | ecosystem: Environmental > Aquatic > Marine > Sediment | place: USA...
TCCTTTTCTGATGGCGGAAAATACACCCACCTTGAAATGGCGATTAACAAAGCCGAACAAATGGTGGCCGAAGGTGCTGACATCATCGACATTGGCGGAGAATCCACCCGCCCGGGCGCAGCCGATGTGAGTGTACAGGAAGAAATTGATCGGGTAATTCCGCTGGTTACCGCACTAAAATGCGAAGGAATAACCGTATCGGTTGATACCAGCAAACCGGAAGTGATGGAACAGGCCATACAAGCCGGTGCAGATATGATTAACGATGTGCGCGCATTAAGCTTACCTGGCGCAATGGAAGTAATGGCAAGATATAACAAACCCGTTTGCCTGATGCATATGCAAGGCCAACCACGCAGCATGCAAAATGACCCACAATATGACAATGTGGTGGAAGAAGTTTATCAATATCTTGAACAAAGAATTAAAGCCTGTGTCAAAGCCGGCATTAATGCAGAAATGATTAGTATTGACCCCGGATTTGGCTTTGGCAAAAACCTGAGTCATAATGTAGCTCTGTTAAACAATCTGGATGTTTTTAAGAAATTACAAAAGCCTTTGCTGGTGGGCATGTCTCGCAAACGGATGATTGGTGAAATGACTGGCAAGGAAGTGGAAGAAAGATTGGCAGGAAGTCTTGCAGTGGCTTTAATTGCCATGCAAAATGGCGCCAACATTGTGCGCGTGCATGATGTAAAAGAAACTTGCGATGTTAAAAAAATATTTTTGGAAATGCAGTAAAAGATAATTTTAGAAAGAATAGCAGTAATTGAAGTAAAAATAAGAAGGAGACGGTTTTGTCTAAAAGAGAATTTTTTGGCACAGATGGCATTCGTGGCAAGGTGGGTGAATATCCAATTACACCTGAATTTGTATTAAAACTCGGCTGGGCAGTCGGCAAGGTTTTGGGAGAAAACGGACGCAGTGACCGCATTGTCATTGGTAAAGACACCCGCATATCCGGCTATTTGTTTGAATCTGCCCTGGAATCTGGCATTACGGCCGCCGGGATGAATGTACAATTGTTAGGCCCCATGCCAACACCTGGTATTGCCTATTTGACTCGCACCTTTCGTGCTGCCGCAGGTATTGTCATTTCTGCTTCTCATAATTCTTACATGGACAATGGGATTAAATTCTTTTCTCCTGATGGTTTTAAATTACCTGATGAACTTGAGCTGGCAATAGAAAAACAGATCAAGGAACCGATGACATGCGTTTCGTCCGACAAACTGGGTAAGGCCAAAATTGTAAAAACTGCAGCAGGTCGATACATTGAATTCTGCAAGGCTACAGTGCCAACCAACTTCTCTCTGGATGGAATGAAAATTGTTATTGATTGCGCTAATGGCGCAGCCTACTCCATTGGCATAAAAGTTTTCAGAGAGCTTGATGCTAAATTGATCCCTATTCACAACAATCCAGATGGTTTGAATATCAACGAAAACTGTGGCGCAACCAGCATGGATTCTATTGTTGCAAAAGTAAAAGAAGAACAGGCTGACCTGGGAATTGCCTTTGATGGCGATGCTGACCGATTGATTATGGTGGACAGTGATGGCCGTGTGGTTGATGGTGACGAACTGCTGTATATCATTGCCAAAGATGCCAAAAATAGAGGCGTTTTAAATGGCGGGGTGGTCGGAACCTTAATGTCAAACCTTGGACTTGAAAAAGCGCTGGCAAAAGAAAGTATTCCTTTCAAACGTGCCAATGTCGGTGATCGTTATGTGATGGAAATGCTACAGGAAAATGACTGGAAATTTGGTGGCGAATCATCCGGCCATATTATCTGTCTGGACAAAAACACTTCCGGTGATGCGATTATCTCTGCCTTGCAAGTACTGGCAGTCATGGTGTACGAAAACAAGACGTTAAAAGAGCTTTGTCAGGATATACAAAAATACCCGCAACATATGATCAATGTTCGAATCTCTAAAAAATCTGACCCAATGCAAAATGATAAAATAGTGAGCGCGATCAAGGCGGTTGAAGCTGAATTGGCCGATACTGGACGTGTATTATTAAGAGCATCTGGCACTGAACCGGTCATTCGTGTGATGATTGAAGGCGAAGATCAGGCACAGATTGAAAAGCTGACAAAAGAATTGGCAGATGTGGTAAAAAATAATCTATGATTGATAATGTATAAATAAAAAACTGACAACCAGTCAAACTAACAGGAGAACGCACATGCTATCATCAGTAACGGCCAGAGATTATATGACCTCGGCAATGATTACACTCAAGCCGGATGTAGACATTGTTGAAGCAGCGCAAACCTTGCTTGAATATCGTTTGTCTGGTGCGCCTGTTCTGGATGATCACAACAGACTGATTGGCTACCTGTCAGAAAAAGATTGCATGCACACCGTTTTAAGTGCTGTTTACAATCAGGATTATGGTGATTTGGTACGGGATCGTATGTCTACCGATTTAAAAACGGCTCATCCAACCGATAATATAACCGATCTGGCTGAAAGATTTTTAAAAGATGGAGTGAGAATGTATCCGGTACTGGAAAAAGACGTGCTGGTGGGAATTATTTCTCGCCAAAGCGTATTGAATGCTTTTTGCCGGATCAGTAAAACCCATCCGCAATAAACAGGATTATTCTTCAATATCAAATAATTTTGCTAATGACTGGCAGAAATTTTTAATATCCAGAGGTTTTGAAATATGATCGTCCATACCCACCTCTAGTGATTTTTTCTTGTGTTCTTCCAATGCATGCGCCGTTAAAGCAACAATAGGAAGCCTTTTTAGCTGTTTTTCCTCTTCCCATTTTCTGATTAAAACAGTTGCCTCATAACCATCAAGTTCCGGCATTTCACAATCCATTAAAATCAGATCTACCTTGCCATGATTTTCACAAACATAATCATAAGCCTGTTGACCATCTTCAACAATGTGGTAATTAATATCCATTTTTTTGATTAAATTTCTGATCACCACCTGATTAACCTTGTTATCTTCCGCGATCAGAATATTCTTATCTTTAAACAGCATCTTGTAATGATCGAGTAACTCTACCCGGCTTTTTCCTGTCTCCGGTTTCAGATACTGTTCAATAAAGTTTTCAGAGGCATCTTTAGCCCGAATGGTAAACCAGAAAGTTGACCCCTGTCCCTTGCTACTTTTTACACCGATTTCACCGCCCATTAATTTTACAAGACTTTTACATATACTCAATCCTAAACCGGATCCACCATATTTTCTTGTAGTGGAAGTATCTGCTTGTGAAAATTTTTCAAATAATTGATTCTGAATTTTTTTCGGAATACCAATACCTGTATCTACAATTTCAAACTTGAGTAAATAACCGGAATCTGGCTCATATTCACTTTCAATATTTTCCACTAAAACACTGATGCTGCCCGCCTCGGTAAACTTTATCGCATTACTGATCAAGTTCAACATAATTTGCCGTAAACGATTTGAATCTCCGGTGATATAGGTAGGCGTATCTATATGGATATCAAGGGTAATGACCAGTGATTTATTTTTGGCAATGGAGTAAAAGTTATCAACCGTTTCCTGACACAGGTTATTCAAGTGGAAATCATGCGCCTCAATTTCCATTTTACCTGCTTCAATTTTGGAGTAATCCAGCACATCGTTAATTAATCCCAATAAAGCACTGCCTGAATTTTTAATCATGGTAACTTGTTGTTGTTGCTTTGCTGATAGCTTGCCTTCTTCCATCATTTCAGAAATACCGATAATGCCATGTAACGGCGTTCTTATTTCATGGCTCATGGTAGCCAAAAAGTTACTTTTCATTTTGGTTTCATTTAATGCTTCAAGCATTTTTTTGTTGGCATCAATAATGTCATACTGAGCCTGAAGTTCCCGTTCCTGTTTTTCCACCGTCAGGCGTAAAAATTTTTGTTTTTGCTCACTGGCTTCCTGTTCAGCCAACAACCGTTGTTTTTTCTCAATATTGATCCTGTCTGCAAGCGCCAACGACAATAGCAAGGTAGCGATAACATTTTGAAAAAGCATGCCGTATTCTGTAAAAAAGTTTCTCGGTACAATGCCTATTTTTTCCATTGCCAACATTAACGAAAATGCTCCCAAAATAGCCCAGGACATCAGGAAAAATCGGGCAAACTTGATACCTCTCATCAAGGCAAGACCACTGATTATAAAAGCAATTATTGCAAAAGGTAGCGTAAAGAAAGTTGTGATAACCACCATCTTGCTATAGGGCATTACAAAACTTGCAAAACCTATAAGTGTCAAAATTACAATCAACGATATTAAAACGTTGTATTGAATTTTGTTTTTTTTCTCTATACCCAGAAAATTTAATATAAAAGCACAACTGGCTACCTGAAATAATGAATTTGAGAAAGGTATCATCCATGCATTAACTTGAGGTGTATTGCTCCACACGTAAGTAAACCCAAATCCGCTTAATGCTAACTGGAAAAGAATACTTCCCAAAAGAGACAATGAGAAAAAAAAGTAACCAATATCTTTTATAGCAATATACAAAACTATGTTGTACAGCATCATGATCAACATAATTCCGAAATAAATTCCCCAGGCAAACAATTGACTTTGCTCGGCCTGAACATGATCACTAATTTGTCGCAGGTAAACGGGGTATTGCATGGCGCCATCATTTTTTATTCTGAAATAAATATTGGCGGTTTCGCCGGCATTCAGTTCAACAGGAATCACAAAATCGTGAGTAGAAATTGGCCGCGCATTAAAGTTTTGCCTGTCACCCATTACCAGATTTTTTACAATTTTTTTGTTACTTACCTGATAATACTCAATCAGATCAAGTGATGGATTGGATACTGTTAAAAAGTTTTTTGCCATATTAGCGGATGAATTTGTAATATCCAGCCTTAACCAATGAGTTGCAGTGACAAATCCATAATTAGGTATTGGGGTTTTAATTTCTGACCAATCCTGTCTATTAAAATCCAGTATATCTTCTATTTTCTTATTATTACCTTTATCTTCATGAAAATAGAGCAATTGACCGATTGGTTGATCAGATTGAAATTTGCTGATATCAATAGTTTGCCCAGCATAAACTGACGCCGTATTTATCAAAATCATACTAAAAAATAAAATCAAAAAGCGGGATTTTGATATAAAAAAATTTATAGCTGCTCTGGTTTTTATTTTATCCATATCAAATGATTTTCTGGTCCGATTATATTTTTTATCTATTAACTTATTATTACTTAAATTTTTATTTATACAGTATAGACCAAATTGCTCAAGCTGCCATGTTATATAAGGAAATTACATATCTTTTGGATATAGGATAATGAAGATTATTTTTGTTTTTCTTCAATAGTTTTAATATCAATTTTTTGCTGTTCGAGCCTTTTTAACATTGCTTTTCTTTTTTCACAGGGCTCTTCGCAGTCGCAAACCTTTTCCAGCCCCAGTTCTGCAATACCGCCACAACTGCCTTTTATTTTCTTTTTTTGAAAAATATAGCCAATCGCCATAATAACAATGACGATAAGCATGATGATAAATGTGATTACAAATAGTTCCATAGCCTAATCAGGAGAAAGTAGGTTGGGTTAGCTTGCGTAACCCAACACATAAATAATCCAATCGGATGTTGGGTTACGCAAGCTAACCCAACCTACAAAATCTTATCGCTCCCGCTTCTAATCCTCAAACTTAACCGTCGATTGGCGTTTTCGATTAACAATTAATTGCGTTACATCAGGGCGTGAATAATGTCCGGCAGCATCAAAATTTTGTCTTTCCTGCCGAACAATTTGATGATCGATTTCAGCCACAAACAAACCTTCTTTTTCAGATTGCGGTTCAATCACCCAACTACCATCAGGTGCAGCCAGACAGGAACCGCCATCTGCCAGATATTGTGGATTCATTCCTTCAAGCTCTTTCATATCATCAATCAAATCAGCAAAGTGATCAGTGTGCATTAATCCTGAAACTGACATCACATAAGATCGTCCTTCTTTGGCAATAACCGGTGTTAAATCAAAAGTATTTCGATAGTTACCAGGCCAGATGGCGACATGTAGATCTTCACCCTGACCATAAAGTGATGCTCTGGCTAATGGCATCCAGTTTTCCCAGCAATTCAGTCCGCCAACGGTAAAAGCTTCCAACGAATGGGTTACCAAGCCATGACCATCGCCAGGTGACCAGCTTAAACGCTCTTCATAGGTTGGCATTAACTTACGGTGTACAGATTGAATTTTTCCATCTCGGTCAATATAAACAATACTGCAATATAAACTGTGCCCTGTTCTGTCTTTTGGTCTTTCTATAATACCCAGATAGACTGAAATATTTTTTTCCCGACAAAGCTGACACAATGAATCCAGATCGCCTCGCTCAATTTGAACTGCCTGATGAGAATATTCTGCCTGAATAGCTTTTTGTTTGGCATTGTTAAATTGGGCGCCACCTGTTAATTCAAGCCAGAAGGGATAACCTGGAACAATGGCTTCTCCAAAAGCAACCAATTGGCAACCCTGATCGGCCGCATCACTGACATATTGCATGACTTTTTCAAGCGTCGCATCCCGATTAAACCAGACAGGTGCTATTTGCGCTAAACCCACTTTTATTTTTTGCGATGATTGCGTTTTTTGCTTTGCCGTCATTTTTGAGTTTTCCTCTCGATGAGAAATGAATTAATTTGATTTCATCAGATAAGATTTGAATCGGTCATTATAAACTTCTTCGAATCCTTTTTCTGTTTTTAATAACATAAAAATTGGAAGCTGTAATTCATCGGCCAGCTTTAGACTTTCCTCTGGGCCCATCACCATCATGGCCGTGGCATAAGCATCGGCAAACATGGTTTCAGGATGCAGAACTGTAATTGAAGCAAGGTTGTGATCTATAGGATAACCTGTTGTTGGATCCAGTGTATGTGAATAGCGCTTGCCATTCTTTTCAAAATAATTTCTATAATCACCAGAAGTCGCAATACCCATTCCCTTTGGCGTGATAACCCGTTGAATCGTTTGATTGGGTAACGGGGACTCAATAGCAATTTTCCAATCCTCGCCTTTTGAATTCACACCTTTATTGGCAACTTCTCCACCAATTTCCACCATATAATTTTTAATCTGATTTTGCTGCAAAATCAGGGCTATCTGGTCAACGGCATATCCCTTGGCTATAGCTGAAAGATTAATTGATATTTGGGGGATGGCCTTGGTAATACAATGATCATTTAAATCTCCAATATCAATTTTCCGATAGCCGATATTTTTTAAATTTTTATCTATCTCTGCCTGAGTCGGGATCTGGTTATCGGTTTCTTTTTTATCAAACCCCCACATTTCAATTAATGGGGCAAGGGTAACGTCAAATTTACCATTGGTAACCACCGAAACTTCAAGCGCACTTCCCACCACAAACAGTGTGTCATAGGAGAGAGGCAAACATGCTGTTGATTGAGTTTGATTGAATACTGATAATTCGGAATCATCCAGATAAGTAGACATTAACTGATTAATTTGCACTAATCGTTCATCTATTGCTTTTTGTAATCCTTCAGCATATTGAGGATTGGTTTCAAGCGTTACATGGTAGGTTGTTCCCATGGTGTAACCGCCAAGACGCATATAGTCGGGCTCACTATCATTACAGCCGATCAGAAACGAAGCAATAATTAAAAAACTGAGGATTTTGTTTGTCATCGAAAGCAGCATTTTTGCAAATAAATCGGATTTTACCAAGATATTAAATCAAATGTGCTGCTTTTTTATAATTAACAATTAAGAAGTAGCCTGTTTTAAACTCTCACTATCGGATGGGTTGTTAATTTTTTTAATCAACGCCTGCAATACCTGCTCGGAACGATCGTGTTCCACCTGACAAGTACCGGCAGCACCATGACCACCGCCACCGTATTCCAGCATTAGCTCACCAATGTTAACCTGTGAGCTTTTATTAAAAATAGATTTACCGGTTGCAAACACAGTATTTTGTTTTTGAAATCCCCACATCACATGAATAGAAACATTACAATCAGGATTTAGCGCATAGATAACAAAACGATTGCCTGCATGAATCACTTCCTCTTCTCGCAGGTCAATAACCATTAATCTGTCGTGTACTCTTGTACAACGGTCCAGTTGCTCTTTAAACAATGGAAACTGTTGTCGATAAAGATCAACTCTTTCCTGAACATCTTCAAGCTGCATAATTTCTTCAATACCTTTATCCTTACAATGGTCTATCAGTTCCATCATCAGGTTGTAATTTGAAATTCGGAACTCTCTGAAGCGGCCTAATCCTGTTCTGGCATCCATTAAAAAATTCAACAGATCCCAACCTTCAGGATTTAAAATCTGGTCACGGTTAAATTGTGCTGAATCACCGCGATCAACCGCCTCCATCATTTCATCCCATTTTTCCGGAAAGCTTCTATGTCCGCCATAATGATCCCAGACGACTCGTGCCGCAGATGGTGCATTGGGATCAATAATATGATTTTCTTGCTCTTCATTTCTCAAGGTTTCTGACAGATGATGATCAAAAGCCAGATGCACTCCAGCCACATAAGGTAAATTGGTTGAAATGTCTCTATTGGTCACTTCGATTTTACCATCCTGCATATCTTTTGGATGAACAAATTTGATTTCATCCACCATATCTAAATGCTTTAATAAAACGGCACAAACCAGTCCATCAAAGTCACTGCGAGTGATGAGTCTATATTTTTGATCTGTCATGACATTACCTTTTGTTCATTTCTTGAATCAAGTATAGACAAAATTACGAAATACAGAGGAAATCCTTTGAAAAAGGTAAGTTGCGAGTTGCGAGTTGCGAGTTGCGAGTTGCGAGTTGCGAAAATTATAATCAAATCGTTCCCTGAGCCTGTCGAAGGGTCATTTCCCAGAATGATTTTTCGATAGCTCTATAATTGCCCAAGGCTGCCATAGAGCAGTCTCCGCTCCTACGTCAGGATTCTGAGCATAATCAGCCGCTATAGTCGCTTCTGAAAAGCTTGAAATTAATCCAGATTTATTAAACTTAATTCCTAACTTTTCTGCAAAATCATTTTCCAATGAGTTACAGATAAATGAGTGGAACGCACACACATCAAAACCAAGCACATCATACCCCAACAAACCTTGGTTGATATCTATAGAAACACCTTTTTCAAGCATAAGCCAGTTTCCGCATGCCCCTAGATTTTCACCTTCTGATTTTTCTTCTGTTAAGAATATTTCTCTATGTTCTTTCGAAGTGGCAATTGCCACGAGCTTGATATCCGGGATATTGGTAAGCCATTTTTTATAGTACTTTCTGGCCTCATCCACTTCTAAAAACATCTGAATCCAACCATATTTATTGGTATTAAATGAACTATCAATATTCTCTTGTAATTCTTCGAACTGTTCCTTAGTTATACTTAGCTTCTTTGTGTATGCTGTTATTGTTTCATTTCGATCGGTTACCCACGAAAGACAAATATCCTCAGGATGTAAATTACATATGCAGCTAGATGGTGTAAATATTTGCGAAGGTAATAAATCCTTATTCATCCAATTTTCAATGGATGCACCTTCTATCAAATAATACCCTCCAACGTAAAACTCCATATTTCATTCCTGATAGCTATCAGTTTTCCAAGCAATCGCTGCAACAGTGCCACCTGAAATTCCGGAAGATATATCCATAACTTTTCCTGTTTTTAAGAAATTAATCTATCTGTATTATTAATCTATCAAAACGTAGGCTCTATCCTACTGTTTTGGTCTTCAATAATATATTGCTCTCGTTCTTTCACTGAAATACTTCTTATCGACAACATAATTAAAAAAGAAATAAGATTACCACCCAAAATTAAATTGATTATTGAAATTGCTGTAATATGACCAACTTGCCTTTCCACCACTGCCCAATGAGTCCAATAAGTAAAACCAGCCACAATTGCTGTAATAATAAATAAGAAAACTTCATCCCCTGACTTTGCCGCCCCATCAAATAAACTAACCATAAACAAGAGAGAGATTATGATCACAATAAACCAGTTTAACCCCAGATAAACTTTTCTCCAGATATTTAAAGATGCAAATGTAAGCTCTAAAACACGGTTGTTACTAAGAACGTCAGATTCAGGTGGTGCGTAAGGTGAATTATCCATTTTGTGACTCCCAATGGTATTGTTATTTATGACTATTATTTTTTTACACCAAGCTAGGTTATAACAATTTTAATTTTCTGGCAACGAATGTCAAAAACAAAAAAGGCGGGTAACACTTGGTTAATCCGCCTTCTTTTACATTTCTATGGATTATGGCCCAGCCCAGGCTGCCTTCTCTTGCTTCGCAATTCACCTTGTTCGCCATAATGACATCCTTCGACAAGCTCAGGAAGCGATTTATTTTTTCTCGAAACCCGTAACTCGAAACTAGTAACCTTGTTCTCCAGAAATTTTAGCCCCCAAAATCATCCAGGAAGATATTGTCTCGTTCAACACCCAAATCCTCGAGCATTTTGATTACCGCCGCATTCATCATCGGTGGTCCACACATATAATATTCACAATCTTCCGGTGATTCATGATGCTTCAAATACTCATCATGCAGTACGTTGTGAATGAAACCAGTGTAACCTTCCCAATTATCTTCCGGTAATGGATCGGATAAGGCTGTATGCCATTCAAAGTTTTTATTTTCTCTGGCTAGCATGTCAAAATCTTCAACATAAAACATTTCACGCTTGCTTCTGGCACCATACCAAAAGGTGATTTTTCTGTCGCTATTGAGGCGTTTAAGCTGGTCAAAAATATGTGATCGCATTGGCGCCATTCCGGCACCACCACCAATAAAGACCATTTCATTTTTTGTATCCTTGGCAAAGAACTCACCGTAAGGACCGGAAATGGTCACCTTGTCTCCAGCTTTTAAATTGAAAATATAGGATGACATTTTACCCGCTGGTAAAGTCATGTTTCTGGGCGGTGGCGAGGCAATCCGTACATTCAGCATGATAATGCCTTTTTCTTCCGGATAATTGGCCATTGAATAGGCTCGAGTGACATGCTCTTTAACTTCAGATTCCACATCCCATAATTTAAAGTGATCCCAGTCAGAATGATATTCTTTATCAATATCAAACTCACTGTATTTGAGTTTGTAAGGCGGACACTCAATTTGAATGTAACCTCCTGCCTTAAATGGAACGCTTTCACCTTCTGGTAATTTCAGCTTTAATTCCTTGATAAAGGTTGCCTTGTTGTCATTGGAAATGACTTCACATTCCCATTTTTTTACACCAAAGACTTCTTCAGGTAATTCAATATCCATATCCTGCTTAACATTAACCTGGCAGGACAAACGATAACCTTCTCTTGCTTCACGTTTGTTAATATGGCTTTCTTCGGTAGGTAATAAAGAACCACCACCAGATAAAACTTTACACTTACACTGACCACAAGTTCCACCACCACCACAGGCAGAAGGAACAAACACGCCAATATTGGCCAATGCGCCTAATAATTTTCCACCCGCAGAAGTGGTCACTTTTTTGTCAGCATCGTCATTAATGTTAATGACCACATCACCACTACTCACCAGACTTGCCTTGGCAGCCAGAATA
>Ga0224501_10004028_pt1 | contig 11583 bp, 11 predicted proteins | sample SF_Oct11_sed_USG_4_FD_169105 | JGI IMG/M metagenome (GOLD analysis project Ga0224501, IMG submission 169105) | Sediment microbial communities from San Francisco Bay, California, United States - SF_Oct11_sed_USGS_8_1 | ecosystem: Environmental > Aquatic > Marine > Sediment | place: USA...
CTCCACGTTTGTCCTCCGCGATCTCGTGAACCTCGTCTACAATGACATACCGAACATGGCTGAGATGCCTTTGCATACGTGAGCCTGGCAGGATAGCCTGGAGAGTTTCTGGAGTTGTTACAAGCATATTAGGTGGGCGGAGTGCTTGTCTTCGACGGATCTTGATTTCAGTGTCGCCATGCCGCACTTCTGCTGAAATGTCGAGGTGAAATGCCCAATCGGATAAGCGTAGTATCATGTCACGATTGAGTGCACGCAGCGGCGTAATGTAGATGATAGATATTCCTTTCTTGTTTTGTTGCTGAATGAAGTTGGAGAGAATAGGGAGAAGAACCGCCTCGGTTTTTCCGCTCCCCGTTGGCGCGATTAATAAAACATTTTCTCTTTTTAGAATGGGTGGGATAGCCTTAACCTGTGGAGTAGTGGGTTCAGAGAATCCTAACTGGGTTAAAGCATTACGCACTGGTTTTGCAAGCAGATTAAAAACGTCAGAGTCCATCGGCATTTTTTCTTCTGTCAAATTGTTGATCGCCCCTCACTCGGTAGCTGCTCTCATAGAGCCCAAGTATGGGCGAATTAAAAATTGTTTTGGAGCGATTCAACCGCTATTAAGCACGATGAGAGTTAGCACTACTGTAATGAGAGGAAAAGTGTTGGAAATTCGAAAGGTGGTTTGTTCTATTCCTGAGACCTGCTTAAGTAGACCCAAAGTACTAGCATAATAGTGGTCAGCAAGGCGCCGGCAAGCCCTGATATCATCCACTCTGCATGGAGTACGTTTGGAAAAACCGCTAGTAGCCAAGGCCAAACCATGTGATAGAGAAAGTTGGCGGCGATTCCCGCAATGAAACCCAACAAGGCAAAGGTCCCAAGCACTTTTATTCTTTCACTCATTTTAGTCACTGGGTTTAACATTCTAAATTTCGTGCTTTTTAGCCTAACTTACACAATTCTGTCTATTAATGCAAATTCGCCTAGCCTTCATTTTCATATCGGATTTAAAGCTCAAAACGGAAAGAAAACCCAGATATACGCTTAGAGATATACTCATATGTTCTCTACATGTTAATAACGTAATAATACGCTTAAAGAGCCACTCATTTGAGAGGAAATAAAAATGCCAGACAAATTTGTTAAACGATGGGGAGAAGGATACAATCAAACACCGATTACCACAAAAATCAAAGAAGCCGTTCGCCCTCAAGGTCCATTGAAACCGCGCCTGGATTTTGCGATCAGACGCATCGACATGCAAGTTCAAAAACTAGACAAAGCATCCGACCGATTCTCAGACCGTGACAAATCGATTTTTACACGAATCGTTGATGCATACACCAAACATGACACGCCACGTGCCAACGTCTTCGCTAGCGAATTAGCCGAAATACGCAAAATGGAAAAAATGATAATGCACGCAAGGCTCGCCTTAGAGCAGATTGTCCTGAGGTTAAGAACAGTTTCGGAGCTTGGCGACATAGTCACCACGCTTGCTCCAGCAGTAGGTGTGCTACGTAGCATTCAAACAGGGATGGCCAATATCTTTCCGGAAGCAGAAAAGGAATTTGGACACATTGGAAACATGCTCAGCGGGATAATCGTAGACGCTGGCCAGACTACAGGGTTAAACCTAGACTTTGAAGCGTCAAATGAAGATGCACAGAAGATTCTAACTGAAGCAGCCACAGTTGCGGAACAGAAGATTAAAGAAAAGTTCCCTGAGTTGCCTGCAGGCATACCATCAATAGGCGAGGAAGCCCCAACTGAAATCGGATGATCTCACCAATGGATGAACAGCTATAGAAGGTGAAGTTATGCCAAATCCTTCTTCCAACCCCTTTCTATTTGTCGGCAAGACTGTTAGTGACGAATATGGACGTCAAATTGGGCGAATCGCATCATTCATGGTTAGCCCAGATGGGCGCATTAATACAGTTTTTGTCGAGCATGGAGACGGAGAATTTCTTCGCTACCCGAACACTCAGTTCAAAGTGAATGGTAGCAACATCATAATCTTGCCCACTGTTAAATTGAAAGTGAAGACACTCTGCGATGAGATACCGCTAATCTGGCGAAAAGATCAAGCGTTGAAAGAACTCTCGGAAAAGAAACGTGTTTCAACGGAAATGTTTAACGATATTCACAAAAGCTTTGAAGGTGCGTTAAATCAACTGAAAGCGGATGCGCAAACCACCATAGATGATATAGATAAACAGATCGAGAAGTGTGCTCAGCAGACTAACGATCTTCACTCAGCTTTAGTAAACCTGGAAATTGAACGTGAAATTGGCAGAATTGATGACGAATCATATCAAACGGCTATGGGTATGATACAGCAAGGTTTGAAACAGGTCAATGCTGAAAAGACTGATCTTGACGCAATGAGAAACAAATTATCCAACATAGTTCTTGGAGATACATCTATAACTTCGGTAGAAAAGAAGACGGAAAAAGAAGCCCGATCTCCTCAGGCTACGACTCTTCCCGAACCACCAGTTGTAGTTCACGTGAAACCGAGTTCTTAAAATCCGACGCAGACAGGATGGGCGGGGACGGTGTTCAAGAAGGTTTTTCGCTCCCCTCCACTTGAAGATCGTATTCTTCAAGCAATGCGAAAACTAATGATTCAACATGTCAGACTGGAAAAAGTAAGTTTTAGATTACGTCAAAGGGACAGAATGTTATTTGCAAAATGCACTATGGCAATTAAAAATCAAAATCAAGAGCGGGCAATGATTTTTGCTAACGAATCCGCTGAAGTTAGAAAACTGATTACTATCGTTGTGCAAACCGACCTAGTCATAGAACGAGTAATTCTAAGACTTGAAACCATCAAAGAATTGAACATCATAATGGTGGATCTAAAACCTGCGCTTAAAGTCCTTGAAAATGTCACAAAATGTATTGATGGAATAATGCCTGATGTTTCATCTGAACTAGGAAAGGTGAACGATGCCATCAGTGAGACTCTAGTCACAACCAACATCAGTTCCCCGCATCTGACCATGCCACTCGAAGTAAAGACCCCTGGTGGTGAAAAAATACTTGAAGAAGTCTCCACGCTTCTTGAGCAAAGGTTAAGGGAGAAGCTTCCTGAACCGCCTGTCGCCGTCACTGTCACAGAGAGAATTGAACCTGTAGAAAGTCCAAAACAAATGGTTGCTCTTGCCACTGGCTGTTCAGAAGTTTATAGAGAAAAAGACCCTCAAACCTGTGTGGAAATGAAACGCGTTTCATTCACAATTCAACATTCATCATCGTTGGAGGACGCACTACTGGATTATATTAAGAGTCATGAAAATCAAATTGATGTTAATCAATGCGCGCTAGAATTGAATATCTCATCTGAAGACGTGGAGAAGACACTAGAAAATCTGGGCGCGCAGAGAAAGATAAGGGTTGAACAGTGTGATCAATTATGAGTGCATCTCAAGAACTTGAAAAAGCAGCGAAGAATTATGCAGTTGAAGCCATCCGCCTTGATAAACAGGGCGCCAAAGGAATGGCTATCACTATGTATCAGAAAGCCATTGAAACCCTCCTAAATCTTGCTCAGCTATACCCTGACTACAACTTGAACAAAGTTTACATTCAGCGGGCAATGGCGTATCAAGAAAGAGTGAAGGCTCTGCAAGGTGTTGGGTCTATGGAGCCACGGGGAGAACGAAAACCAGGCGTAACGGCAACACCTTCACAAGGAGAGAAAGTAAGCTACGATGAGCTTGTGCTCAAAGAAAAACTCGATGTGAGATGGGGGCAAGTTGTGGGTTTAGAGACGGCAAAGAAGGCAATTAAAGAAGCAATCGTTTATCCAGTTCAGAGGCCAGACTTGTTCCCGTTAGGCTGGCCAAGAGGAATCCTCCTATTCGGTCCACCTGGATGCGGAAAAACATTAATAGCTGCGGCTGTGGCCACAGAGATCGATGCGGCGTTCATCTCAGTGGACGCCGCGTCTATCATGTCAAAGTGGCTGGGGGAAGCAGAACAGAATGTTGCTAGACTCTTTGGCTCGGCAAGAAAGTCAGCTAACGAGGGACATCCCGCCATAGTCTTCATCGATGAGCTTGATTCACTAATCGGGATGCACTCAAACGAGGTTGGAGGCGAAACTAGGGTGCGTAATCAATTCCTTAAAGAGATGGATGGTATAGTAGACAAGGGTAAAAATCTCCATATGTATGTAATCGGAGCCACAAACAAGCCGTGGGCTCTGGACTGGCCGTTCATAAGAAGATTCCAGAAACGAATTTTGGTTCCCTTACCTGATCATTCTGCGCGTTTGGGAATGTTCAAGCTCTACTCCACTCAGCTAAAACTGGCATCAGACATAGACACGCATAGACTAGCTAGATTTTCTGAGGGATTTTCTGGAAGCGACCTACGTGACGTGTGTCAGTCAGCGCACCTTAAGGTTATTGGAGAGCTTTTTGAGTCTGGTCAAGCAGATGATAAAAAGGCTCAGCCAAGATCAATATCTATGGACGACTTTAAGCATATTCTGGAAGAAAGAAAGCCAAGCGTTTCAGTGAATATGGTGGACAAATATAACCGTTGGTTTGAAGCATTTAAGGCACTTTAGCCCGGGGAGGCCGTTGGATAGGTTTAGAGCAACTCCGTTTTCTCCCCTGATATGCTGGAAAAACTCTCCTTTCTCTTCAGCATACCCTGCTCTAAACCCCAAAAAGGCCTCTGTCAATGTCTGGCCAGGCCCGAGAAGCCTCCTGACGACTGAGGAAAACGCCCCGTGTCTCTCTTGATCAACTTTCTCTTTGGAGACGAATCCAATTCGAACTAGCTTTCTCGCCACCTTCTAGTAAGAGTGTGTTTTATTCCCAAGAGATCCAAAACTTTTCCAACTACAAAGTCCACAAGATCGTTTATGCCCTTAGGTTCGTGATAGTATGCAGGCATCGCTGGAACAATTGTGACGTTTTCCTCCGCGAGTTCTAGCATGTTGCGTAAATGAATAGCACTCAAAGGGGTCTCACGAGGGACGATTATCAGTTTTCGTTTTTCTTTTAACGTAACATCTGCGGCTCTTAAAATAACGTTGTCGGAGTATCCATGAGCTATTCCTGCCAGCGTTTTCATGCTACAAGGAATGATTATCATTCCATCCGTTTTGAATGATCCACTCACGATTGGAGCATTCCAATCGTCCATATCATAAACGCAGCTGGCTAGTCTTTCGAGGTTACTCTTTGAGGTGCCAAGTTCGTGTTCAATTACTTTTTCCCCAGCTTTGCTAATTACAAGGTGAGTTTCAATGTTTTTGCTCCGTAACACTTCCAACAAGCGTTTGCCATAAATGACGCCACTGGCTCCGGTTATTGCTACTATTAATCGCACGTTGTGCACCTGCTATGCTAGTATTGTTGTAATACTTCTTTAAGATAAGCTCGGAATGGACCGAGCTTTCCTCCATAGTTACCAGCCGAGATTTTAACGACTCCCGGAACTTTCACTGCTGCTTTTATCCCTTCGACCATCGCTTTCTTAACAAAATTGGAATTCAAACCGTTTATGACGATTTCGTAAACGCTGTTCACGTTGTCTGGAACCTGTGAGTTAGACACGATTTTCTTCAGTTTCGGACAGAGTGGGTGATTCGTCGATGCTCTAAGTTTGTACTTCATTGAGCCTGATTTAGATCCAGATCCGCATATGCCTCCAGGGAATGGTAATATGACTCCTTCAGCCCTCTGGTTGATAGACTTTACCGCTTCCTCTGCCGCTTTAAGACAGGAATCACGGCTTTCCGCTAGAATCAGGAAATTCCCACCTGCAACGGCCTTCATAACGCCGAAGCGATCTTCCACTACGAATTCTCCTCCCATGATTGGGATGCGCCAGACATCTCGCCCTGCGACAACATCTTTTTTCTGAAACCCGTCACCGAAAAGGCGAAGACTTCGTCCCACTTTCAATCTTCTCTTGGCTTTAGGCAGTGCATCGAAGGCTGCGGTCGTGGGGCAGGTCATGACACATTGACTTATCCTTAAGCTCATCTGGATCTTCAATTCCCTTCGGGTTCTGTGGTAAATTTGGATTATCGCTCCGACTCGTCCATCCGGAGTTTCATTGAATGGGACGATGTCTTCTATTCCGGCTTCTGCAGGAGACATGATTATGGAAGCAGCGAATCCTGTTGCCATGCCCGCTGCTGTTAACGCCCATTTCTTGTTGTGAGCCGTTATCAGAATTCTCCCAGCCCACATCGGAAACGTCTCGGCGAATGTATCATCAATTTTTACGAATGTGTCGCCATCCTGATGGTAACACATACCTTCCCAATGTCCCATACCTGCACATTCCCTTTTTTTGTTCCAAGAGGTTTTGAATATCAATAGTTCTAATCTTCTTAACTGTTATGTCGAAGTTTAAACTTGTGTTGGAACAGTACAAGGTTTCTGAAACATTACAATAACAGCCTTCGTAAGAAAGGATTAACAAAACCGAGAAAAGAAAGAAAATCAACTTAAACCCTCTATTCCGTTATGTCTTCAGGTGCTAGATTATGAAATCAAAGCGAACAAGCAAAACTCCCAAAGTTAAAGTAAAAAGGATTGAAAAACCACCCTACGTTATCGATCGATTTGAGCTTCGCCGCTTCGACAGCAAAAACACAATTTTTGATAGAGTAATGTGGGATTCATCATGGGAAGGCCACAAGCGAATGTATGATGAAAAAGTGCTTGACATCGTTGCACATGGAAAACCTGGTTATTCAAGAGCTGACTTTGCTTTAGCTTACGCCTCTTGGGTAGTGCATGACGCTTTTGAAGGTGGTTTTTCAAGGAAAAAAATTAAACTGCTTAGAACTCCAAAAGCCACGATTGGAATTGATTGGACAAAAACGACACATGAAGTTGATGACCCATGTAAGATGAACACCTTTACAGCTCGAGCAGCAAAGCTTTTCGGTGCATCGCTGGTTGGAATCTGCAAGCTAAATAGAGACTGGCTATATGCTGATGCTGATATTCCGGAGAGATTTGAAAATGTTGTTGTTATGGCGGTTGAAATGGACGCAGATGGGATTGCAACTTCTCCAGCTGCTCCTGCTGCGGCTGCTACTGGAGTGGGCTATTCAAAAATGGCTTTTATACTTGCAGGCATGGGCGAGTTTATCAGAAATCTAGGGTATGAAGCAATTCAATGCGGAAATGACACTGCCTTGAGCATTCCACTTGCGATTGATGCTGGACTTGGACAACTAGGCCGCAATGGCCTACTGATAACACCTCAATACGGCCCAAGAGTGAGACTATGCAAGATTTTCACAAACCTTCCGCTGGAACCTGACAAACCTATAGAGTTCGGCGTAAAAGAATTCTGTGGAAAATGTAAGTTGTGCGCTCAACATTGCAAGGCGGCTGCAATTTCTATGGATGATGAACCCAACTTCGAAGTAGCATGCAGATCCAATAATCCGGGAACGATGAAATGGTTTGTTGATGTTGAACGATGCTACCTTTACTGGTGCCAAAACGGCATAGATTGTTCAACATGCATAAAGGTTTGTCCATACAACATAGCCTCAGCAAGAAAGGCTAAAGTGGCTCCTAAAGAATTCTGGAATGTTGTGTAGCTTGGAAAGTACATTCGTCTTTTGCACTTCTTATCTCACTATGTCTAGTAGCCGATACTTAATCTCTGAATAAACCACCTTGATTCTCTTGCAAAATTAATAACAGTCCACATTAATATTAATATACGCCCAGTTTAATGCTAGGTAGCGAGACTATGTTACGCTTGGAGAGTTCTTGACAGCATGGTGCGCCTAGAAAAAATTGAGTACAAACCCATGCCAGTTCGAGACTTACTCGTTGAAATGAAAGACATATCAGAGTTAATGATCGATTTGGCGTACTCTGCAGCCCTTTTTCATAGTCGTGAACTCGCTGAGGATGTTTTAGAACTGGAGGAACATGTTGACACACTCGCCTACATTTTAGGCATGAACGCCATGTTGGCTGCAAGAGACGCAGAAGATGCCGAGGCTCTTGTCGGAGTTTCCGTGGTGGCTGCCGCAGCTAACAAGATTTCTGACGCTGCTGCTGACATAGCTGCAATAGTGTTGCAGGAAATCGGTATTCATCCCATTGTTCGAGAGGCTTTCCAAAAGGTTGAGGAACGACTAGCCCGAGCCGAGGTTAAGCCGCGATCAATCTTGATCGGGCAAAAATTGGGGGAATTAGAGTTGGCCGCGAAGATTGGGGTCGACATCATTGCAATTCGTCGAGGAAAGGAGTGGATCATAAACCCAAAAGAGGATGATACAGTTGACAAGGAGGATGTTCTTGTTGCTCGAGGAGCTCCATTGGGCATCGAGGAATTTAAAGGACTTGCTGGTGGAACGGTTCAGAAATTAGAGGATTAAACTATGGCGTCACCTAAAAGGCCCTTCAAAAAAATTGTAGATAAGCTTGTGGAGCTGAAAGACACCTCTGAACTCATGATGGACCTTGCATACTCCTCACTTCTTCTCAACAGTCATGAGCTGGCGGAAGAGGTGCAAGAACTCGAAGAACATGTGGATGAGTTGCACACAGAGTTTGAACTTTTAGTTTTGTCAAGTGGGTTCAAGCGAAAAGAATCCAAGGATTTCCTCGGTTTGATAAGGCTGGGAGTTGTTACGGAAAAGATAGCGGATGCTGCTGCGGAGATAGCTGGGGTTGTTTTGAGAGGGTTAGAGCCTCATCCTATTTTGAAGCTTGTGATTGAGGAGGCTGAGGAAACGGTGACTCGTGTGCATGTAGCTAGAAAATCTTCGTTAATAAACAAAACTCTGCGAGCTGCTCAGATTCCAGAGGAGACAGGGATGCGGGTATTAAGCATTAGAAGAGGGAGGAAATGGATACGCCCTAAGCCTGACGTTGCGATAAAAGCTGGTGACGTCTTAATTGCTTCAGGTTATGCTGAGGGGGAAGAGGATTTGATGAAGTTGGCTTCTGGTGAAACCGTTTTGCCAACATAGATTTGTGTGCGTGCGTGGTGTTTTCCACCGCGGTCTAATACATGAATCGAATATGATCCAAACAGAAAACTGGAAGGCTGGAGTAAAAGTGAGCGCTGATTGGAATGCGGTGCATACAATTGTCTGCGTCTAGATGAGAAGAGCGTATGTTAATGTTCAGCAACATGAATAACACTAATAGGTTAAATCATGCTGAGTAAACGTTTCAAGCTGATTAACGAGTCAAAGCTTATCCTTTCGGTTGGGACAGCCTGATGCCTAAACTAAAAGTTTCACTGTTGACCGGTCGAACAGTCGATCAAGGTGTGGGAAAGGAACACGGCAAGCTCTCTGAGGAGTATCAGGAGAGCGTGGCGATTTGTCATATGGACCCAGAAGACATAAAATCACTTGGAATAAGAGAAAACAAAAATGTCAGAATCATCACCAATTTCGGTTCTGTAGTCGTAAGGCTGGTTAAGTCGCCGACAGCGCCGCATCCCAAGGTTGTTTTCATTCCCTATGGTCCTTGGGCAAGCCTCGTCATGAACCCGAAAACCCATGGAACTGGGATGCCATCACTAAAGGGGATACCTGCCGAGATTGAACCTGCTCTTGAAGAAAGAGTGCCAAGCATGCTTAATCTGCTTGAAGAACATTACAAGAGGGAATAAGAGTGCCCGTCGTTTCCCAAGTGACCTGTCCGGTCTGCGGTTCTTTTTGTGATGACATCGAAGTTGTTGTAAAAAACAATATTATAACGGATGTTAGAAACGCATGTGCTGTTGGTGCAGCCAAGTTTTTAGACTATACTAATCACAGAAGTGTAAAACCACTTGTAAGAAAGAACGACGAGTTGGTTGAAGCTTCTTTGGATGAAGCGATTAGAAAGAGTGCAGAGATCCTCATAGATGCTACTTACCCCATATTGTACGGCTGGAGTTCTACAAGTTGTGAAGCAATTCGCGTCGGACTGGAGCTGGCCGAGGAGGTTGGCGGGGTCATCGACAATACGACTACGATTTGTCATGGCCCGTCTATTCTGAGCATCCAAGATGTTGGCATCGCGTCTTGCACCTTAGGGCAACTGCGGCATCGCGCGGACCTCATCTTTTATTGGGGATGCAACCCTTGGAGCTCTCATCCCCGCCACGTAGAAAGATACACTACATTTTCGAATGGTAGATTTCAAAAGAGTGCATGGAGAGCACATGTCTCACGATTGGGCGGCATTCTGTCCAGAAAGAGACTTCGAAGGGCTATCAATCTAGTCCTTAGACGCGACGTATTTGCTACATCTGAAATCAGTCGCGAACTCCCTTATGCTATGTTCCAGAAGAAAAGAAAGATGGTGGTCGTAGATGTTCGTAAGACCCATTCCGCTGATGGAGCTGACTATTTCCTTCAAGTTGAACCCAACAAAGACTACGAGCTTCTGCAAGCCTTCCGTATGCTTATTGCAGACGAAGAACTTGACATTGACCGTGTGGCTGGCGTGCCTGTTGAAACCCTTGACGAAATTGCTGATGTTATGATAGGATGCGAATTGGGAGTTATCTTTTTTGGACAAGGCTTGACCATGACTGAAGGTAAGCTTCGAAACGTTGACGCTGCGCTTTCTCTAGTTCGGGATCTAAACCAACGCACAAAGTTTCTGATCATGCCTATGCGAGGGCATTTCAACGTGACTGGAGCAGATATCGTGTTCACTTGGCAAACCGGATATCCCTTTGCCGTTGACTTCTCTCAGGGCTATCCACAGTACAACCCCGGTGAAACATCGGTGATTGATATATTGTGCCGAGATGAAACAGATGCTGCGCTTGTAGTCGCTTCAGATCCGGTCGCACATTTCCCAAAAAAAGCAGCTCAAAACTTGGTGAAAAATCCTCTTATTGTGATTGACCCACAAACAACTCCTACTTCGTTAATGGCCGATGTGGTGTTTCCATCCACTTTCGTAGGGATCGAGACAGAGGGGACTGCCTACCGCATGGACCACGTTCCCTTACCACTAAAGAAGGTTGTAGAACCGCCAAGCAACTGTCTTCCTGATGTTGAGATACTGCAAAGAATCCTTCATGAAGTTCGCAGACTGAGGAGCAAACGAAAATGACGCAACTCATTGTTAAGAACGGGATTGTTTACGATCCTCTAAATCGCATAGATGGAGAAAAAATGGACCTCGCAATCAGCGATGGAAAAATCGTTGGAAAAGCAGATGAGAAAAAAGCAAAGGTGATTGATGCTTCTGGAATGATCGTAATGCCTGGCGGAGTTGACATTCACTGTCACATCGCTGGTTCTGAAGTTAATGCTGGTCGTCTTCTCCGACCTGAAGACCATTTTAGAGACGTAGAACCAAAAACAGCCATTACCAGGTCTGGGGTGGGGTATTCTATTCCATCAACATTCACAACTGGCTACCGTTATGCAAGAATGGGCTATACAACTATCATGAATCCTTCGATGCCTCCACTTGAGGCTCGGCACACACATGAGGAGCTTGATGACACACCCATGGTTGACAAGGCCAGCTATCCGTTACTGGGGGATTGGTGGTTCGTCTTAGAATACCTTCGAGACGGAATGATCAAGGAATGTGCGGCTCACGTAGCTTGGATAAT
>Ga0224501_10004029_pt1 | contig 11581 bp, 18 predicted proteins | sample SF_Oct11_sed_USG_4_FD_169105 | JGI IMG/M metagenome (GOLD analysis project Ga0224501, IMG submission 169105) | Sediment microbial communities from San Francisco Bay, California, United States - SF_Oct11_sed_USGS_8_1 | ecosystem: Environmental > Aquatic > Marine > Sediment | place: USA...
CGTTCTCAACCAAGCGGTGAGAAGCCAAGCCTATCGTCACCCCCACTATCGCCAGCGCAACCAAGAACGGTGTAAGGGGGACGTTAACCTCGCTCAGAGCCATAAGAACCGCTAAGAATGTGACGCCGTACTTGGTGGCTGACCCCACCACAGCGCTCTCGGCCGAAGGCAACCCCACTTTTGTGAGCGTAGTCTTCAGCAACTTCTGCAATATCCAGCCTAACACGTACCCCGCGAGCACGATAGCCACGACTATCAGGGTCTGTTGCACCGCTAGCAGATACTGGGGCTCAAGCTCAGCCAAACCACTCACCCATCGAGTTGCCTCGCGCTTGTCTGAGCATAAATTAAAGTTATGCGTGGACCAACCGGTCTTGGATCTCGATCGATCGACGGTTCTCAGTCATGGGCGGATCTACCCACGGAAACGACAGGCTCGAAGAGTGTCTTAGGGATTCGTTTCCAAAATGCACTCTGCTCAGGCATCTTTTGCCCAAGTCTTACGCCGGAGCGGGTCGCTACACGAGCTTGGACGCGGATCGTTTGACCGCTCCAGCACCCTACATAACTCAGCTGCCTACGTCAGGACGTATACGCTGTCCGCCAGTCACGGAACGGTTTCCAGCTGTAACCTGTGAGCGCTACCCGCTACTTCCTTCCTCTCTTTCGACGCTTCTTGGTTTTTCCCCAGCTCTTCCTCTTCATTTTCTGAACTCGCTTTGCCAGCCTTGCCTCTAGTGTTGCTAGCTTCTTTCTCTGGGAGTCGAGCGCCTTCGCCTTTGTGTGCAGACCCTTTCCACGTTTTAGCGACTTCTCAACGGACTCCTTGACCCGTCCTCGAGGGGGTTTCTTGGCTATCGATCTTCTCACCGACTCGAAGTATTTGACATGGCTCTTCACGTCCTTCGCAATTTGTTCTATAGTCTTGGTTCTTTTCACCCTCATGTCTTTTTCACCCTTATCTATAGGAGACCGTCCTTTATTTAAAGCATTTCGTCAAAATGATCTATTCATAACATTAAATGACACATAATTAGATCGAATAAAACCGATAAAACACTTATCGCGCGAATTGAGAATAATCGTCTATAAATCAACTGCATTTGATCACCTCAGCAACGTCGTTTGGGATCCTAGAACCGGAAGACGCTACGAGAAGCATGTTTGTCTTTCCAGATCAATCGAGGCGACACCCCTTGACAGATTAGCAGCCTATTCCTCAAGAACCTCTACATGTGAGCCATCGATCGATTCAATGAAAATTGATCGATAACCGCACTATTTCTCGAGATATACCAGAATGGAAATATTCTGCTCCACGGCAGTTACGGGAAAAATGAAAATATGTCACTCAAATGTAAGTGATCGCCGATCGATCGACGCTTTTCGCATTCGAGCAGACTGAGGCCCAAACGAGGTGCCACTGAGCCTGATCATCCAAGATTTGAGAGGAAATACGGTTGCAATCTGTGGGATTGAAGCCTAGATCAAGAGGCGACCCTCAGAATAGGTGCGAAGACTACCAAATCATCAATCGTCTATTCACCGTGGCTTAGTGCACAGGTACATCGACTACACCGCCAAAGAGGTCAATGGAAATGATGATAAAGGTCAAAAATCTGCCTCCGTGACGGAATCGCGGAAGAGGCGAGGGATGGGGGCCAAGTCAAAATAGAGCCCGCTCTCCGATGGACGGAAATAGACAGCCGTTCTGAAAACAGTTTAGGCAAGCGTACAACAGATGGCAGACACAAACAATCAAAAGAGAATAGCTCGCTCCATACATCGCTCAAGAAGAGAACCGGGTCCATCGGCATTTTCGTCACAAACACGGGGACAAGAAGAAGGACAAGCTTTAATATCCCCGGCATCGTCGGTGACCGGCTCAACAGATGTGACGAGAGATGGGACACCGCAAGCAGACCAGCCCGCGCCGTGGTTCCCTGGCCTTTCTGCCTAGGGGACGGGCCTCAAGGCTTTTGCCCAAGGTCAAGTACTGGCCTCCCTACGAAGGGCAGCCCAAACCCATGGCTTTCGTTGGGTTCAAGGCGGGCATGGCTCACGTATTCCTCTCAGACAACGTCCCCCACTCACCTACCTACGGCTCAGAGATAATAAGACCCGTCACGGTGCTCGACACACCCCCTATGCTCGTGGCGGGCTTGACGGCCTACTCGAAAACCAATTCAGGTGGATTGAGACAGATCGGAGCAGCCTTCAGCGAGAAGACGCCCCAGGACCTGAGGCGGCTGATTCCAAACTTCAAGCCCAACGGGGAGGAAGCTTTGAAAAAGATCCAGAGAGAGGAGGAGAACATCTCCGAAGTGCGCCTCCTAGCAATGACGCAGCCCAAGCTTTCCTCGGTCCCAACCAAGAAACCACGCCTCGTCGAGATCAAAGTGGGTGGAAGCGACGTCAAGGAGTGTCTGAGCTTCGCGTCCTCAAAGCTTGGCTCTGAGTTCTCTGTCTCAGATATCTTCTCGGCGGGCGACTTCGCGGACGTCATCTCCGTCACCAGGGGGAAAGGCTTTCAAGGCGTCGTCAAGAGGTATGGTGTAGGCATACTAGCCAGGAAATCCAGAAAGACGAGGAGAGGAGTGGCATCCATAGGGCCTTGGCACCCTGCCTATGTCACCTACACAGTCCCAAGGTCGGGTCAGATGGGGTATCATAGGAGAACGGAGTTCGGAAAGAGAATCCTAAGGGTCGAGCCAGACGGATCGAAGGTCACTCCCAAGGCAGGGTTCCCCCACTACGGATCAATTAAGGGTCCGTGCATGGTTGTGGATGGCAGCCTAGCCGGGGTGCCCAAGAGGCCGCTGATAATCAGGCTTCCCGCCAGGCCCCCTTCTTCGCCTCTCCCCGAGCCTCAGATAGTACAGACAGTGGTGTAGCTCCTTGGCTTTCCTAACCATTCGTCTTCCACAAGCTAAGGAGAGAGTCCCCGTCTTCGGAACCAAGGGAAGGAAGACCAAGAGGACCATTCCCGTTCCGAGGGCTTTCGCAGCCCCACATCGACCTGACCTGGTGAGGAGGGCCGTGATCTTCCTTCAATCCAAGAGGTTCCAGCCCAAAGGGTCCTCCAAGCGCTCGGGCCACAAGTACTCGGTTGAGTCTCTGGGAGCCGGGTACGGAATAGCGAGGGTCAGCAGGATCAAGGGTGAGGGGACGCGGAAGTCAAGGGCCGGAGGCTTCATTCCCTTCGCCGTCGGTGGAAGACCGACTCATCCACCAAAGCCAGAGAAGGTCCTAGTCAAGAACCTCAACAAGAAGGAGAGGAGACAGGCGCTTCTGTCCGCCATAGCCATGACGGCAGACCTTGATATTGTGAGGAGCAGAGGCCACGCTGCGCCAGACAAGCTAACCGTGCCTTTGGCCGTGACGGACTCCGTGCGGCGGCTGGACAGGACGTCCAAGGTGAAGGATCTTCTGGTCTCTCTTGGTCTGGAGAGAGAGCTCAAGAGGTGTCAGGCAAAGTCGATAAGGCCCGGCGTGGGAAAGATGAGGGGCAGAAAGTACAAGAAGCGTGTGGGACCCCTCATCGTCGTGGAGAAGGACGAAGGAATAGGCAAGGCGGCGTCAAACATAGCCGGGGTAGAGGTGACATCTCTCAGAAAGCTAAACGTCGAGCATCTCGCCCCAGGAGGCCACCCAGGCCGCCTAGTCCTGTGGTCAGCTTCCGCTCTCGGGAAGATAGATCGTGCGTTCTTGAGGGGACTTGAATGAGCATACGTGGAAACATAGTCAAGAGGGTGTTGATATCAGAGGACGCCGTCTCGCTCGTCGAGAAGGAGAACAAGATAATCTTCATAGTAGACCTGAAGGCCCGTAAGAGCGAAATAAAGAAAGCAGTCGAAAAGCTCTACGAGGTACGGGTGGAAAAAGTCAACGTGCAGGTGACGCCTCAGGGAGAGAAGAAGGCCTACGTGAAGCTTAAGCCCGAGTTCAGCGCGGCTGATCTAGCCGTGAAGCTGGGCATATTCTAACAGGTGAAGGCAACGTGGGAAAAAGGATAAGGGCTCAGAAGATAGGGCGGGGTTCACCGCCATTCAAAGCCTCAGTGCGAAGAAAGTTCAGGCTGAGCTACCCATCTCAAACCATAAGGTCCAAGGAGCTCTTGGTCGGCAACATCACAGCCCTCTCCCACGACCCCGGCCGGGGCTCACCAGTCGCCGAGGTACGCACCGAAGATGGAAGGGTCTTCGCAACTTCCGCTGTGCAGGGAGTGGCCGTAGGTCAAACGATCCATATGGGCAGCCAGGCCTCTGTGCAGAACGCGAATATCGTGCCTCTGGATAGGGTTCCAGAGGGAACCACCGTCTCCTCGATTGAGCTGAAGCCCGGAGACGGAGGCAAGCTGGCCCGGTCTTCGGGAAGCTTCGCCACCGTGGTGGCTCACGTGGGAGATAAGACAGTGCTCAGCCTACCGTCCAAGCGCACCGTCCAAGTCAGCAGCAAGTCGCTCGCCATAGTGGGAACGGTGGCCGCCGCAGGCAGGACAGATAAGCCCTTCCTGAAGGCAGGTAGCAAACACCACTTCAAGGCGGCGAAGGGCAGAAAGTACCCGACGGTCAAGGGCGTCTCCATGCACGTCACCATGCATCCCTTCGGTGGAGGAAGCCACAGGATAATAGGTAGACCGACAACCGTATCCAGGAGAGCACCACCTGGAAGAAAGGTTGGCTTGATAGCGGCCAGACGCACAGGAAGAGGCGGTAGAAGACAGAGGAAGAGGTAGAGCCCCTAGATCACCTCACCACATCCTCAACCACTGACGCCGCGTGCCAAGCCATCCAGAACTTGCATACGAGGCCGGTATAGTTCAAGCAAGCTGAAACTTCAACACCATTCTACCATCCTAACCAGCTGATCATCTAGCAAAAAGAACCGGCCGACCAAAACTAAGCTGCCCCGCCAACCCATTTCTCTTCACAGACGAAGTCGGCTACACCCAAAACGGGGGACAAGGGATGAATCGAAGCAAAGAACGCCGCTCAACCCAAAGGGAAAGGAACACGTCCGCTCAGAAAGTATTTATGAAAGAGAACCGGGGCAGACCATTGGAGAGGGAAAAGACATGCCGAGGGAATTCACGTACAGAGGACATACAATGCAAGAACTCGAGAAGATGAGCATGGACGAGATCATAAAACTACTCCCCAGCAGACAGAGAAGATCTCTAGGGCAGAGAGGACCGACCCCACAACAAACATCCTTACTCACGCGCATCAGAAAAGTCAAGAAACAAATCAGGGAAGGCAAAGAACCCAAACCCATAAAAACACATGTGAGGGAGGCCGTCATACTCCCGGAAATGGTGGGACTAACTATACACGTCCACTCAGGAAAAGAATTCATCCCAGTCGAAATCAAACCACAGATGATAGGCCAAAGAGTGGGCGAGTATGCGATAACTAACAAACGCGTGGTCCATGGCAAAGCCGGAGTAGGCGCCACCAGGTCCAGCATGTACGTTCCATTGAAATGACTTATCGTCTGCCCTTTCAGGTAATATTGAACCGAAAAATCAGCCTAGCTCACAACACCCAAGAAGAGCGAAGGCAACGTTTTCCTCGAATGAAATTGGCTGGGTTTTTCAGTGCCGGCTTGCTTGGTTACCGCATTTCTGCCCCGTGTCAGGCTCTTTCGTGCTCGTTCATCGGGAGGCTCCGAGCCGGTGCTCGGCCATGGCAGGCTGGCGTTAGGATTGGATCGACCTCAACCCATTTTTCTCCTCCATGTAGGATACCATAGCAGGTTCCCGCCGACTTAGGATCTCGTTGTTGATTTTGGAAAAGCTGCACGTTTCGCCCCAACTCATGTTATGGATGCATCTCCCAGTTTTGTTACAAACTCGTCTCCACGAACTGATCTTCAGGCAAAGTTTATTACAGCGGTTGCTTTGCGCCGCGCCGCGAACGGTGCGGAAAACGGTTGCCTGAGTGGGGATACGCGGCCAAGGGACTGGATCCCGACAAGACTGTGCGGGCTATGGCTAGGGAGATCGATGTCTCTCCCAAGTTCTCCCGGGAGCTGTGCTGCGCCGTCGTGGGGCTCAAGCTCGACAGAGCGAAGAACCTGATGGAGGACGTGATGAACAAGAAGAGACCGATCCCCTACAGGCGCCATCGGAAGGAGAGGGGACACAGACGGGGTGCGGGTGGCCCCGGTGGATTCCCCGTTAAGATTGCAAGGCATGTTCTCAGGTTGCTGGAGAGCCTGGAGGCGAACGCTGAGTTCAAGGGTCTCGCTCCAAGTGACATCAAGATCACCCACGCATTTGTGCAGAAGGGTAGACGAATTAGACGCGTGATAGAGAGGGCGCATGGCCGCGCAACTCCCTACGACAAGCAGCTAGTGATCATACAGCTGATAGGGCAGGAGGCTGCTTCATGAGCACGGTGAAGAACATTCTGAAGTCAAGGATCATGAAGAGCGAGATCGAAGAATACTTAGCGGACCGTCTGAAGGACGCGAACTTCGCTGGTGTGGAAATCAACTTCACAGCGATCGGGACAAGAATCACGATCTACGCCATGAGGCCCGGCAGGGTGATAGGAACCAAGGGCAGGATAGTGAAGGAGATAACCAGAACGCTGGAACAGAAGTTCAAGATCGAGAATCCTGAAGTGAGCGTCGCGGAGGTCGAGGTTCCCGAGCTCAATTCCCACATAATGGCTCAGAGGATAGCTTCAGCCGTGGAGAGAGGGGTTCGTTTTAGAAGAGCTAGCTTCTGGGCGTTGGACAAGATTATGCAAGCCGGTGCTCGAGGCGTCGAGATCCAGATTGCGGGAAAGACGCGTTCAGCTAGATCACGGAGCGAGAAGTTCAGGGCGGGCTTCATGCCGAAGTGTGGAGAAATGGCCATGAAGCAGGTCAGGTCTGGAAAAGCTTCCGTGCAGCTGAAGACCGGCATCTTCGGTGTAAGTGTGCAAATCTATCCTCCTGAAGCTCCCCTCCCTGACACTGTTGAGGTCCTCCCTCGCGCCGAGGAGGCCGAGGCTGTGAAGGAGGAGAAGCCTGCGGAGGAGAAGACCGTGGAGGAGTAGATGGCCGAGGTGTCTGCAGATGACGAAGCGCAGGATGAGTGAGCTAAGGGAGAGGCCCAATGAAGAGCTGGAGGAACAGTTGATAGAGCTGATTTCGGAGCTGAGGCAGATGAGAACCAAGGTTGCAGCAGGCGGACAGGTGACCAAATCGTCGAGGATCAGGGACGTTCGCAAGAGAGTAGCAAGGATCAAGACTACTCTTCGAGATAGGGAGCTAGGGCTAGATGTCGCGAGAAGTAGGGGTTAGCCCTAGGAACATACTGAGACACGAGCTTCTCGGTCTCCCTGCTACCGTAACCGGAAGCACGGACCCAGCTCTAATCAATACTTCAGGGCTTGTTGTCGACGAGACAAAGAACATGCTTCACATCCTCTCAGGCAAGAGAGTAAAGAAGATACCGAAATCCAACGCTCGCTTCGCGTTCACCCTGAACGATGGAACGCTGGTCGAGGTCGACGGGGACAAACTAGTCGAAAGACCAGAGGATAGGGTGAGGGGGAGAAGGAGAAGATGGTAGAGGCAAGAAACATCGGAATCGCGGTGAGACCTCCCCAGGAGACCTGTGAAGACGATCTCTGTCCCTTCCACGGTACACTTCCAGTCCGCGGGAAGATGTTCACCGGGGTCGTGGTCAAGAAGAAGATGAGAAAAACCGTCGTGGTCAGAAGACGCTTCACCAAGTTTGTACGCAAGTACAAGAGGTTCGAGCGACGCAGAGGCGCCATCTCAGCTCGCCTTCCACCCTGCATCCAGGTCAACGAGGGGGACGAGGTCCTGTTGGCTGAGTGCAGGCCACTGAGCAAGACCGTGTCCTTCGTGGTTGTGGAGAACCGGGAGAGGAAGTAGCGTGTCGAAGAAGTCGCGTGCTGTAGCCGCCACCGGCGTGCTGGAGAAGAAGCCGAACATCCCGAGGACGATCAATGTCGGTTCAAAGATAACGTGCGCCGACAACTCAGGAGCTCGGATCCTTAGAATCGTGCAGGTCAAGGGATACGGCGGAAGGCTGAGGAGGGTTCCTGCCGCCGCGGTAAGCGACCTCGTCACTGTAACCGTGGCCAAGGGTCTGCCGGAGCTCAGGAAAAAGACGATGAACGCCATAGTAGTCAGACAGAGGATGCCCTATCGCAGACCCGACGGAACCTGGGTCATGTTTCAGGACACTGCCGGCGTTCTCGTCACCCCTGAAGGCGACCTTAAGGGCACAGAAATCAAGGGGCCAGTCGCAAAGGAGGCGGCCGAGAGATGGTCCCGAGTGGCCAACGCCGCTAGCATCATAGTGTAACGGTGGAGACCGGTATGAGATCCTCTCAACCGAGAAAACAGAGAAAATCCCTGGCCTCAGTTTCGGGCCACAAGTTGAGCAGATACATGACGGCGCCGCTGTCACCTGACCTGGCCAAAAAGCACGCCAGAAGGAGCCTCCCCGTGAGGAAGGGAGACCAAGTCAAAGTCGTTCGCGGAGACTACAAAGGCATGGAAGGAAAAATAAAGGAGACAAGGCGAAGGCAGATGACCGTTCTCCTAGAGAATGTAAGCATCAAGAAAGTGGACGGAACCAGCAAGGAAGTGCCGACACATGTCAGCAACGTAATGATCACATCGCTCGACCTGAGTGACAAGCGCCGGAAGAGCCTTCTAGAGGAGAGACGGGGGTAGGAGAGTAACCGATGCATCAGAAGAGATACGGTGCCAAACGTGTGATGCACGTCCCAGCGAAAACCCATGTGTTCGTCACGAGGCCTAGACCGGGCCCCCACCCTCGTCACAGATCGATACCTCTTTCCGTCGTCGTTAGAGACATGTTGAGGCAGGCGGAGACCGCGGCCGAAGCGAAGAGGATAATCTCAAGGAGAATGATCTCGATAGACGGACGTCCGGTTGCGGATCACAGGCATCCCCTTAGTTTGATGGATGTCCTTGAGATACCATTGACCCATGAAGCCTACAGGATGCTGCCCATCCACAGAAGAGGTCTGAGGCTGGTGAAGATCTCTGAAGAAGAGAAGGTCTTCAAGCTCGGGAAGGTAGTTGGAAAGACCTTGATTAGAGGAGGAGTCAACCAGTTCACACTGCATGACGGCAGAAACATCAGGGTCAAGCCGGGTGAGGCAGCTTCGATTCGACGCGGCGACACCTTAAAGATATCCCTGCCTGATCAGAGGCTCATGGATTACCTACCGCTCAAGGAGGGTGTGCACGGGTTGATTTACGAAGGACCGAAGCAAGGACTGCACGGAAAACTCAGCAAGCTGACCGAGAGCTCAGCTTTGACGCCGGGGTTGGCTACGATGAGCACAGAGATAGGTGAGGTTACAACTCTGAGACACTACATACTCGCCGTAGGAGGGGAAGAACCTTGGATAACGCTGGGCTAGAAGTCCGTCAAGAGAAGAGAGCAGACATGCGGAGGATATTCATCCAGAAAGTGATTGTGAACTGTAGCCTCGGAGAGTCAGGAGCTAGGTTGGAGAAAGCCAGCAAGATCCTCCAGTCCCTCACCAACCAGTCCCCCAAGACCTGCAGGGCGAAGAAAACCATCAGATCGTTCGGCATTCAAAAGGGCGAACCTATGGCCGTAATGGTGACGCTGAGAAAACAGGTCGCGGAAGACTTCTTGAAGAGAGCTCTGACCGCCGTGAACAACAGGGTCCGAGCATCGAGCATCGATGACAGCGGCAGCTTCTCCTTCGGGATCGGTGATCACCTCGACATACCTGGAACGAGGTATGATCCGTCGTTGGAGATAATTGGTATGGACGTCACTGTCTGCCTGGATCGCCCCGGCTCACGTGTAGCTCGAAGAAGGAGACGCAGATCAAAGGTCGGGCGCAGACAGAAGGTAACGGCCGAGGAAGCCAAGGCCTTCTTGACGCAGAACTTCGGAGTAGAGGTGTGGGAGAAACAGGGATGAAGCACAAGCCACCGAAAAACAGGAAGTTCGGGAAGGGTGTTGTCGCCTGCCGCAGATGTGGGACACATGTAGGAGTGATAAGAAAGTACAATCTATACATCTGCCGCAGATGCATCAATGAAATCAGCGAGAAGCTCAGCTTCAAGAAATACTCGTAGGCAGGTCGATGGATAGCATGACTCGACACGACTTGGTTTCAGGGCTGTTCGTGACGATAGAAGGCAACGAGATGGTAAGGAACCGGGAGTGCCTCTACCCAGCGTCCAAGCTAATAGCAAACATACTCAGGGTTCTCCAGAAGCAGGCATACATCGGCGAGTTCGAATACATCGAGGACGGTAGAGGAGGAAAGTTCAAGATACAACTCCTAGGCAGAGTGAACCGATGCCGATCTGTCAGGCCGAGGCACAGCATTCAAGTAGGGGACTATGAGAAGTGGGAAAAGATGTTCCTTCCCGCCAGAGGCCTGGGCATCCTCATACTAACGACTCCCCAAGGGGTGATGTCGCAATCAGACGCAAAAGAGCAGAGGCTAGGGGGAAAGCTTCTGGGATACGTGTACTAGAGGTTTCTTCGACATGAGTGAGAAGTCCCTTCAGCAGCCCATCACCATCCCGGAAGGCATAGAGGTCTCGCTGGCGGAAAAACGTGTGACCGTGAAAGGCCCTCTTGGGGAAGTGACCAAGGACTTCTCTCACGCACCTACCTCGATCGTCGAGAAGAACGGAGAGATCGTTGTCAGCGTACTCAAACCCAACAAGAAGAACCTGGCCATCATGGGAACCGTCGCCTCCCTCATCAGGAACATGATCACAGGTGTAACCAAAGGCTTCACCTACAGGATGAAGGTCATATTTTCGCATTTCCCGATAACCGTGAAGGTAGAGGGACAGACGGTTCTGATCGAAAATTTCATCGGAGAGAAGTTCCTTCGGAGGGCGACCATAGTGGGATCAACCCGGGTCAAACCCAAGGGAGAAGAGGTTGTGGTCTACGGGATAGACAAGAACGACGTAGGCCAGACGGCGGCTAACATAGAGAGAGCTGTAACAATTCCCCGGAAGGATCCGAGGAAGTTCCTAGACGGCATATACATCTATGACAAATCTGAGGGGGTGCCGGATTGAGCTCGGCTGAGGAGAGAAAGAGTGAAAGAAAGAAGTCTCCAAGACTGCCGCGGAGAGTATCGAGTAATCGCCGCAAGAGACCGAAGTTCATCCGGCAGGAAAGCTGGCGCTACAAGAGGGTACGAGCAGCCTGGAGGAAACCTCGAGGCATCGACAGCAGGATGCGTATACAGCGCAGCGGGTCCCCGCGTCTTGTCAAGGTCGGTTACGGGAGCCCCAAGAAGTATCGAGGTCTTCATCCATCCGGGTTCAGGGAGGTTCTCGTCCACAACCCAGAGGAGCTTAAGAGCATCGACCCGGAGGCCCAAGCGGCGAGGATCGCAGCTACGGTGGGAAAGAGGAAACGAATGCTGATATCAGAGGCCGCCGAAGAGAAGGGAATCAAGCTACTCAACCCACCGGTGCATCGAGAGGCACTTGAAACGGTGGAAGAAGAAGCTGAGGCGGTCGAAGAAGGCAAGGAGGAGAAGTAGATGCCTCTCAGGCTTCAGAA
>Ga0224501_10004030_pt1 | contig 11580 bp, 10 predicted proteins | sample SF_Oct11_sed_USG_4_FD_169105 | JGI IMG/M metagenome (GOLD analysis project Ga0224501, IMG submission 169105) | Sediment microbial communities from San Francisco Bay, California, United States - SF_Oct11_sed_USGS_8_1 | ecosystem: Environmental > Aquatic > Marine > Sediment | place: USA...
AGAGTTTGAGTGGTTCCATTTTTCTACAGACTTTTTACATAAATAAAAATGCGCAGGTATTCAAGTGTCTCAGGTGAATAAAAGTGAAATTTGTCCATTTGCAGCCATTGTCTTTGTGTGGTTGTCAGCGTGTGGTTGCCTGCGTGTGGTTGTCTGCGTGTGGTTGTCTGCGTGTGGTTGTCTGCGTGTGGTTCACTGCGTGTGGTTGTCTGTGTATGGTTGGATGTAATCCTCCCTCATTGATATTCATAGGTTGTGTGGTGCCAATGAGGGGAGATTTTGCCATTTTTAGGAGGGGACGGAAGTCTTTTGCGATACTCAGTCACGGCTGGGAATTGAACCAGAGCCATAGAGAGGAGACGGCAGGCAGCGAGGTACACTGATTTTCCCACTGCGCTATCATCCTATAACATCCGACAATCAATTACAGTCCATTGGTCATTGATGTCTGCTGTGATAACTAGACATTATTCGATAACTAATAATTGATCCATAGGTCAGCCTCTATCAAGTCGTCTGAATCTATAAGACGGATCTGCTAGCATTTCGGCTAGTTGGTTGTTATATGGCTCATAGAATTCATCCAGGAGCTTTTGTGTTTCTGCCTTCATCTTCGGCAGTTTATTCTCAGTTGGGTTTACGACTTTTAGAGTCTCAGCAGAGTATCTAGCTTCGGGGCTGTAAGGATTTATCCCCAGAAAGGATATCACGTCATCTAGGTGATCCATCGGGTTATGCTTATAAACCTCGAAATTTAGTACCTTCATTTGACTGTTCAGTTTAAAGACCTACAACAATCAATAATGAATTAAATTAGGAAAGTGGCATAACTCCTTCTTCTTAAGTAGATAAAGTCTGTGTTTTGATTGATCATCGCTCATTTGTCACTGGAGAAAAAAGAGCATGCAGCCTCCGCGCTCCACTCCACTGATGCTGCATTGGAAGATCACACCCATTTTCAGGGTTGTGTTAGCGATACCGCTCGTGTAAACTCCACCTACTAGTCTCTAGGAGAGTGGTTACTATAAGAACTAGTTAAAATAATTGATAGGAAATTAGTAAGTAAAATCTAGGTTTATTAACTAGTGGGAGCTAGTTACATGTATTAATGTAGTAAGTGAAAGGTTTATTTACCTGTATAATGATAGTGAGGGCTAGTTACATTTATAATATTTAGTGGGAAATAGTTATATATGTATAATAGTTAGTGGTAAGTAGTTATATGAATATAATAATAATGTAGTAAATGGAAGGTATATACTTATCTGTATAATGATAGTTAATGAGAGCTAGTTAAATATGTAATAGTTTGTACCGTGCAGATCACCTTAAGCCAATCTTGTAGGAAGACGCTGTATAGTCCCACAGTAAGTGACCGGCGTGGCAAACTGAACCTGTAGAAAAGCTTTCTGTCGTAGACACAAGCTCGTGATCCTTTGCGACTCTTACATTTGTTAAACAGTCCAATATCATACAGAACATTATTATGGAAGGCCTCTATCGATTTATTCTCGTTCCTAAAGAAAAAAAACTAAACTGTATTTACTGCCATACAGCACAACCAGTCCGAGTGGTTAAGGTACATGTGTTTTTAGGTCTCGGATCTTTGGCGGTTGTGTTATTGGCAACTGGGGTGTGAGGCAAGGTGCACGCAAACCCCACCACTGAGCTATCTCCTAAAGCTTTGCGTCTATGCTAAAGAGGAATTAATTGAACTGGAAATGAAAATGCTATGTCAAAAGGATATCGAGTTGTTGGAACCATTACGATGCATACAGATTGGATTGCACACACGCTGAATATGAAAACATATCTTATTCCTTCAGGCGCTTGTCGATTCTTTTCTTTTTTGTATGGCATCTTCACCATGATGGTGAAGCTGCCGCGTTAGATATTTACGGTTCCTTATACCAATTGCGGCCTGGTATGGAGCACTATGGGCCAGTCAGAATCAGTGCTCCACCTCATAGTGAGGCTCGATTTTGTTGAGGTATCAACTTACATGTCCGAGATTAAAACCCAGGTCCTCCCGGTTACAAGACCAGCCTTCTACTACTGAGCTATCCCCAACTCGTTTATGACCTAGTTAACACTTGAGCAGGAGACTATATGAACTGTGAGCCCTTTAGAACCAAAGATACTGCAAAGGGTCTCAAAGTGACAGTTAATGCCACCATAGCTGACCATGCCGACCAGATAATCGCGTATTACGGGCGTGCCTGGCCTATTTCTCTTTGGTCGACATCAAGAATGAGAAGCATCGCAGCGAATTGTCTTCGGGTGTAAATTTTTGTAACTACAGGAAACTCGGCCCTACGCACAAACAACCTGTCATTATCATATTGGTCAACGATTGGCCATTTGCAACACGCAAACGCTACAGCATATTTAAGAACTGACTAAAAGTCAATCGGAACATTAAATTGGCTGGATTTTTAGTCGAGGCTGGCATGCAAGTGTTGCCGAGTTGATGATTGGGGAGGCTGAAGCTATCTGTATACAACCACATGGGAACTACCCTTTCTCACTCACTTTGAGGAGAAGTATTTATAGGCTGAGTAGAGTCGATCGGTTGGATTCCTCAGAATCAGAATGTTTTTTGCATTCGGATTCACGGATCGAATATGTTCTGCGATAGAGGTCTTCGGTCCATTTGACGTCTGGTTTTCAAAGAACTCCCAGTCCAGATGAAAGAAGAAAAGATTTACACTCCCATCTCCGGTCACCATCTGGTAAAGAGTGGAAGTCTCGTCAAGACCGTTAAACTGCATGCGTGAACATGTTGCTGGAACTAACAACTAAGCCTGTTAACATCACCCTCCCAGTTCTGGTTGTGAGGAGGGCTCAGTCAGCACCAATAGGTCACATAACCTCGGTGTGTTGTTTGCATTTCATGAAAAACAAATGCATAGAATAATAGACTGATAGCTGTAGTGAATGTTGCAGTAATTTCGTAGCAAGGTAACCACAGCACTTCTTGGTGAAAAAGCTCCAGAAATTCCCTTATGGTTTCAACATAGTTTCAAACAACATCATTTGGCAGAACCATCCCAAGACAAATAGGCAACCAAAGAAACGCTGGTCCATTCAGTTCCTATCTGGTAGCTTCTCAGATATCGAAGAGGACACTGGGCATGTTGATCATAAATTTTTTGCTAGTGTTGCGGGAAGTAGAGCATGGGCCTCTGACACAGGAAGAGGAGCAGCTCACCATTTTATTCTGAGTTTTAGCTGCTTTCTCTATTTCATCACTCGCGCCATCATACAGAGAGATATAGTGATTCAGTGGTGTCTCCAGGCACTCATTAGTAGAATAGTTCCTAGAGGTGGGGCGGAATCTTTCCCAAGTGTACCTACAGAAATGACCTAATTAAGTCACCAGAATTACCATTATTTTTTGGTCCTGTTTATAACCCATATTATTAATCCCTGGGGTCATGGAGTTTGCTCCCTGGATAACGAGAACACTTTGTTGGAGCTCAGGAGCGAATTAAGGTCAAATGATTTTCCTGTCACCACCATTGACATTGACTTGGATTTGGACTCACTGTGCAAACCGTGTGTTATAACCATTGAGTATCATCGCTCCTGACGGGGGTCAGTTAACTGAAGTGAGTTTACGTACCACCCGTCAAACCTTTATATTGCTCTTCTTGAAAAGAGAAACGTGGATCTCGACCAACCATGGAATGATCACGCCCTTTTATCTACTGGTTGGGACCTCCACTTTTTTGCCGTGGTGATTCGAACTTACGCTAGCAATAGCTTGTTAAAAGCCCATACCAGAAAAAACAACCCGCCGACAGTGAAACTTGAACCCGCAACCCATAGATTGCGGGGTAATGTTTTTTACCAACTGAGATATCCCGGTCACCTCACTAGGTGAACCTCCCTTATCGCATATTCTACATGTACATTCATTCTTTAAATTTAATACAAATAATTGAGCTCCCAACCAGTGAATAAGGTTAAAGGTCACTTCTTGGCTGCTCCCCGTTCTCCCTTTTTGTGAGGAATTATGTTTTTGGTAGGTTTTGTGTGAATAAATGGTTTGGATTGGTGGACTGAGCTCTTGAGGAGGGCAATAAGAAACCACCTCAGCACCATCTCTTGCACCGTAACAAAGGCAGGTTATTAGAAACCTGCCTTGGGTAGAATACCTCATCATGATGATGTTATATACTAGCAAACCTGGGAGGCATTTACCTGAGTGTGACTTACCACTGCGGTTCCTTCAGTGATGGAAGTTCTATCTCCTGGTGTCTGGACAGTCTGGAGTATAGATCAGTAGATCCGGATTTAGGGTTACCTACAGAGGAAAATACTCCCAAATATATGACCATACAGAGAAGAAAATATGTGAAATATGGTAAAAATGGATATCAATTCAGCTTCAAGAATTTAAGAATCGTGTAGCCTGGTACGATATTGAATGGAAGCAGTTAGCATCTAGCGGTCAGACCTGGGTCATGTGAAAGAACACAAGTTGCTCTATTAAGAGATAGTTTGAACAAGTAAATCCTTAAACTTTTCCCATATAAGAGCAAGTACAAAGCACACGGCATGAGATCAGTCATGTGAAAATCGAAATTCCCTGGTGGTCTGACTATAAGACTGCCACAACATGCCCACAGTGCACCACACAACCCCGAAAACCCAGAGCACCCAGTATGTTTGATTTAGAAATTGTCTTTCTTCTTTCTAAAGTAGTGTGATAATACAGATAGGAGAGCACTAAAGGGAGTTTTACTAAATAAATCAAATGTATAGACGAAGCCTTGTACGCCATGCGCACTCACTAGCTGATGTCCTCTGCAGGCATCTACAAAGGTTTGTCGGTAGAGGATTTTCAGGTTGCACCTGGGTCCCCACAGAGGAGGTTATGTTGTAGGTGGGTCTCCTGAGCCAGTCAACCTAGGCCATTTGTTTACACCTCACTCACCGAGAATTGGGCTACACTCAATGGTAAGGGAGAGGTGGGCCTTTGAGAACCATGGTGTGATCTTACCCTAATTATCCACTGGTTGGGGTCTTCACTATTTTTACCATGGTCTTCCGAAGCCACGATAGCAATTTAGAGTGAGAGGCTTGCCGACGGTCCATACCAGAAAAATACCCTATTGGCAGTGAGGCTCAAACCTACAATCTATAGATTACAAATCCGGGCTTTTTACAAATATACCCAGATCGACTTTTCATTAGCCAACACGTCACCCTTTTCTGGGTGTTACCTACCTATAATATTGAAGTAGGGTACGCACTTGAATTGCACGGTTTGATTTCTACGATTCTCCCATGTTGCTCTCATAGACTCTATAAAGCTAGCCCTGGCGACCTGATTCCTGGTGGCTTGAGTTATTTTGTTCCAATCTACTGACTGAGCCTGGAAAGGTACAAAGGTTAAGCTAAAGGTCATGGATGTGATGGGTAAGTGGCTGTTTGAGAGGCAACTTTCACCAGCAACTGCGTAACTGAGATTGGGCATCAGTCCTTTTCCTCATTGCCTTCAAGAAGAGAGCTGAGTATCTATTCCTTGTCCAGGGGAAAAAGAGAGCTTTTGAAAAATCTTGCAAACAACTGTATTTGCACCCGAACCTTCAGCGCCCATGTAGCCGAAAGTGTAGGAACAGAATTCTCCATCATAGTTTACATTAACTTTAAGCATTTAGGCAAAAGCGGACCACTTTTCCTGTTCCTGAATGCGCTCCTTTTGAGGCTATTATACAACCCTAACATGGTGATACACAATATGGAATAAGAACAGCTAGATGGGAGAGTTGATGCAGTTACAATACGGAATAAGAACTGTTAGATGAGAGGGTTGATGCAGTTAGTTGAGACAAGGTATTGCTACTAACTGCGGCAAATCTTTCTGGTTTAAAAGTCCTATACTCACCTCTGGGTCAAACTGTGTCTCATACCAGCATGGGTTCTTATACCGGTTATCTAACTGGGGCAGCGTTTTTGAGAAAGGATCCTCAAAACAGCACCCATATCTACACTCTCTCCTGCCTTTTCCATAACCTGTAATATTAAACTCCGCCATGAAGCTTACTACTCCTATGAGCTAATTGACAGACATCAAGTCATGGGTAGGTAACTCCACTGCAGGTTGAGCTCACAACTATTTATTTTTGCCTGACTAACCAAACGATGCAATCTGGGAGAGTGACAGATGTGTCTCCTGTTGTCGCTGTTTTAGAAGGTTATTGGGGGCCAGGACAGCTCAAATGGTCCGTATCTATCTTGTGTATGGCAAAACTACCAGGTTAGATACTTGTTTATACATCAAGTGCGGTTTAGGCTGAAGCACCACGAGCATGCGGCTACAGGTTTTTGGTCAGTTTCACGTATCACCAGCCGAAAGTCGGCTATTCATCTTGAGAGGAGAGAGGCGCATCTTCAACAACCATGGAGTGATCCTGACCCTTATCTAGTGGTTGGGCCTCCACTTTTTGACCGTGGTGATCCAAACCTGCTCTAGCAATTTGGAGTGAGGGGCTTAATAAAGGTCTATACCAGAAAACAACATCCCGTTGACAATGACGGTCGAATCTGCATTCTATGGAATGCAAATCCATGCTTTTTACCAAGTGAGCTAACCTGCCCCCCATAGGTGGTTTGGAGCCAGACGGTGAGGCAGAGGAGTGGCGCTCCTGCTTCAGTTTGTATTATCCCTTCCCAGTACAGGTTGGCCCTCTAACGGTCACTTCCCAAGAGGGCCAGTGACCAAGAGAACAAAAACAGATTGTGAAACAAGTTGAATATACTGAACAGGAATCATTTGACAGTGCCATATAAAGCCAGACATTCTTGCAATTCAGTTAGCGCATGACTGCATGCAAGCCTAGGTATAGAAAAAAGTTGTCCCTTAGTCAATGGCCTTGTGGGGGAAGTAGCTGTTATCGTGAGCAAACTTATATTGAAAGCGGTGTAACTGAGATCGGGCGCCATTCCTCTTCCTCACCGCCTTCACCTTCCTTAGCAGTGAAGAGAAGCAGTCCCTGCTGGGTGAACAGAGGATCCTCTTTTAAAAGTTCTGCACATACTATGAACGAGTGGCCACTAAGCCACAACATCTCCCTACACTCCAGACCCCTGGTTCTCAACATCAAATCTCAAAGGGCCACTTTTTGCTGACATAGGGCATCCAATGGGCTGCCATAATTTCTTACCCATATACAGATGATTTTATTCAGCGAGTGGCTTATTAGAACAAAAGCCATATGCTGCCCCTTAAATGAGAAAATCATGGAAGTGGTTGGCATTAATGCATTAGCAGCGTGTGCACTGACTGTTATTGAATTGCATGCATACATGTAATTATTTAATTCATGTTTTCGAAAGCGTGTGAGAATTTCAAAAGCCAAAAGGGCATTAGTGCATTAGCGGTGTATGCACTTACTGTTATTAAATTGCCTGTATACATGTAATTAATCAGTTCGAAAGCGTGTGAGAGTTTGAAATGCCAAGACGACCACCAATCGACCAAAACTAGTTGACAGGGCCACCCGTGGTCCTATTACCCCCTGTTGAGAACCAGTGCTTTAGATAAAGAGTTACCCCCATTAGTAGATCCTGGTAGGAATTTCACAGCCTCTGATTGTCGTTTCTTTACGACTGGCGGTTTCACATTCTGCATGTACGGTTTGGTTGACTGGAGAGGTCTGAATCGCTGATTGGGAGTGAGAACATAAGTCTCCAGGAAGATGACGACAGAAATGATAATGAAGAGAAAGAGAAACTGCTCCAATCCCGCGCGAGAAAGCTGTTTCACTGTAATGAGGCATGACTACTCTGACCGGTGAAATTAAATGCGTCATGCTGATCGTAGTAGGTGCTTTTCTATAGCATACATGACTGCTAGTAGCGAACGTGTTTGCTAGTAACAAACATGTCTGCTAGGGGGTGGTGTGTGTTATAGAACATATATCTGGTAGAAGCCATTAGTGTATGTACTACTGTAAACATGTGTGCCAATGGAATAACCGGATTGCTCAGTGGAAATCTGAGTTCGGGTCACGGTGGGCTCCTGCTGTGAGTGTGAGCTCTTCACGTTATAAAACCGAGCCACGAATTTAAGGATACTCAAAAGGCTTGTATACTGACAGTGTACATTACGGCATGTTTGATGGGGACCATCTCTCCCAGAATGTTTGGGAGTTTAAATAGTTAGAGATGTAAACATTGCTTTATGTAGTTTTCTCACTCACAGTACCAGTGCATCATGGGAAGTAAAGCGGGGTGAAATCCAATTGATTTATTTAATTTATTTTTTAAAGCTATATGTAGAACTGAAGTGAGGGGGTCATTTTAATGGCAGACCACTACGGCTGCAGCTTGAACCCAAATTCTCACAGATTTTAGCCTAATTCTCCAACATTGAGCTGTCCCGTTATTCCTGATGACAAACTTGACTCCAGCGGAATATTCCCACCTCAGTTTGAACTCAGGTAAATCTATATACTTACCCCATGAGGGCTTACAGCATCGTAAAATAAACCCTACAAAAGACCGTGAACTTTTCAACACAGGATAAAATTTCCAATTCCCACTTTTGTTGAATTTATCCGGCTTTTTGACCGCTATGTAAAACAAAACTCGCATTGCAATTCGGCACCAAGAAGGCAGTCTCATTGGCCATGGTTATGTGACTTGGGGAACCCTTAGTAGTCCGCAAAGCTTCATCACAAAGTGTACGTGACAGTCGCTACGAATCACATATTCATTGCAGCTTAGGATTCGCATTTGGCGAATCAGAAATTGTATGTACCTACCTTTATTGCGTCAAGGGATAACAAATAAAACACGCTGTCCCGCTGGCATGATAAAAAACAATGAAATAAATAACAAATGCAAAACAAAACAAAATGCAGATTTGAGAGGAAGATAAAAGGGACAGGTATCTATAGCATAAGTAGACATTTTAAAGTTCTTTAGTGCTCGGATGGCCATGGCCCTAAAGCAGTGTTTTCTGAGATCTTAAATGACATCCTCTCTACCAGATGAAGATCCGGAGAGATCGATGACAAAGCTTGCTGGATCGGAAGGTATCTTTAGCTATGGCTGTTAATCTCTGGCTGATAACTTCCCCATGTAAGGTGAGAGAGGACAGTCTTATTAGAGTATTGAGACTGTTTACCGAACTCTGAGCATTTCCTGTGTGGCAAGCCCTATATTCTCAGAGCAGTATACGAGGTCAGGGTTCAGGTTAACGCTTACGGTCGATGAGTCCATAGTAACAGATGATGGAGGGTTTTATAGCTCACAACATTTATAGCAGCAGGAGAGAGAACAAGCTGAGAGAAATGCAGAAGTGGCCTCGGGTTAAGATTGTTATCATTAATTCACCAAATAACCCACCTTTAATTACAGGACATGTCCCCATTGAACTCTATGCTACATGCTATAGATAGAGAAATACAAACCTGAAATAATTATCGGTTTTACTGGAGTATACAACCCACAATGTGCAAATGCCAGTCTTAAGCTTGAAAAAAGGCCACGCAGTTGCCTATTAGCAAATATACCTCTGCCGCACTGCTAGCTTAGGTTCAATTTAACCCAAAAATAGCTAAACTCTAGTCAAAAATTGAGATATAGATCATGCACCACACATGATAATGATAGTGAGGATATCCAGCTCTATAAATTCCTGATGAGCATTTTGGTATGAACAGTATTTTTAGGAAACTGAGAATTTTAATCTGCAGCTGTCTACAGCAGAGAAAAACAAGAATTTTAAATCTCGTATTCTCCAGCTCAGTTTCAGTAGTGTTTCTTGTTTTATATTCGCAAAACCATTGTGTGACCGGTATTGATCTCAAAAGCCCAACGGTAGTCAAAACTACACCAATGAAAGCCTAAAAGTGAAATCAATGTAATTTAATAGAATCAAACTTACCCATAATCCTTCAGTTCCACCAGCGGACTAGCTAACTATTATATCTCTTGATGTGTGTACACATGCGTAATGAGCAGTCACTTGTGTGTTATGATGGAGCTACATTCTATATGCGTTCAGCTATAGATGACAAGTGATCGGCTATTTTGCTATTCAGAAGCCATAATATCATTGTTATAACACTACCCAATTTATATTTGCTTATTACAAAAGTCAAATTTACTTATGGGAAAGTCAGTTCTTGTGATTTAGTTAATAAAACAAACCGAATAACATGAACTATAGAGAATCGTTACCGATGAGAGGTCAGTCTTATTGATGCTGTGATATGGTTTCATTTTCAAGTATAAACATTATGTTATTTAAAAAAAAATTTAGACACAGTTTTCAGATCTGAAATAAAATATAATTGGATTCAGTTTTAGTTTACTCGCGACACGTGGTCAGCATCAATTACTGTGTGAGATGATTTCGTATGTCATGCAGATCCAAACGCATGCCAAAAAAGGAGTAAAAAAAGGTGTTCGCGTCAAAATATGTGCATTCCCGTGATTGTGTTTTGTGTGAACTTACCCGCACGTTTTATACTCCACTACTCAAAAGCATGACTAAAAAGTGCAAGTTGGAAGCCATTTTTGTCAGCTGTGACTGAATGTGATTTAGATCACGAGAGTAGAACTTTGGGAGTGAAAGTGGGCGCTGGCATACTAGTTAAGAAATGTCGAGGTTACCAATATCAAGGTGATCTACCAGTCGCAAAGGGATTGGGCTATTGCAGTGGAACCAGGTAAAAAGCTCTTAGTTTAGATGTTGGGGTCCATTATATTTCCTATATATACCAATAAAAGTTGTAGCCCCGTATCTATCGGGGTCTTCGCATGCTCCGTAACTTATTACGTCATCCCGCTATGCATACAGCTCAGGTCTCAAGATAAGACAACTCCATATTTAAAAGGATTATCTGCTAGCTGAACTGGCTCTTCAGCATGTAGGGGGGTGATGTGAGCTAAGCAGCTTTGGTCATCTCATCATCTGCACGACATACTGAAGAGCCAAGTGGTTTGACAAGGATAATTTAAGTTATCGTCACTATGAACCAGCCATGCCAGCATCGCCTATCGCAAGCAACTACCCCTCAACGAACTGCGGGCACCATTGGCAGTGTATGGCAAGAGAGCACTCCTTCGAATGAAACTACGGGGTCAGCACAAACTAACACGCAAAGCGAAACTATGAAAACGAACAGTCAGAAATGGCAAACGGCGCACGCGCAGCCTTTGCTTGAGCCCGCGGGCTTTAGCCAATTGGTTTTAGTCCTTGACCTCTAACTCAGACTGTTGTTACCACCGGCTGTCAGTAGCAACGGTGTTGCATTCCTACAGCTATCAACGACCTCTAGCGGAGAAGGCCGCTGGCTGAAGATGTAAATTCAGTGCTCGCGAAGAATTTTTTACGCGAACGTCGCAACAGCCTCTGACTGACTCACACCAGTGTTGGACCTACTTCGAGCATTCGAACAAGCAGGCACTAACGGCACACCAACTTAATGCTGCGATGCGTAGGATCTATCCGCTCGCGTGCCGCCCCAAGTGTAGCGTAAGCCGTTTTCCTAGCCACTCTGTACATCGAACATTGGGGCATGTGCCGCTGTAGCCAGGTGCGTTTTGCGAAAGGCT
>Ga0224501_10004032_pt1 | contig 11578 bp, 7 predicted proteins | sample SF_Oct11_sed_USG_4_FD_169105 | JGI IMG/M metagenome (GOLD analysis project Ga0224501, IMG submission 169105) | Sediment microbial communities from San Francisco Bay, California, United States - SF_Oct11_sed_USGS_8_1 | ecosystem: Environmental > Aquatic > Marine > Sediment | place: USA...
TGACTATCTTTAGGTTGCCTTATCATTTATTTTCTTCTTTGCTATTTTAACTAGGTCAGCCAATAATTGCCTTTTTTAATTCCTGGCAGGACTCTGGCGTCCCCTATAAACGCAAATAACACCCGATGTAACTCGCCTGAAACATCGCCTGAGAACTCGGCTCTCCTGCAAAAGCCTCAAAACCCCCAAGAAAGAAGTTGACAGTGGTTTCATCGATTTGATGCCAGGTTTTGGAATAACACATGGTTACGTAAACACAGCAACGGTGTTCTGGGAGGGGTGAATAAGGTTGCACCTCTTGATTTTATTATTGTGATACTTCAATTAGGTAGAATCTTCCTATTGATAACTCCCCGGAGGAAGGCCCAGGCAATGCCCAGTTACATCATACAGCTATCCTCCATATTTCTATGGTGTTACGTAATGAAATCAGCCACAACAAAAACTGCTACACACTTAGGGATAATCCTAGTGAGTACTTGACCGAAAATTTACCTCAGTATGAGCGCTCCCATTCAATGAGATGTAAAATGTGTGCAATACACTCACGTGGCGCCCTCATGTGTTATAACAGCCTTATGTCAGCTAGCGACGATAGATCAGTGGATAGAGGGCACAGTAAGACCATTCGATCATGGGTTTAGGCGCTGGTCACGACAACCGGTTGAAGTATGTATGAAATCCTCACATACATTACTTCCGGCTTCTACCACTTCACGAACATATCTTATGCCTGCTTCAAACGGCTAAATCAGAAGGTGCACCTTGCAGCAAGCTCTGGCTCGCACTAGAACACCGCCTTTGATCTCAGCACGCCGTTCCGACATCAAAGGCGGTGTCCTAGCGCGAGTCGGAGCGGATAGCATAGTATCGGTGCAGTGCTATTCGGCCTGGCTCGCGCTATAAATGGTATTTTAATGGAATCGGCAACAATGTGAAAAAAGAGAAGACAACTCCCTATAAAAAGGTATGGGAGTTTTAGCTTTTGTGCGGAGTTGTCCTTTCCTGCTGGTTGATGTAGCGGGCCACTCTAGCTTCATCAAAGCGCGAGCTTCGTCTTCTGGACTCACCGCCTTTGAAGTTGAGCACGCCGCGCTGAAGGCGCACCTTCAGATTCGGCCGTTTGAAACAGGCATTAGGCTTAAGGAGACCGACCAGACCAAGGTCTCTGCATGGCTTAGGAGAATTGATACCCTGGATGTTCACGCATCTATATAGTAAAATACATGAAATGGATGTATTGTCAGTCTTGATTGTGCTGGCGTCATTTGGGTTATTTGGCTATTGTAGAATATTACTGATGGGAGCTTCTGCAGAAGGCATCTATCTACACACTGCATCGCACAGCATATACACTGTGAATATGGGATTATGCTTACTCCTAGGTAAACCTGCTACAGTCAGTGTGACTGGTTCTAATTACTAGGGAACTGTTGGAGACCTGCCCAGTCAGGTCATCAATATCAATGACATATCCCCAGTGTTTTCACTGGTATGATGACCTTTTCCAGGCACAAGGACAGCACTTGCTAGTCATCGGGAGCACACAGCAGTGCCCAAAAACAGTAGGTCATGGGCCTAAAATCTGCTCAATAGTTTTGTTTGACCTCACAACTACCGGCTTAGGTCCCTGTTAGTTCACCACCATGCAGTTATGGTCTAGCAAGGGGCACCATCAGCAAGTCAGTGTCAACACTCAATTATAGATTGGAGGTTTGTTTTGTCGGATCAGCTAGGACATCATAGGAGGATCTCACAATAATAAATGGAATAGGAGACCTGTCTTGATTCTGGGTTCTCGTGGTCTCAAGCCCAGCGCTCCTGTCATCCCGCTATCTTAGGCCCAAATGCACTGGAACCACCTTATAGGTCGGTTTGTCGAAGGTTGTTGCAAAAAACCTGTTGGACAAGCTCCAAGTAGCTGTGATCAGGGAAACCCAATGTTGACAAAATGGCACCATATGATATGATTGCCTTTACGAAAACATGCCTTTACTACTACATGTTTATAGCTCCTAGTAAGTAGTGAGGTAGACTGATACTGTCTCGGCCAAAAGTCAACTAACGCCAGAAACTGGTGCAATGTTGAACAGAGCGGTTGCTGGCCGCAACTATCAACGTCCTGTGCCATGGGCTGTGGTTGGATAAAAGAGGGCAAATAACAGGTACATCATCATTGGCTCTGAGTGGCATTCCAGATCCAGTTACTGCTTCATGTCACTGGGTCAATTTAGTTCAATTCAAAGAGGCTGCACAAAAGGTGAAGACCAACTTATTTTTGAGCTACCACTGCTTCATATTCCGTCAAACTGTGTTTGTATCAGACTGTTGGTGAACTTATACTTCAACTCTATCTCCTGCATTGATGGTCACTGGTGGAACTTATACAAACACAGGAACAGGACGCGATGGCGATGCGAGCGATGGTGACGCGAGCGATGGTGATGCGAGCGATGGTGACGCGAGCGATGGTGACGCGAGCGATGGTGACGCGAGCGATGGTGACACGAGCGATGGTGATGCGAGCGATGGTGACGCGAGCGATGGTGACATGAGCGATGGTGATGCGAGCGTGTATTGAGGCTTGGATTGATTCCAAATTCAGATCAAAAACTTTCACAACACTCTTGTCTGTCTGGTCTGGTTTCGGATGGCAGAATTAAATAAAAGAGACTCACCCTAAGAGTCAGCCCACCTATGGGGCTCAAGGGTGAATGCAGAAAGTATCCTGATCACTCGCCCCGCCCCATAAATTCTATGTCGAAAAAATACAGTGTGTCAACTTGTGCACCATTTTTGACAGCTCTTCTGTTACAGAGACAGGAAATAACTTTAGTCGAAATTACTAACCTGTACCATCAATGGTTTGGTGTACAAAGGTGTTCTCCATTTGCAGAGAGCTGGTTTTACGCTCGGCAGGGCTGTTACTTAGTCCTAGTCTCATTTCTGACTCCATAACTGACATGATCTGCCTCATGGTCTGCTCTGACAGATGGAAACCATCTACCATCTCATGTACCTATACAAAACAGCCAGAGGCCGAGGTGAGTGTCAGAGGTAAAGGCCAGAGGCAGAGGTGAGTGTCAGAGGTAAAGGCCAGAGGGAGAGGTAAAGACCCGGTGTCAGTCATTCATTATTACTATACAACGCAATGGAGTGGCTGTCGAAGCATGGTATAGAGTTATCTTCCCTGTGTGGCGCAGGGTATATAACTTGACAATACTAAGTTTTTGTTTGCTATGCTGAATCACCTTTAGTCCGAACCACTAGTGAGCGGTAAACCCTGTACTGTAGAACTTAAATGTCTTTCGTCCTCTGGGGACAGAGAAGGTGGACAGGTACCTGAGGACGTGCTTCATATAGTGACGTGGAAGCGTGTTATTTAGTGGTCAAGTAATCGAGCAAAACAATATATAGATGCCCTGCTTTGTACGGATCCGAAAAAAAGCGGTCCTGGATGAACAATTTAAGCTATTCACAATTTTATCAATGGACAGCACCACTGAATGGAATAACCCCATGCCCATGTCTCAACTTAGCTAAATAAAGATAATAGTGTGCACAGGAATTCGGTGGATGGCATACCAGCATATCCAATCAAAATAATTCACACATGACCTTTCTCCAAAGTGCAAATGGGCTGGCAAAACGCCCACTGAGGCTGGCTGAAGCTTACCTCAGTAGGGGGTTTCTTGTAAGGTCTATGATACTCTCTTTTTCGGGTTAGATAACTGGTTTTTCACCAGTTGCGGCTTAGCATGGAGAATTAGGGGGCCGGTATCAACGCTCCACATCATAATAGGGCTTGTTTGGGGCTAGGATGAATGTGAGGACCTCGTATTCACAGCAGGAGCCCATCATGACTGGAATCTGTAACCAGGTTCTCTCGATGCTCTACTACCGTGCTATCCTACGCGTAGAAGAGGATCGTCCTAAGAAGTATAGGTACTACTTTGCTCTATACTTCTATTAGTGGGATATCTCAGTAAGAAAGTGCTTGTATCAAAATCAAAAGGTATTGGGTCCAAATTCTGGTCATGCCAATATCCCGAGCCGGATGGAAGCTCCTCTTACAATTTTTAGCTCCTACCACCCCAGAACAACCCCGGTGCTTAGGAGATCCAATAGTAAGATGCTCAAGTGCCCAATAACAAATAAATAATAAATCTTATCACACCAATCTTCCCCGTATCAGAATCAGTATATCGCAGGGGATTCTCTAACAATATAGGCTAATTTCATATATCATAATTATGATATCATAAGATTGGTCTAAACATGGTATAGTGTAGCAAGTTTAGTAAAACGTGACACTTCTAATATACTTAAAGATATTCTATGTACATGTACTGGTTTGGAATTGAACCATACAGTCTAGTGTCACAAGATCTTCCGGAATTTATAGATTGTTCATCTGCAGGTGGAACTCTAGGTATTTGCGTCGAAGATTAGAACGGTTGACTGATATCAAAACCAACACCTACCAGCCAATAGCTCCACCTCAGAGGGAACCATGGTTTTTGTTTTATCTAGGATCTAAGTGCGGGATTCGACACCAGGTTCTCACGATTGCAAGCGGAGTGCTCTACCACTAACCTATCCTGTTATCCCAGATTGGTCTGAAAGCATCACTTGGCGATAAGGAAGAGTCTACATTAAGCTAGTATACTATCTCTGCACATCAAAAACAAAGTGTCTGGTAAGATTGCGATAGGCAGAATGTGGTTTCATGTCCTATCTTATTATCGGTGGAATTGGCTTGTGATCTGCACCATTGGCATGGGTGGCTGGAAAGAGTGCGGGATTATTTCCAAAGCGTATAGAGGATATTGCGATTTCATCAAAGTACTGGATTAAAACTGAAATGTAGTCTGACTATCCCTTTTGTCGAACAGGGCAGGCTTAAAGTTAAAGTGACACTCTGATCCTTTACAGAAATATGCTGTAGCTGAACTGTACACTCTCACTCAGTGCTCCCTATTCAACCGTATCGGAGCTTCCAGAGGTGCTCTGATTCTAACTGCAGAAGTAGCCTTACCTTAGCGAACTTCCCATCATAAGGTAAAGAGATTCTCAACTGCTCCACAACTGAAGACATTTCTGCAGGATCTTTGAGACTAGGACAAAGAGGAGTGACTGACTGTCTGGCTGTGTGGCGAGCAAGTGACGGAGTCAACAACCAAGATTCGGCTCATCAATTTTAGGACAGATGAAGCCGCAAACTAAACCACAATTGTTATGCAAGCTGAGGGGACTTGGAGCCATACTGGCCTATCATTGGAGGTGTGTCAATTACCAGCTAATAGGCATGCAGGTTCCCTTCCAATGAACCAATCAGCTCTCTCAAATGTTGACCAATGATGTACATAGCTATCAGTGTAAATATTAATTCATGGAATTCTCAGTCTGTAGTAGGCATTATCTATCCAGAGTAGGTATTGCGTAATAAGGTTGTTTGCTCAGTGAGACGCGACTGTGAGCTAGGTGTAGAAGTACTTGCGCACTTGCATACACATGTACATGTAGGGATAACTCTGTGGTATAACGCTGGGCACACAATCATGAGAACCTGGATTCAAATCCCCATCATGGCTGGCTCCTGTATAGTGAGTATGAGCTCCACACTTACCTACACATACCTACCATCTATACCGCTCCAACAAACATCAGGCCTAAGTATAAAAATAAAACGTACGCGTTTAGGCTCACTGATCCATGTTAAATAGCATCGCTTATTTTGGTCTAAAGGTATAGGCAATACATGGAGTTATAGAGGATAACTCTATGAGGCAATAGAACAAGTAGCCCTGAGAGCAAGCAGTTATCCATTAACCCACAAATGCCACCATCCAGTGGCAAGCCATCAACCACCCCAACTGCCCCCATCTGGGAAGTGCTGGTGGAAGTTTTTAACTTGCTAGCTAAGTGGCGTGCCATAACGAAGACTTTACAATCTCTGCAGTGTTTGGAGCCTTTGTAACACTCAGAATTTTTCTGCATGCGGTAAGGCAACCCCAACTACCCCCGGGTTCTAAGCTTCCTCACACCCCAAGCCCCCTCGCAGCTAACCCCACACTCCAGTGGATGAGGGACGATGAGCGATAGTAAACGACATCGTTAAGGATGCAACACTTTAATTTATATCAAAATTGATAATGGAATAGAAAAATAAATTGGCTTTGTTAGAGTAAGTCACATAATTACAAGTGGCTGATTCAACAAATTATATAAAGAGAATAAAATATTTATATCATAATGCAGAGATTCGGCAAATTAATCTAGGCCAAAAGGTCATTGCCATTTGATAGCTTTGAATTATCTTAGACGGTTAGACACACTATAGCTAAATAAATGTTATATTAGCTGCTAGCTGTAGGCTGACGAGTATGATGTTCCTTTGCGTAGCTTTTCTAACATATTTCCCTTTCTCTTCTCTTCTTTTTAGGGAGTATTAAATCTGCAAAAAAACAAAAGTAGCAGTTGGCAGATTTTTCCTTTTCTTATTTTATTGTTCTACGCGGACGCGACGTCATCCCAACTCTGATGTCCCAACTCTGACGTCCTAACTGGGACGTCCTAACTCTGACGTCCTAACTCTGACGTCCTAACTCTGACGTCCTAACTCTGACGTCCTAACTCTGACGTCCTAACTCTGACGTCCTAACTCTGACGTTCTATCTGTGACGTTCTATCTGTGACGTCCTAACTCTGACGTCCTAACCCTGACGTCCTAACCCTGACGTCCCAACTCTGATGTCCCAACTCTGACGTCCCAACTCTGACGTCCCAACTCTGACGTTCTATCTGTGACGTCCTAACCCTGCGACTAGTTATTGAGTGATATGAACTAGGACTTACATACAGAACTCTAGGTACAGCCGACGAGTGCCTGGAATAACCACAGTTTGACCCTGGAATATTGTTTCTCTACTAAGGTTATGATAGCTCAGTGGAATAATGAATGAATCTCACTGTCTCTTCTCCCGTGGCCCGGGTTCAATTCCCAGCCATGGCGGAGTATTTCAAGGGATTTTCGTCTGGCTAATCACACTCTGCCAACCCGTCCTGAGCCAGCGTGACAGAAAATGGCTAAATGTCTCCTCAATGGCACCACATAACTTATGTACATCAAGAATAGCCAAAGTCCAACCCAACCTAGCTATCTGATAGAGCCCACCGCCTAAGGCGGAGGCTTGCAGGAGCAAGGAATTATATGCGAGGAGTGTACTCTCACAGTGGGTGCACAACACGATTAGGACTTGAACTCAGATCTTTTGATCCTGAGTCGAGCACCCTAGCCACTGAGCTACATCCCTAGCCCCCTAGCCTATGTATGACTGAAACATGTGCTGGTTGTCGTTGAATGAATAATGGTCTCGGTCTATCAGAGGACAATGGTGTAGCTAAGCTTCTAGGGGCAGAGGGTTTCACACTGTTTCACGATATTTCCAGAGAGCTCAGGCCAGCTTGATGTCAGCGCTGAGGTCACAGGTTGGTTGACTCTGGCATAGTGCATCTATGGGTTGCTATATAAAATTCTTGGGACCGAAATTTTTGGAAAAATTTCGGTCGCGAGCACGCAAACACTCGGCCGCAGTGAGGAAACGCTGTTGAGTTCAGGATAGACTTTGAGTGGATCAAAGTTGTCCTCTCCCAACTTTAACTCGTCGGTTATAGCCGAATGATCATTCGCGATTCGTTATCTCGATGTAGTAATCAAGCCTCTTTGCGGTAATCTTGACATTTGCCTAAACTACTACTTTCGGTCACGAAATTCTGTTGGCGCGCCTTCGGTCACAGATCGCGACCGAGAGTGAAGATGCTTTTTGGATCATGCTTTTCGGTTGCGCCCTTGCGCAATTTAGCAGATCTCCCGACTGAAGTTCATTTCGGTCACGAAAAACCCAAGCGCGCGAATGCACCTAATATAAACCTATATAGTCTCTAAGAAGACCATGCCATGACCAGGTGATCTGACAATATCAGGAAACTGTGTAGAATCAGGTGAATGGAATTGACAGAGGATCATGCAGACTGGAGAATATTAGAGGAGGCCGACAACAGTGATGGCGAAAAGAAGATACTGCTGGGGCTTTGCAGTCTTTCTCATATAAGCCGGTTTCACAATACAGTTATACCTGCATGAACAGTTTCATAAGCCTCTCTGTCAATGACTGCAGGGGTTAGTCGAATATATAACAGGGATAATTGCCCTACAGACTGTAGTTCACCCCTCTGACATGACCTTGGCAATCTTTGAAGGCTAGCCGGAGGTCTATACAAGCCTTCTCTTCCCACATTGCAGCCCATGGTAGAGTTTCCTTCTCCAGAGTCGAACATTCAATTCAAAGGGTCGATTCAGATTCGATTCCCAAAAAATTTTAGTAAATGAATACTAAATCTGAAACTGAATTGAATTCAAAGGTGAAGAAAGGACAAAGATCTGGGTGAATTGAATCTACAGACAACCACTAGGAAACTGAATTGACCCAAATAATAGTTTTTGCTCAACTGCACACCTCTGACCTTCTCTATATAATATCGAAACCCCTACCCAGAAAACTGACTCAGTAGACCAGTTTGCATATGGTTTTTTTGACATAATGGCAGGACATGGATCCAAAGATAAACCCCAGTAGCTCGGCTATTTGATCTCAATACAGTTCTAGGTTAATCACACTAGGCACCATAGGAGAAGAGTGATCTGCGGTTGCCCATCACAGGGTATTTCTAGTGAGTTTTGAACATCGCATCCTTATGTCTTAGAAGGCTTTCCCCCCAGCTCAAAGGTCGAACATGACTAAAGTCCTTATAATAATCGTCGCCATGCTTTTCCCATTGTAGTCACATGGCATGTGTAATGTATAGCTCAATGTCACTCAGTCCATTCTGGCTAACCCGTCACAGTCTCCACCAAAATTTTACAATTGGACAATTAATTTTGGGCATGAAGAGCTTTAGGGGGGGGGGAGGAATCTCTCACCTTCTTCAGTAAATCCGCATTCCTTTATGCAGCATCGAGTTCTGCGCGATCGTTTCTTTCTGCATTCGCATTCTCTCCTTTTACATTCCAGTTTACCATCCTACAACAAGGGAGATAACTCCAATCACTCTCCGCTGCTTGTTTCCTTGTTTCATCGGTTCCCTACCGATATCCAGCCCAGTTGCTTATCGGCCTATCAGCTCAGTTTTTGTTCTTATACCTACTACCTCACAAGAATGGGTCTCAGAAGTTTATTTTGATAACTGCATGAAGCTGGTAGAATTTGGCTCTCGGAACAGTCAGTTCCCCACATTGGCATTGGCAAAGGGCCGATCTTTACCTCTCTATAAAGCACTCAGCAAAATAAAATAAATAATATTTAGCAGTAAATATATGTCAGGAAAGCTTACCAGGCATTTGCAGTTCACATTCATATAATGGCCAAACGGCCCAATCTCAGGAGTAAATGTTTGACCATTGGAGTAAGTACGGGTGCCAATTTTACACGAACTGTAGGTGTTGCTGTCACCAAACATCACATCAGTTAGATCCTCTGACAGCGGTGCCACTGACAGATCCGGCTCTGCAAAGAAAACCACTAAATATGCATAAAGAAGGCATGGAGCACCACAGACTGTTGGCATCGATGTTCCTCCTCCACCTCGTACTGAGGGTTGATTTTGTTTTGATCTAGGATTAAAGTGGGGAGCTCACACTCATAGTCGGAGCCCACCATGATGGAGATTTTGATTCAGGTTTTCACGGTCCAGCGCTCTCAGGGTCCAGAGCTCCACCGCTGAGCCATCCCCTAAATCACATCACTGTTTATCAAACCAATGGACATCTCAGGACTGTAATGATAATTTTTAAAGCATGTCCCTTAAATTGAAATATTGTCCAACCGTATATCCAAGTTTTGGTTACGCAGGACTTCTGCTGTGAGTATGAGCCTTTGGAGCTCCACCAAATAGGGTAGTCTAGACTAAGTGTAGAACAATTAAATGCCGATGTTACCGAAATGACTGGATTTCTCCTCAATTGAGATGCTTTTCAATGCCGAGGCACTGTGGAACTGCCGAGGCACTGTGGAACTGCCGAGGCACTGTGGAACCGCCGAGGCACTGTGGAACCGCAGAAGACTGAATTAAGCAAACTACACCACCACGAAAGCCCAATAGCTTATTTGAAAAAGTAGTGGTGTGGTTTCCAGTAGAAAGTATCTATCTTTTGTGAGAAAAAATAGATTGCACCCAGAATCTTGGTAATCTGTTTATAATCTCATTATATGGAAAGTTCATTTGTCATAAATGTCATACCAGAGTTTCGACCAGCTGACTAAATCTCATAAACGAATTCCTTTATGCAAACCCTGTTCAAGATAAGGTAATCTAGGTTGAAAGGATTGCAAATTGACCACAAAACTACATTGTACTGAGAATAATCGTTAGCTTATAGGGCCATGAATGAGATCACGCAAAAACTGCGTGTCTAGATGAGGTCTAAATCATGCACTGGATGCATGGGCCTTAAGGTCCATGATAGTTCCTCATGTTATTGTGGGTTGCTCCTTATATTCCTTGTGAAGGTGTTAGCTTCTCATTAAAATGAATGCTTCGGGCAAGGTGAATGAATGATTTCGTGATTTTTTGTCACTTAGTCTGTGAATTTCTGGCTCAGCATAGAGCATTAAATAATGAGGAATGCATGGCATTTAAAACCCAAAAATAAAATGTCCCTGCAACAAAGGTTGCATGAAACGATGAATGGATCTTTTCAAGTTGTGCAGTCACCATTTATTTCAATATCGATGCATGTATGCAATTTTTAGGTCTATTTTTCAAAGATGTCATATTCAGTCTATTTTGGTCCCCTGGAGTGTTTCAGAAAAAGATCGAATAGCGCAATGTCTACAGATAGGATCAGTGATAGAGAAGAGACCATAGGGGCTTACCTAAGCACACAGGACAGCAGTCTCCAGGAGTGCGGCTCTGGAGGTAATCTGGGCAGTCTAGTACAGGACAGGGCACCTGCTTACAATCATAGCCAGTAGCATCGACCTACAAAACAAGATACACACTGCTTCATCAAGCCTGCAGTAACAATGACAAGCACCACACAACAGCAGCAACTAACAACAACAGCAAAAACAGTTGTTAACGCAACTTCCACAACAACTACAACAATAGCAACCACCACCATCACCACCACATCATCAACGGCAGTAGTTACTACACTGAGAACCACATTGATGCGGGCTGCATCAGGCAGCGTTGTCATGGTAACCATCATAGTTCTGTGGCAGATGAGTGAATTACATGGTTAGATGGCTGCTGATGTTGAACTAGTGCGAAAGGATATCAATATAGTCATGGATGGGATAACTCCGAATAGTAATTACATGGCCGTGTATTTAGACAGTGCAGTCACATTTATATCTAGGTATCTCTTATGGGTAATTGGTAAAATGTAAAATGTATCGTCCTAAGGAGAAATAGGAATAATGCACCCGGTAGACTTTTAATGTGTTTGCCTGTAAAACAAGTTGTTGAAAAGACAAATGCTAACGAAAAGTTTTAACATTTTATGGCTTCAATT
>Ga0224501_10004033_pt1 | contig 11577 bp, 9 predicted proteins | sample SF_Oct11_sed_USG_4_FD_169105 | JGI IMG/M metagenome (GOLD analysis project Ga0224501, IMG submission 169105) | Sediment microbial communities from San Francisco Bay, California, United States - SF_Oct11_sed_USGS_8_1 | ecosystem: Environmental > Aquatic > Marine > Sediment | place: USA...
GAATTACTTTCAGGGTGGGGAAAGGTTTGGTGAGGGGCAGCGGCCTTCGCCGGAGCAGATGAAAGCGATGGGCGAGGATATCAGTGCGAAGCTCGGCACGCTGCTGTCGAAATACGACCTCACGATACAAGATTACCGGGAACGCAGCAGGGGCATTTTTTCCGATGACGCAGCGGTGAATGGTTTTCTCGACGCGAATCCTGACCTGAAAAAACGGTATGAAGCGCTTCCGCTTGATCGGATGGGGCGGGGAGGGAGCACCGGAAGAGGGTATTAACTCTCATCTGCCTTCGCGAGAAGCCGCCGGTCTCCACGTACCGGCAAGTCCGTGGCTGTGAAGCCATAGGGCTTTCTATCGGATCTGATGCGATGAAAGGAGTCGCCCATGAAAAATGTTGAGATGACGGTAGAAGGCACCATGTTGACGATCAAAGTCGATCTCTCCAAGGAATTTGGGCCTTCGTCGTCCGGTAAAACCATTATTGTTGCGACGACGGAAGGGAACGTGACGATTCCCGACCGTCAGGAGAAAGTTGGGTTGAATGTCTATCGTAAGAAATAACGAGGACGAATCTCGGCCGGCGATACGATAGGTGCGTGATGCTTTGTATGTCATCTCATGCCCCCGATTGACCGTATCGAGGGCACTGTCATGATAGGCAGAAGCCTCGATTCTAGTCTGTAATCGGCGACTTTAGAGGCTTGAAACAGTTATCCTGTTGATAACATGTTGATTGCTGAAACAAAGTCTGCTCCAGCAGCGGCGATTACACGATGTCAAGCGCTTTCTCCTAGGAATATGGTAAAAAAACACATTTTGTTTATTAGGCCACAATATGTAGGGGGTTACGTTGCCTGTGGCTGATGCCTAAAAAATAAGCATGTTGGTTGGATGGCCGCTCAAATCACGAGATTCTGTTCATGTCCACGGACTTGTTCACAAGGTTATCCACAGAAGATGGGGATCAAGATTTTTCGTGCCAGTTCATACCGTGGCATGGTCTTTAAGAATTTCCCTGTGCAAATTTGCCAGGCGTCTTGGCCGTCTCTTTTAATGGATGAACGGCCGGTTACTCGGCCGGAACTTTTGGGTTGGTCGTGCGTATCGTGAGGTCTTGCTGACGGAGAGTGAGTCAGAGTAGCCGTGCCGCAGGGAGGATGGTCAATCCTGCTTCCACTTGATGCTGCACCCGATACTGGGGTGTTGAGTGCGGTCAATGGGTGCATCTGTGAGTACAGCATCAATCGCTGCACGGAGGTCGCGACCGGTGACCGGCTTGTTGTTGCCTGGTCGACTGTCGTCAAGTTGCCCTCGATATGCAAGTTGCCGTGCGCCGTCGAAGAGGTAAAAGTCCGGTGTGCAGGCGGCACGATAGGCCTTGGCGACATCCTGAGTTTCGTCGAAGCAAAAGGGAAAGGTAAAGCTGAGTCGCTCCGCCATCTCTTTCAGTTTCGGCGGTGCATCGTCGGGATACCGTTCCGTATCGTTACTGCTGATCGCGAGAATGCCTAAACCGGTGTCGCGATAATCTCGTCCGATCTTGGCCAGTTGGTCTTCGACATGTACGACATAGGGGCAATGTCGGCAGATGAACATGATCAGCAGAGCCGATTTGCCTGTAAATGAGTCGAGATTATAGGTTTTGCCGCTGACCACGTCGCGCAGCTCGAACGGCGGCGCCGGTGTGCCCAGGGGGAGCATGTTGGATTCTATGGCCATTCAGATATCAGATATTCCTGCCGTTTTTCAGTCGGCCGAGTCCTTACTCCACCGCCTTCGTTCCCCCCTCCCACAGCTTGATCGTGCGGTCCCAGGAGGCGCTGGCGAGGCGTGTGCCGTCCGGTGAAAAGGTGATGCAGCGTACGCCGCCGGTATGGCCCTTGAGCGTTCGGAAGTTCCGGCCGGTGGCGAGATCCCAGAATTTGATGGTCTGATCGTCCGATGCGCTGACCAAGACCTTGCCGTCAGGCGATACGGCCAGGCTGCGTACCCATCCGGTGTGGCCGGTGAGCGTTTTCTTTTCAACGAGCTGCGGTATGTCGAACAGCTTGATGGTGGCATCTCGGCTGCCCGTAATCAGCATGTTGGCGTCAGGGGTAAAGGTCATGGCGCCGATCCAGTAATCCATCGGCTTTTGAAATCCGCCGTCGTCTTCGATGAAATAACCGCGTGTTTCGGTGGAGTCTTCAACATTACGCCGCCAGTGCCCGTCGTGCAGCACCTTTTCTTCGCCGCTCGGTAGTACTTCCCATAGTTTGATCTTCCCGATGTCGGTGCCGCTGGCGAGGTGAATTCCGTCGGGAGAGAAAGCGATGCACACGGACCAATGGTGGTCGTACTCGTCTTTCCCCAGCAGGGTCATCAGCTCGGTGCCGGTGGTGACTTCCCAAATTTTGATGTCCTTGTTGTGGCTACCTCTCGCGAGCATGAGCCCGTCCGGCGACAAGGACAGACTGCACACATTATGGTCGTAGCGGGTAAACAGCAGTTTGGTCGGCTCCCCGGTTTTTCCGTTCCATAAACGGATGGTCCGGTCTTCACTTCCGGTGGCGATGGTCTGCCCGTCCGGCGTAAAGACAACGGCCCGCACGTCGTTGGTGTGCCCACGAAGTGAGCGCAGGAGACGGCCTGTTTCAATATCCCACATACGGACAAGTCGCTCGGCACCCCCGCTGACGAGGGTGAGGCCGTCGGGAGAAAATGCGACGGTCCAGATGCCGTGGGAATGGCCACGGAATGTTTTGACCTCGCGGCAATCGCGTTGCCAATAGTCCAAGAAATCAGTCGGGGCGTCGCCGGTCGGAGTTTCCGATATGGTTTGTGCCGCGGTCGAGGTGATCGTGTGTTTAGACATGACGTATATGTTCCGTAGTTCCGTAGTCGTAGTTCTTGATTGCCGATCGGTGGGGCCGCTATAATTTCACGGCGCCCGTGTGATCGTAAGAGATGCCTCGCGGGCAAGTCAAGTCGGCTCTCAGTGTGCTTGGGTTGGTTTTTCAGCACAAGGCCTCCCGATCCTCACTCGATGACGCATTGAATCCACGGTGGAATAGCCACGGGAGCACGGTGGCTATCGTGCTGAAGCGTTGTCGCAGAGAGACAGGCAGTGACGAGGCGTCGTTGAACATTCACGAGGGCCGACGGCAGTCCTGTCTTTGCGGAGAAACTATTTGGGTGGGGTGGGCCCGCGCCGTAGGGTCGAACGCTAACGGTAAAAGGAAGAGTCTATGGAAATCAGGTTTCAGCCCGCATTATTGCAAGAAGTGATCGATTCCTTCGTCGAAAAGACCGAACGGGAAGGCGATCCTACCTATTACAAGGATTTTCATGAACATGCCGATCCGATCTACGAGAAATTCATGCTTGAGGATCGGGAAGGGGAGTTCAAAAAGCTGTATCAATATCTTTTCGGGATTTGGGGGTTTTCCGACATCATCCGGGATTCATTCAATGAGTACCCCCTGCTGAAAGAAAAGGTAGGGATTGTGTTGGTCAAGGGGGTGCTGAAGGAAGATCAGGAGGGTGTGGATATTCTTCGCAAGTGGGGCGCGGTGGAGAAAGAGTTGGCGCGGTCTTTCGAAGAACAGGGGATGAAAGGCGTCGGGATTAAGCTGATTCCCCGACGATTCTACGATCCGGCGCTCACGCGATATTGCCGCCACGAACTGATGCATATTTCGGACATGATCGATCCGGTCTTCGGATACGATCCTGACACGAAAGTGGGTCAGAATCCAGGAGAGGAAACGCTGATTTTACAGCGATATCGAGTGCTCTGGAGTTTAAGCGTGGACAGCCGGCTGCTTGCCGTAGGGAAAGAGCCGATGCTGAACAAGGAGGATCGGTTTAAGGAGTTCCGGTCCTGGTATCGGAAGATTCCGCCGTTACAGCTAAAGTCAGTGTTTGAAGGGTTATGGCAGACCTCATACTTTACGCATTCCGAGTTGATCGAAATGGCGACCGACACGCTCCGTGTGTTGGATCGGGCGGTCGATGTCGAAGGCGGTGAGGTTCCGGAGAGCGAAAATAAGATCATGCTCATGCCGGGATTTCCTTGCCCGCTGTGCCGATTTCCCACCTACTCATGGGTTGAAGATATGGTCGACAAGGTTGAGCCATATGTTCTGGACTTTATTAGGGAAAACCATCCTGGCTGGGATGTGGAATTCGGGGCTTGCGACCGCTGTGTGGAGGTCTATAAGCTGCGTGCCGACGGGGTGACGTAAGTGCGATAGGGGGAAGGCTGAGGCTGAGGTCAAGGCTAAGGCTGAGGCCAAGGCTAAGGGGTTATGAGCCTGATGCGTAGCGTGATGTTTTTCTCAACCTCAACCTAAGCCCCAACCTTGACCTTCTCTATCATGGCAACTGATCCTTCATACGGCCGACGTGACTTCTTCAAGGATTCTGTTCTTTCGGTTGCGAAAGCGGCGCGGGAATTTTCCCGGGAGGTTGATGCTCCTCCTCCCCAGAAGCCGGCGGCGGTGCGAACGGATTGGCTCCGCCCTCCCGGATCGGGTGAAGAAGCGGTATTTCTTGAGCGGTGTACGCAATGCGGCGACTGTATTAAGACCTGTCCGCCCGGCGCGATTGTGGCTCATGAGGGTGACGCGACTCCGGTCATATTCGCCGATCGTGCGCCCTGCCTGTTGTGTGAGGACTTCCCTTGTATTACGGCTTGCCAGACAGGGGCATTGTTGCCGGTCGGTGGGATCTATGATGTTCGGATGGGGAGCGCTGTTGTCTCCCATCTACTTTGTACGGCCGGGCACGGATGTCATGCCTGTGTGTCCAAATGTCCGACGCAGGCGCTCACGATGGATTTCCAGACGATGCAGTTGGCGGTTGTGTCGGAGTCTTGTGTCGGGTGTGGAATGTGCGAGATGATTTGCACAACCGTTAACGATCGTGTGGCGATTCGTATTGTTCGGCAAGTCGGCACACAAAGACATGATCAATAATGTTCAGATTATGAAATGCGTGTCATGGTGGAAATTCACCGAATCGTAAAATCAGTGACAGAATGAGACAAATCGCCTTTTTCTGTACATCCGGTGAGTTCTCCCTTGACAACCTCCAGACCATTTCATATACATACCATGGTTCTTTTTTCAGCCCTGGGCCATGGCATTGACTTTTTTAAAGTCAGGTTTGAAACCTGAATGGGCTGGTAGGTCGGAGAACACGTAATGGCAATGAAACAACCTGTGCCAAACGTCTCACCTTCCCCTGCTGCCGTGTTGGCGGCTCCTTCGACGATCAAAGACTCTCCTGCGGTTGAACGAGCGCTGAATCGGAGCAAGATGTATCTCCTGATTTCCTGGAGCATGCTGTATCCGGAAGATGAGGAGTTTCTTGATTACCTCCGTTGCGGTGAGTTTGTGGATGACGGACGTGCCGCACTGGAAACTTTGGAGTCTATGCTTGACGGACAAGGGGGCGAGCTTGCAGCAGAAAAACTGCAAGTCCTTAAGACTCAGATGGATTTGGCCGAGACCCTGATTGCCTCAGAATGTGCCAATTGGCAGCTCAGCGATCTTCAATCTGAACATCGTCGGGTGTTCAGTAACGTCATCACGCTCGATTGCCCGCCGTATGAGACATTGTTTGGAAACGATCACGTCTTTGCGCAATCGCACGTAATGGGAGACATCGCCGGGTTCTACAAAGCCTTCGGGGTTGAGTTATCCAAGGATATTCATGAGCGGCTCGATCATTTGAGTGTCGAGTTCGAGTTTATGCATTTTCTGGCGTACAAAGAGTCGTATTCACGCTGCCACGACGGAGCGGAGAAGACACAGATCGTGGTGGATGCCCAGAAGAAATTCGTCAAAAACCATATCGGCAGATGGGTACCGCTCTTTTGTCGCATGTTGGCCAAGAAGGCCGATTCCGGCCTGTTTAAATTGGTGGCCGATATGACGGCCGGATGGATGGATTTCGAAACGGCGTTTCTTGGAGTGACTCCCCAGCCATACACGGAAACTGATTATCGGCCGGCAACGTTCAATTCGCCGGAAGGCCAAACTTATGAATGCGGCGCGCAGGATCAAGGCAACGAATTGACCTTGTTGCTCAATGAGGTCGGAGCGCAGTCGTTTATGGAAGTCAAGGATAAGGAAAAGGATAGCGATAGCGGGGGTGGCCCTGTCGGAACTGCATAAGGTTTGGACTGGCCGCTCTACAAAGAGCAACGCGTTGTAGACGTTGTAGAGATGTGCAACTCTTGTTAAGAGGAGGGATGAGTCATATGCGCATAGTGCAGACGACCAACAAACGTTTGGTGTTTGCCGTTCTGCTATCTGTTTTGGCCGTAGGCGTGATGCTGACGGTCGGACAGGTGCCGCTGGCGGTAAGCCAACCGGTTACGATCCCGACCAAATCGATCAAGGGGTCGATCCCGATGGACGGCGCCAATCCGATGTGGGAGAGTGTGCCGGGAGTCGTGGTTCCGCTGAGCGGTCAGCTGATCACCACACCCATGCACCCCAACTTCTCGGTGAAGTCGATGTTTGTGAAGGCCATGAGCAACGGTAAGGAGATTGCCTTGCGTTTGGAATGGCTTGATCAGACAAAGAATGATACGGCGATCGGTCCGCAGGATTTTCGTGATCAGGTTGCGGTCATGTTCCCGGTCAATACGTCCGGGGCTCCGCCGTTCCAGTGCATGGGCCAATCAGGCGGCACGACGAACATCTGGCGGTGGAATGCGGAATGGCAGAAAGACATCGGTAAGGACAGTGCCGGTATGTGGGACGTCGACGACCAGTATCCCGGTATCTTTTGGGACTTCTATTTTGAAGAACCAGCCGGTGGTGTGACCTATCCGGACCGGATCGGTCGTAGCCTTGGGCCGTTCAACCCCGGAATCTGGTCGGGAAATATCATGTCTGACCCGACGCTTCGGGTCAGCTCGGTTGAGGATCTGAATGCCAATGGGTTCAGCACGTTGACTACACAGGCCCATCAGGATGTGATCGGCAACGGTGTATGGGAACCATCAGGGTCGGTCAAGGGCGGCGCCTACACCGGTCCGACTTGGCGTGTGGTTGTCAAACGGACGCTGGAAAACAGCGATGCCAACGATACGCAATTTAAGTCCGGGATGTCCATTCCTGTTGCGTTTGCCGTGTGGGATGGAGCCAACGTCGAGCGGAACGGGATGAAGTCGCTTTCAACCTGGTTTACGCTTAAACTGTAGTACGGCAGACTGGAGGAGCAACTCTTCTCATCTATCTGTCGAGAAGGTTGTCTCACGAGAAAGTCAAAAGAGGCTCCGGGTCGGCGTCATGAACAGTGACGAGAAGACCCGGAGCCTCTTTTTATTCGTCAGGATTTTTTGAAGACGGCACTCATATACTCTCTCCAAGGAACGAGAGCAGGGCGATAGACTCAGGCAGCAGGAAGAATGATCATGCTTTCAGACGAGGCCGACGGTAAGGATTTGATGCTCTCTTCGGACTGAAGGGGGAAGGGCCAGGGTTGCATTTTAATTGAAGGGGAGGGTATAACCCCTAGTGGCTATAATTTCAAAATCCTCTGATATTTCAATATAATTGGAGTAATTCTCTCCATGAAAGTCTCACTCCTTTTTCCTCCCACATGGCATCCGTCTCAGCCTTATTTGAGTCTTCCGTCCCTTACCGGGTTTCTCCGTCAAGGAGGGGTCTCAAATGTCTCTCAGCGTGATCTTGGAATCGAACTGCTGGATCATGTTCTGACGAGGGCGTATGGAGCTCGGGTCTATCAGCAGTTGCTCGATACCGTACGTCGGCTTGAACGGTCGACAACAGGCGAGACGGGTCATGGAAGTCGCGAACATTATGCAAAAGTGACGGATGCGCTTGATCGGTATACCTATTTAGCCGACCGGATTGAATTGGCCAAGGAGACGTTGCGCGGGGAGGATTTTTACGACCTCGATGCCTATCGCGCCAGTCTGTTCATGATCGACAAGTGGCTGGAGTTGGTGTCGTCGATATATTTCCCCACGAGACTGACCGTTGTCGATAATCAGTTCGACGACTATTCGATTTATTCCTCAAAAGATCTCATGAGGGTCGTGAGTGATGAAGCAAGGAATCCGTACAGAACGCTTTTGCGCGAGATGTTTCTCCCCTCGATCGTGAACGACCGCCCTGACCTGATCGGTGTCTCGATTACCGCGACGTCGCAGATTATTCCCGGATTGACCCTCTGCAAGTTGATCAAGGAGGCGGCTCCGGATCTGCATGTGACGATCGGCGGCAGCATCTTTACGAGGCTTGTCGATAATATCAGGCGTTGTCCCCGTCTCTTTGAGCTTGCCGATGATATTGTCGTCTTTGAAGGTGAAACGGCATTGTTGGAATTGGTGAACCAGTTGGAGGGGAAAAAGGATTTCAGCAAGGTTCCCAACCTCATCTATCAACAGAACGGAAAGATCACGGTCAATCAACCTTTCTATTCAGAAAATGTGAATCAACTTCCTGCCCCGAACTATGATGGATTTCCCCTCGATCTGTACTTGTCTCCGGAGCCGGTATTGCCGATCCAGTTTTCGCGCGGCTGTTATTACAAGGATTGCGCGTTTTGCGCACTGACTCTTGATCATCAGAATTTTCGGCAGAAGGACCCGGGGCGGACGATTGAGGAGCTGGAGTGGCTGAAGCAACGGTACGGCGTCCGGAACTTTTTCTTTACCGATGAATGTTTTGCCTTGGCCCCGACAAGACGGCTTTGCCAGCAGATGATCGACAAGCGGCTTGATGTCCGATGGACGTGTGAGATGCGGTTCGAGAAAAATCTGACGCGCGAACTGTTGACCTCGATGCGAGACGCCGGCTGCCTGAAGATCGTGTTCGGACTGGAGTCCTTCAATCAACGTGTCATGGATCTGATGAAGAAGGGTATCAAACAGGAATGGGTCCACCGCATTGTGGGTGATTGCGTGGATCTCGGAATGGCGCTGCATTGTTATGTGATCGTGGGATTCCCCACGGAAACGGAAGCGGAAGCGCTCGATACGATGAATTTCATTGTGGATAACACGAAACTGCACGAGTCCTTCGGGTTCTCCTGTCAACCATGCCTCTTCGACCTTGAAAAAGAGGCGCCGATCATGAGTGATCCGTCAGAGTACGGAATTCGCCGTATCATGCGGCCGTCGTCGGAGGATTTGAGTCTCGGATTCTTCTACGAAGTACAGGGGGGGATGACGCCGGATCAGGCGGAACGTACCTACCAATATGTCTATGAGCGAATCAGCGAAGTTGTGTGTGAGTTGCCGTTCAACTACTCCATGGCCGATGGGTTGCTGTACATTGGAAAGGCCAAAGAGGCGGGAGTGCCGATATTTGCCGAGCGTGGTTCGTGATGTGTATGCCGCGACCGGGTTGTGGGGTGCAAGGGTAGTGTTTCGAGTTGCGGGTTGCGAAATTCGGGTTTGTTGTCCTGCGCTCCATCATGAAGCCTGCACCTTGCAGCCGGAACCGCGAAGTATGTCACTCGGAACGCGTCACTCGGAACTGAGGAGAGAGACGGTGTCGGAAGAGGGACAGACACTATGCGCGGACCCGGCTCGTTGAGGCGGACGCGGGGAAGGGTTTCAGTCTCTTGGGTGCAGCGTTGACCAAGTTTTTTTTCGACGGCTATAATGCCTGCCGATAAAGAGAACTATTGTGATGAAGGCGACGACACTAGGCGATCGGCTGACCGGAAAGATCGGGGACTTCGGTCCCCTGTTTGAATATGCCATCAAACTTGTTCTGCTGACATCGTTTCTGGAGTTGATCCTCTATCGCCTGGTCTCTCGGTTAGGGATGCATCTGAGCAAGATGGCCGCAGATCATCCCTGGATTACGCCGACATTTACAACCCTGACTGCAGTGGGGGCATGGTTGCTCAACATTGTGGCGGTTCTCCTCTTTCTTGGTCTTATTGTCGCGATGGTGAATCGAGGCATGGGGGCGGAGAGCGGTTGGTTGGCCAAATCGGGGATTGCCTGTACGGTCTTGTTGTTGCTGTTGACCGTCGCATTTCTGTTCGTGCCCCCGGGAATGATGGGCGGGATCGTCTACAATGTCGTGGCGCTTGTGACTCTTGCGCTGCTGTCGGTCGAATATTTCCTTGCTCACCGGGAACGGGAACGGCGACTGTTGATCGGCGCCTATTTCCTAGGTGTTTCCGGCTGGTTGTATTATCAGATCGTATCGACGATCTACAGTGTGGCCGGAACCGTGGCCGCTCCGCCTCTGGTCTATGAATTTCATCGGGCGGGAGAGGCCTTGATGGTTGTCGCAAGTGTGCTGGTCTTTGTCGCCTACGGGAGAGGGCTTTCCTTACGGACCAAGAACCGCAAGCAGCGGAATCGGGCGATCTGGTTTTGGGCTACGGCAGGGGTGATCTTTACGACATTGCTCTTCACCGATTATTTGCTCGATTTGTATAACCCGACGTTGGCTTCGGCGGTTCGGCAAGCCGCACAGGGGATCGGTTGGATTTTTCAATTTGGAATGGGGTACACGTTTTATCTTCCCTTTGCGTTGTATATTGTTGGGTTACTGTGCTGGTCCTATACCGTGATGAAACTGTTGAGGATGGGACGTTTGGCTGGTTATGGAATCGGGCTGATGTTTACGGCAGGGTATGCGTTGATGTTTTCAAATCTTACATTGATGGTGGTTCTTGGCATGATGTTGTTGACGCTTGATCGTGCCAGGGTGACGACGTTAGCTCCATCATCGGCAGGAGACGGGAATGTGCTCGCGTCGCCTGAGCAATTGATCGCGAAAGAAGCGTAACAGGATATTGAGGAAGAGAGATTATTTTTATGGATACTCAGACACCGATGTCAGAACCAACGCAGCCGGGATCCGCGGCGGTTGATCCGGGTGATCAACCGTTATCTCCGGAAGAGGAAATCGCCGGGATTGAAAAGTTACTGGAGGAGGAGCCTGACGATTTTCAGGCACGTTGCCGCCTTGGAGAACTCTATTTCAGCAAAGGGCGGCTTGATGATGCCTTGGCGGAAGTCAAAAAGGCGATCGAAATGGCCGAAGGGTTGCGTGTCGAAATGAATCGTTCCTTGGCCATGTACTATTCGAACCTCGGGACCATCTATGCCACCAAGACCATGTCCGACGAGGCCGAAGCCGAGTTCCGGCATGCCTTGGAGGTATTCCCCCACGATGTGTTGGCGTTGTTCAATCTTGGGCGGCTCTATGCGGACAAGAAGAAATACATGGAGGCCAAGGATTATTACGAGCGTCTCGTTGAAATTACGCCCGATGATCCGATTGCCTGGTACAATTTAGCCGGGGTCTATATCGAATTGGACAATCCGCAAGTGTCGGATTACAACACGATCGATATGGGGATTCAGTGCTATCTGCGAACGCTCGAATTGGATCCGAAACATTTAGAATCGAGCTTCAAACTGATGGAAGTCGCGCTCAACCATAAGAAGTCGGATTTGGCCGTGACCGTCATGGAAAACGCCGTGGAGCATAATCCCGACGAACCGTTGGCGTACTACAATCTCATCAGCGTCTACGATAAGTGTAAAATGTTTGAGAAGGCCGAAGAGGCCGTAAGCGGTT
>Ga0224501_10004034_pt1 | contig 11576 bp, 10 predicted proteins | sample SF_Oct11_sed_USG_4_FD_169105 | JGI IMG/M metagenome (GOLD analysis project Ga0224501, IMG submission 169105) | Sediment microbial communities from San Francisco Bay, California, United States - SF_Oct11_sed_USGS_8_1 | ecosystem: Environmental > Aquatic > Marine > Sediment | place: USA...
TCAGTGAGTTACTCAGTTAGTCTTACTCTTAGTGACTTACTAGTTACTTACTTAGTGTTAGTTACTAACTAATAACTTACTTATTACTGGTGGTAGTAGCGCAGGTTACTCAGTGACTGAGTGAGTCAGTCACACTCGTTCGATTTGCTGCCCAGTGGTACTACTAGTACTACTAGCACTAGTTTATCAGGTAAGCTACGATTTTCTTTGTTTTGGTCGCGATACAAAATAACTTTGTTTCTATGAAAATAGGTTCGCCTTTCTCCGCCTGTAAGTGTAAATATCTATTCTATCTCTAAGTATAACTCTTTTCTATACAATTGCACAAGATCTGGGACGATGGGATGTGCTAGGCCGATACAACCAGAAGGCTCCAGCCAATCAATGACCAAATTGAAAGCGCGTCAAAGAGATCGCTCAGGCCTAAAGCGACCTTGACCGTTGTGTACCCAGAATCCCCCCTTAAAGTTCTTTTCCGGTCAATAGGCCAAGGTGAGTTGAGAAAATTTTGGATATGCCCGAGTTCAATCGGGTACATACAAGTATTATCGCTTCCATCATGTCGCAAGGACTATTTTAACCAATTTAAGAGACGCCTGGAGTGTCGTTCTTGCAGTCTTTCATGGATATAGACTTCCAAGGACCCTCATCGTTGATCGAACTGACCGGTCTCTTATCTTCATACATCGAACTCAATGGTGAGTTGGAGAAGATGTCTTATGACTGGATACCTGTATTTCCCATCATGCGTTTTGTAGATGGGTAAGACACAGAAGCCCAAGCGTAAGAACTACGTGCTGGGAAGCACAGGTTTAATGAGGTACTCTGCCTCTTCTGCCTTCGGCAGAAAGCAGCGCTACAGATGGGCTAAGCCCGGACAGAAGAAGGCCGAGCCAGCTCCCCCGCAGCCCAAGATGATTAAGAAGGAGATTGGTGGAGAGAAGAATGGAAAGTTCCGTATGGTCCCAGCGAAGAAAATGGTGAGTTTTAAATTGCAAGTTTGCCCAAAACAACAAATCTATTACCATTGGATACCAATGCTGAGAATTGGATCAACTATCAATTGGTTGTGAAGTACAACAAGTAGAGTGCTACCGTCCACAAGGTGGTTTCTCTGTGCTGAATTCATTGACCACTGATGCCCACCTCTTTCTAATTTGCCGCAACACGAATGCATCAAACTTCATAGTGTACAGTTTGGCACAGCTATAATCATGGTTGTGTGATCCATTGGAGAAGTGTGTGATGATATAGCATTGACCTGTTCTGAAACCCCATGAGGATTAATCTACTGATGCTTCTCCTTAGTGATGCGCTGGTTTTTTATCCTGTCATTACTTGGATTCTATAGCCAGCTATTTTTTGTAGTCCAAATCCTACGAGACCCAGGTCCTCCCCAAGAGGATTCCCACCAGAAAGCACGTTTTCAGTGAGCAGACTCACCGACTTAGGAAATCTATCACCCCAGGAACCATCCTCATCTTGGTTGCCGGTCCACACAAGGGCAAGGTAATATCGGAGCTCACAGGTGTCGGGGGTTTTTGTTTCAGGATATCATTGCATCAATGTACTGGTAAATTTATCCTGATCATGTTCATGAAAAGGGCATATTCTAGTTGCCGGTTATGTTGGTATATGAACAGTCTCTGGGCCATTAACTTTGGACTGCCACCCGCAATACCTCTTTGAATTGAATAGTATTTGAGATGCAGGATTACATTGACTATAGTGCGCGCGTGTACTTGTGTATTTTGACTAAAAATTGTGCTGATCTCTTTTAGCATGTGGTGTTCCTGAAGCAGCTCGGCACCGGTCTGCTGCTCGTCACGGGACCATTTGTGCTCAACGGTTGTCCTCTGAGACGCATCGAGCAGAGGTATGTGATCGCTACCAAGACAAAGATTGACATCAGCGGTGTCACGATCCCAGACCGAGTCAACGATGAGTACTTCAAGAGAAAGAGGGAGAAGAGGACTAAGCCTGCCGATGGAGAGATCTTTGACAAGAAGAAGGAGGTTTGTTTGAAACATCTGCAAATATCCATCCAGTTGAATTATCTTGGCTCACTCAGTTTCTTTGGGAAACCCTGCGTCTTGAGTCACAGTTATCATGTTGACTGGCTTGTGATCCTTAAAGTCTTGCGTGATGAACTAGGAGTACAGCGGTTTTATGACGTGTTGTTACTCTGTAGAAGTATGTTGCTTCCCCTGAGCGCAAGGAAGATCAAGTTGCTGTTGACAAGCAGATTATCGCTGCTATTAAGAAACGCGATGATAAGAAGCTGATGTGGGGATACCTCAAGCTGGACTTCAAGCTCATGAACCACATGTACCCACACAAGATGATCTTCTAGATCTGTACATTCTATGAGCAATAAAATCTTGAAATGCCTATTTTGTATTTCTTTAGATAGTACAAATTCCGAAGTGAAAACCACCGTCTAAGGTAAAGTCGTTCTCAAACACAAAAATATATTGCAAACTCTTGATGCAAATCCTAATGCGTACAATAAGAAATAGAACTTACAAATTGGAAAACTTGTGGGCTTCTAATATCGTCTCAACAAAAGCTAACTGCCGTAGCCGCCTGCAAAAATGCCCTCAAACCGCCATGGCTTGTCCAGTATGCACACTGAAATATCCCCCAACTGAACTACCTCTCCTAGATCCGGCTTTTTTTCCCTGCCAGCTAATGCTGTACGAGTTGCGATGGTGTCTGCTCTGGCTTCTGATGCCGGAACTCCCACTGCGCAGCCAAGAGTGATGTGAGCAGCAACACCTGGCTTTAGACCTGTAATTTACAAGAGTGTCCAGATGACTAAAATGATTTAACATCTAGGACAAGTTCAGTTAATGTTTCATGGCTTTGAAACCCATGCAGGTTTGATTGGCGATTTTGATGTACACAACTCAATACATTTGTCACAGTGTGGTATGTCTCTGAAAGATACTCCGGTGTATATGAGGAAATGTCCCATGAAAATGGCCTTCCATACATGCTGACGGATAAATCTAAAAGAAGTAAGCAAGGGCCTATCATGCTTTCTTTGAACACAACGGACGCCATTGGTAGTTATCCTCCAGATAACTCTGGACTTAAAATACTGCCCTTACTTTGAGGCATAATCTTTGGGCTCTACCAATTCGAACAAAATGAGCTTACCATTTTGTTCTGGGTCATTATGGTAAATATTTAGAGCCGACTGATCCAATTTTACCATGGCCGAGACTGTGCGAGGGGTGAGCACTATAGCAATAATATGCATCACATCCACACGACCAATGTGAGACTGCAGCTCATGAAAAAGTGAGCGCTTGTCGCGCTCATCGTTGGCTTTCTTCCCGAGAAATACACTGGTGACGTGCCGGATTTGGGTGACTGTTGGCGAATACAAAACTCCATTTGTGTCTAAAAAATAATATATTATCGGGACTTTTTCTGTTTACGGGTGCGGAAATGTAACTCTGCAGCTTCCTTGCTGGTTAATAGTTACATATACATAGTTCTCTTAGGTTTCTGAGTGGTGGACATAGGCGATATTAGGTCATGAACCATAGTCGCAAAACTATGAGACCGACTGCATACGGCGGATGAGAATGAAGCACCTACTTTTTAGAAAATACTTCTTGGTTATTTCTTCCAGCTTAGCAGCTGCTCTGTCATTCATGAACCAAGCCAGGAAGTAAGGGATTATTTGCTCAAAGCCCTACAAGCAGACAAGCCATGTGTTTTGTACAAAAAGACTAATTGACGGCCTCATAACACGATCAAAAATCCGAATTCGGAGTTATCTCTATGAAACTCTACAAACATAATAAACTCCCAACACATGCGCTCAGATGAACTGGTGCTGGGCTTAGGACCTGCATTGAAGTTTGATCTCTTGCGGTGCCAATTATTCACTCCGGTCGGAATCAGATCGGGACTATGAATAAGGGAGTGCTATCTTTGGGGCAAACCATGGACCATCCCGGAAACAAACCTCTGATTACAGTTATGGCTTCAATGTACAAGAAACTTATATACTTATTGTAGAACGATCAATGATGGTGTATAAAAAGTGATCTGGGGTCATCCCATTGATATGCATTCGCATTGATGGACTGCAAAACATTGTCTTTCCAGGTTTCCAGGTTTCCAGTCTGCTGGAGTTATACAACGAATACATGCTAGTATAGCAAAACTTTATTATCAGAGGAAAAAAGAAGAAAAAATCTGTGCATGTCGAATTGTCATACCTGTACTTTACTTTGTATGACATCTGCAGGTACCCCATGCTTGTTGCGGGCCGCGAGCACTGCAGCTGCTGTATTCCATTGTGCTTGAGGTGTTATCATGATAACCACATAGCCATACTGATGAGCTAGAGATGTGTAGAACCGTGTTTCCCACTTTTTTATGTTTGTGTTATCTATGATGACTACATTGTGACCTTCTTGGCAATACTTTTTAGCTGGAAATACGAGAACGATGCTATGATATTTGGCTTGATCCATAAGCAGAATGCTAACTTTTATTGCACGGAGGGAAGAAAGGAGCCCAGTTTTGACAGAAGGATAATGTACTGCCTCTATGTTACAAACCTGAGGATTCTTTTCTATACTTTTTGTTTATTTATTATCTGATTGTTCTATTCGGGCAGTTGCCCGGCTAATTTACCAGACCGCCTAAGCCTGAGGCTTATTGGAGGGGTTGGGGCTAGGAATTATGCGATGAGGAGCATATTCGCGCAGCGGGTGCTCAACATGCCTAAGACATGACATAGGATCTTCCAATCTTGAGTCAAACGTCCCAGAATCTAGCCATTGAGCTATCCCACTATCCACTGTAGTGGATAGCAGGATCGTCTCCATCCTTCCTATCCTGATCAGTGTCCGGATTAGACAAACTGCCAAGTGTCAGGCGCAGTAAAATTTTATTGGGAGTTGTCCTCCCTTGTGTGATCTTTGTCAAAGAGAATCATGCCAGTAGGGTAATAAGAATAGCTCGAAACTGCCTGGTCTCACCGAGCTGGTTTCTAATTATGTTCAATGTGTTTCACATATTGACTATGTCATGGAAGGTTTCATCAAAAATGATATTTCTCTGTCATAATTTACGCCGATATTTGTGCTCATAATTTGATTATCATATATAATCTTCCCCCTTCCTTCCACCCCTTGATCTCTCTGATTGGCTGAATTAGGCTTATGCCAAAAACATTTCCTAGCTGGCCTACTAGTTGACATCAGTTCATGTGGTCCAGAAAAAGAGGCAGAGAAAATTCTTTGATACCACTTCTGACCCTAAGGTCACCCAGTATGCAATGGTTTCCTAAAGGCTTGCTGATTCTGAGTAGAAAACTAGTTGATGCAATGCCCAGATTGTCTTTCCGCGGGCTTTTACATTGTAGTTTATCCATGTTACAATTGGTCAAACATTGACCAATCAGATCGCGGTAGGTCGTTTGTGTGGAGTACCGCGTTTCCGGCGTGACGTCTCTAAGTTACACTTTTATGACAAAAAGATGTATCAGCCACAACTGTCCGCTGCGGCTCTGGTTCTTCTTGATGAAGAGCAAAGATATGCCAAGAAGTGCCTGTCGGTCGGCATAGGTACTGTGTGAAACTGATTGCGAGCGCTGCCTACTCAATACTCAATGCCGTCTAAAAACTGCTCATAGAATTAAAGATAGATCGCCAAGATATACCTTATGAATCAACAAGTCTACTCTACTGACTACTCTCTACTCTAGTCTAACTCCAGACCAAATACCTCAGTGGTAAGTTCTAACTGAGTAACTCACTGAGGTACTTACGACGTTGTCCTTGTGATATCAAGCTCCAATAATGGGTGTGAGGTCCTCATACAATACCTAACTTCTACCACTCCAAAACAACGATTAAGCTTACAAGCAGGGTAAATGTAAATGCAGTGCCATCAGAAATAGTTTTTACTCACCCTTTTGCTGGCACCACTTATGGGCATCTTGGATCTTAGAATTGTCATAATTATAGGTTCCATTCTTCATGAAGTAATCATCAGCAGAACACACACAGTCCGTGTCATACAGCTGCTGTATTCGTTTGCTTATAGTAGACTTTCCTGATCCTGGTACTCCCCTCAGGAGGAACATGGTTTTACTGTCTATAACAGAATTACACCAGTTTGAGTTTACTAAGAAGGCATTCTTGGGTCTATCAAACGCAGAAAAATCATGAACGTATGTTTTTAATTCTCGTTAATTTCTTATTTGTTATTTGCTGCCTGCAAACCAAACTCACCCTCACAGTCCACAGTACAGACAAACATGTCACAAAAATTCTTTTCAAGGATCTAGTTCTACCTTATTATTTCAGTTTGGGAGCCTATATTGTAAAATAACTAGCGATTAGCCACCCAAGTTATAGTTCTACCTCTGATGAAGTTAACACTCTTTGCTTCCGAAAGGTAAAGTGGTTCCTCTTCCAGCCTCAGGGAGTCGAATTGCAGACTATCAACATCTGCCGAAGCCATTCTTTTGGTTTGACCTCAGACGTTTAGGTGGCAACAGCTGGTCTATTTATACGTCTGAATCCAGTTTCGGGGTAACCACTGGTACCACTAAACGGGCTAAAACACACTGTGTCATAATTCTCTGTTGTGGACACCACGGAACTCGTTGCCGTCGACACATGGCATGGTCATGGTCGAAGACCTGGTCATACACACATGTCGGTGTAGTAAACAAAAGTCTTTCTAGAGCGTGTATTGTGCATACACTACAAAACAGGATGTTGACACTTCGCGCTCATTTGATTGGTTCGTTCAGGAAGATTAGACAGGTGATCTGGCTTTTCGGCAAATAGCGGGTATGGGTGAGCGAAGAAAAAGAAGACCCAGGTAATTAGTAAGAGTGATTATGAGTCCATGAGTTAAGGTCTGTGTTGTTTACTGAAGGTCAAAGCATGTTTCCAATGGACCTTCAAATATTGTGCCATTTGTTCCATGGTTCTGCTTGGATCAGCCAAAATCTGTCGCGACATACCGCAGACAAGTGACCCGGACAAACTCTCTATTGGGCAAGATGGCGGAGTTATAAACTTTCAAAGACTCCAGAAAAATTTGAGGATAGATCTTGTCTTACAACCATGTATTTGGTAACATCCACCTTTTATTTACAAGCCATACAAGGACATCAAACAAACCATTATATGAACCGACCAGACCCATGCAAATGTACAGATTCTCGACCTAACGGTTTAATCCTTTAGAATAAACTTTTCCCATCAGGGCCAACCATTCCGGACGTATGAAGCTTCATTCAAATGTGAAGAAAGATTCACGTTCCAATATCGGGGCCAGGTCTGCATTACACCGGCCATATGATTTTGACGGAATGAGGTCAAAGAGATAAGGCACGCTAATTTTATGCAGGGACTTCGTGGTGCAAGAGAATTGTTCATTTCTTCATATGTAAAAATTTATTTGGCAAAATAAAATAATACATGAACATACACCTTTTATGCTGACTATAAGTCTCTTCATGTGCTTGGGATGGTGACATTGACATCCTCATCTGTCTCAATACCGATCTCCTCCTACAAAAATACAAAATATCATCTCGTCCAGATCTGAAAACGTTTCAAATTCTATATGGGGCCGGGGTAATTATTGTATTGGTTGTTGCTCGTTAGTATCCAACCATTCAAAATAGGATATCAACGCAGGATTTTGCCAAAAAGACAGAAGCACAACACAACTATGGGGTATGTGTCAGATCATAACAATCCAGTTGTTCGGGTTGCTACAAATGGATTAATGGTCAAGATTCTGATGGGTAAGACAACATTTTTCAATTGATGTCTCTTCTATTGAGAAGAGACATCAATTAAAAATAATGTTTTCTTACCAATTCACTGTATATACTACAGAAAGTAAGCAGTACGGCTACTTACATAAAGAGCCTTTTTGCTTTTGGGATAACCCTCTAGAATTGCTCCCAACACATCATTTGCCTGAAAGTACATGTACAGTGAAACCCGCTAACCCGCAGAGGTTAGTAACCCCATCGAGGGGGCTATCATGTAATGAGTCACCGCGAACCATTACTATCGAATTTTGCGAGTTTTCCCAAACGTGAATCAGTTGTTAAAGTTCTGATAACAGGTTCACACACATTGCACAAAAATTTGGAAAAAGTTTGGATATTATCACTCTTAGCCTGTATAGCCTATGGTCATATTGCACTTTGCATGAGTATTGGAATTAAAAGTTCTAGCAGGGCTAGTCATACTGAGTGTGAACTCAGTCCTATCAACATTGAGCTAGAACTGTCATAGCATGCAGCAGATGCACACAAAGACAGTCCTTATTATTAGGGAATTTAAGGAGTCGTCCTAAAGCTTTCCCCTTTCCATAGTCTATCCATTTGGGTGCATCACCATCACAGATCCTATAATCTCACGGCGCAGTCTCACACATTACGGAATCCCCTTATGACACTCAATATGGGTGTGCGTGCGAGTGATTCATCTTCTTTTATAGCACTGTTCATATACGCTATGAATTTTCTGTAAGTATTCTTGTTTTTTCTCTCCAGAATTTCAATAAATGCTATGACAAGTTTTAACCAGTTTGTGGGGTGGAAAAATTCCCACAATAGTGGTACAATATTTAGCCAGAATTGAATCAGGGTTCCATTGGCACAAACGGGTTGCTGGAATTTCCATGTCCAAATCGGTTGATTTGAGTGATGTTTACACTAAGAACCATCGTAAGACAGTTTTGTTTCTATCCATGGTAAAGGGGACAAATATTGTTGTCCATTTACATCACCTTCTTAACTAATAGCTCAAAACTCAATGATTCATATTTTGTTCGCGTTCAATTTCAATCACAGACGCAGCCAAAAATCTCCAGAAACAAGACAAAACTCACCATGCGTTTCCTTTTCCTCCATTCTTTGATGAATTTAGTGTTATCAGTATAGATTTTATCTTTCTCTTGTTTAGATATGAGAACTTGACCCGATTTTAGCTTGGTCAGTTTATTCTCTAACTCGGAACACTATGAAAAGAATTCTGTGTCAGCCAAGACCTTATCATAGTCAGTAACAGAACATCAAACCATAAGTTCAGCCAGATGCTTGGTTCCTTTATGTCACTGGTTCCAGGGTGGTACACGCTGTAACCCATCAAGAACTTGGAGTACTCTGTGTGAAACATCGCCACCAGAATCCAATGAGGGTAAAAAACAAAAACGACACACAATTAAAACAGGAACAGTGCGTCACTGTAGTACGAGTAGGCTGACCTAGTTCAACTTCCATAGCAGCACCATTTCACTCTATGCGGCTTTGGAGTGCGATACAAGAAAATAGGGCCCATTTATGAATAGAGTAAGCCTACTCTGTGGCTCACTCTGGATCATCAGAGAAAGGCTAAAATTTTCAAAAGAAGAAACTCTGGGTCATTCGAGTTGTTAGGACGGTTACCAACACTACCAAGCCAGGATAGCCCAGTTGGTAAAAAGCTTGGATCTGCATTCTAAGGATTTTAGGTTTGAGCCTCACTGCCGGGGGTGCTTTTCTGGAATGGACCTTTAAGTCTCACACTCCAAATTGCTAACATGGCTTCGGGTCACCACATTAAAAATAATGGATGGTAAGAGTTAAGATTAGTCCACAATTGTTCAAGATCCATCTCTCCCTTCTTGTTAAAACCAGTCGAATTTTGCGCTTCAAGAATGAAACTTACCAAGGGTGTATGTGCGCGATGCCTGAATGCATGTGGAGTTTTGGCGCTCTCACCCTAAGCTCACCAAACATAATTAGAAGGGTGCGCAACTTCAATTTCTCAGAAAGGAGACCCGATCCAATACCGAGTACACGCCAGTGAGATCGGAGACCATCAGAATGAACGAAGCTTGCGAGATATGAGAGACTGGGTAGACCCCAGAGGGAAGTTAAGTCTGATAATGAAAGGAACAGAATTGATCACAAACTAATGAGAAAGTCGATCACTAGGTCTAAAAAGAGTAATTTTAGTAAACGGAAACACAAAATAGTCAAGTACATGTTCAGTTGTTGTGGGGAAACCCCAAACTGTTGCGGCTCTTCATGGATAGCTAATTTGTTGGAACATTAGCATTGCTGTATAGTTTTGCAGGCGAGGTTGTAGAACTTCGGCCGACCACAGGTCTTTTCAATTAGCAACTCTTTCGGCGACATTGCAGTGGGTAAAAGCAAAACTTGACATCGATTTTGAATTCAATCGATTGAATTTTCTCCAAACACAATGGCGGAAGCTGGCTTCGCTAGATGATCCATAAAATGCCCTCCAACAACTGGTACGCCTGTCATGGTCAAAGAAGTTCAATCTGTTGAAGCCAACGCGTCCTTGCGCGTATTGAGAAGGCTCATGGTCTCGCGATCGAAAAATACGCATAGCAAACAAATACGCGCACATACGGGCTTGGTGAGTTTCATCCTTCACACGGAATCAGCGGGTGTTCTGGTAGAGTGGAGTTGACCCTGGGCATGGCTAGGTCCACTACCAAAGACCTGCCCAGGCGCCAACTTCATTAGTTGCGGTCTTTGTCGCACTGCGACCGACAACAAATTATTATTACCTCCAGTTCAGTCTTTTTCAGTTCACTCTGTATCTCAGAAATTGTGAGGTCTGAGCAGAGTTTCTTATGAAAGGAGGTAAGATTGTTCACATCAGACTGCAGTTTGGTGATATCTGCATTTAATGTATTAATCCGGCAGTCCATCGTTTTGAGTTCTTCGGCATTAGCAGTCGGGACATCATCCTAGAAGTATAGGAGAGTCTGTTGGGGAGTTGAGATCTGATTTAAGTTGAACTCGGTATGTCTGGAAATTATCATTATTTTCCTCCGCGGATACATCGCCATGATCTTCAACTGACCTGCCGAGCCTAAACCTGGCTCTAGAGTGGAACTATTCTAGAATTGGTGCAAAAAGATTATTCACAGTATGAGCTAAGATTTACTGACCTCAGCCAAGCACAATAGCCATGAAGCTATCACACAGCATGTTATGGTGGTTGAGGATGGGAAATAATGGATAGGTCATTGGATTGCTGGATTATAGTACCACAAACTGCCATCAGTCACGATGAGAAAAAGAACAGTTTTATAACCCAATCCACTAAACAAAAACATTGAGATCACAGAATTCAGTCTAAGGATCGCCCAAAGAAATGCAACTATAATACCCCATTACATGTATAACAGAGGAAAGCTACAAGTGATCGGAGGTTTCCAGATTCCGTCTGATGACAAAGAAGAGAAATGCTGATTATAAAATATTAAATTTGTTTGTACCTGGCTAAAAACATATACTTTCTGCTTTCCATAAGCCTTCTCCTTCACCAAACCTTTCGCAGCCAAAGTCTCCAGTGTTTTAGTGACCACCTGCAAAATATCGCGTATGCCTAATACTGACATTATAGCCTGGCCTAGAAATTTACGATGATACTGCCAATGTTAAAATACAAAATAGAACGGTGCCAGCCTGTAATTACATATTGTCTGGATGTTGTATGGCGTATGCCCAAAGACTATACCAAGATAAGACACGAGGCCTATTTTCC
>Ga0224501_10004035_pt1 | contig 11576 bp, 15 predicted proteins | sample SF_Oct11_sed_USG_4_FD_169105 | JGI IMG/M metagenome (GOLD analysis project Ga0224501, IMG submission 169105) | Sediment microbial communities from San Francisco Bay, California, United States - SF_Oct11_sed_USGS_8_1 | ecosystem: Environmental > Aquatic > Marine > Sediment | place: USA...
TAGCTTTTAGTGTCGCAGCACCTAGACTTTGGAACACTTTTAATCAAGACCTTTTAAATGCAAAAACTTTATATAATTTCAAGACTCGGTTACGTAATTACCCAACACCCAAAATATAGATTTTTTCAATGCTGACCAAGATTGTAAAATGGACTCTGTTTACCAGACCAATATCTTTGATTAATGTTTTCTTCACTTCATGGACCGTAATGTAAAAAAGACTTCTAGTCTTATTTAAGCTATCCATGTAAATCAAATCAAGCATAGTACTCATTCTTGGCTGGGATAGTTGTTGCAAAAACTGAAAGTATCAAGCACATACCTCCAACCTTTGGTAGAAGTTTTCCAAGGACAGCTCCACCAGTTACATCGCAGACATGCTCTACTTCATTCTCATTCACTATCAGACATAGGCCGATTCCACAGTTAAACGTGCGGCTCATCTCTTCAGCCGATATGTTACCCTGACAATGATGGGACATTCACAATCATCCTTATTGGATAATTCCATAGACAGAAGGTGAATAGTTAAAGTAATGTCTTGTCTCCATAACAGAACAGCTATGGGGAGTGGCGCAGAAGTTGGATTAGCCTGCTGAGTCTCTTTGACTCGGCATTTTCCGTGATGCGTCATTAGAAACCCTCCGCGTGCACCCGTGTACCCGATAGAGGGTGTAACTCTAAGGATGGACCCCTTTATTTATGTCACAATCCAAAACCGATGAGCGTGTTGCAAAAGACAAAGCTTTTTCCTGAACTTAGAATCAAAATGGGGATTAGTTCAGTAGTTCTTATGATCTGGGTCACAATTTCCTACTCGAGTCTTTAATACTCAAAAAACTTATGTATTTCACATAAGCCTAACCGCACATACCGCAGCTTGGAGCCAGCCAAATACTGGAGGTATTTTCCATAAGGTGGCGTCCAACTCAGCGACAACGTCGTCTAGAAAAGTCCCCAAAGGTTGAAAGCCATTTATATCAGTATAGGTAGGCAATCGCTGATCTGAAGGTCAGACAGGCTGACTCGCTTCTGATGTCAAAAATACATAAACTACGAAGGAATTGTTACAAATATATCAGTTGTCTTCACTTTATACCGGAGAGCAAACAACTCTGCATTAGTATGCATTCAATTTATACAGTTGTCTATCTTTTCCATGAAGTTTACAACATGTCCACTGAAACTGTTCCGTTCTGATAACATCACAACTCACTGACACTGACTACAGGGCCAGTCTTGTAGTGTGGACTGATTATCGATCAATATATTCATTGGAACACACAGGCAACTTTTACATATGGGGTGAGTACACTTTTCGTGGGATACCATGTTCTCACCTGGTAGCACGCGTTTGATGTTCTCAATGAGACCTCCTCCAGTAATGTGACAAATGGCATTGACCTTTGACACGACCGGTAATACCGCTTTTACGTAAAGACTGGTTGGTGACAAAAGAGCCTCACCTTCAATACAGTACAATTATCATGTAGCGACATAGCATGAAACTGTGCATTAAAAGTTGGTACCAAAATTGGCCGCGTAGCGCAATATCGAGGGGTTCTAAATAGCTGGCGGGCGAACTAGACTTCAAACCAGACACCGCCTTTGAGGTTTAGTACGACGCGCCGGGAGGTGCACTTATCGATTCAGTAGTTTGAAGCAATCGTAAAGGCCTCTCACCAAGTGTCTTCCCTCCTTCATAAGGGCAGGGAGCTGAGTAGCTCAATCCACTTCTCTCTACCACTTTACGCACCAGGCTGAATCCATTACTGTGAACTCCACTGGAGGATAGCCCTATAACTATATCTCCAGCTGTCACTGGACGAGGCAGGTAAGAACTCCTCTCTACTGCACCGACGGCGAACCCAGCAAGATCGTACTTCCCGGGAGGATACATACCAGGCATTTCCGCCGTCTCACCACCTGTAGGATATATAACAGGGTCGTAAATTGCATATACAGAGTATAAAAATGACACAACTGAAACATAATATACAGTGAGTAGGGTATAAGAAGGCTACATAATTGGAACATAATACACCGTGTATAGGGTATAACAAGGAGACATAACTGAAATATAATAAACAGTGTATAGGGTTATATAACAGAAACATATATATATATATATACAGGATATAAAAAGCGCAGTTTCTTCAATCACTGACAGAATTATATCGCGCTTACCCACTAGTGCGCATCCTGATTCCTTGCAGGCTTTCGCTATACCACTGATAACCTCACCAGCCACGCCTACATCCAGTTTGCCACTGGCAAAGTAATCCAGGAAATAAAGAGGCTCAGCACCATGACAGAGGATGTCATTAACACACATAGCCACAAGATCCTGACCAATTGTTGAGTGGGAGGAGCATGCATTTGCGATCTGAAAAATCAAGACAATATTGTCTCTGATGACATCATTCAACTAAACTCGCGACGTCATCGCTTGCTCACTGATGATTTTGAAACTATGCTTCACACTTAAGTTTGATGACATCTTTTGTGTTACCCTGGATCTTGACCTGAACTGTCTGCTGGGCTCTGTTTCTGGTACCCCTTTTGCTTCACTACGTAGAATCTCTGGTTTTCCCCGGGCATCAATGTAAAATGAAACTAACAAATCAAATCCCATTTTCAGTCTTGCTCAATAGAAAGTAGAGCAACTATACACACAAAGCTATCGTTTTTATTTTACTTCGCTATTTGGCATCGCCAATGTACCACAAGCTAACCCATGTCTTTTTGCATCGCAACCATCATGAGGTGTAGGGGGTGTACTATGGCTGAAAATAGAATCGGAATTAGGGATAAAGCCAGTAGAATACCGAAATATGAGGGTCGTTCATAAAGTAATGACTCTTCGCTTATTGTTCGATGACTTAGTTTTTTACACACTGAAACCATATGTCATTTCGTTCAGGACTAAGTCATCAGTTCACCCCTGAGCCTTCCTTAGATAATCCCCATATACTTATAAAAAGATAACTCACCAGAAGCTTAGTGCCGACCCCGTCAGTACCCGACACAAGCAGAGGTTCCTTGAACGAGGTGGCCTTCAGGTCAAACACTGAACCAAACATGCCGAGCTCCCCCATACATCCGGGGCGAGTCGTGGCGGCGCACAGTGGTTTAATGGAGGTAACGAGGTTATCGCCAGCATCTATACTCACACCCGAGTCTGCGTATGTGATACCAGACTGGTGGCTGAAACAGACAGCAGCTATTCAAGGTTAATCCAAATAAATGTACACCAATTTAGGAATACATTCTGATGTGAGGTTTTCACCTAAAATCATTGTAAATACATGTATATGACCATGAGCTGGAAAGTACAGATCTCAACAGGTAATAAGACTGCAAAACAAGAGCGCATCGCGCTTAGATAGAGAGTTGCTCACCCCCTAACACTCAGGCAGTTCCCCATCTCACCACTGCCCCATCTGCGATGGCAGTTTCAGAGCTCAGATTGGTCTGGTCAGCCACCTGAGGATGCATCAATGTAATTTGACCACCCACAACTCATGATGAAGTTGTTACTTTTTGATAACGCGGGACGAACATCATGATGACCATGACCATTGAATTGCCAAGCCAATGCGCTTTGTCAATGAATGCCCTCACTAACCTTTCTTGCAAGCCGGCCGCGCCGATGTCTTTTCTATAAAACTTTCCCTCAAACTGTACGGCATTAGAGGCTCTCAGAGCAACCTCTATTGCTGACTGCAAGGTATTCTGAACAGCCACCAACGCCAGCACGCGTCCTCCACTTGTCACAATATGATTGGTTCCTGTTAAGCTTGTCCCAGCATGGACAACAGTCACATCCGGATCCATATCATTCAGGCCTGCAGAGAACATTAAACAGGTCAAGGTTTCCCTTAGCCAATCAATGGGTGTGTAGGAATGTGGCTATAGACAGCCTACTTGCACAGAAAATTAGGCAATACATAAGAGCGGAAACAGGAATCCAATCAAAGGCAAGAACCTTATGATGAGTCAAATGACAGCAGGCATTTTATGCAGAGGGTGGTCAACACATGTGCTGGTCATGTGGCCAAGACGAAACCAAGAGAGGCAGTTTTAGAGATTGGACATGATCAGGGAAAAGAAGTCGAGGGAAGCCCAGAAAGCAATGAGATAAAGACATCAAGCATTATGTGGCAATCAATTGGACCGAAAAGTTGACAACATTAGGGATGCTTACATCGGGGCTGAAGGCTGCCGATGATAATAATCTAAGTGGTAAAAAATGCCTTCTGACCGGATATATGTATTATGCACGTATCACATTTGTATAAATATGGCTATAGTTCACCTGTGATGGGCATTCCCTTCCTGTAATGATCAGGATAACCGCCACTGACGAGCACTACTGCCACAGCTGACTGGGAAGAATCAAAGGTGACATCCTGCTCGGACAGCCTTCCTTGACAACATGACACCATTACTTCATACAGGTCAGAGATCATCAACGGCAGCACAACCTATAAAGGCACTTTCACTTGCAAACATGGCCAGAACGATGACCAGAAATTAAGAACAAACAGCCGTGCATATCTGCAAGCCAACTGAACCATTTGAAGGCCTACTATGGAGATATAAGTACCTTAACTGTTATATACTTTCTCGACTCTCTATCTCTGTCCCAACTCAACTCAACTCAAAATGATTAGTGTCGTATAAAACTGCAGTGCACTCTTATGCAGGGTGCCCATTGTATTACCAACGGCATAGAGTTATCCTCCCATTCTAACTCTATGTACATGTATACCAATTTCATCTGGTAATAGGGGGTTGAGAAGACCTGACGCTTGAGTCAATCTGCTTCTTTATTTCAAAATAGAGTGTGAATGCTTTGGTAAACCTGGGTCTCTGGATCTCCAAACCGGCAGTTGAACTCGAGAACTTTGGGCCCGGATGATGTCATCATGAAGCCACCATAGAGGCATCCTATAAATGGCGATCCCTCGTTGCGTAGGGCGGCTACAGTACGTGTCATAATCTCGGCTATCTCAGTCTTCTGCTGCTCAGTCACCTGAGTAAAACAAATGTCATAAAAATCTCGAGTAAGTGCAAATGAAACATCAGGACACTGATTTTCAGATGATAGGGTAGCGGGATAGCTCAGTGGTGGCGTTGGGTTCGCAATCATGAAAACCTAAGTTCGAATTTCGGTCACGAACTCCCGTTGTGACTATAGGCTCCTCATTTTAACCCTGGCTAGAAACAAAAACAAGCCTTGCTAAGAGGTGAAGCGATGATAACGATCTCCTCGTGGTGCTTCACGCTATACCATAACTGGCGGAAAAACATGTTTCTAATTTCACCTGGCGGCTTTATCGTAACAATGGAGGCGTCATACGAGGAACGAAATGTAAAAGATAAATGAAACCTTCCAAACCCACCTCAGAGTCTATTACTGAAACAGATCAATCCTTACCAGTGGGCAGGGGCAGTATGCACCCATGCCTCCTGTATTAGGTCCAGTGTTGCCTTCTTTCAGTCGTTTGTGATCTTGTGATGGAGGCATACATTTCACAGTCTCTCCATCTGTAAAGCTCAGACACTACAATAGATATACCAAGAGAATTGAAACTTTCGTTAGTGGGATAGCATCACTAGTTAGTGGGATAGCATCACTAGTAAGGGCAGGTGTGACCAACCTTTTTCAAAGATGAGCCAGGACTTTGGGCGACCATTTTAGGCCAACAAATCATTCTTCCAAACTCCTCTTGGATTATTATAGCAGCCAGGAAGATCTAAGCAGACATCTCTGGCAAAACGGGCAGGTTGGGCACTTCTGAGTTAAGGTGAATTATATTAGCCAATTTTGCCAATGAAATCAGCATGGTCTCGTTCTAACAAAAAATGTAGTCAATAAATCAAGAATTGAAATGGTGAGGTTCTGCATGTGGGCAGGGTTAATCAAGCATGACCAAGGAGATTGGTTCACCGATTGAATGTTCTGCATACAACTATATCAAAACTACAATTTAAAAACAATGCGTTTTGGTTTTAGAGACGGATACACAGTTATGCCAGAAGAGAACTAGAATTAACTAGATTTGGTAACATTAGTGGATTACTGCTTACTGACCGACACTTCATATCCGATAAGAAGCTCCTCGATTATAACATGTTCCCCACACGTGCCTCCATATCGCTTATTCATCATGATGTCATCTATTGCTGCTAACGCTTGATCTTTATTTTCAGCCACAACAACTCCCTTACCCGCTGCTAATCCATCTGCCTTCACCACACATCTCTCAGACTCCATCCTGCTCACAGACAAGAAGTTTGTAGTTCAATGAATTTTTTTAACCCACAGTTCAGTCTATACATGTCAGTGTGCAGCTGAGCAGCTACACAACATATATGGAATGGTTTTGATGGAATCACACGAAACTGGCTGTGTCAATTTGAAGCTATGGCCGCTATACAGTGCAAATCAAAAAAGAAAGCTGCAACATACAGTTTGAGCATCAACTGCATGAAATGACATACTGGAACCTTCATTGCAAAAAACAGTGGAGTGACCATTGACAAAAGCACACTTTTTTCTCCAAAATCAAAATTTCCTTTGATATCAAGGTCTTAGAATGAGGGGTTACAGTGTATACGATTTAACTGCACAGCATTTCGAGCTATCTGCGACGGTTATCCAAACATGACAGGAGAACTACAAATAAAACAATATAATTGCAGTCGATATCTGGTACTCACAGGCATTAAAAAAATTGAAAATATTCAATTCTTGTAATTCTAGTCATGTTTTATAAAAATTTATAGGGCGCAGTAGAATCGCTGATTAATTCGATCAGTGACTCACTCAGTCCGTGATTGTACTGGTTAAATTGTCAACTCTCAATTTTTTAAAGCAGAAAATTACATTGTTGACGTATTTCTTTATCTCTGTACTACTCGGGTACCTGGTCATCCTATTTAATGGACCTCCTAGGGCTGAGGCTTGTTGCGGCTGTAGAAGTTGGAATTTATTAATGTGAGGAGCTCATACTCACAGTGGGTGCTCAGAGTGCCCTGACTTCAGTCAGCCATGCACAGCACAAATCATTTGAAGTTTTATTCATATAGACTTACTGCCTGATATAATCTTTAGCCGCAGTAGCATCAGAGAACTGGGCCCAGGAAGCAGTAGGTATTCCGTATCCATCCATTAGTTTCTTGGAATATACTTTGCTAGATTCGATTTGACTCGCAGATTTGCTGGGTCCAAAGCATAAAATACCTGTCATAGTCATAACAGATTGAATTTGATAAGTTACGATTATTGCTCAAAGCAGAATTAAGCTACAGGAACCTCGCTATGGTGCACGGTTATGCGCTTTCCCCCTCGTTGGATTCGGACAGCGACATTAAATAGATCTGCCATTCACCTATCACGGATTGGGAAACTCGACTCACACTCAGTGTGACCAAGAAATTGTTAACATTTCGAGTACTTCTGTTTTCTCGGGCCTAGCTGCCCCGGGTTTTGGTTTATGACTCAAGCTGATTCATTTTGCTCTACAAACCCTAGTACAAGGAAACGCTAGGCTTATGAATTGATTGCAATTTGGCACCCTAGTAGACATAAACCCATCTCATTTACTCATATATTCTATATTCGTAAAGTTCGCTGGGTGATCAACATTATTGTTTGAGTTTGGAGATGCTTATCCGTTTTATTCTGTACTCTATTATTAAATCTCTGTATGGGGTCATCGAGTTCACTCCCAGATTAACAAGGGGACTTATTCGGCCCTCGGAAGCGAATTCAGGTCAGATGCCCTTCCTGTCGCCATTACAGTCTTTTCTGGTGTTTGAACTCGCTACTCACTGCCATAAAGTGCGTAATCTAACCACTAAGCCGTGACTGCTACCTTAGGAGGTGACCATAATATGCATCATTACTACTTACCTTTCTCAGTGAGTGTATCAACAAAACCGGCAGCAAGAGGGTCTTCTGGTCCCACCACCACCAAACTGATCTGTGCTGTGTGGCACCATGCTGCCACAGCTCCAAAGTCAGCGAGTCCAGGAAAATCTACAGAAACAAACTTACAGAAGTAAACATTTTTGCACAAAATTCGCATAATTTTCCTTAAGTTGGAGACCTTACAGGATCAGATTACAGATATTTGCTTTCAATACTTTTTGTCTGAATAGGGATAGCTCAGTGCTGAAAGGAACCGGCCGACAACGGTGCAAACCTTAGTTCGGATCCAGGCCATGGTGGGCCACCGTTGTATGATCTCCTCACATTGAGCCTAGCTACTACCGCTCCAAAATACCTTAGCCTTATGGAGTCTGTCGAATAGGACAGTAAAGTGCAGGAGTAGAATTAAAAAAAATACCTGCAGCCCCTACTATTTTCCCATTGTCTTTAGTTCCTGCGTTTCCTGGATACACCACAACCGTTCCAACATGGCGGGACTCCGATAATTTTAGAGCTATCGCATGCTCACGCCCTCCAGACCCAATCACAAGCACTGATGCACTCATTTTATCGCCTACAAGTATAAAAATCATTAATTATCATCATGATCCCTTAAATTTTAAGCCGTGGCGTATCACCAATCTTTAGTTTTTCAGGAACTTGACCAGGGCCCAGAGGAGACACGACTATGCTCAGTGTCAGTCAGTCAATGCTGGTCACCAGGGTAGTAATCAACCATCGACCAATGAAAGCAGAGTATTTCTTATTTTCTAGCGATCTGAGCAAACTGACGATGATTGATATACTATAATATTAATAATGTCTGGATAACAGTACCGACAGCTAGTTACCACGCAGTGACTGACTCAGTGACTGATTTACTGACTACCTTGTCAGTGAGTAAGTGACTGAGTGACCGACGGGAGGCTAGCCGAGTCAGTGACTCATTGAGTGATTCACTGACTGAGTAGCGACTGTCACTGTGACTGTGAGTCACTGACTGACTGAGTGAGTTGTCAGTAGTGACTAGTCTAGTGAGTGACTGACGAGTGACGTGACAGTGACTACTGACTCCCTCAGAGATTGACTCCTTCATTGGTGGAGTGGCTGACTAAATTCGATAGACACGGGCAGCCAAATGTTAACCAGCTGATCTAGGACGTGAGATATTAATGAGAGCAAACCAGGCAATTAGATTTGGCACTAGCCCCAACCCAAGGCGCAGGATGAAAAGCGGCGAAATAGGTTGGGAAAATAACAACAACCCCACGTGAACTAAATGGTTGCTCAAACGCACCGTTTGCCTCACCCGTGAACGCCTATACGAGTCCGTTGCATCGCTGCAGGTTTACGCACGGATGTACAGAAGTAAGCAACTCCAAAGATTCCAAAGAATCTTTGGCAACTCTCAAACCGTCCTTAGGCATTTGTAGTCAAAGAACCTAGGTCTAGCATGTCGAGGGTGCTGGGAAGAGCGATCCCAGTCTCATATTTACCATCATTTTACTCATCCATTCTTCACCAGCAATAGCTTCCAAGCATCATAGTATTACAGCAATAACACCAATTATTATTATAGGAACCATTATGTATTATTTTTATCTGTTGAAAGATCTCTGTATGTCTGTGAATGCCTATCATTTAGAGCAAACAATGCATTGTATTTCTTGGTCATATCTATACCTAGAAAATGGTGCGCAACCCGTGCACCAATTTGCTACATGATCCAGCACTACCGACATACCAGGTACATCAATTCCAGTACGTGGGCTTGTGCGGTCTATGCAAGTGAAATCAAGTGGTCTAAACACAGCATGAGCTGTCATCAACCATCCACTGTACTGCAGTGTCCAGTTAAAGGGACACACACTCTGGCCCGGCAACATGATAATCAATGGCTCGGACTGGACCTCACACATTGAGCATTCTATTGCATTCCCAAGCAGATGAGCGAGTGGATTCGATTGTTGGTCACTGGCAATGCTGACGGGCTTTACTCTTGAGATTCGTCCTTGTGTTGAACCCATTTTGGAGATGTGTGGTGTGTCAGTGAGGCAGATAACTTGACCACTTCCTCCACTATCTCCCTGCTCAGAAGAGACCATGTACCCAGCGTAGATACGCTGAACAGCGCGGCCTGGCAGCTGGGGACACAACTTGGAGCCCCAGTGCGTGTAAACGCCTGAGTTTTTCCCAGAAATAATGTGACTATTCATCTTTTGTTTCACAGCTGCAATGGAGAGAATTATTTACCTTTCTATTCTATAATAATATGCGACACGGTTTATTGTTTTGGAAGGAGCCATTTATCCAGGCATACGGAATGTTTTTTGTTTTGTTCTGCTCGGGCACTTGGTCATCCTATTCCCTGAACCTCCTATAAGCCTGAGGCTCGCTCCATCAGATTAAGGAGGTAGGATTATTGTGAGGGGCTCATATTTACAACCAGAGTCCGCCCTGACTGGGATTCAGGTCCTCATGTGTACATGGACAGCGTTCTATCATTGACCCAACCCGTTACCGCCCTTCACGAATATTTCATTACGATTTTCTCAGAAGAGGTATCAACAGCCTGAATCTGCTGTGCAGCAACTGAATGCCTTGATGCAATACAGTGTAAAGAGTCATTTTGATACGCTGAAGCAACCAATAGGCAATGTTGTTAGAGAAGGAGCTGCTTGAAGTGGGCTATCGGGATAGCTCAATGGTAAGAGTGCTTGGGTCAAGATTGAAAGGTCTTGAGTTCAAGTACTGCAGTCATGCCGGGCGCCCGCTGTGAGAATGAGCTTTTCACATTATTCCTAGCTGCCGCGCTCCAACAGCCTTCAGATCTGTTAAATAGAATGATCAACCGCCTGAGCAGAACCAAAAAAAAGATCTCTTCCTTTGTTGGATTACATTGAGAACTCGTACCCCAACATGCAACAGAACTAAACTGCCGTTTCCTACTCACCCTCATTGACTTTAGCTCTGATAACAGTATCCATTGTCTCCTTTCCTGTTCGTTCACTGACACCATCTCTACCGTCTCTACCATGTTGACCAGGGAGACCAGGAGGACCTATAGAAAAGGAAATATACATCAACTGCATGGTTGTTGCGGTATTCTGATAGGGGCAGGTCTCCGCTGGACAACATTCAGTGATATCTCCATTCTTCTCAAACTTGCGCATCGGCCTTCACTTCACTGTAGTGCCTTCCTTCTTTAACATCATCCAGCATTTGTACCTGCATGGTTCACAGCTCCAAAAGCTTAATAGCGTTTGCTTGTTTTGTGCTTTGAAACAAAACTAGATTTCATGTTTTTACCATGCCTGGAATCACTGAAATCAAACTTTACTACAAACATACTGGGTTAGAGTTACCTTCTTAATGGGGCACACAGGTGCAAGCAGAAAGTCTCCTAATGACTCACCCCGGGAAACACCGAGTTAAATATATGTAGAGCCAGTAGGTCAATTTCTGCACCACTCCTGGCAACTGTTTCGTATTAGAAACGCAAAATTACTTTTTGCCCATTCACCGAAACAAACATGCAAATAACACTTATTTTTTTCTTTTTCACTTTATTGTACCATATATTATATGTGCATCAGCGGGTTTGCAGTGTGTGAAGAAGAAAACTGAGGGATTA
>Ga0224501_10004036_pt1 | contig 11574 bp, 9 predicted proteins | sample SF_Oct11_sed_USG_4_FD_169105 | JGI IMG/M metagenome (GOLD analysis project Ga0224501, IMG submission 169105) | Sediment microbial communities from San Francisco Bay, California, United States - SF_Oct11_sed_USGS_8_1 | ecosystem: Environmental > Aquatic > Marine > Sediment | place: USA...
CATGGCCGTTATCTTCCGGTTTGCCTCCGGCCCCAGGGACTTCAGAAAATTCCGCGATCCCAGCAGGCCCTGCTCCTCCCCGCTGAAGGCAGCGAAAACGATGGTGCGCCCGGTACCCACCCGGGCGAAGTGCCGGGCCAGTTCCAGCAGCACGGCCACTCCGCTGGCGTTGTCGTCGGCGCCGGGGTGGGTCTGCCCCCGGTCCGCGGCCCTGGCGTCCGGGCCGCCCCGGCCCAGGTGATCGTAGTGCGCCCCCACCACCAGGCTCTGCCCCTTAAAGGCGGGGTTGCTGCCGGGGACCATCCCCAGCACATTGAACAGTTCCGCCTGAGGGCCGTTTTTTCCGGCGTTGGCGGTCCAGGGGTGACGGAAGTCCGGCCCCAGGGGCTTCAGTCCTGCACTGCGGAAGCCGGCGGCGATATGCTCCCCGGCCCTGGCGAGTCCCGGCGTGCCGAAGCCCCGCCCTTCCAGGGCGCTATCGGCCAGGGCCCGCACGGTTTCCATCATCCGGGACGCCGAAAACTCGGAGCGGGCGGCGGCCAGTGGCTCCCGGGTTGTCAGAGCGCCCAGGGCGGCCGTGGACTGCCCAAAGAACACAGTGAGCGGGGAATCGGTGACCGGCCATTTGCCCTTGTGGGTGTTGGAAGGCTCCGCGCCCTTGAATGCCAGGTAGCTGTACTTGTGGTAGTGGGGGAGTTTCCGTCCCAGTCCGGGCAGGGCCTCGGCCAGGGCGGACGCGGCAAACATCAGCGGCTGCGGTGTTCCGTCGGAGCCGGTGCGGTGCGCCGTCAGCACCACGGATGATTCCGACCCGGGAACCGGTTCCCCGTTCAGGGTGATGTCCTGGGAGGCGGGCCCGCTCTTGAGCCCAACGCCGTGCAGGTTCAGGTTTTTCAGGGCTTCGCCCAGCAGCCTGTTCTCCCACCCCAGCAGCACCAGCGCCCCCTGGGGGGGCAGGGCTTGTATTTCGGCATCGGTTACGATGCGTGTGTTGTCCGGACCCGCTCCGGCCAGGGCCCGGGCGAGCCCCCGGTAGCCTTCCAGCAGCGCGGAGCCGCCGGGCACCACCACCGTGAGGTTTCCTGCTCCCAGGAGCTGTGAAATGGCCGGGGGTATCTCCCGCCTATCCAGCCTGCGGAACAGGTCGAACTCCGGGTCCACGTCCAGGCGCAAGGGGCGGGCGGGCACATTCAGCCGGAAGGTGGCCGTCCGTCCCTCCATCAGGACCGCCGCCGGGTGCGCCGCCGCGCTGTTTTCCATGGTGACCGCCAGGGGCACCCGCAGCCGGTATGTCTCGCCGGGCTGGGTCTGCTCCAGGGTGCCTTCCACCAGATAGCCCATGGTCCCGCCGGGGGCCGGCGTGACGCGGGCCTGCTTCAGCTGCAGGGCCGGGGCTCCGGTGCGCCGCACCCACTGCCCGAACTCGCGCTCCGGGTCGAGCCCGCTGCCTGCGCCGGCTTGGGGGGAGCTTTTCATGACCAGCGCCAGGGTGTCCCGCAGGTCGTCAAAGGAGGCCTGCCGGAAGCTGTATCGCCGGTAGAACTCCCGCAGCCAGTTGCGGAAGGTATCATCCCCCAGCTCTCGGCGCAGCATGTGAAAGAACATCATGGTCTTGCCGTAGCCCACCGCCTCGGAGGATGCCCCATGCCGGGAGCGGAAGGCGGTGAGGGCGAAGTCGCGCTCACCGGTGGCGTAATCGGCGTATTTCTGCAGGGAAGTGAACCGGTGCTCGGCCGCCTGGCCGGCCTGCTCCTTGATGAGGTGATCCGCCAGATACGCGGTAAGACCCTCGGCCCAGTTGCCGCTCTCATAGTCCGGGTAGACCCCGTTGCCCCACCAGTTGTGCAGGATCTCATGGGGATAGGATGAATGCAGGATGAAGGGCAGCCTGATCACCTTGCTGCCCAGCAGGGTGAAGGAGGGCATGCCGAAGCCGGTTTCCCAGAAGTTTTCCACCAGGGCGAACTTGTCGTAGGGGTAGGGGCCCAGCAGATCAGAGTACATGGAGACATACATGCCGGTGGCGTCCAGGTATTTGTTGGCCAGCCCCTGATCCTCGCTGCGCAGGAATGCCAGGGACAGCAGGCTGCCCTCCTGCCGGGAGTATTCGGTGAAGGCCGCGGCTATCAGGTAGATCTCGGTCTGGGGGCGCTTCTCCACCCACTGGACGGGGTCCGTTGTCTTTTGCGGCCCGTGGGGCGCGCCCTGGCTGATGGTTTTCCAGCCCCGGGGCGTGCGTGCGCTCAGGGTAAAGGTCACCAGCTCATTTCCGAAGACCGGGTACCAGTAGCTGGCTCCCTGCAGAAAGACACCCTCGGCGGAGATTACGCCCGGGGTACTGCTGAAGCCCCGTGAGGTTTCGCGCCCCACGCTTTGCTGATCGTGGCGGATGGCACCCCGGTATGAGATATCAACCCGCCGCGTTCCCGCGGGAAACTCCAGCCGGAATACCTCCAGCGGTACCGGGCCGTTAGCCGTGCCCTTGCGGCTAAGCTTCACGCCCGGGGTGTCCGTGGTGGGCGCCAGCCCCTGATGCAGCATGAACTCCAGGCCGGTTCCCGTCTTTTCCGGCAGGGTTATCCGGTCACGGGCCTCCAGGCGGCCCTGTTCCGGGTCGAGGGAAACCTGCAGATCGTGGCCGAATACAGGGATATCGGTCCGGGTGGGGACATCAGCTCTGGCAACAGCCGGAGCCCAGGCGCTCAGCAGGGCCGGCAAGGTCGCAGCCAGCATTATCCTGGTCAGCAGCAGCCTGGTCAGGAGCAGCCTGGTCAGGAGCAGTCTGGTCAGCTTGGCCCGGCGGAAAGAATCCGGCAGAGTTCTGCCCGGCGGGCGGCCTGGGGAGGCTGGGGATGCGGGAAGCGCTGGGGGTCGGTTGCGGTGCATGGCGTTTCCTATTCCTGCCAGTCGGCGATGTAGATATCGGTGGCTCGGGGTTTGGCCGGGTTGCGGTTGGAGCCGAAGGCCAGCTTTCTGCCATCGGGGGAGAACATGGGGAAGCTGTCGAAGACCTTGTTGCGGGTGATCCGCTTCAGCCCGCTGCCGTCCTCGTTGATGATGTACAGCTCGAAATTGTGCCCGTAAGTCTTGATGTCATCCCGCCAGTCATCCATGTTGCTGGAAAAGATTATGCGCCGGTTGTCCGGGTGCCAGGAGGGAGCCCAGTTGACCGCGCCGTTGGAGGTGAGGCGGCGCTTTGCAGAGCCGTCGGCGTTCATCACCCAGATGTCCAGGGGCACCGACCGGATGTAGTCGTTTTCCATGGCGTGCCTCCACTGGGCCTTTTCCTCGTCGTTCTGCGGGTACCAGGCCCGCCAGGCTATCTTTTTGCCATCGGGGGAAAACCAGGGCCCCCCATCGTATCCCAGCCGGTCGGTGAGGCGGGTCACGCCCGAGCCGTCGGCATTCATGATGTATATGTCGAAGTCACCCTCGCGCTGGGAGCCGAAGACAATCCGGCGGCCATCGGGTGAAATAACCGGTTCGGCGTCATACTTTGGATTGTCGGTGATGCGCTTCAGGTCCGAGCCGTCCCGGTTGGCGGTGAAGATGTCGTAGGGGTGCAGGGGCCAGACATAGCGGGCACCGGGCACCGGAGGACGGGGCGGGGGACACTCCCCCTCCAGGTGACTGGTGGAGGAGAAAGCGATGCGCTTGCCGTCCGGGAAAAAATAGGAGCAGGTGTGCGCACCCCTGGCCGGCGAGACCATCGTTTTTTCGCTTCCGTCGATGTTCATGGTCCATATCTTGTCGCAGTTTTGCCCCAGCCGGTTGGACTGGTAGATCAGCTGACGACCGTCGGCGCTGAAATAGGCCTCGCCGTTATCCCCGTCGCTGGTGAGTTGGGTCACGTTTTCCAGGCGGGGCGTGTCTTGGGGGGCTTCCGCCTGCGGCCCGGCGGCATGGGCTGAGCCGGCAAAAAACAGCACCCCCGCAGGAAGCAGTGTTGCAAATAGCAGTGTTGCAAATAGCAGTGTTGCAAATAGCAGTGTTGCAAATAGCGGTGCTGCGGCAGATTGGCCGGCCGCTGTTTTCGCGGGTTTTTCGGCCCGGCCGGCCAGAAGGGCTGTTTTGTGCTGGCAAGTCTTCATCATTTCAATGATCCTGTCTTGGTGATCCTGTCTTGGCGATCCTGTCTTGATCCCGTGATTTGCATGTTTTTCCATCCGTCCGTCCGTCCGGTCGGGCGTTGAGTGTACAGCCGGTGTTCAGGGTTTATCTCGGCCCATTGTAGCAGGTGGGTGATGGTTGCCAAGCCAGACTGAATAAGCTGGCGAATCGCCCGGGGCGGGATATAATCATGAAGCCCGGGCGGGCGGTCCGCCCCGGCCGGGGCCGCTCTGCGTCAGATACTGTTTCACCACCTCTGGTTCAAGTCATGACTTTCAGCCTCAAAAGACAGCCCGGCGGCAGCCTGGCCATGTTCAACCGGGAAACCGGCGAAACCATGCACCCCGGCGCCGGCCCCTGGGCCGAGGCCAACGGGCTCTATCTGGCGGGAACGCGGTTGGAGCGGCTGCTGTGCGATATTTCCGCCCCCGGTCCGCTGCATGTTTTCGACGTGGGGCTGGGGGGGGCGGCCAACGCCCTGGCCGCGGTTACCCTGCACCAGCGGCTGGCCAGCGGCGGCAGGCGGGTCCGTCCCTTGAGGATCATCAGCTTTGAGCATGATCCCGAGGCTCCGCGCTTTGCCCTGGATCATGCCCGCGAGTTGGGATACCCGCGGGGTCACGAGGAACTGCTGGAAGGCCTGCTGGAAAGCGGCCTGGCCCGGGCGGGCGGTTTGACCTGGGAGGCGCGCTGGGGCGATTTCCCCCTGTTGATTCAGCAGGAGGAAACCCGCGCAGACGTGGTGTTCTTCGATCCGTTCTCCCCCCGCGCCAACCCGGCCATGTGGAGTCTGCCCACCCTGGAGGGGCTCTACAATTGCCGCCGCCGCCATGGCGATACCATCCTGGTCACCTACAGCTCGTCTTTTTCAGTGCGGGCGGCGCTTTTGCTGGCGGGGTTCTTCGTGGGTGAGGGCCCGCAGCCCAATCCCCGGCGGGCCACCACCCTGGCCGCCACGGCGCTGGGGCTTCTTGATCAGCCCCTGGATGCCCGCTGGCTGGCCCGCTGGCGCCGGGACAGGGAACCCTGGCCGGCGCTTTCCCCGGCCGGGAAGCACCAGACCCTGCGCAAGGCCCTGCTGGACCATCCTCAGTGGCAAAGTGACTTGCCGCAAAGTCCAAAATTGCACAGCGCGAAGCAGCACAGTGAAAAGCAGCACAGCGCAAAGCAGCACAGCGCAAAGCAGCACAGCGCAAAGCAGCACAGCGCAAAGCAGCACAGTGAAAGCCTGGCGCAGGGGCAGGAGCCCTCCCCCCCTTCCGGCAGGCGTCCCCGCAAATTTCACCGCGCTCCTCCGGTGGACTCCGGCAAGAAACCAGCCGGCAAGCGCCCCCCACACGGCAGGACCCGTCGCCCCTCCTGAGATACTCTTTCCGTCCTGCTGGGCTGAATTTTACTGCAGTAGGGTGCCTTTGGCCGGAAACGTCCGGCTCTTTCCGGAGCCAATGCACTGTAATCATGCTACTATTAACCAGTCAGGCAGCCAGTCACCCCTGAATAACCCCGGCAGTCCGCCCGCGGCGGTGTGTTCCCTCCGCGGGGGTTCCTTTCGAGCCGGAAATACCAGCACTGTGAACAATATTACCAGCACTGTGAAAAACCAGCGCCAAAACCCATGGATTATTTTGAAGAAGCCCTGTCTGGGCTGCTGGCTGTGGAAGGCGGATATGTGGACGACCCCGCCGACAGGGGCGGAGAGACCCGTTTCGGGATAACCGCAGCGGTGGCCCGGGCCTTTGGATATGCCGGTCCCATGCGCGAGCTCCCCCTGCGGACGGCCGGGAATATCTACCGCCGGAAATACTGGGACGCGGTGAGCCTGGATGCGGTGGCCGGCTGGGACCAGGGAAACGCCCGGCGGCTGTTCGATATCGCCGTAAACATGGGCCCCCGCACCGCAGGCAAATTCCTGCAACGCTCACTCAATCTGCTCAACCGCGGTCAACAGCTGTTTCCTGATCTGCGGGTGGACGGCCTGGTGGGGGCAATCACCATCCAGGCGCTGGAACGGCTGGACAGAAGGCGGGATGCCCCGCTCCTGCTGAAACTGCTGGCTGCCTATCAGGGCCGACGCTATATCGAGATAATAGAGAACGATCCCTTGCAGGAGCGCTTTACCAGGGGCTGGCTGAAGCGGTTGGGCTCCTGAAACAGACCCGGACAAGACCGCCGGGCCAAGCCATGGAGAATAATATATGGACTGGAGAAAAACCGTCCGGGAGATCGCCCCGGTCATTGGCTCGGCCCTGTTCGGCCCGGCAGGCGGTGCCGCAGCCCGGGTGCTGGGAGAACAACTGCTGGGAAAACCGGACGCCTCGGAGGCGGAACTCGCGGCTGCCGTAAGGGACATGTCTCCGGGTGAACTGGCCCGGATGGAGCAGCTTCAGGGGGAGTTTTCCTTGCGCATGCGTGAACTGGGCATAGACGCGGAGCGGCTGCGGCTGGAATCCGAGCGGACGGCCGCCGCCGACAGGGCCCAGGCCCGGCAAAGGCAGATCGTGCTGGGAGACAGGACGCCCCAGGTGCTGGCATATCTTTTCTGCGGGGGGTTTTTCGTGGTGCTCGGTTTGCAGCTGGTGCTTCTGTTCCGGCAGGGCCTGCAGGTCAATCCGGAGGTGCTGCGGCTGGTTGATGTGTCCACCGGCGTTATGTTTGCCGTGGTGCTGGCCTCCAAGGATTATTTTCTGGGCTCCTCGGCAGGCTCCCGCCGGAAAACGGAAATCCTGGAATACCGGACACCGGCCTGATGGGCACCGGGTTCATCCTCTCAGCGGTCTTTTTCCAGGAATCCTCTCAGTCTGGTGCTGTCTTCGGTGGAAAGTCCGACAAAGGCGATTCCGATGTTCCACAGGGGCCTGCGGTATCCCACGGTTTTGGACCACATGACCTTGGATTCAATGTCCATCTCCGGGGCTCCCTTTTGTCCCAGCATTTTTACCAGCACCGTTTCTCCCTTGGACAGCTTGATCTCTTCCTCAAACTGCAGACGCATCCCGAAAAGGGATATATCGTGAGTGCTTCCATTGAGCGTCCCACCCCGGTGGAAAAGGCTTATATCCGTTGACCTGAGAACACGTTTGCGGGAGCCCCTTTTATCAAACCCTTCCGAGGCGCGGATAAACTGCACCTCCCGGATCTTCATGGAGTCCACAATTTCATGAAAGCGGTAGTTGTTGGATTGTTCCGTTCCGGGGACGCCTGCATTGTCATCCCAGCCGGCCGATCCTCCGGCATAGGGGATATACCTGCCGTCACTGGTGTATTCTTCCTTCGGCTTAAGGGCGCCTTTGTCCACTTCCTGGGGTTTGGGCAGTTGTATTCTTTTCATCAATCCTTTGGCGCTGAAATGCAGTGTTGTGAATCCAGGTTGATTGTTATTTATATATGTTCATAAACGTAAAACCCTGCCTGCCGGACCGTTTTCACACCCCCCTGAGTATACAATTTCCGGAAAACTGGCCCTCGGCTCACCGGCATGAAATCAGGCCCTGGCGCGGGCGTTCACTTCCGGGCCATACCGGAAAATGAAAAAACTTCGGCGCGGCGAAACCCGGCGTAATATTTTTTAGTGTGGGAATTATAACCCCATCGGTTGGCCGATGCCAATATTCAGGGTTGAAACTTCATGCCGCTGCTTGTGGTGGCCTGCTGCGAAGTCATCCCCTTTCCTGGGCGGTGGTTTCAAAACATGCTTAGCATCCCGTGAAACGACATTCCCAGGCCATAGCGTTCCACCCTGCGATCGTAGTCTATCAGGCTCTCACCGTATCCGCTGAAATAGATCAACTGCATGTATCCGCCCTCAATGCCGCTGTTGAAGATGTATTCCATCCTCACGGTTCCGTGGTGGTCTCGTCTTCCCTTTCGCATCATTATCAGCAGTCCGGCCCGTTCCGAGGTTGAGAAGCCCAGGTAAAACTCTCCCTTCCCCGTGAAGTCCTCGATCTGCGGATTGTCGTCCCCGAGGGGTGCCAGGGGATCACGCTTGTCCTGCTCCTTTTTACGCTGCCACCACTTCAGCCCGATCACGAACGGCCCTTCCCGGCCGTTTTTCCACCAGGCCCACACATATCCTCTGTCCCAGCTCCGGGACATGTTCACGTTGTTGCCGTATTCATCCACGGTGGGACCGCGCCCGTTTGACTCATGTTCAAAACCGGCCTGCAGACCCGGGCGCCCTTTTATTCTCTCCGAATAGCCGAACCTCCTCCGATAGAATATTTCCGGATTGTAATTGGTTTCGCGGAAGGGGGAGGAGCGTTTTTCATCGAAAAACTGCCAGAATGAATGCTGGCTGTAGCCGATATGAAGCATAGGCAAAAAGCAGGTTTCGTACTGAAAGCTGAAATCGAAGATTATCTCCCGGTGATGTCTTTCCGGCGGGGCCAGGGTATCGTAGCCGACCTGTACAAAGGAGGACTTGTAGGGCAGCAGCCGGCCGCAGTCCTGGGGGCCATTGGCGGCGGCTGGGGCTGGGAACAGCAGGCCGAGGTATAGCAGGCCGTGGGACAGCAATCCCCAAAGGCGCAGGCGGATAATGGCCTTTCCGGGTGGGGGGGGCGTTTCAGGCTGTGGTTTTCGGGAGGGCACCGCACCTGCTTTTCATAAATGTTTCCAGGGAAAACTCTGGGGTGCTCCCTGTGTCTCTCGGGCTTTTGCCTGCCTCAGACCACAATCGCATGATTGAAGGCGGGGTGGCCAGCCCGGGGGGGAGAAAGAAAACAGGGCCCGGGCAGGAAAATTGCGACATAATTCGACAGATTACCACCAGCCGTTTTGTAAAACTACTATGGACATTCTTACAAAAAAAAAGCATAATGACTTCATTAAAAAAAAGGTCAAGCAATGTTATTTTTCCCAAATTGATACCTGGATAGCCGTTAATTCCGGAAGAACAGGGAGTGATATTCTGAAAATGGAAAACTGGTCATGATTAAAAAGAAGAGTCGAATCAAGCAGGATATCGAACAGAAAATCCGCACGGTATTCTGGATTGCGATCCTGATCATTGTGCTGATGCTCATTGTGGCTGCCATCGGAGTAAGCTACGGGGCCATTGCCCGCCGGGGCGCCCGGGGCTTCAACGACATGGCCAATGACGTGGCCGTCAACTCCGCCCGGGCCTGGGGGGTGTTTCTTTCGGCCGAGAAGCTGCAGGCCGGACCCCAGCCAGCAGCTGGCAGCGGGAGCCTTGAGCAGGCGGCCAGCGCCTGGAAAAGGGTGGCGGCAGTTTCCACCGAGCAGGATATATCCGGGCTGGCAGGGCAACTGGCCAGGCTGGCCGAAGAACTACGGCAGGCCCAGGGCTCTGAGGAAAAAAACCGCCGGGATGAAATCATGGCAAAGGCGGCGGGTTTAAACGCGGATTTGGAGGCGGCTGCCTCGCGTCTGCTGGAACGGGCAGGGGGCCGGGTAATGGCCACCGAGCGGGAGGTGGTGCTGGTTCTGGCCGGCGGGCTTTCCGTGGGGATTCTCTTCGTTCTGTGGCTCACGGGCTACCAGAGCAGATACCTGAGGGAGTCGTTGCAGGAAATTATCCGTAGCGTCACCGATGGCGCGGAACTGGTGCAGACAGTATCCGAACAGGTTTCATCCACCAGTCTGGCCGTGGCGGAAGGCACTTCGCAGCAGGCGGACAGCCTGCGGCTTTCAGCGGACAGGCTGGATACCATAGCGGGAGAAACCAGGAAAAATGCCGAGCACGGGGCCGTGGCCGAAGAACGGGTCAGCAAGGCCAGCGGACTTTCCGAGGAAGCCCGCCGGGCCATGGAGCGTCTGGTCAGGGCTCTGGAGGAGATCATGACCTCCTCAGAAAGCACGGTAGGCATTATCCGCACCATTGATGAAATCGCCTTCCAGACCAATCTCCTGTCGTTGAATGCCGCGGTTGAGGCGGCCCGCTCGGGCGACGCGGGCAAAGGCTTCGCCGTGGTGGCCGAGGAAGTGCGCAATCTGGCCAACCGCAGCGCCGAGGCGGCCCGGGAAACAGGCGCCAGAATACAGTCGTCCCATGAGAACGTCCGTTCGGGTATGGAAATGGCCTCCCAGGTCCGTGACATCCTGGAGAGCATCATTGGATCAATAAGTGAAGTCAACGAGCTCACCCGGCAGGTGGCCCAGGGGTCGCGCAACCAGGACCGGGAGATAACACTTGTTAACCAGGCCATGGGCGAACTGGAGAAGCTCACCGATGTTAATACCGTCAGCGCGGGTGAAGCGGCCAAGGCCAGTCAGGAACTCCAGGAACTCAGCTCTCGTCTTAACTCGATGATGAAAAAGCTTGAACGGGGCCTGGGAGGAAAACGCCGGAAAAACACAGCTCTGCCCGATGCCGGGAGGCCCCGTCTTTCGTTGAGTGCGTCTCCGGTGGAATGATCGGCTATGCCCCCTGATCCTCCGGGTCCGCACCGGAGTCCCCGGGGGTGTTTTCCGGCGGGTCATCGCCTGTGTAGGCATCGGGGATCAGACGCCTGACCACCGGGCCTTTGCTGTCCCAGGACAGGCAGGAGTCAATCATGAAGCTGCGCATGGCCTTGGCTCTTGCCGGGTCCTTTTCCTCTATCTGCCCGGTCCGCATCTTATAGGGGTGGATGGTCTGGAAGGCCACCGTGGCCATCTGGCCCAGCATTTCCAGCAGGTGTGTACAACCCCTGGTTCCTCCCAGCAGTTCACGGGCCTTCTTCCGCCAGCCGGGACCCATTCTTATGCCCACCAGGGCCTTGAAGTTAGGTGCGGCCTGGGGGCACATCTCAAACGGGCTGTCGTCTATGCACGCCTCCACCTCCCGGATCAGGTGTGTATCATCCAGGGTCAGCCTCAGCGCCATGCCGTGAACCGCCATGCCGGGCTTCATCTCGCCCCGCCACAGGCTCTGGAAGGCGTATCCCTTGGTGTCGGTGAGCCTTCCCTCAATGTCGAATAGTCCATCGGAGCGGGCATATCCCCTCAGGTCAAGGGTCCTGGTGTGCAGGTGTTCGCGGTCGGTTGGCGCTGGGAGTGGCATGGCTGTGTTTTATCCTGAGGATCCTGGTTTGTGCCGGGCCTGCCGGGCCGGTGTCGCTTTGCGCGGGGGCGTTAAAGTTATATCTATTATTCAGAAATTATCACGCCAAGCCTGGCCGGGGCAATGCTCCCGGTGATTTCAATGCCTTAACCCAAAAAATACAAAATGTAACCGTCCGTTATTTTGTTGACAAACGCATAATGAAACATATAGAATAATTATAGCAAATAAACCAAAGCGCGGGCCGCTGAGGTATTAACTTGAATTGAGGAAATAAGAAAATGTTGGCCAGAACAGAAATCGCTAGTATGGATGAAGGGCTGTTAAGGGAAATCGACCAAATGGTCATCAAAGCCATGAAGAGCATGGAGCCGATTCATACCAACAGTCTTCGCGTGACGGAAGAAGACCTTACCAGGATGGAAGAGGCTATACTGAATTCCCTGGACTAAGGCCCTCGG
>Ga0224501_10004037_pt1 | contig 11573 bp, 5 predicted proteins | sample SF_Oct11_sed_USG_4_FD_169105 | JGI IMG/M metagenome (GOLD analysis project Ga0224501, IMG submission 169105) | Sediment microbial communities from San Francisco Bay, California, United States - SF_Oct11_sed_USGS_8_1 | ecosystem: Environmental > Aquatic > Marine > Sediment | place: USA...
CATGCATGATACATACATTCCAACAGGGGCTCAAGAGTCTAGCTCAAAACCCCCAATGTACGTGGGGTGGGGCATGGAGTTATGTTTTAACTGTATGGGGATGGGATAAACTCAAGATTGCTTACCGGGGAAGAATCGCAGAAAGCCAGTAGAGCTGGCAAAATATTGCCAACTATACGGCATAACCCCATGGTTTTCAGCGAATACTTCATCTAGGGCCTCTGTCCAACTTATATTGCTGAGTATGTTCGGTGCTACAATGGAACGCAGTAAGCGAATATCAAGAATGCCAGGGCCACTCACTCATCTGTGATTACACGGTCCCAGAACAAATCTAAAAATGACCCATAGCAATCATATCTTTCCTATATTGGGTTATTACTGCTGCACTGTGTTTGCCACTGTGGGGACATATTGACTTCTCAGCATCAACTCATTGTATTTCAGCATTTGTTATGCTCTGAGGCATGACCTGTTTCCCAGAGCTGGCTGCAGATGTCATTGATTTTTAGTGTTGCTTAGAAATACACTAGCCATCACAATTCTATTAGCCGAGTATTCATCTAGACCGATGGTGACAATTCACAGTAACACACTACAGTTACTCTGAGTGTGCGCGCTTTCATACGGTGAGGGGGACAAATCCCATAAATCCGGGTTACTTATACAAAGCTCTACTCAAGTGGAAAGATCAAGTTGTGTTTAATGACAGTGTTTGATAGCTAGGCTCACTATTACAGCAGGATGTGGACATGTTACCTTGCCCACTCACAGGTAGCCTCAATATCACAGCAGCGTTTGGATGCTTTACCAGTTGGCCACTTACCACAGTGAAAGATATTGGTTGGTACATGTATGGCGCTGGCTGCTAGACTGATGGGTACTCTATAGTACCGTCTCCAGTTCTCATCCAGGGGTAGATAACTAGGGTCTGGCGTCGGAGGATAGATGGGTACCGCTGTACTATTCTCGTCATATGGAGTAGTGGTTGGTGGGAATGCTGTGGTCGTTGTTTCTCGCTCCAAATACAGTCCCAACTCTTTGGCATTATAATATGGGAAAGCCTCGCATCCTCCATTGAATGTTTCATTAGTCGCTGTCTCGTATAATTCCTTATAAATATCTTGAGCTCGCTTCTTTATTTTCTGCATGTAAATTGAAACACTTATTTAGACTGGCATTCAGATTCAGGTAAAAATAACTCTTGTACAATTGAGTCAAGTAATAGTAATGAATAGTAAATTAAAATCTGTTACAAAAACAGACAGTCCAGGAAACAACCCAGTTATTATGCAATACCTATACTAGCCAATTGATAGTATATGCCTGTATGTCTTTACAAACTTATGAATTCATACCCTGCCATACTAGCCTGAGATTGTGGTGGTTATGAGAAATTGAGTGTGGTTCATCCGATTCAATTCCGTATGAAAACAGACCAACCGCTCGAAGGGGAATTGAAATTGAATTAGGATTGTGGCATGATTTTCACTATAGGTGGTGCGTTCTATATTCAGAAAACAAACATGTCCTACTATGAATCACTCTCAACTCACGATTTAGGAACATCTGGAACTGGGACAGTGTGAAAGCGGAGAGAGAGTGTCTCCCAGGCTCAATCACAATCACAGCCCATTATGGCCATTATAGAACCTGGGACTGTGATTGTTTCCTCACCAAATACCCAATCATATATATGCTTCATTAACATTGAAGTAATACACAGCAGATATCCCCTAATGCATACTGACTGTCTCATTGTAAATGGTGATATTGATAAACAGTAGTAGGGCGGATGTTTCGTTGTTAAATGTGCAGTACTTGCCTACACGCATTGTGTAATTGTATTCGTCCAGCAGAATGAATTGATTGTGATGGTATATGAACAATCAATGGACGGCAAAACCTGATGAGCAGAATTCAAAAGAGGCACCAGATGAGCTCATCTGAGCTCACCTGAGCTCATCTGAACATCATAGCCAAGATGCATGGGAGGAATAAAGATCAAAGAGGTTAATGATTAATTTCGTGCTCATTTTTCAGAAATGCTTATCCCTTTGACAACATCAACAAACACGAGAATAAAGTTGATCATTTGACAGACATGAAGCGTGCACCGCCAGCGGCTGCACTCTACAGTATAAGCTGCGAGAATCCTATATATAGTAACCTTATCAGTATACTATGGTATAGTTGCAGACCGGCGGTGATACAAATCATTCAACGAGGTGAACTGACTGGTCATATATTGTATTAAAGATGGTTCACATCACAGCCAATGGCTCGTATACTATGACTCTCTGCTAAGAATATATACAACAACAATAAATATATTGTTCGGAAATATAGAAATCAATTGTCGCGATAGCATAATGCAGAGCTGCTGGATCATTGCTGATGCAGCCTCATTGATTTGCACAGTATTTATTTCATCCAATGATACAATCCGCATTCATCTAGCGTTTCATATCAATATTTTATGGCTGCTCATGTATAACCCTATAAGGCCGGTAAAGCAAGTCGGCCGAGTCACTGACTAAATTTTTTTTCTTTTGCATTGCAATACGGAATGGTAGGTCAGTGGGCTGTTTGAACTGTATCTGACGCATAATAATACAAGTGTCATGTGATGATTCAATTTGTGATGTTTAGTTCAAAGTATTATGGCTCCATAATTGGTGGCAATTTTAGACATTGCTAGCATATCACTAAAGCCCATGGTTCACACTTTTTAGTGGCCCACAGAGAACAGTAGGATGATCACTGAAGCAGAGCTAGCAGACTATTAATAGAATCTTTCACATCCCACGAATCTGAGGTCGAACACAGTGCAGTTAAATGAATCTCGATAGCGCTCCCGGTTTTGGCACCTAGACTATTCAGTGTATGTAGAAAAAAGCCAAACACTAGAGCAGAGGTCTCTCTCTTTCTCTTCCATACCCTGACCTGTCAGGGCCTCAGGGGTGGGCAAAAAATGGCCTACCGAGTCTTTGGCTCACCGTTTTCAAGGGTGTGCCGATAGGGAACTTAAGGCTAGCACCCGTGTGCCCCATAGAGAAGGTAACTCTACTGCTATGAGCACAGAGGTAACAGCCAAACACTATATAGTGCAGAGATGATGGCCTTTCCCTACGCCAAGTAACTCAGGTAACTCTACTGCTATGAGCACAGAGGTAACAGCCAAACACTATATAGTGCAGAGATGATGGCCTTTCCCTACGCCAAGTAACAGAGGAACTGCTCAAGGCGAATTCTCCATCATGTCTTGCTGATTCACTGCTGTTTGAATCAATTCCAATGCGATGCTGCATTAAGTGAATTACGCTCTTCATCCAATAGCTTGTAAAGGGACTTGAGCCGTTATAAGAAATGAACGGAGCACTTTGCCAGTCACCAGCCAATTGAATTATCTGTCTAATAATTATACACAGAGCTAAGGGACATTGACAAATAAAACTGATCAATCTCACCACTCGCTCAAATATAGTCAGGCTCCGTACTTTTATAGGTCAAACCAGTCTTAAGGCTTTATAGAGATTAGTAACATATACTAACTATATATCCCATTTGCATTACTCATTAGGTCTACTAAAGAAATCTACACCCAAACAAGCCAACCCCCCCCCGTGTCACCAGGTTAGAGAGAAGAGACAAAGGGCAAAGCGGACTATTTCACAGGCAGAATGAACTGCCTGAGAGCTTACATATACTTAGATGTGGTGACTCAGTCACCCAGGTGTAGTATATCACAGTCATCATCACATGCCCATTTCTATAGCTATGCAGCATCACATCTACCTCTCAACGTCCACAGTACGCTAGGTTGCCAGAATGCGGGGGTATGGGGAAGCATCAACTGCTTGTAGATGCTGTCACCGGCAGCAACTAATCCACCCTGCTGACTTTGAGTTAAGGTAAACCTTGCTGCAATGGCCACAGAGCGAAGCCACCGTGCTCTCCTTGCCGCAACCTCTCTGACAGAACCAATGGAGTTCACCAGAAATTACTACTTTCCCGCCTATGACGGGCAGATATACCTTTCATGTAGGTTGGATTGAAAAGTATTGTATAGTTTTGAGGCACATAACGCGGTGTAAAGGATTGCTCAACGTACCTGAACTGCATCAGACCTAATCTGTAGATAATCTCGTATCTTATTGGCTGTGGATTTCACAAGTTCGTTGCCCTTTATGTCTCTTATAATCCTGGGGTTTTTGTTGTGATTCTGATATTCCTATAGAGTATAAAGACAATTAGATTATACCTGACATTCATCTCATCACTCGAACGCAGAAACTGATTGTACAGATGTAACCTGAGGCACATATTGAGTACATTTCGCTGGGGTACATACCTGTTTGAGAATGGGGAACGAGCTGTCTGTAGTACATCGCTCATTTATTTGCTCCCCAAGAGCATTAGCCCAGAACTCGACACTACAACCGATAGCAAGTTATATTCGCTTTCAGCACCACAATAAGTAGATTGCTTAATGTGCTTTTATGAGAAGAACACAGTTGCTCCTGGGAGCAGCCGTGGCTTAGTGGTTAAAATACATGACTTATATGTAGGAGTTATGGGTTTAAATCCCAAAGAGTGAATGATGGTAGCAGGTGGACATTTAACCCTAATTCACTTCCAAGCACCTGCAAAGTCTCCCTGTTAGTCAGGGAGCAAACTCCAAGACACTGTACAGGGAATAATAATGTTGAGTGTAGACGGAAGGAAAACAAAAAAACAGGTACTCCAGATAGCGGGTCAAATCCTGGTGGGTTCATCAATGCAATCCTGGTATACTCACTCAACTCAATCACACCAAACAGCCCATAATCACCTACTTACCAACCAGTTGCAATCGCTTACCTATCGAGCGGTATATCCTGAGATGTGGTAAGTGTTGCTCTGAGTATCAGGATAGTCATCAAAGCCACTGCTATCCTCCATGACATGTTTCTGGCATACCTCAAATTGGTAGCCGTAGACCCTGTCCCACCCAATACTGATGAAGTCGTAGGCCACACAATTATGAAGCCGTTAATCCGTCTAGACTGTCAGTCAGTATAAATGCTGTCGCCATTTCATGTTTGAATTCATATGCATCATGCTACCATAGCAATACTGCTCTGTTAGAAGATATATAGAATTAATCCAGTCTGTATGTTGGTAGAAACTCAATGACGTCGTATGGAAGAACTCAAGAATCCAGAATAACTAGTCAAGCTATCGAGACTCACCAACTAACAGTATGCGACTGGGATTAATGACTAGAGAGGGAAGAAAAATCAATGGCTGTATTGATTTTCCTAGTACATAGCCTGACATTGAATGCTTCTGCAATAATGATTAAAACTTATTATGGGCTAGGCTAGTGGTATCAGAATGTCCTTGTATTTGGGCTGTACAGTCAATTTATGACAGAATAATACTATAATTGATAGTCACTATTGTTATTCCGATTATATATCAGTTATACATATATCAAGCAGTCAATCCGTATTATCACACCGCGACTGTAAAAATTAGCTTAATCAACAGACATAACCAATACAGGGAGGCAAAGCGACTAAAATGTGGTGTTCAGGTTCCCAAAAGCTTAGCTATACACACAGTATCACGCAGTTAGCAACTAAAGGTGAAACAAGTCTATTGATTTTGACAGTTTGTCCTCGATTTCACTCAGCTCATCTTTTGCCACCTCTAACTTCACTCGAGCGAGATCTTTATCCGGAGGCAGGGCAGAATACAGCTCCACCTGGGCCTTCAACTCTGCAAGCCGCGAGGTCAGCTTTTCAAGCTTCTCATGATCCGCGACAAGAGCAGAATGTTTTATAGCCGGATTCACTGGGCCAGGTGCGCATGATTCCAACTTCTTTTTATCAAGTTGATATTTGACAACTTTTTGGAGAAGAAAAGCCGTTTCTTTCGTTTGATTCCGTACTGCTATACTCTGTTTATCTCTGTCTCTTTCTTTATTGTCTGTCAAGATTTCAAGTTGACGTACCAACTCCGCACTGGACTCGATATCAATTCTATTCTGGTCGACGTTGCTTTGATGCGTATCAAGCTGCAGAGTTGTCTTTTCTTTGTTAGAAAGTAACTCGGTCATGCCTAGTATAAAGGTTGTGTCATCGACATCTCCGATGTTTAATATATGAGCCACGTCAGCCAGACATACAACATCACTGGACTCAGTGCATTCAGAGTCTATCCCAAGAGAATTGAGAACGTTATCAATGCATTCTAAACTCCGCTCATACTCAGCACTCAACTGATTACGGAACTCATTTACCGTGATAACATCACGTTCAAACTGCTGCTGCTGGCAAACAACGGAATAGAGACGAGAAATGAAATCATCAGATTGATCAAAACTAGGAATCGGTTCATCGCCAAACAATCGTTCTAAATATGATGACACTTCTGAAAGCTTTTCATATGTGCTGAGCTGTGACATCTTTCTTCCAGATGAGTTTAGGACAAACCTGGTTTGTCTTGAGTGGTTATTGGAAATGAAAGTTTGTCCATAAGATCGTCAATTTTACTCTGAAGAATTGGAATTATTTCGCAGGAAATGAACAGATGGTTAGCGTCTAGGTCACCCAAAACAAATGTTGAGCCCAGTGCGGATGTCTCGTCTAGGTGTAGAAGAAACTGTTTCATAGCAGGATCACTAAAACGGAAACAAAACCGGATGAAAAATTATCAAACCAGCATTATTATTATATCAAGAGTTGTCCGCTTATTAAGTGATAAGGGAGGCCAGGAGATAACAATTGGTGGTACTAATCACTGATATCCGACTAGAGGAAATAATGTTTTCATGAGAGGATAACTCTACAATAAGGCCATACGTATAAATTGTAGATGGTTAGAATGCAAATTAAGCAAGTATCCAAGCTTCTCGCCTAGTTTTGATACAATTTTAGTGTTTGTCATAAAGGAACTGTAGCAAAGCCCCAATTAACAGTTTTCTAGTAATTCAAATCAAGACACTCCAAATTCCAATCCTGTCCTGCGGGTAACAACTAATTACAAATTCAAATGACGGATCTTTAAATTGCAATTCAAAACTATGACGGGGTCACAGTTCTATAAGACTAAACACACATGACAACTCATTACTGGCTCTTTTGAGATTGTTACAGGATACCCTACGTAAGAGAATGATTCAGTAGTGACTATGGTTAAAAGATTTGCGTTGCTATGGTTTGGTACTGGGAGACAGAGGTCTGCTCCAGCTAGGAAAGTGCAGACACCTCTGTAGATCGTCTGAATGCTAGAAGAACCCGACTAATATATTAAATTGGTTTCTTTCGACACACTGAGCTTACTTTCAAAACCATATTGATAGCTCTCGATTGAATACTCATCGTTGTCAAAAGTCACCAATTTTGCTGATTTTGATCTCATATTGTGATAACAGACTGGGATGAAAATGATAATGTTCAAACTGAAATTCAAGGACTGGCTTATTAATTGTTGGATGACACATTGCAAGTTTTATGTATTCCGTACCCAACATCCAGACTGAATACAGTAGTAGCCATTAGCTGCTGGATACACGGATTACCAGCTGAAAATAATAGGTCAGGCACTGTTTTGGGGTGTACTTCAGGACACCTTCCCATAGTTTTCACTAGCAGTTTAACATTGTCTCTGCGCATCGGGCATGCAATCACCTCGCTGCCTGGTGGCATTGGCAGCATGCTGTTTCTAGGAATCCCCAAATTCCACGTTGATCTAGATTTTAAATCCACAATACACACCCAACCTCAATATTACAACACCTGCCTTCCACCGCACATTAAAAGGGTTATGTCACGGTTGAGAGTAGGTGCACTTTCGGACTTGTGTTCCCATTCTTAAACGGAGGCAATTCTGCATTCATTGCAGCGATAGCGAGTGGTCTTTTTCCACAAACAAATATGTCACTCAAATAACTACGACCCAAATGGCCCTAATAGAAAGAAAATGGGATCTAATCATTAAAACCTAGTAACCTAATGATCTTAATTCCCTTATAACATCGAGTACAACTCAAAATTGAATGTAATATTGGAGAAAACTGAAGTTATAGGAAGTGCTTTGCCGGTTTTCCCTAGCCGTTGCGATCGGGCCTCTATCATTGCGCCATAATGGCACTAACGTTCGCTGACAGAGGCGAAAAACTGCAACCTGAAACCCTATTTCTATATTTTTGTTGAACAGTTTCTCTATTCAGACTTGTGTAACTACAGGTCTAGTATACACCTGCAAGAGGCTTTTTTAAACAGCAGCGCGTAAACCGAGAAATCAATGCAAACACTAATACACGTAGCTCAGTGTTAATTTTCTATATCGAGGCCAATTCTGTTGCGTCGACGGTCTGAAAAGTACGTCACCGAGGGCTCTAAGTATGCTCATGGGATAGGGCTACATCTAAGCTTCCATTTGAGCTGGGTATTATGCCCATTTGTTCATGGTAGGCTTCAAAATATGAAAACAAGTGGACACTTTTGGCCATGACATGACCCCTTTAATATTTTCCATTTTACTGGACAGGTTCACTAGAACATGAGCTCAGTGTAGCGACTAACATGCCCAATCAAAAATTCAATCATCCATCTCCAAAGCAATGTAAGTTTGTTACTCTGCTTCCATTACGCAGAATTCTAGTCCTGCCATAAAGCCGGAGACAACCACAGGCAATGGACAAGAATCACAAAAAATTACTCATTGGATTGGGGATAAATTAATTTAACATGAATCCACAGATCATTTGTTACCAGCTAGTTCAACGTTCAAGCACCAACTCATTCAGCACCACTACCAGTCAGTCACTTATTGAATGATTAGTTTTGGTTGAACTTGACTTGAGTCTTAAACTTTGAATACAAGTTAAAATTGAAGCACTAACTAGCAACTGTCTCGACTGTGAGTGTGACTGACTACGAGTCATACACAGTTCGCTGACACAGTCAGGGACACTCTCACTCACAGTATCAGTGTGGCTGTGAGTCAGTGACTGAATCATGAATGGGTGGCATTGTCCATGTCACTCGCTTCAGTGGCTGAGTCGAGTGAGTCACTCAAGTCGGTCACTCACTACTCAGTCACTAGTCAGTGTCACGTGTGTGACTCAACTTTAGTCTCAGTTAGTGACCGAGTGTGACTGACTCTCACTCTGAGTCAATGAGAGTAACTGAGTCAGTCACTCAGTGAGTGAGTTCGTTAATGCTCGTTAGTTTTACTCTTAGTCAGTGACTGTGAGTCACTGAGTGCGCCTGAGTCAGTGAGTGTGAGTGAGACTGAGTGGTGGCGGTAATCGTAATGGTAGTACTAGTAGTAGTAGTACTAGTAGTACTTAGTTAGTACTACCACTACCAGTAAGTAACAGCTTAGCTTAAGTTAGTGTCGGCGCGTTTCAATTAACAAAAAAGGGTCGGAAATATAATCAACCGAATGGTCTTAAGTTCGTTAAATTACCATTTGACTAGAACTCCTTTCACTACATTCACCATAATTCTAGAATGGTCGTCATCAGGATTTTGAAAATTTGGCTCCTTCTGGCTGCGGAAATAGAACCCGAAAGGCTATACTTTGCCGGATATAAAAAACGGATCAGCTGGAATCACTGCAAATGCTCGTTAGCAGCGTTTCCTGTTTATCGCTATCAGCAAAGATTGTACACCGGACGCCTCACCTCACCCTTGTCTGTTTCCATCGGTTTGGACGGAAGATAGTACCCTGATATATAAACTTTGCTATCACTCAGCTCCCCTTTGAGCTCACCCGTCAACTACAACTCAAGCAATCAATATCAATAACTCTAGTTAGGTTGGATAATTCTTGTGTGATTCCGTCGGTTCTGCACTATACTCATAGACTAGCCAAAAGGCTATCCGGCGGTGCTGACCGTAAAACATTTGGTGAGTGTTCCTATCTTAGCCCGATAGTGATAGTGAAATATGGCGCTGTACAGACACACTCACAGTCAACAGTGTACGGTACACTGACCTGAGTACTGACTGTGTCAGTGTGTGTAGTCTACAGTCACTGTAGTGTGTAGTGTGTACGCCTCTAGTCTAGTCCACTCTACCCCTACTCAGTCTAAATCTAATGTCTACACTGTCTACGCCTACGGTAGTGAACTTTTTCGTTCATCGTTGTCTATGTTGAACTTTGAGTTGGAAGGTGAAATTTATATATTATAAGTGATAATAACCAGGTACGCGGACTAAGTAGTAAGTTAGTATAAATTAAATATTAAAATATGGCTGACTTGTGATTTAAAATTAAATAATCGGATTGATTGTAATTGTTCGACGATTAATCTGATAATCCTATAATCCTATAGTGATACCCCTACTAAACTTGCTGCCAGAGGTATTCCATAATTCTATCATCTATGGTTTATTCAAATTCGTGATCTAAAAATAAACTCACTGTAAGTTACTCACAACTCCGTTAGTGGTAGTGCTACGACTAACGCTAATTGGAGTTTTCATTTGTAACACTAGTAATAGTATATGTAGATTCATTAGTCGCTCGGTCAGCTTGACTTTGTGTTGCTATTACTCGGTACTCACTGTTGCTAGTGTTGGTACCCACTCAGGCCTCCAGTAGCGAATGACTGTGTATGTGGATTGTCAGTGAGTCCATAACCCACTTCACTATCTGACTCGCTGACTAGTAATTAGTGTGCATTGGGTGGGTATAAATAGCTACTCATTGATAGATCAAGCAGTTCTGACTCCGTAACTAACTAAGTAGGTAAAAGTAAAAGCCCGTCATTAACTATAGCCTTTACTATAGCAACGAAGCTGCTGACTGGGCAGGGTTGGCATAGTAAAAGCTGACTATGTTCAGGGAGGGCCAGGTTATCCCAACCACAGCGCCCGCTGATTCAATGAGAAGCACGTACTGCAGACAGGACTGAACAGATGGTCCTGGAAGGTTGGGGGTCAGCCAACCATTGAAGCCATTTGTTAACACATCATCGCCGAGAATCCAGCTACTCTTAACGAGAAGGGAGAGGTGGATCTCCTACAGCTGCGGTGCGATTTTGACCCTTATCCATTGTTTTTCTTGTGGTGTTCCGAAGCCACGTTAGCAATTTGGAACGAGAGGCTTGCTGAAGCCCCATACTAAGAACTAACTAAATAGCCGACAGATACCCACTCATTATTCAGTATTTACCTTCATTTACCTACTCAGTAAAGTGGTTAAATAAGTACGCTGTTTCCATCAACCAAACCTCAGAATGCATAAGAATCATACTGCTAATAGTTTAAAGATAAGGTCTCACGGCGGCCTGGGGTAGAAACTGACATCACAACCCGTGCTATTTACGAGTCAACGTGTACTTTATCCGGTCAACTGCGCTTTTTATCACCGTTTCCATTGGACGCCGAAAGTGGGTCACCGGATACCTGAACCACCTTGTTGGGAAAGCGACCTAGCTCAGTCAGGAGGAGCATAAAGTTATAGTTATATACGTTCTTTCAATTCCTGCCATGACGGATTCAGATTCTTGGGACGATGAGCCCACAATATCAGTGACCGAGCATGCTGCACTTGACGCACTGAACAAG
>Ga0224501_10004038_pt1 | contig 11572 bp, 10 predicted proteins | sample SF_Oct11_sed_USG_4_FD_169105 | JGI IMG/M metagenome (GOLD analysis project Ga0224501, IMG submission 169105) | Sediment microbial communities from San Francisco Bay, California, United States - SF_Oct11_sed_USGS_8_1 | ecosystem: Environmental > Aquatic > Marine > Sediment | place: USA...
TGCGCGCCAACCAAAATACGTTGACATCATTGCGGCAGATTCTCGGCGGCGCGATCGGTCAATATAATACCTCTGGCGATCACGCCGAACAACTCCGGTTGTCTGGTTCCATCGATGAGCTGCGCAACCAGATTTTTCAACTGGCTAATACCATTGCGGGCCAAGGCGGCTCCAATCCAAGCATGGACCCTATTTTTGAACACTAATGCCGAACGTCAAATACAACGGAAGCCAGGCATTTATCGAGCAGACCGGCGGAGGCATCACGTACGGACGCGACGGCACCGCATCGCTAACGAAGATATGGCGCGGGCCAATTCATAAGCTCGCCGGGTTCCGCAATTCGATATCAACTATCTGGGCGATCCCGAACGCCGGCACGCTGCGATTAACCGCGCCACCGAATGAATTCTACGAAGGCGCGTATGCTCGGGTTGTCGCCACCTATGGCGGATCTGCGGACGAGGTAACCGCCAGTTTCCCGAATGACATTGACGACGATACGCAGGAGGTTCCAACGGTCGCGCTGTCGCTGGACTTCCAGATATCATCAGCAGTCATCGAGGTTTCCAACGATCTATTCAAAGGTGAAGTGCGAGTAGATTACCGGACACCGGTTAACACGGTCAACTATACGCGAAGCAGCAAGCCAACCAACGTGAGCGGCAGAGCGCGCAGCGGTATCGGGAGCGAAGCGGATCCAAAGATCATTTCAGCAATCAAGGCCGACGTTATCTACGATCTACGCACGCAGCAAACTTACGACCCGGCTGAGTCCATGGTAAAATTGTTACGGACGGATTTTGCTGACCAATGGAAAATTGAAGATGCCGCCGTAGCCTTCCGCAGATCCAGCAACGGTCAGGTGTGGCGGTGCTCGGAGACGTGGACGAAATTAATCATGCAGGCCGGCAGTGATGAGGATGTTTCGGGATGAGACAATTCGGCCTAGTATCCACCACCCGCTGGGCTGACGCATTATTGCGCCGGCTCAAGACGTATATCGATGCGCGCACGATCGCACCGGATGCGCCAGGATTCATCCGGACGCCGGCGGGACTGGTGCCGATCACGTCAGCGACCAGCAACAGCGCGACAGACTACCCGTTCCAGATGCTCGGGAAGAAAACCGGCGCATTGCGACAGGTGGAATTTCGACCGGGAACGCTGACAGCCACCGCAATGGATGCCGCTTACGACGGCACGCCAACGGTGGGAGGCACTGCCATCAGCGCCGTGGACGGGGACAACAACCATCCACGCCTGGACGTGACCGGCAGCGATATGCGCGCATGGTACGGCACCACATGGGACGGCGTAGCCGATGGCGCTGGGCCGGGCGCTGTCCTGATCGATGCCGCTCTGGTATCCAGCGAGATCACGCTTCGTGCTGCCGGTGACATCCCGACCGAGGTGGCGCCGACGATCGACGCCGCAACGGGAGCCGCCGACGTAACCGGGGAATTTTATCTACAGATCGGCATTGTCCAAACGCGTGGCGAGGACGGGCTGTATTTATTCAACGACTCTGTGCGCGCATCGCACCGTATTATTTTCTGTCCGCCGGATTCGTTCCGACCCTATCCGATCACGTGAGCACGCTAACGCTCAGTTTTGCGCCGGAAGCCTCCAGGATGGGCATTGTCGCCGAGGACTGTGATTGCTGCGTGCGCGGGTGTTGCGATTATTGCCGGGTCCAGATCGCATGGACGGTAGTCTGTAGCGCCAGCCGCACGGTAGGCGCCGTAGTCGAGACGATCAGCTGGAACGTGTCGCTCAATATGACATGGCTGCGCAATGATGACGTGAATGCGCCAGTGTTCCCGAAGACGTTCCGCAGCGTTGAATCCGTAGGACTGGAGCGCTGCGAGCTGCTGCCGAATTCCGGGCCGTTCGAGCATCTGATAAACGGGTCGTATACCTACATCAAGACGGATACCGGGATCGAGGTGGATCGAGAGGAAGTCGACTTGACGCCATGGCTCAGTGTTTTTCACGTCCGCATTGACTGCGCGTGCACGTCGCTGGAGTACGCCGGCACCACGCATCCGACGACCGGCGAACCGATTCCCACCACAACTCTGAGTTTCTACCTGGAAGGGGATCCGGGACCTGGTGGGCCGTCAACACTGCCGGCGGAATGGAGTGGCTACTTCTCAGGGATCGGCAAAACCTTCGACAACATCGCCAATTGCCGCGGCACTGACACCATTATTGATTCCACGCCGGTCACGTTCCTAAGCGGTGCCGCGGACACGTCATCACGCACGGACGTAACAAGCGTTATTGTGACCGAATGCACGCCGGTAGAGTCGAATGATATGCTCGAAGAGGGTGGCGGACGCATACTCATGGAAACCGGAGACACATTGATTTTATGACCTTCGCCGAAAAGATCCGCCAACTAGCCAAAGAGGCACCAACTGACGATGTGCGCGCACTGCTGGAGCATGCGGCAGAGCTCGAACAGGCGCGGCCAAAGTGGAAAGTCGGCCAAGTGCGGATGAAACAGCGCAATTGTCCTGGCTGTAAAGATGGGGTTGTTTTCCGCGGTCAGGAACGGGTGACACCTAGCGCATAGATTCCCGCTCGGTCTAGGGTGCCTCCATGGCGGTTCGCGTATTTTCCTATACTTCGGCTAATTTGATAGATGCGCAACCGAGCGCAACAGCAACACTGGTAGCGCGCTCGACGAATTCCGGCGATACCACGCAGACGCTCACTACCTACGACTCAACAGCGAGCTACACCAACACGCTAGCCGGACTGGTCGAGCAGGTGACGACAAGCACACTGGATTCGCTGCGTTGGGTGACGTTGAGCGCCACCGCAACCGGGACGGTCAACGTCTACAGCACCGACAACGGATCAGCCGCCGTCGGTGATATACGCGTGGACACACAGCCGAGCGCAGCGGACACGCTTTACGTGGGACTGGGTGGCGGTAACGGGACGGAATACACATTCCGAGTAACGCCGACGACCACCAATGAAATTAAGATCGGCGCCGACACCGGCGAAACTGCCGACAACATCGCCAGCGCGATCAACGACACCAGCACCGGGCCAAGCGTCCCGGTCGACGGCACCGACTGGGGGACGGGAACGGTTGCCAATGGTTACGTCACCGCGACAGTAACAGGGACGGTCGTTACCATAACGGACAAGCTGGCTATTCAGCGCTCTTTAGGCTGGGGACTGAGCGAAAGCAGCAGCAACTTTTCCCTGCGCAACCCGTCCGGCGGGGTCAGTGGGACATTGTGCGCAAGCATCGATCCCGGCGATACGGAATACTATAACGGCAACCTGGAGCTCGATACCGAAGACCTGGCAACTGGAACGCTTCCGGCAGCCAAGACCGGCGCCACGGATGCGCTGGCGGTAGGCGGATCCCGGCCAACGCTGCACATCCGCTGTGAGAACGTCGTTAGCGCGATTGCGTTAAAGTATCAAGTCAGCAACGACAACGCCACATGGGACGACGGGCAGACCGCGTTGACCAGCGCCGATAACAATAATTTGTGGTATAACATCAGCGAAAGCGTTCAATATATCCGGCTCAACATTACCGCGAATGCCAACACGACAGCATCCGCACTTAGCGCCAAAGTCATCAGCTAATTATGCCAAATTCTTTCCGTATTTTTCTCGATCGCAGCGCCGGCAAGCTGCTACGTGCTCCAGACTCGTACCAGCAAACGTCGATCCAGGACGCGATCCGAGCCGCGGATGATTCGCAGATCCCAATTGAGATCATTCCGCTGGATCAGACACCCGGCGGAGGATACCAGGCCGCGAGCTACGCAACCGACGACCTGCGCCTGGTCATCGGAAACAACGGTGAGTGTCCATGCGGGGGCACGTTCGAACTGGTGCACAGCGGTAATAATTCCGACGCCATCAGTGTCGAGCATCTCAACGCCGATGTCATCGAGCGAGCGCTTAATAACATTTCCAGTATCGACAGCGCCGGCGGCGTCCAGGTGACGCGCAATGCTGCCGGCTACGTGGCGCAAGCGGTTACCAATGGCGTGCTCGGCGCGATCACGGCAGACGAGGTTTCACTTGTTCCGCATGGAACGGTTTCGATTGTCACCCTGGCGGCTGGCACCAGCACGACAAAGGGAGCGTATCAGATCAACCTTAAAGCGGATCCATACGCACTGCTGACCACATGGTCATCGCTCAGCGCCGCAAGTATCGCGCTATCGACGGAAACCGATGGCACATCGACACTTTACGAGACGCAGAAAATCGCCATTACAGGCGCGGTTGCCGGCGGATATTTCACCATCACCGATGGCACCACGGTCAGCGCTGCGTTAGCATTCGATGCCAGTGCCAGTGATGTGGAAGACGCGGTCAACGCTGTCCTCGGCGCATCCACTGTCACTGTCACCAAGCCGGATGCACTCACCTGGAAAATACGGTGGGCCGCGGTAGGCAATCAGACTGCACTCACTGTCACCGGCGCGCTGACGAGTTGGTCAGGACTGGCAGGGACAATACAGCTCAACACCACATCGCTGGCCGCAAGCATTGCCGGCAAGGGGTCGATTGACGGCGCCGCGCAGATCGTTGAAACCATCGACGGCACAAACGAGAAGGTTGTTTATTCCGAGACGCTTTCACTTGAAGAGGAGTTAGTGAGCAATGCCACGCTCACCACGATCGCCACGGGACTCATACCGACGCTCAAAGGCTCGGCAGTTTTTACCGCACCTACGCAGGCCGCAGAAAGTCCCGACTATATTGGCCAGGTCGGCGTTGAAACCGATACGGGGATCATATACAGAGCCAACGGCACCGGCGCCGGCAACTGGACACGCATCACACATACTGACGCTACCATTGTAGTAAACTATACCGAATTCGCCGCCGCAATCGCCGCAATCGGAACGAGTCCCGGCAAAATCGTCATTGCCGACGATATCACGCTTACCGCAACGGCCACGATACCTGTCAATTGCTCTCTTGAGTTTCCGATTAACGGGAAAACGATCAATACCGGCGGCTTTGACTTGAACATCCATGGATCAGTGATCGCCGGGCCAGCGCAGCAAATCTTTACGGGATACGATCCAACAGACATCAAGGGGCAATTCGGCGGCGCAACTCGGCACGTCGGATGGTGGGGAGCTGTTGCGGACTTTGTTCCAGGCTTGAGTTATTTCGGATCGCCGGCAACGCTCAATATTACAGCCGGGTCTATCGCGGTAGGCACCAGCGGAACAGGATACAAGGTCGCAGGTGGTACAGTTCCGACCTCTGACGACCTGGCCACCATTACGGGTTCGCCTGGTGTTGGAGATCAGATTATCCTTTACCCGGCAGACGACGGCGGGACAATTGTCGTTAAAAATGGCACTGGAAACATTGCGTTGGGCATCACGGGTGGGGACAAAACGCTTGCGCGAGACAACGAATACGTGGCGCTTGAGTGGGACGGCGCCAACTGGAACGAACTCGCAGAGGGTGCCATTGACACCGGAACCGGAACGGACAGCACAGCCGAAATTCAGGCCGCAATTAACAGCACTTACGCCACGTCCGGCAGGTATACAGGAAAGGTCAAATTGTCCGCCGGCAATTATCATGTATCAGATCAACTCGATTTAACTGATTTCTTCGGGCAGCTTTCCGGCGAGGGCGCGTACAATACCAGCATTTATCCCGATGATGTGACAGGGTTCGCCAATAGCGCGCTGATTGAAATAGGCACAACGGCAGCGGACTGGGGAACATACAACACGGTTATTTCAGACTTCACATTCCGCGGGCGTACGTCGCCACTCAGCAAGATCGGACTTGTCTACGCATCTGATGATATAGGAGAGGGGACGCGCATCGAGCGGATGGTGGCAACCCATTGTGGCGCATCTATTATCAGTGTGCCGACGGGCAGCAAGTGCATGGGGCTTATCATAAATGATTGCCATTTCGGCACGTTGAAACGCTCAACAGGCAACAACCTGAATGCCATTTACCTGGGAGCCAGTTGTTACACATGCCGAATCTCGAACACTACAATTAACACGCAGCAAGCGTTTCCGTTGGAACAAACCGGGATTTATTTTGACGGGTTGGGACCGCTGACAATCGATGGCGTTCATTTCGAGGATCAGCTTTATAACGTGCAGCTGGTGCCGGCGAATGCCACGGCATCAGCATCCAGCATAGTTAATTGCAATTCTCAGTTTTCAAATTATCCCATCAAAATCGATTCGGCATCCAACCGGAACCATAGTCTCAATGTGGTCAATTTCTGGGTCGATAGTGCCAACGTTGCAACGTATGCGCCGAGGACCTTAATGATTGATTACCAGGTTGGGTCATGGCTCGCTCAGGAGATCGGTGGCACCGGCAATGGGGGAGTGTTTTCCTATTCCCGACAACTCACGCTAGCGGGAACGGGAAGCACTTATGTCTACAGGGCCGCATTGCCTTCGATCACCAGCGATCCGAACTACAAACCAAGCTCTATTACTGACACCATCGACTCGATAAGCGGCAATGAAATTACAATGGCCGCCCATACGTTTCCGCACGCAACGCGGGTGATGCTAACGAATGATACTAGTGATGCCAATTTACCCGGCGGATTGAATGGATCTACTCACTATTATATCAAGAAGAAAGACTACGATGCTAATGTAGTGACGCTGGCATTGCAGCCAGGTGGAACGGACGTGGCCATATCCAGCGCAGGAACAGGCGTGCATACGCTCTACGAAATAGAGGGGCCAGTTGCTACGCTGACTCGCGACGGCGCGTTTAGGGTGATTACAGGTTTCGCCGTTATACCTGTAGACACGTATGCAAGCGCTGCGAGTGATGATCTAACATCAATTGTGGGTGGTTATAACGGCCAACGGGTGACGCTTAAAGCATACAGTGACGGACGAACGGTAGTGGTGAAGCATGACACTGGCACTACCGCAGACACTATACATCTGCACAATGGAAGAGATGCAGTGTTGCGCTCAAATTACGACACGATCACACTACTGCGCAGCAATAACGTATGGCTGGAGGAGGGTCGATCGCTTATCAGTGATACTGTCGAGAATTACACGATTGCAACTGGAGTTGTTACTATAGATCACAGCGTTGAGCGTATATTTCTCACTGGCGAAGGAGGCGTGGCCGACAACCTCGATACCATCAACGGAGGCTACAACGGACAGGTTGTCATTTGCTCGGCTGCATCGTCATCGGTGGACATCACCGCGAAGGACGCAACAGGGAATCTATCACTCGCTGGTGATTTCGTTATGGATCATGCATATGATACGCTCACTCTCGTTTACTGGCAGAGCACATGGAAGGAGATGAGCCGGAGCGGGAATAGTGTATAATGCTCAACGAGTTACACATGAGCTATGGCAGCTATGGTGAATAGGTTCTTTCCAGCGGTTTGCCTTAAGCAGTTCCCCGCGATGTGCTTCTCTAAATTCTTCCGCCATAAGCGGTTAATAATAAAGCGACTATGCCATGGACAGCAATAACGGCGCTATGCGAGCAAAGCGGACACGCGTACCGGACGCTTTCAGCGCGTGCGAAGAAGCTCGCAGTTGAAGAAAAAGTTGGGCCGACGGTCGGCGGAAAAAAGGTGCGATTGCTTCGGCATGAAGACCTGTTCATCTTGCGCGATGTCGACACTTCCGCCGGCGAGCTGAGTCCATCCGACCGGCGCAACATGGCGCAAGCGGACAAGCTCGAAACGGAAACCGCGATCCTGCGCCGCGAGTGGATCCCGGTTGACGAAGCTGCCGAGATTGTTGGTGTGGCGCTCGATCACGTCCAGAAGCAAATCGAAGCAAGCGAGCTGCCGCCGGCAACCAGGACGGCACTCATTGAAAAACTTCAAGACTTGAAGATGGAGTGACCAGCGCCGAATCACTGAAGGAGCAAATTGCCAACCGCTTCCAGATCCGGTTGCGGGATGTTCCGCGGCTTGGGTTCCCGACCTGGGCCGAGAAGTTTCTGGAGAATGAAAACCAGCGCTTCCGGTTCCGTCCATATCAACTCCAGATCGCACGCGATCTATTCAACCCGCGTATGCAATTTGTGGCGCTGCGCATGTTCAGCGGCGCCGGCAAAACCTTTCTCAATACGGCGGCAATCTGTTACGCTATCCATCAGCTCGGCGCGAGCATCGGCAAAGCATTTCCCGGCGAGAAAGAAGCCAAGAAATGGATGCGCCGAAAGCTCAAACCATTCCTGGATCAGACGCCGATCATGGGTCGGATCGGCTATCAGAAATTCGGGGATGGTGTGCTGGAGAAGCGCTTTCTAAATGGTGCCGAGATCGAAGCTAGTGGACTGAATTCGCCAGGCGGAACCAGAACGCTCGAACTCGATGTCATGGACGCCGACGAGATCGACGCGATACAGCAGGACATGAGCGACGAAGGCGACAAGTTGCGCCAGTTTTGGAAACGCGGACGCGGCAGGAAACACCAATACCATTGGGCCGCGTCCTACCCATCACTGGTAGGCCGAAGCAAGATTGACTCGTTGTATGATATCAGTGATCGATGCCGCTGGGTTGTCGAGTGCGCGCATTGCGGCGAACCATTCGAGATGCACACAAACCAGATTCGCGTGCCTAAATCCGGCGATACGAAGAAGGCAGAAATAGAGTGTCCGACGTGCTCCAGACTGATTAACGACAAGCAGCGGATCGCCATGGCCATGGCTGGCAGGTGGCGCGACAAGTGGGGGCATTATGTCGCCGATGGTGAGTTGCCAGGGTTCGACGGGTGCCGCGGGTTCCACCTCGGATGCCTGGCGCACGTCGGCGCGCACAATGAGGCGCACGCGTCATATCTGGCCGAGGTCGCCAGTGAAATGCAGAGCATCGAGACCGCGAGCAACAAGGAGAAAGCGCGGCATGTATTTGTCAACACGATGGACGCCGAAAGCTACGCACCAACCAGTTCAGTGAAGCTCACCGCGAACGAATTGCTTGACCGCCGGGAAGACTACGACCCGCGCACGGTGCTTCCGGAAGCAGTGCTGATGCTGACCGCCGGCGGTGACGTGCAGGGCGACCGTGTTGAGTTCGAGGTTGTCGGCCACGGTGAAAACGGCGAAACCTGGGGTTGCGGATACTACGTCATCCACGGCCACACGGATCGGCCATCGACATGGACGAGAGTGGACGAATTCCTGAAAAATACCTGGAACCATCCGCTTTACGGATCATTTCGGCCACAAATGACGCTCATCGATAGCCGCTATCGACAGGCTGAAGTGCTGCGATTTACCGCTACGCGTGGCGCTCGTTACGGTCTGCATCCATGCTACGGCTCGGCGAGTGCCAACAAGCCAGCAGTTTCCGCGGCGAAGCGTGCAGGGAAGCCGAAGCAGGCTATTTACGAACTCGGGACAAATGAGCTCAAAGACCACGTGTATCAGGCGATTTTAGGCGCGCCAGGGGAGGCGAACAGCATGCACTATCCGAAACTTGACGAATACGACGCACGCTACTTTTCCCAACTCCAGGCCGAAGAGCGGGAATGGTCAGACGGAATCGCTGTGTTTCGGAACCCGCAACAACTCCGAAATGAAGCTCTTGACGTGCGGTGCTATGCGGTCGCAGCTCGAATGGTGCTCAATCCCAACTTTAAGAAGCTACGAGCCAACCTGGAAGCCAAACTCCAACCGAAACTGGCGCGCAGTGCCAAGACTCTGCCGATTCCGCAGGCGAGACGCAAGCGGTGGATCTAGTCACCACGTTACATTCGTGCCGCGGGTGTCGATGTGAACGAACGTCGGATAGATGCCGATGCCGCCACGGAACATTCCGGCTTTGCGTAATGCAACGAGGTGGTTCTTTGCGACCGTCGGAGAGACGCCGGAAATCTGGAAATCGATGGCGCGGTTCTGCTTGTGCTGGCTACCGGCTGCGCCACCGACAGCGCGGTTGTAGGCATCGTCCCGATAGATCGAGGTGAGCGTGATCCTGGCGCCTAATGATGCGCGCAGGTGATCGAGAACCCAAAGCGTCGGGATGATGTTAGCCCACAGCTCACGAGGCGGGAGGCTGTTCTTGACGCCGCTGCGGACTTGGTTGGCGTAGCGAATTATTTCGTGCGCCTTGAAGTGACGCAAGCGCAGGCCGGAGAGCAACTTTTCGTAGTCAAACATGGCGTGAATATAGCATATAGTGTCAGTGTTAGGGTGATAAATTTATCACTTTTGTCCACCTGAACACCTATACCCTACTTTTATAACTCGTTGATACTCAACAAAAGCGGTATAATCCAGTGTGCATGAGTGTGAATTTACGCGTTCAAGTCCCGTACGGGTCGCTTTATTATCAACGAGTTACGCAAGCGATTTTCAGATTTATCACTTATTTATCTGGATTTTGGAGCACTCGTTTCGCGATTATGGTTTTTTAAGTCGACTGGAGCGATAGACCAGAACTCAGCGCCGGCGACCTCGGACACGACAGCATCGTAATGCTGCCGGACATCCTGCGCTGAGTTTCCCATTTCCTCGGACACCCTGGCCGCGTCTCTACAGACTGCCATCCGATACGATCCGTATGAGTGCCTCAGACAATTATGAGGCCAGTGGTCGAGGCCGACAGCAGCGGCGACCCGGCGACTTTCGCGCTCAGTAAATGGCCGATGTGGACAGACGGCGCCTATCCGGGACGCGGCGTCAAGCGATTCGAGCCAGCTCGCCAAGTTGGCCGGGATCGGAATGATGCGCCGGCGACCGCGTTTACTCTTGGCGCTGTCGGCTTCGATGATGATAATTCGCTCATCCAGCCGGATGTCTTGCCAGCCAACCGGACGTTTATGCGATCGCGAGTCAGGCCGCAGTTCCTGATGGCGAATGCCGGCAAATGCCGACAGCAGCACGAACGGCAAATAGTGATCGGCAACCGCGCCGATGACTGCGCGCATTTCAGCCGGTGACAGGATCTCGCGTTGACCGGCGACAAATGAAATCTTCGGCACGCGCTCGGCTGCGGCGTTGTCGAGCGGCAGATGTCCGCGGTCTTTCGCAAATCTCCAGACCTGAACAATCTGCGCTCGGATGTGGTGCCGTGTCCTGGCCGCGTGCGCTTGATTACCGTGGACAATCGCTTCGAGTTGAGCCGTTGTGATCTCACCCATCCGGACGCCAACGAGGTCGCGTATAATGCGTTCAACTAGTCGGCGTTGTTCGTTTCGCGTACGCTCGGTGCGTCGTTCTCGCAGTGCCTGTGAGGCCAGGAATTCCGCTGCAACGTCCTCGATCGGTGGGCCGGATTGCTTTTTGGCACGCCACAATCGGAACGCTTCGAGCTCGTCTTCGGGGACTTCGAGCGAACGCGTTGCCGACAGTTTAACGACGGCAATTTCCGCCTTCGCCTTGACTGTTTCAAGTGCGCCTGTGATGTGGCGCCGCTTGCCGGTGCTGTCGTTGAATGACGCTCGCCACCTGCCATCCGGTAGCTGCCGGATCGGGATAGATAAGTTACCGTAGTTTAAACGCATTACGCGTCTTTATCGCCGAGCAACCGGCGCAGTTTTTCACGCACTGCCGAGCGAATAAATGCGCTCGCGTT
>Ga0224501_10004039_pt1 | contig 11571 bp, 11 predicted proteins | sample SF_Oct11_sed_USG_4_FD_169105 | JGI IMG/M metagenome (GOLD analysis project Ga0224501, IMG submission 169105) | Sediment microbial communities from San Francisco Bay, California, United States - SF_Oct11_sed_USGS_8_1 | ecosystem: Environmental > Aquatic > Marine > Sediment | place: USA...
TGATTTTCCCGGTGGGCGTAGACTCTATTGGCACAATCTCATGGCTCCCGAACAAAACTATGGCCTGATAAAATTTACGCCGGTAACGCCTGCTTATACAGTATTGAAGCAACAAGACGGCTCTACGGCCTGGGCAGGAACCAACATAACGAGTGTGAGTGCGAGTGCAGATGTGGCCTACTATCACTTAGATCTGGGTCTGGCGACTGGCCTTAATACCAGCGATGAGTTAATGGTCGTTTTAGATACCTATGACGACCCCGTCACTTCGGCCAATCGCTGGGGTGAATCGCAGATTAGTAATGCGATTTCAAGCAAGATAGGTGGTACTCCTCTTAGCACGACGCAACGCAGTGAATTTCTGATACGGCTTTTTCACAATGGCTCAAATTGGCGGGCCCAGCTCTATGTGACTGAGGCATACGACCTTTACCCGCTTTTTGGTGGGAATCACGATCCGCTGGTTCAACAGCTACAATCAACCGTAACAGATGGCGCGCCCTGGATACCGGTAAAATGGAAGACAAACAATGCTGATTACGCTACAGAGCCCGATACCTTCTATGGAACGGTAGGAAATAGTGAATCGCTGGTAGGGCAATTGACCGTAAAGGAATCGACCGAGTCTGCGAGTTCCAAAGATGCGGTGGTACTTAGTGGCTCCAATATTGACATACACCTACCCTGGAGTTTATTACACTTTTCAGATCCCAGTCAGCGTCAGGTATTTCATGATGATAAGACGAGTACCGATACCTGGAATGAATCGGTACCAAGTGCGGGTATCGCCAATGCCGTCATTTTCAACGGTGGTTTGGAAGGGGAGACCGAGCGTTATTCATGGAATACATGGATGGACAATCCTTCCGTGGATAGCATGACATCCCTTTACACCGAGCAAACTAAAGCCAGTTATAATCTCTATAAAACCGCCATTCAGGCGATCAACCCCTAGATATTTATTGTAAGTTGGGTTTTTATCTGGTCGTGATCTTTAAACGGTTCCAGTAATGCGTTTTCATCTGATGCTCGGTAGTCTATATAGTCTATGCCTAGCTTTATATCATCTGTTAAGGCATATTCTCCGCCGATACGTATCAGATCGCTTTTTTCTTCAAACCAGTGTCCCCAGGATACAAAGAGTTTAAGCTCATCTCTAAGAAACTCTTGCGTCAGAGAAGAGATAATAGCAGACTGACTCTCACTTACCCCTACGCTCTCATCATGGTTGTTAACATATGTATTGCTTGCTTCAACCATAATAAAGCGATCCGAATTCGGGGCGTACTCCACACCCAACATCAGATTCGTAGTAGGTTTAAACACAGTAGGTCCGCTTATAGAGCCCTGCTTGGCGCGTAAAGAAGACTGATTGTTGTATGCTAGTTCCGCTTTTAACACCGCTCTGTCCAAGACTATGTTTCCACTCACGCCTACGGTTTGAGTTTTTAAATAGTTCAGATACAAGTTTCCTTTCTGCGGATCATGCGCTACGTAAGGATTGTCTTCAAAGCTATTGGCGTAAATCAGACTCGCATCGCCAAAGGCCATATTGGCCGATAGACGCATCATCCACTCTGTATCGCTGGGTGTGCGTTCCTCAGTGAGTGCTGGCCTAAGATCGCGAAAAAAGTCAAACTCCTTTCCTTGGGAAGCCAGCTTGTTCACACGAACCTCGTGTAGTATCACCGCATCCATTCCCCAGCGATTGCCCAAATAACTCAGCTTGGTAGCAGCGACTGGGATGCGTAATTCATCTGCACCAACCAAACCAAATTCACGCATGTCTCTGGAGTTTGCGCGATCCAGAATCTGGAAAAAATCGGATTGACCCCAGGCGATGGTTTGCCGCCCCGATTTTAACCAGACTTTATCCGAGATGCCCCAGTCGATATAGCTGTCCGCCAACTCTAAATCGCTATGATAAGTATGAGATAGGTCTTCAGCATAGACTCCACTCAATCGATATTTGAGATGTGGCCCTGGCTGGGCTTCCATTCCCAGCCTCACGTAGCTTCTGGCCTGCGAAATACCTTCCTTGAATCCTTTTCTGTCATTCAGGGAATAGCTAACCGTTTCCTTGATTGTACTAAAAACGCGTACTGCGTTACGACGACTCTCTGATTGACTTTGTATCTCTAGCTCTTCAAAGAAATCCCTTTCTTCTGCATTTGGCTGAGTAAAAGCCAGAAATACAATAAGTATCAGAACGATTTTCTTTGACATCATTAGGCTCCTAGTTGATTTTTTTGCCCAGATAGCGAGTGGTAAAGACATGATCTTTGACCTGCACGTTATACTTCACGATCTTCACTTCATAGATGCTGGAGTGTTGCACTTGTCGGTTTCGTGTGAGGATCATTTGCAGCTTGAGAGGCGTCCATATCCCGTCTTTCTGAACGATATTGCTGGCGCGAAAATACTTAACGCGGTCCCCGTCCTCCAGCCAGAATTGCGCCTTGGTCACGAGCTTTTTGTCTTTGTCCACCCAGTAGGTGACACGCGTATATCCTGTTTCGTCTATCGCTTTTTGGGTATCAGTCTTTGAAGGGTAGGCATCTATTACCCATTCCTTCTCACTGCTTCGCTTGGTATCGAACTGGTAGTCAAAAAGCGATATTTCCATTCCGGCCAGGTCGTTGTAGGTAAAATCGCTGCCCAGGAAATACCCTTTGCGATCGCTTACCGCCAGGCGTTTTACCTTTGCCAGCTGGGGTAGATAGATCCAGCTTTCGTCCTGAGACTGGACGTCATCATAGTTGTAGGAGAGAAAACTGGTGCCCGTTAGCTCTGCAGGCGAAATCACCTGTGTAACGGACTGGTCATCTGCGTTTATTTTACGCGACACCTCTACCAGCTCGCGTGTTTTTTGATTCTTGTTCTTATCTATTAAGGTAAGAACACCGGACTGGGTGCGTGTGTCGCCTATATATCGATTGTCCACAGCCTGCATCACCTCAAATGCGCTGGGTGCGGCATAGGTGAGGGTGCTGGTAAGAGCAAGAACTAATGTTAGGATTTTTGTTTTCATTGAGTCGCCTCCTGAGACAGGGTTGTTTTTCGAGTTTTGTTCAATGCCTTTAGCCGTTCGGCCAAACGCAGTACGGCGGGTACGATGAGTAAATCCGCTAACAAGGCATTAAATATGGTAATGGAGAGGAACAGGCCGAAATAAAACATGGAGTCCAGTTCTGATAGCATCAGCATGGCAAAGCCTGTCGTAATTGCCACCGTGGTAAAAAGCAATGCGGGGCCGACGGACTTGGCAGTATGGTGCAGCGAGTCTTTCACATTCATACCACGCTCATCACGGTGATAGCGATAGTTGTGAATAAAATGAACCGTATCGTCCACCGCAATTCCTAGTGCTATGCCCCCCAGGGTCACAGTAAACATATTGATGGGATAATCCACATAGCCCATGAGACCCAGGGTGATATAGATGGGAAGAAAATTGGGAATCATACCGATTAAACCCAGGCTTAGGCTGCGACTGATCACAATCAACATGAGGGTGATGACGGTACCCGCGAGCAGGTAGCTGGTGCTCATGCTGGTAATCACTCCTGCCAGACCACGACTGATCAAGTCTATGGCCCCTGTCAAATTGACTTGCGCCGAGCCCTGAAAAATCTCATTGGCTGCCTGTTGCAATTTTTCCCGTGCAGGGATGTAGTCGATGGCATCAGCCCAGGCCATACCAATGGTGATACGAAGTTTGGAATATTGGCTATCGATTTGTCGGGAAATTTCTTCCGAACCGCTGTTTTCGATAAGCAACATTTCCTGAGCGACCAGGGTTTGAGTGTCTGGGAGTGATTTATTACCATCAAGATTTTTGTGGACCAGTTTCAGCGTGTCGACGATGGAAATGGCGCGCCCCATTTCAATGTTTTCCACTTTCAATTTTTCAGCGTAGACTTGAAACTGCTCTACTTTACGAAGCAGATCTGGATCGAGTAGACCTTTTTCTTTGCCCGTATTGACTACTACTTCAAGTGGAATAGTCCCATTGAATTGTTTATCAATGGACATGGTATTGACACGCGCTGGTTGATCTTCTTTAAAAAACGCCATGAGATCATGTGAAAATCTGAGCTGCATAACACCCGGTGTAAGAAACGCAACGATGAGTATCACACCCAGGCTCACCTTCCAGGGATTGTTGAAGCTTAGTGTAGTGACGCTATCAACAAACCGTCCACCCAGTTCCAATTGCCTGGCGTTGGCCTTGAGTTTGAAAATTTTCAATACAGCAGGGGCAATGGTTAAGGTAAAGAACAAGGCCAACAGAGCGCTGATCGCACAAACCAGCCCAAATTCTGAAATAGCTTTTATTTCCGCGATTGAAAAAGAAAGAAATCCTGCGGCGGTTGTAATGCTGGTAAAGAGTATGGCCAAAGCGGTTCGATGGATGGCCTTACGGATTGATTCTTCCAGTTGGTTTGCTTTGCTGTATTCCCTGAAGTAGATTCCCAATAAATGAACAACATAACCCACGCCCATGGTGAGGACTAGCGGTGGTATGGCAATAACAACGGGTGTAATCGGAATGCTTAGCCATCCCATAACACCATAGGTGGAGGCCAGTGTTAGGCTTACCACCGATATCGTTAGCAGGATGGAAGAAAGACTGCGTAGGGTAACGAGAAGTGTGATGAAAACAAACAGGAACACGAGCGGGATAATACGACCCATATCGGTGCGAATGGCCTCGATGTGTTCCACATTTATGATGTCTCCGCCGCCAAGAAGTATTTCGAAATTCGGGCCATCATGTTTTTCAGACACAGCACGAATGGCGTCTACAAATTCACCCAGTTCTTCGTTACTGAGTGGTCTCATCTTTTGTTCCAGGTCCGCGCTGAACATCTCAAACTCTGGATTAGAGCGTTCGTTTTTGTCATCGAGTTCTGGCACGGTGCCCAAGGATTGAATAATCAATAAGGTGGCTTGGCCGTCGGCTGAAATCAAACGATCCCGATACAAGGGATTGCTGAGAATATTTTCTCGGAAAGCATCAAAGTCTCCTGCCTCACTGGGCCATTGCTTGCGTAACTCGTCTATTAGTAAATCACCGTTGGATTTGCTGACGAAACTTACATTGGCCATGCTTAGCACGCGATCCAGATGAGGGACCTGGTCTTTTAGCGCTTGTTGAAAGCTATGCAGGCGTTCCATGAATTTCGGGGTGAAAATCTCAGGCGAGCGGACGAGCGCAATGACGGCGTCGTCTTTTCCAAACTGATCCCGAAAACTGTTGTAGGATTGCAGTGCGGGATTTCCCAGTTTGAATAGCGATTCATTTGATACATCCGTATAGATCCTGCTCACACCCGTGGCCATTGCAATAACAAATAGTAGAGTGAACACGAGGACCTTTTTAGGGTGTTCTATCACCAGGCTGGCCCAGTGCTCCAGCGCTATTTCGATTTGTCTGAGTAGTTTATTCATCATATTGTTACCTGTTGTTATTTGACTGCAATCGTGATGTGTTGAAGCTGGCCCGGGTAGGCAAACTTCAATTTCTGGAAAGTAGGCATGCCGGAAAAAATCCCCAGTTCAAACCCGCCTGTAAAGCCCAGGGGTTCGGCGGGAAAGCGCAGAACGTTGTGATCCAGATCGCGGTTGGCGTTTTCGTCGTGGAAGGCAACCGCAGCATAGTCACCCCTGGGCAGATCTTTAAAAATGATCTGCGCCTGTCCGTTTTTGATTTGTGCAAATCCCTTTTTGTAAGGGTGTTCGAACATTTCACTCTGTGCCCGAAACAGGTTTACACCGAGCTGTCCGCCATCGTGAGTGAGTTGATTAACGGAGAAGACCAGTGCCGCATCTTCGGCCTGCACCGGGGCGGTGGCCGCAATCGCGAGACAAGTCGCGCCAAGGGCTAGAGTAGGGCTTATCGATAACTTCAGCATTTGTGTTTTCCTCCTGCTATTGCGTATATTGCTATACTGTATAGTTGGTGCCTAAATAAAAAGCTCAGGTCTTTGAGCGTGCATCAAATTCCACGACGGTTTCATCGATCCAATCGCAAAGCGCTGAGAGCGTCATCACATACTGACGTACGATCATGGCGGGCCCAAAAGGGATTTTGCCTCTGCCCTCTTCTTCATGCTCAATGATCCAGAGTTTGAGCTGATGCAGTTGGGCCTGTAGGCGAGAGAGAATTTCTCGGGCCTTGTCCCTTTCCAGGTTTTCGATGTTCCAAATCACGGTATTGAATTCGATATAAAAGGGTTTATGGTTGGTGGCGAAGTGGCTCATGAGCTCATACAATCGCTCGCGCCCTTTATCATTGATGCGATAGACGACTTTATCGGGTACGCCTTGCTCCCGAACCGTTTCACCATCCAGATAGCCCGAATTGGCCAGGCGTCTACAGCTTTTGAAGACGGCAGGCTCGCTGATTTTCAGGACACGATCAACGGAACGCTCGCGGATAAAGCGCACTAACTCGTAGGCATTGAGTGGATTGTTTAGGAGTATTCCCAGCACTATCAAGTCGATTGTAGACATAACTATCTGATTTATATGATACTAAAAATAGATATACAGTATATCACTATACAGTATACCTGTCAAGACGGTTTATCGGTAGAGACGTTGATATCTGTAGTGTGAGTTTACTGACATGGCACTTTGATCCGACTGCGTTTCTCGTTATGATGGACGAGGGAGTCATACGGAGGAACAAGCATGAGAGCAGACAATATACTACAAACAATCGGCAATACGCCGCATGTGAGAATCAATCGCCTCTTTAATAAAAATATTGAAGTGTGGATGAAACTGGAACGGGCCAATCCTTGTGGCAGTATCAAGGATCGAATCGCTTTGGGCATGATTGAAGATGCCGAAGCGAATGGTCTCATCAATCAAGACACCACCATCATCGAACCTACGTCCGGTAATACGGGTATTGGTTTGGCCATGGTTGCGGCGACTAAGGGGTACAAACTCATTTTGACGATGCCCGAGTCCATGTCGATTGAAAGACGTCGTTACATGAAGGCCCTGGGCGCTGAACTGGTTTTAACGCCCAAGGAAAAAGGAATGGGCGGCGCAATTGCCAAGGCCGAAGAATTGTTGGAAGAAACTGAAAATGCATGGATGCCGCAGCAGTTTAAAAACGCCGCGAACGTAGAGGCGCATCGTAAAAGCACAGCACTGGAAATTCTGAATGATTTTCCCGAGGGCATAGACTATCTCATTACGGGTGTCGGTACGGGTGGGCATATCACTGGCTGTTCAGAAGTGTTGAAGCAGAAAATGCCGGATTTGAAAGTGTTTGCTGTGGAACCCGCTGCATCCCCGGTTTTGAGTGGAGGGGAAAAAGGTCCGCATCCCTTACAGGGCATTGGCGCTGGGTTCGTACCTGATATCTTGAACACAGAAATACTGGATGGCGTGATTAAAGTCGAAGCGAACGACGCCTTTGCCATGGCCAATCGTTGTGTACGCGAAGAAGGGATTTTTGTTGGCATATCTTCGGGTGCCTCTTTGGCGGCAATTCAAAGTAAGCTTGATGATATTCCTGAAGGAAGCCGCGTTTTGACCTTCTGTTATGACACGGGCGAGCGTTATCTATCGTGTGAAGGGCTGTTTGATTAAACGAACAAACAACAAGAAAAAGCCTGGTATGAAAACCGGGCTTTTTTCTTTGTCTATCGGATGGGATTTGCTTAGTGACTAGGCCTGTTTCCGCAAAGTCTGTTTCTGCTATTCAGGGCGCAACAATTTATCCCAAGCCTTTCGCTCACCTCGTTGCGGGCAGAATAAAGCGCAAGCTCGGCGATCAATTTGGTTTGACGAATTTCGGTGTCAATCTCACGGAGCTTGCCCCGGATAGTACAACGGCCTTGCTTCATCACCATTCCAGGCAAGACGAATTTGTTTATGTTCTGGAAGGATGCGTCACGCTGGTCCTGCAGAATGAGGAAATTGAAATGGGGCCCGGTGACTGTGTTGGCATTAAGTTGGGGGAAGGGATTGCCAGTATGATCGTTAACAAGTCTTCATCAGCTGCTACGATCCTGGAGATCGGTGATCGAAGCCCGGGTGATGAAGTTGAATATCCAAACGATGACCTTAAGGCAAGCATGGGAGCGGATGGCACATGGAAAATGACGCACAAAGATGGAAGACCTTATGAGGATTAAATGGAATCAATATTAGAAGATCTCATCAACGACAAGCAAGACGATGCGACGTTGAGATTGCCACCGCCCGTTTTTCTCGACATGGGTGGAGAGTTTGTGGACTATGTAAAAGGCGAATCACTTACTGCACGCTTTCCCAACCGACATCAGTATGAAAATCCCTTTTCTTATATGCAGGGCGGGATTATTGTGGCCTTGATTGATAATACCGTCTCGCCCCTGAGTTACGTGGTAGCGCCCACCAGCATCACTCGGGAAATCAATACGCAGTTCAAACGACCCATTACACGGGAAGATGAATTTGTGACGGTTAAGGCCTGGGTAGAGGAAATTACGGATTCTACAATCAGCCTCAAGGCCGAGGTGCGCAATAGCGCGGGTAAATTGGCAACACGTGCCACGGTGAAAGCGATAATACTAAATTAGAAATCGATCTACTTACTATTTGGGGTATCCAGAGGTTCCTTGCGCACTTGATCATAGATTTTCAACTGCCAGGGGCGGATTCCCATCACCAGTCCTACAAACATGCGATCTTTAACCGGCAGGGTGCGGTCTTGTCTGCATTGCTGAATGAACTGGGCCTCCAGATCTTTCAGTTTTTCGGCAAACTGCGTCACCGTTTTTCGGCTTACCATACTGACTGCCACATTCAGTGATCGATCTTCTGCGTCGAACGAGGTATTGAAAAATTCGTGAACCAGGGCCTGGCGGAACATGGTGAGTACAGGGCCGTCGGTACGCCAGGCAAATGAAGGGCTAACGAGCAATTTGATTTTGTTTAAGGGCAACAGTTCTATGATACCCACTTTAGACAGCTTCATCAGATATCGAATCAAGGTAGGCTCGTCCAAATCGTAGCCCCATTTGATATCTTCAAACTTCCAACCGTTCATAACCAGGTTACACATCAGCAGCATCATAGGATCGGTGGCAAATTCTTTTTCCTGCTCAATCGTGAGCTGGCTGATCTGTTTATTATTGGCTTCCATAAAATGGACAAGGTCCGAAATCTCCATACCCATCATGGCGCAGATCTCTTCCAGCCTGAGTAGGGAAAAGTTCTCATTGGAGAAAATACGGCGAACACTCACTTCGCTAATATTCAGATGCTCAGCCACATCCTTGTATTTAAGCCCGCTTGAACGCAGGGCCTGCTTGAGTGCGTCGATCAGTGTTTTTGACTGTGACATGTACAAATATTCATGTATCAAAATATGATACGAATGTATACAAATAATGATACAAACGCAAGCGGTGAAACTAAGAGTGTTCGTGGGAGCGCTGGAGAAGATCAGTAAATTAGTCGACTATCACTAAGGCTGTATCAAGATTTAATACATAGCCGTCTATTCTGTGATACACCGATCAATTACTTTGAAATTAGAAACTTAGGCTGCCATACTAGGTTTCGTCAGGAGGTTTGCCCCCAAACTGCCAACTAGAGAAAGTATCACCGTATAACAACCCCTCTCGCGGTGACTGCTCGATACCAATAAAGGCACCAAGCCCCCCAAAGACCGGGAGATGCATAGTCTCTCGGTCTTTGGAAATAATTGGGGAATGCGAATAGAAAAAAAGATTAGGCCGCGTCTTCTTGTGTGCCACCGAGATTACTAATCAACTCGATGTCTTTGGCCGCAAACAGTTTGTTCATATCAAGAATAATCACCATGCGATCATCGACTGTGGCAACGCCTTGAACAAATTCGGTTTGAACGCCGGACCCCATGTCTGGAACCGCTTTCACGGCGTCCTTGGAAATATTGTACACATCAGAAACCGCATCCACTACAAACCCTGTAATTTGTTCCCGTTCACCGTGGCGTACATGTAATACCACAACTACCGTTGTTGCATCATACGCCCGGTACTCCATGCCAAAGCGCTCTCTTAGGTCAATGATGGGAACGATTTGGCCGCGCAGATTAATAATGCCTTTTACATATGGCGGCGAACTGGGTATGGGAGTGACTTTGCTCCATCCTTTGATCTCTTGTACCTTAATAATTTCTACCCCGTATTCCTCTTCTTGCAGTATAAAAGTCAGATATTGTAATTCATCACCCACAGGGCCGTCGGTTCTTTGGTTGATCTGTTCGTGATTGAGCTCGTTCATACACTGCTACCTGATTTAGATTCTGTCTAATTTTAAGGTGAGAATATATCTCAACCTGCTAATGGCCCTTCTTGGGTAATTTCATATCGAAACAAGTGCTGAAAATATTTACATTACTCTCCATCCAGAAATTTTATATTGCGTGGTTTCATTCTAAATAGGATATTTTGCATGAAACGGGGTTCGTTGATGGAATGCCGGGCCTTTAGTTTGCCGGTTTAACGGGTTTAACTATATGTAAATTTGGGAAATAATGAATAAACTACAAATTTTATCCTGATTATTAAACTCCACTTCACTCATGAAATTTGGTGTCGATATAGGAGGGACAAGGAGATAAATCCGTCGCAAACCATGAATAAAACTCATAAGCGAAACATAGTTGCTCTACTCGTGCTGGTAATTGCGGTTGCCGGTATGTTTTTAATTGTAAGAAAGGTCGTGCTGGACAATGCCCGCGTAACCATCGCCAGTGTCATGCAGGCCGAGGAAGAAAATCTCAAGCGCAGCGTGCGCGAGTGGCAGAAAGATTTGTATCTGATCAGCCGGGAAGGTACTGCCGCCAGACTGGCCCGTAAGGCGGGTCGTCGAAGCATAAACACTGAGCGCACTCGGCTGGAAGAAACATTTCGCGCCTATATGCGTCTGCGTAAAGACTATATCGAATCCATTCGTCTAGTAGATAGCCGAGGCAATGAGCGTGTTGTTGTGGATCGCCAAGGCCCGTCTCGTGAATATCTTAAAGTATTCAGTGAAAAGTTCTATCGTAACGCCATGGCAGAGAGGCCTTTTCGTGCCGTGGGTACACTGGCTACGACCGACACCGGGATGGCAATTCTTGATTATGCAATCAATATCGCGGACCAGGGCGAAAAAATAGGTGTGCTAAGCATCCGAATTGACCTGGATGCCATCATTGAAAACTTGAAAAAATCCAGTGGTGATGTTTCTTTCAATCACTTGTATCTTTTCAATAAACAGGAACAATTGGTTTTTGATAAGGCGCTACTCCCCACCGTAGAAGAGCTTGAAAACAACTCGGCGATTAAAATATTTTCTCTGATTAAACAAGAAGGCTCTGCTGCGAGAATGTTTGAGCATGATGGCTCATTCTGGGCATTTTTTGATATAGATCCTCTGCAGATGTCTCTGGTTTTGAAAATGAATGACGAAAATCTGTATGAGACAGTATTGGAAAAATTTGTTCCCATTTCCATATTATTTGGTTTTGCAATTGTCGCACTGTTGTTGTTTCGAAAAGGGCGAAGAAAGTTTAGGCGCTTGGGTTCC
>Ga0224501_10004040_pt1 | contig 11570 bp, 7 predicted proteins | sample SF_Oct11_sed_USG_4_FD_169105 | JGI IMG/M metagenome (GOLD analysis project Ga0224501, IMG submission 169105) | Sediment microbial communities from San Francisco Bay, California, United States - SF_Oct11_sed_USGS_8_1 | ecosystem: Environmental > Aquatic > Marine > Sediment | place: USA...
GCTCTCGCGTTTTATGATTCAGTATTGGGATATTCGGATGACAAAATTTTATGGTTTACTGGCTTGCCGTATTCAGGCCTTCAGGGTCATGGGTACTCAATATTTTTATTCAATACTTTCGTGTAGTGTCGGGGTATTAATTTGATAAAAGCTAAGACCATAAGCTTGTCACCAGCAGTTACTTCATAGTTCATACAGGCATACCAAAGATTCCTCGATCTAATATCGCGAAATCTAAAGCACAAATCAAGACTTTTGGTTTATTTGGTTAAAAGTGTATATAAGCTGAATTATATGACTACACAAGCTGAGAACCAAAGAGCTCTTTTATTTACTTTAAATAGTCTGTATTGCAACCCTACAAATCGGCCTATGTTACAAAATGCCATTATAACAGAACTCACGGTCAACCTAATTGATAAGAGGTTTCGATGAACACCAGAGCGAGCAACCATCTTATTTTAAACCAGATGTTAGGCTACTCTGTGTATACGGCGTCATTCCTATCACACCTTCCTGAAACACTTCCTTCCAACCTTCAATTTTTTGACAATGGAGCTTGGTGCCGATTATTGGTTAGAATCAGCGACTCGTGTATGGGAAGCCGTTTATTCAATTCTCAGAAAAGTCAATGGTGGTAACAGAAAGAACATCTGGCCTTAATTTGCTCCTGAGAACAGACAATGTCTAGCTGTCCACCAGGGAGCGCACTCTACAACACTGTGCAGTAAATAATAATGTGGAGTATATAAACCATAAATAAAACATTTTAAAAAATGACGAAAAACACTGGCAATCTGAGATTACCTTGCATGTATCAGACAAGGCGCGCTCCACATTTATTTAAGAGAAAAATCCAGATTCTTGGGGAATGCGTCGTGTGGGAGCCAGCAAATAATTCTTCCGAACTCCAGTTGAATCATTATATGAGCAGATTTGTCAGTAAAAGATGAAAATACTATTTCCAGCAGAAAAAAGAACAATTATTCATGTGAATTCGTCAGCTGTCTGTTTCCCGAGATAGTGTAAGGATAGATTGTTGAGCACACAGAGGATACTAGGAGCCGCCAATTTTACGCCCCGAGTCATATGTTGGGCTCATCTGTATCAGGCCATAATTTTCACTCAGAATTTCATTTTGAATGTGAAACAGATACACAGCATCCATGGTACCTAAGGTGATATGCCAATATATCATATCATGGACAGTTTGATTAACACATCCGTAGCCATGCCGGTAAAGGAATCTCAGTGTTCGACATCTATACACTGCCTCATGCTTAGTACACGGGAGGGCCAATACTTCCTCTATAGTTTATTGTTGCTATCACACACAATGATATAAACGTGTCACAGAAAGAAAACTAACCAAATTGGATATAAAAATAGTTAGGAAATGCTGTAAAAGTTACTTTACCATAGGGAAATAACTTCTATTCATGTGCTAGCATACTAGTGTAAACTAAGTGTTGTGATATGTGGTTGTGCTTCCTTCAGTTGTGTACCTATGAATCAATCGATGCTATGACCATAAGAAACCCTTTGTGAGATTATAACATAGAAGCGGTTGCTTTGATGTTTGGATTTTCATTTCAATGAACAAGGTTAACAATAGGTAATGATCAGCTATATAGAGTCAGTCCCTTTAAGAGAGCCGTGACTCCTGTGCCTGAGTCATAAAGCACCAACATGGAGACTTCACCACTACTCTCCCCTCAACATAATCCATTCATCGCGGCTATGTAAGTATACCAATTTACACATATGATACATGTACATCAAACGAGGTTACCTCAATAAAATCATACAACATTCAATGTTTTCAAAGCAAAGTCTTAATGTTATTAATTCATTTAATTAATTTCTTTTTCACTTATTTACTACCAGCCTTTTAGGTGTTATATCTGTACACAAAATATTCATTTTTATTTATATTTATTTAGTTCTGTGTTTTTATAAACAAATAATTTCATGATATAATACAATCCCATTTGGTAAGCCAACTTTCTCCATTAATCACTTATATAAATAGGACAGAAAATGTGGTACAACTGGGCATAGGCAGAAGTTTCTTTGGTACATGCCGATAACAAAGCTGTGGGAACCAAATAAAGGTGCTTTTAGATTAATGTTATGAATACACCTACATATAGTTTTTATATCACTTCCATTTTGTGACTATTTCTATGTTTATCAATAGCGGATCAGTAAGAGACAAGAGACTGCGTGTGGTTTGATCTCATGATCCAACCAGAACTATGCTAAACATTGCTTCTTTTTAAAAGGAAAGCGTAGATCAAAGCGACCTCCTTATGTTTTTTATTTAGGCGATCCCGCATACAGTAAAATTTTAAGTCAGTTGTATTTGTTACTGTGATGGTTTAATGGCAAACGCATACATGCATTTTCAGGATAAAGCTCAAGTCAAGGCCAGGAATCCGCTCAATATGATAATGTCCAAGTAGAAAATATATAAAATAAAATAAAATTCATTGCCAAAAGAAATATTTTAGATATAGCATACCAGTTACCAATGCTTACTTTGCCATAAGCTGAACAAGTGTCCTATGTGTTTGGACGACCATAATGTCATAACTGAGATTGACCATTCCTCCCAGGTGTGAGAAGTGAGTTCTCATACCTGGGAGGAATGGTAGATCTCAGTTATGACATCATAGTATCATATGGAGAAAAGCGGCATCACACCGGGTTGATTCACCCTTTTAATGTATAAGATTATAGTTTTCATGCACATATGTCTTGTATTTTCTCAGGCTACAGAAGACTGATACACCTCCCAGCATGATGTCGTTCCCCGCATTTCCACTGAAAGCTCTGCTTCCTTACGAGTTCTCGATTTTCAGATCTCTTCCTCCTCAGTTTGCCAGACCTACCCCATACAGTGTTCTCAACCTAGGTAAGTCATCATTCTGTGATAGCTCCCAGTTCGTATATAGAGAAAGCTTGTCAAAATATCACCTTTTTTATCCTGACCAGTGTGCAGGGTATGCAGGTGCCCTGACCAGTGTCAGAGGCATGAAAAATAATCCTAATGAGACTCTGACTCAACATTTCCCAGGGTGCTTCATTAGGTAACTTTCTGCTAGCACATGCATGCCAGATATACATGGTTACTCTGCAAGTGGTGCCCAAACCAGGAGTCGAGACTGACCCCCTGATACTAGTTCCCAAAATGCGCTATCCACGAAGTCACCGCTTCATCCTGTAGAAGCTGATCATAGCAAGTGAAGACATGTATACAAATCATAGGTAGTTCCCAAATTCTGGAGTTTTTAGTGCAACACCAAGCTTTATATATATGTAAGAAAAATTTACCTTTTTTTTAATGAACCTCTACAGGAAAATCTTAATGCCAATGATAAGTCATGGTAACTTAATTATTCAGACACTCCTGGTGGGTGAGCATGGAGTAATAATATAAAACATAGGACTTTGATCTGATAATTTTTTTAACTTGTATAACCTAAATAAGACCGTAGCTCTTTTCTACCAAGACCAGAAATACTATAATCTGTTAAAAGCAGAAGGCAGAGCCTAAAGTACAGTGCCGGCTAACATCCAATTTGAGGCAGAAAATTGCATGTATATTGCTATCCAATATGATCGCAAAGAGGAACTCTGGAATTATGTTAACCAGTATAGAGGTTAACAAATAATTACCCGGGTTACATTGGTTGTAACAAACAGTGTCCGAACTGAATGCATTACTGGGCATTACTAGGCAAGTTTCCAGATCTAACAAAATAACTCACAAAACTAAAAAATCACCTATTTACGTGTGTTTCTTTTCTTCAAGAACACATATTCTGGCTTTACTGATATGATATTACACCCATGAAACGGTAAGAGGCAGTGATCAAAGTCGGACAATTGTTAAAACAAACTTGGTGTGTAGTTTGATTCACAAGCGTAATAATCCTCGGCAAGCAAATAGAACTGCGCAGTCTCGGTGTGAACTGCGGTGCGTTTTCACGCGGCTGTTTCTTAGATCCTATATAAATGGAGGTAACATCAGATGATGGATTAACTCCGAACCCAAAACATAACCCTAGCACCGGGTGCGGGGTGTGAGAGAGTCAATAAACTAAAGTCAATCAGTAGTGCTCAGACATTATTGTTCTTGCGCGATTGTTTCTGGTATTGTAGTAGTCCAGTGTTGGAGACTGGCCTGTAATCTATGGCTAATGATGAGATTAGGCTTTTATTTAATCAATCAATGAACACAATAGTTTAGAACTTAGGCAGAGCAGCGGGTACTGTTATGCTCAGGCTTCACCAGAAACCCTGTTCATGCCGCAATACGTATATCTCTTAAGTTTTACTCTTTACTTCTAAGTCATTATGATAAAGGATAGATTCAGTCTCAGACAGTTCCAGCTATATTCAGCAACAGTTCAGAGAAATCCAGTATCTGTGTTGATACTTTTTCTAGTAATGAATACTGTTCATCAACACTGTACAAACAACATAGAGCTGTCAGCTCCATAACATCTAATGATATCAACAGTAACATACCTTGTATCATACAAACTCTATTAATGAACACAATGGCTTGATGGGAAGAGGGTATAAAGTGTAAAGGGTGTGATAATGAATAACAATAACTAACTATTTGTTAGAGTCGGCCTGTTTAGAGCTGTTTTATTTGGTTTGAATATCAATTAGTGACTTTACAAATTATATTCAATTTTCAAGCTATCGGCGTGAAGCCCTATTTGGACAGACCTAATAGGCATACCAGGCATTATTGAAGCTATCAAAGTATAATCACCACCATTGTGTTAGAGTGCTAGCGGCAGCGCCAATATGCTGTCGCTGACATAGGATTGCGAGTTCTCTAAATACACAACAAATCCCTATTATAACATCTCTAGTCATTGATGGGATGAAATCCCACATAAAGCTTTATACGTACTTCAGGCAGATTATTGTTAATCTTCAGTTGGCGTATCCGCGCATACCCACCAGTGTTTCTATAGATCAAAGGCGAACAGAATATGACTCGGCTAGTACATAGGGGAGCCAAAAGCACCAAACCCTAATACCGTATAGATCTTCCCTTGTTTTAATAAGCATTTATCTTCCCTACTAAAATGAGGCTTCAGCTATTAATGTTCCCAATGTAGTTGATACATCAGTATAAATGTTGTCATTCTCTTAAAGATTTTACGCTTGAGCTGAGTGATCAAACAATTACTGTTGACAGGCTTCAACGCGGGCACTGTGATAACCAAAGGACAGCCAAAGCATGTCACCAAGTTGATGGATCGTTCCGTGGTAGCGTTACATACAGACCACATGCGGCTACCTGTCCATACTCCGCCTGGTAAATAATTCCTTCTCGCCCTTGGCGCATCTTTTCAGTGCTGTCCTAACATTCTATTGCTAAATCGGCTAAGTCAGCATGAAGAATGGGTCGTATTTAAAGATTATTTCATACAAAAAGATTTTTGGATGGCTCGCTTCCCATAATGGCGCTCAGGCTAGTTTGGTCTCAAACTGCGAAGCTATGATGTACACAAACCCGCAATGGGAATCAAATGAGAAAAGTATCATACTCGTATCTTCTATAGAAATACATGATATATTTTACACATACTGCTGTATAATGCATAGTGATATATAAAAAGATTAAATGAATGTTTCGGATGAGGAAGAATTGAGATATTTCTTTTCAGGTCTGATGGTGCTGAGTAACCAAACAGATAATGGAACTCATGTCGGTGTCTTCACTACAGTAGATAGGGATTCTGAAAGGTTCGGACCGATGCCTCTAACTGATCCAAGGCTGTATACTGAACAGCAGGTTAGTGCTTTACAGGTCAAAATATCATGTTATAATTATATACATATAAATATATATACATATAAATATATATAAATATATATATATATATTTATATATATTTTATTGATTTGTTCATGGTACCAGCTTTATATCTGCCATTGATTTGCGGGAATTACTGACTACTGGATTCCGATTCAGTTTCTATATTTGTTGGCTTATGAGACAGGGTGGCTTTCATTGCAAGTGTGAGCTTCTCGCATGTCCATGCTAAAAGAACACTTGGAGAGGAGATGGGCATAGTCAAACTGTCACAAAGGCACAAGGAAGATAAGGCAATACAGCTTCTTCTGCCCCCAGGTCTCTCCGGCGACGGCCAAGGTTATAGGACCTGAGAAAAAGAAGACCCTTATTATGTTAAACCGAACCATATCATATATCATATTCTCAATGTTGTTAGGTGCCACAGCACTGGATGATGTATATAACACAAACACCTGATGTCAATACTTCAAATCTGTCTGCAGTACATATCGGCTGCGAACTCTATCTGACCTTAACCAAGCGTGTCACCCGGGGCACGGAACTCAAACTTTTTATGGAGCAGCAACCGACTAAAACAGAACAATCTGCCAAGAGTGAAGGTATGAATTAAACGGTAGAACAAAGTCAAACAAGAAAAACTGTGTAAAGATATAGAGGTGATACCAAGTGCTAAGACGGAGCATTTAAGTAAAAAATTGCCAGCGCACTCATAACATTTTGGGCAATTTTCAGACTAATGAAAGGAAACATAGAGATTAAATCATCAGTCAGATAATTCTTGATGGAATAAATCTAATAAGAATTTCCATAGCAATCATCAGTAACACTAAACTAACTGATCTATTAAAAGAATAACTCGCTTATTAACATCACTAGTAAGATTAAACTTTGTTCAAATAACAGAGAGGTCAGTTTTAAAAATGTTCATTGTTATTCCTAGGCTAGTGGCCATCCTTTCTGCTGGCCATTCTAAGCTACGGCTTGTTTTGGCCTGACAGAAAATAAAAGAATTTGATGACGACCTCATGCTTGCACCCGGATCTAGGCATGACATGGGCTTAAAAACCTAGGAGCTATCACAAGCCAAGCACTGAAACCACTGAGCTAGCCACGTGTTCCTAATCCACAAGAATTGTACATTTCACACTAATAATCTTGGCTTCACCCAATGTGCTTGCGTATAACTAGCCAGCTCCGATTATAGCTGGAAAGGTATGCTAACATGTTCTAGGTGCTGAAGAAGGGTATAAGTGTGAACAATGTGGGAAAATCTTTGCCTACCAGTACTATAGAGACAAGCATCTAAAGTACACCAGATGTGTGGATAATGGTGATAGGAAATTCCCTTGCAAACTCTGTACTAGGTGTGTATTTACTATTCACGTCCGTTCGTTTCAACGCTTCACTACAGACTTAGTATCTTGTTTGTGAACATTTGTGTGATTTAGAACAACCGAACCAGCAGCAACAGCATGGTTTGCTACAGAGGAGCTGTGGGTTCTATTCTGCATGACCAACTTGCATGGTTTTAACTGTTAAATTAGCGGTGCGTTATGAAATAATAAAATGCGTATTTCTGTACCGAAGCGAAGAGCCATGATATACTTTAGTCAGAATTTTTAATTATTGTTCTAAATTTATGTGTGGTTTGTCTATAAGAACTCATTTTCCACTGTATGGACCAAACAATAAATCAAACCTGTAGGTCTTTTGAGAAGCGAGATCGCCTTCGGATTCATGTCCTCCATGTTCACGAGAAGCACCGGCCCCACAAATGTACAATCTGTGCAAAGCAATTCTCCCAGTCATCAAGTCTGAACAAGCACCTGCGAGTACACAGTGGGGAGCGTCCTTACAAGTGCCTTTACTGCAGCAAGGCATTTACTGCTTCCAGCATATTGAGGACTCATATTCGCCAACATTCAGGGGAAAAACCGTTTAAGGTAAGACTGGTCATTCGCTGCGGGAGGGAGAAGATATTAGTTTGTAGGTTCGTATAGGATAGATCTAACCATTCATGCAGCGGGATGGAGCAAACATGAGAAAATCTACTTGAAGATAGAGGTGTTAACAGAACTTTATTACATACTCGCCCTTTTGACAACACAACACATCAAGGGAGGCTAGAACCAAATCACGTATGAGGCCAATTGTGTAAATTGGAGATTAGATTTCCTCTGTTTTTTCAAATGAAACCAGAGTTTCTTTCCATCGTAATATAGAGTGTATAGACAATGTTAGCTTGCGAAACTGATGGTGATATCTGTTTGGTATGCACTGAATTAGGTGCTAGTTTCGCCAGTCCTTTCAAAGCCTTGCAAGTAATTTAGGTGACCAACACGACGATGGTATCGCGTCAACTGAGATCTCATACACTCTGTGCGAATCTACACTTTTCTATTGATATTTAGTGCTCCGCGTGGCCATGAGCCCTATCAGTGTATTGTTCTTTTGATTCAGCCCAGTACAAAATAGTGGCATCATTAGCACAGACTCTGAATGGAAACCTGTAAAATTATTGGCTATTTAGTGCATTGAGACAATACTGTTGTCAAAGTCGGCTAGTACACGATGAGATAATGCCGATGATCAAGTACATCACAGCAGTGAATTTCATTCAGTCAGCAGCACATCAGTCAGATCGGCAGCAGTTGTCAACACAAGCTGTTTATCATGATTGAATCACAAAATGCTCTAATTAGGGATGGATATTCAATTGAGTGATGAGCTATCTAATCATATTAATAGACACTTGTGTAATGAATACACTAAGGGCAGGCCATCTCTGTCATTATATGCCAGTGCTCAGCTTTGCACCAGCTGGTATGAGTCTTGTGGCGACAAGGAACCGTGTATAATTCATCAAAATGACTGTTATTATGTCATAATAAAACTGCCTTACCATGGGTCTGTAGCTACTATTTTAATCTACCCTACGATAGAATGCTCATAAATCCATGATACAGGTAAAACTGAAGATACTATCACCTTGCTATACGTGGATAGCACCACTAAGCCAATGGATTTTTTCGGGTTGGTCCATTGTTTGCCCCCATAGAGTTGGTACTCTATGGTGGGCCTTCTTTACATTTAATGCTGCATTTCGAATCCGACGATGAAGAAAACGCAGTGATCCACAAACTAGAATCAAACCCGGGTCACCTGGTCCGACGCCGTATCTACTACCCATTACTACCGACGCCGTATCCACTACCCATTACTACCGACGCCGTATCCACTACCCAATACTACCGACGCCGTATCCACTACCCATTACTACCGACGCCGTATCCACTACCCAGCAAGCCAACGCTTCTTCTTTGAGGTATACTGATGATACATTTTATTTTTAGTCAAGCGCAATGCAAGGGACATTGTGCCCTAGCAATCACAGGAAAATCTAGCATGAGCATGAAAGTTACATGAGCTTTTTATAAACTGCAGAATTAGCACATTTCAGTATAGTTGTCATAAGGTTGCGATAAGTTAGTTTTATTCTATGTGAACAAGACCATTAAGAACTTTATTTTCAGAATGGTCCGCGAGCGAAAATATGAAATTAGGACGAAGTCAAAGATCACCAATTGAAATTAAACACGGTGCAATCATATAACGTTGATTTTACTCGTGATGAAAAACTTAGGAAATACAAGACATTGAGTGTTTAAAAGTACAGATACCCAATGAAGGTAATCAGTTATCTACACTATTCTAGGTCTTTGAAGTGTAAATGCTCTATGATATATAGTCCACATGCAGTCTTGCATAAATAAAATATAAGTTTAACTTTGGTGAGTATGAGGGTTTAGCTTCTCCATTGAAGGTTACAGACTACAGATATACCACATTTCAGTATTAGTGTGGCAAATAGTTGCATATATGCAGCATAGAGTATCAAGAACCAGTAAACTCTCTTACTTTTGTGTAGTAAGAGATCCGTGAAGTGGTTTGTTTGGTTGATCTGTTGATCCTTATCATATTCAGCCTGGCTGGTGACTTAGAGCCACTGTGATAATAAGAATGAACTTAGCTACTGATACCTATCTCACTGCACTGGATGGCCCAATCATTACAACTACTCCATCTCCCCTTCACAACTCTATAACTGCTGCTAATCCTATAATCAACCCAAAATATTTAAGGTACTGCGTCCTTCCGCATGGGCAATTAAAGCTTCACTAACTATGACACGCTCTCTCATTATAACTGAATGTCTTTTGATTGTGATGTCTATCTGTCCGTAAGGCTTCACGTGCACCAAGAAATCAAAGGACCCACATATATATTGGATGTTAGTCATATTCTAAGCGCCATATGCAAAATTTTTATAGATACTAATTATTCAACTGCTGGCGCTGTTTCATATAACTATGCAATTTATGCATCTGATGTCAACTGTTACGTGTAGTTTGATTCACCTTTGTGCGTTTGTTGGGGTTAAGTTTAGTCTTCTACATTTCACATAATTCATATATTGATGTGTTTTCTAATAATGAGCTGAACCCTTCAATACCTAAAGAATCCAGTTGATTGTCCAGGCTGATAGTAATATATAATGTTTTAAACTACTAAATCACCCATCCTTTTACTGGATTGAAAGTCATTTAATGTTAGAAGATGTTCCAAAATCTATGGCGGGGTTTTCTTTATCATTATAGACTTGTTTTCCATTGTAGTGTCGGTATTGTGGCAAGGCTTTTGCTTCACATGCGGCTCATGATAGTCATGTCAGGCGAACTCACAAAAAGGAAACTGAAAAACAAGATGATGTTATCGACGTAGTGGCTTAGTAATGCTGAGATTGATGATCATTCAGAGAGAAAGAAAGAGCTCAGATTGATATGGTACCTTTATCTGCCCATGATCTGTCTGTGTACCCAATTTAGCCTCACTTTTACTAATCCCCGCATGTAAAGTTTATATCTCCATGCCTACTGCATTGGATGGAAGACACCTTGCAACTATTTTGCAAGTATTTTGGTACCGGTGTTGCCATAAATGACTAAACTGGCATTGCTGCTATTCTCTACGTACACGTGTATATCTGAGCGTGCCTGCCGAGGGAAATCTACTATTTTCTAAAGGAATGATGACTCTTCACACGTGTCCGCTGTTTGTGATCAGTCGTGAAGATATGGCTGTAATTGTTATGACTCTAATCCTGGTTTGCTTTATTCTATTCTTTGTAACAATGGGAACAGATGTTTGAAATATTGTAATTTATTTTTATTATTACGATTGTATTTTTATATGTTATGCTAAGAAATGTGGCACGTTTGTTGTTATATCAACTATCATCTGTGATGTAGTGCTAATAGTTACATCTAAAAATAAAATAACAGATAAATAACTAACAGCAAATAAGTGAATAAAGGAGTATTACAATGACAGAACCATGCCGTCTTGTTGGTCTGAAGGGTATCACTAAAAATAAACTAAGCAACAACAAGCAATATGTGTGATGGCGACATACCAGTAATGCATGAAGACCCCCAACTTTGCTCACAAGTCACATGACACATGGCATCAGGTTTTGTAGTGGCATAAATCCAAAGCGCTTTGATAAGTTACCGTTTATTTGTTCCATAAAGATTTGAGGCCACCCTAGTTAGTCTGTTGAGGCCTTGAGAGTCGCCTTCACATGCACCAGGTAAAGACTTTCACTCCATCAGCTCAAACATGTCATAGGAAGAAGACAACTTCGCAAACGAAAGGACAG
>Ga0224501_10004041_pt1 | contig 11569 bp, 15 predicted proteins | sample SF_Oct11_sed_USG_4_FD_169105 | JGI IMG/M metagenome (GOLD analysis project Ga0224501, IMG submission 169105) | Sediment microbial communities from San Francisco Bay, California, United States - SF_Oct11_sed_USGS_8_1 | ecosystem: Environmental > Aquatic > Marine > Sediment | place: USA...
AACTCTCCTGTCAGCTGTTTTGCCGTGGCTCACGATAATGTTTTTGTAGGGTCCTATAGGCGTTTGGATGTTGTAAACGAGATTAATGGGGAGTTTGTTTGGGGTATAAATGGAACAGAGGCTGGAGTTGAGTTTGGATGGGCTGTTTCTTTAATCGCTAAAGACAGACTTTACCTCTCCACTGATTATCCTCAAGGTGTCTGGTGTTTCAACGCAACAACTGGGGAAAGACTTTGGAATTATTTAACGGCTACTAAAATTATAGGGACGGCTGGTTCTGGTTCAATAGTGGAGGGTGAACTGTTCATTCCACTGTTCGATGATGATGACAGTTCTTATTTATTCTGTTTTAAGGATCAAGGTGAAGGTGTTGCTGTCTGGCCTTTTGTCATTAATGGTCGCTGCGATGTAGGAACCGCTCAGACTATTTATTTTCGCGCTATCTGGACTTGTAATGGCTCAGCGGTTAGGGATGGAATTATTTTCATAAACGGGGCAGAATATGTAACGAATTCTTCCGGATGGATAAGCTTCAATTTTACTTCTTCTAGTGTAACCGCGGTTTCATGGGTTGTTACGGCTGTTAACTGTAGTGGTGTAACTAGATATTTTCAGATGGGTCCTGTTGCCCGTGTAATATGGGATAGAATAATAATCTTCGACGGGGGAGTAGATTCTCCAGTTGTTGATGTTGGAAAATGGGTAACAGTGTGGTTTAAGGCTGCTTATGAATACAATAACGAAAGTTTTTACGGCTTGCTTTTTGTAAACGGTTCAGCTGCACTTTATTTTGATACAAGTAATCGTTGGGAATATGAGTATAAAACAGAAACTCTCGGAACAGTTATGTTTGAGGTGACGGGCGTCTCTGACAGTAAATATGGATTAAAAACTGTAAATCATGTGGTGCCTGCTCAAACGGTCACCGTTAAGACGCCCTTTCCGTGGCGGTTTGTGGCTGTTGCTGTTATAGTAGCAGGAATAACATTAGTCATAGTGAGTTTCTTCTTAAAAAGGAAAAAAGGCTTTAGACGGTAATCGCCTATCCTGCTACATTAACGCTAGTTCCGCTTTCATCACATTCTATCAGTTCATTTATAAATGAAATGTTTTGCGATACGAAGTTGTGCTGCTGTATTAGTGCGTTGAGCCCGTTTTAGAACAAGTTTAAGAGGTTTTCCAACTCTTCTTCTGCTGTAAAGTAGTATGAGGGCTGGTTTTTGGCGAGAAGTTTGAGTAGGTTTGTTGAGAGGGGTGAAGATATAGCTATAACTTCGATAAATCTTCACGAGATTTCGAGCTTTTAAAGAATTTTGGGCTCAAACTTTTCCCTTTATAATTTAAGGCTTCTCGTAGACGCGAAAGGAGAAACAGAGGCTTAAACAAGTGTTTAATGTGCTGGGGTAGATTTGGCCGAACGAGTCTATCTGGATACGAATGTATATTGTAGACTTTTGGATGATCGAAGTGAGAGGCGCATTCGGTTGGAGTCGCAAGCCTTTATGGTCTCAATTCAGGCGTTGCCTTGGCTACAGTAATAGGGTCTCTGATGGAAGTTCCATTAATGCTGTCTCTCGTGAGGTTTGGTAATCCAACCCTGCAGCGTTAAGATAAAAACAATTTAGTTTTGCTGATTTAACATTATTTCAAAAAGAAAAGGGGCTGAACTTGTCTTAACCTAGAGTCATCAGTTCCCTAGGCTTCTTGTTCTTTCTCTGTTTTGGTTTCTATACTGCTCCATGTTCTTTGTGCAGTTGCAGATTCTGTTTGTGGTGCATTCGTTCGTTCTTTGTCTGCTTCGGTATTGTGTTTGTGTGCAATCACTGTTGCAGTCGCAGTCCCGTGTTCTCAGTTTTTCTCGTTCTTGCGTTTGAAGTAAATCGCCGTTGCCGGTTCCGTTGACATAGGCTTGTATAGGTGTAGCGAGTAAAGCGATGGCTACGATGCCTGCGATTAAGGCTATTCCAACAATCATTTTACCATTCATTATTTTTCACCTCCATTCTTTTGTTTACAAGAAAACCATGGTTACCGTGTGGTTTAGATGTTAGGTGTAACAAAACGTTTCAGAAATTGAAACAGCTTATAAGGAGTGTTTCATCTTTAATTTCATGGGTGAAACATGCGTTTCAGAACTTTGATTTTCATTCTGGTGCTTTTGCTTATAGTTAGTGTTCTTGGCTTATTCTTTTTTGCGTTTGAAGGCGGTTTTGGAGGAAAAGGTCATGGAGTGGGCGGAGAGGTTCCACGGTCTTTCTGGCTTGTTTTGTTTGTTGTCCCGCTCGTTGTTGTTGCGACTGTGCTGGGATATAGTCTGGTTTTTCCAGAGCTCAGCGAAGGTAAGCTCAAGAAAAAGCCTTCTTCTGTGCCAAAGGTTGAGAAGGGAGAGTCTGCCCTTGATGCGGTGTTACGAGTTTTGAATGAGGATGAAAGGAAGGTGATAGAGATTTTGGTTGCTGAAGGTGGGACAATGTTACAGAAGGATATTCGCTGGAAGACTGGTCTCTCACGGGTGAAGACGCATAGAATACTTTTTAGGCTGGCCAAGAGAGGAATCGTTTCAGCCGAGAAATACTACAATACGAATAAGATTACGTTGGCGGACTGGCTCAAGAAAGAAACAAAGAAGCCGTGAAGCAACGTAACTGTAATGCTTCTTGGATTGGAATTCAAAAACAATTGAGGCTGAAGCGATATTTAAACATGGGTAGAAGATTCTTCCATCTTCTGAAGTTTAAGATGGCATCGATAATCAATCCAATTCTAATGCCTAATATAATACCAATGGTAACATTGTCAAGTGCAATACTTAATGCATGCAATACTGTTTAAGTCTAAGAAATCCTTTTTCCACCAGCCTCAAGACTTGGAGTTTGGTCATAGATTTCCTCAACCATAAAAACTACGGCAGCCATCTTCTCCCTTCGAGGCTTAAACATTGGATGGGGTTTTGGCATTTCATGACCATGCATTGGAAATCCTACTTTTTCATGACCAATACGCACACGCTCATCCATCTGGGCTGCTAACTCATCATCTTCATGAACTTCAACCCTTCCATTAATCTTGTATGCTTTAAACGGAGGTCTTCTTCCCCAAACACAGATTGATGCGACAGGATTTTGTTTAAGGTTTTCATAGGTTTGCATAAAGTATAGTTCACCCCAGATTATTGTTTCATTGTCCCTAACCATAACAGATTTTCCAGCAACGTTTGGTTTTCCATCCTTTCCAACGGTTGCCACGGGAATCGTATGCCATTCTTTGAGTAGGTTTATCAGCTCCTTAGGCATCTTAACCATTTTTCTAGACACCGCCTTTCATTAAGCGATAAATTTTTGTTATTCAAGATTTATGTCTTACCTCTCTTCCTTTATCCTTCTAAACTTTTTTATGTGCTGGCTTATTCTAGTGCTACAGAAGGTGAGAAAATGAAAATGAGATACAGAGTTCATAGATTCGACATTAAAATGACAAAAGACCAGAGTAAGTTAGAGCAGTTCTTGAACAGTTTAGAAGGTGAAGTTGTGGCAATCATTCCAAATGTGTCAAGTGAGAGACCGTTACTTTACAGTTTTGTGGACTTTCTTTTCATCGTGGAGAAGGTGGGCTGAGTTGAAAGAATGGGAATGCGTGGAAGTTAAGCACCACAAGGATGTCGGTAAGATAATTGAGGAATACCAGAGGAAGGGCTGGCGTCTCCACACCTATCAAACGGCTGGCATGGGTGCGGGACCAATGGCATACAACGTCAATCATTACTTGCTGTTTGAGAGGGGCGAGTGAGCGGGACAAGCCGACTCCTAACCTTCCTTTTTTTGTGTTTAAGACGGTTTAATCGGTTGACTAATCAACTGTTCAAATTTCAGAATTTGGATTACTGGATTATTTCTTCCCCCACAACTTCCCTTTTTTCTGAGCTTAGAATTGCTGGGTTCGGGTCCCGGGTCTATTTGGCTCCAAACATCGGTGAATGTTGAAAACTATAGAGGGTCTATCGTTTTTTGTTTGCGCAGAAAATCTGCAACTGTCCTTTTATACTGGTGAACGAAGGAAATTAAGAACGGTTTTATTTTTTCGGAAGGATGTGAGGGAAAAGCAGAAATTATAAAATCTTCTTACAAGTATCCATATAACGGCACCCATTTCGGTTATTATAATGGACTACAAAGCGTTACTTAAAGCCTCTGAAAGTTTCTAAATGTAAGAAATGTGGAAAAGTTATAGCAGAACCAAAAGAACTAATCAGAATTGTAGAAAAATCTCAATAAAGCCCCACTAGCATTGTTTTGCTTGCTTGTTTTTGCCATATTTTCACTCTCCTTTTATCGCTTTTATTATCCTTTGTATTTCAGAGGCTTTTCTTAGAATTGTTGTATAGAAACTAGTGAAATACAAGTTGCTAAGACCCTCTTTTGCTTACTCGACAAAAAAATCAAGTTGTTTTCGGATATACGTTTTTTCTATTTGTGCAGAAGATGGAAATGGTTTAATTTCATTCACATCAAGTTTGTCTATTCTCTTCCGTTTGAGGTAGTATTCTTTTGCTAAGCAACAATAATTGTGTCTGACAATTTTTGAGACAAAAACCATGTCTTTAGTTGATTTCCAAGCATTCCAAAATCTGTATATCTCCTCATTAAAGAGCGGGTCACATAGCAAACCGTAGTGGTCAAGAAGACACTCTTCAAGCAATGCCCCAAATGCTGATTCACGTTCATTTTGTTGCAATTCTTTATCTGTTACTATTGGCAAAAACTTCTCTTCAAATTCTTTATTAAAGGCATACCAAGGTCTTCTTTTGGTTTGGATTTCTTCAATTACCCTTTTTTTGAACTCGTTTTCGGTCAATTCTAATCTTTGAAGGATTACGATTCCTTCTTTAGATAAAAAAACAGCAGTAATTAGTTCTCCTTTTTTCACATCCCAATGTGTTGTTTCAAAATCTATTATTGTTCCTTCGAGAATTGGCGTTATATGCACTTCGATTTTTTTCATTTCATCGCCTATGTCTTTATGTTTTACAATTTTAAAATAGTTCTTTTGGTTCTGCTATAACTTTTCCACATTTCTTACATTTTTGACAGAGCTTCCGTTAAACTTGAGAACATATAGGTAATGTTACACTAACCTTTTCTACCTTGACCTCGTCAGCGTAAAGTCCTGCATTTCGATGCGTGCACTAAATCGAGAAACTCTTATGCAAAGGATGGCTATAACTTTGGCTGATGCGGGGTGCTTTCATGTTTAGACATACCGAGATATTTCTTTCAGACAGAGCTTTTATGAGCATACTTCTCTCTTCGGTGGAAGTCTACAAAATGGAATGCCATGGTGCTCTCTTGGGGTTCAAAACACAGGGACGAATAATCGTTGAATACGCTATTCCTTTTCAAGCTGCAGGACGCAAATTTTCTGAGGTCGCACCCAACTGGAGAAGAGAGCTTGAAGTAATGGAATTGCTTCCAAAATTAGTGCATTTGCAGAAACTCGGCTACTTTCATTCCCATCCTCAGTTTGGAAAAAAACGAGGCACACCAAAGCTCAGGCACTCAGACAAGAAATATATGCTGAAGGGAGACACAGAGATCGTGATAGCAATCAATGATGCAAAGAGATCATCTCCTTGGGCAGAAACCAAGAATGGACTATCGGGGACTATAGGTAAGTACAACATTGTGATTGCAGGTTTCTACAAAAGAGCGAAAGATGAGAAAATTATGAATTATAGAATTGTTTGTCTCTATGCTGTTGGTTTCGACTATGCCTTAAAGGAATAGAATTACTTATCCTAAGGATTGTCTTAGAGTCTTGCTTCTATGAGTTACATGAATTCAAGCATTTTACATAAATTTTAAATTATTGCGACTAATATTCAAGATATAGACTGTGCATATACCTTTCGAGAGTGATTGGATGAATATTGTTAGCTTACTAAATCAGGTCAAAGATGGTGAAGTTGTTCTTCCCGCGATCCAGCGGGATTTCGTATGGTCAGAAGAGAAAATTACTAAGCTATTGGACTCAATCATGCGTGGGTATCCAATAGGAATTGCATTGTTGTGGGAAACTTACAACGACATTCAACACCGTCTTTTTGATTTCGATTTTAAATCTGGAAACCTGTATACATTCCATGAGAACACAGAAAACAGAAAAATAAAACTGGTGCTTGATGGTCAGCAAAGACTCCAGTCTCTCTATATGGCTCTCTACGGATTACTAGACGGTAAATACTTGTATTTTGATGTGCTGAGTGGGAGAGAGTCAGATAATTTGGCAGAGGAGAAATTTCACTTTAAGTTTGCAACCCCAGAAGAAATAAAGAAGCGGAACGCTTTGATATCTACAACTCTGGACCAGTATGTTGGCGTACAAGGGGAAAACTCTGTTCCCAGCTTTTATGTTAAGGTGTCAGATATCTTCAAAATGGGAGCAATACAAAAAAAGGATTTTGTGAGGGAATTAGCCAAAAAACTTCATCTGCCTCCGCAGGAAGCTGATCAAGTGGATATTAATCTTTCCAGGCTTGATGATGCTCTTTCAAAAGATGTAAACACTCTTAAGGTATCCACAATCGACGAGAATCTTCCTCCGGATAGCCCATATCGCAAATCTGAAGCTGACGTGCTCGAAATATTTGTTCGTGTTAATACACAAGGCACTCCTTTAACTCGCTCTGATTTGATTTTCAGTATGCTTAAGTTAAATTGGAAGGAATCTGCAGAGGCATTACCAATGTTTATAAAAAAGATAAATGAGGGAAATTCCTTTGAACTGGATACGGATTTTGTGATCAGATGCCTTTTCGCAGTCTCAGATCTTGGAAGCAGGTTCGATCTAAAACTTCTACGAACGAAAAGTAATGTGGCAAAGCTGAGGGCGAACTTCAGGAGATGCTGTGATGCTATCAAGTCAACGGTGGACTTTGTGCAGAGGGAATGCCGGTGTGCTAGTAGTCGAGTTATTGGTGGTCCAAACACCATGGTTCCATTAGTTTATTATCTATTCCATACGAAAAATCATGAAGTTAGAAATGATCAACTCGTTAATGTAAGAAAGGCCTTCTTCATCTTTGCATTTTCCAAGCCTTTCTCTCGGTATGCTGATAGTCGAATTGGGCGCTTTATTAAGTCAGAATTAAAACCATTACTAGATAGGAGGGACGAAACATTTCCTTTGCCGAAGGCAGTTTCGTGGGTTAAGTATTGGGAAGAAATTAAAACAATTGAGGGTCTCCTACAGAATAATGTTCTTCTTACTCTTCACTTAGTACAAGGGCTTCATGGAGGAAAAGTTCAATACGAGAGAAACGCTCCTCAAACAGATCATATATTTCCGAGATCTATTCTAGCTGAGAAAGGTTATGATCAAGCATTCATAAACCACTTCGCAAATTTCTGGATTTTAGCGAAAAGCAAAAACCAAAACAAGTATAATCATCCTCCAGCAGAGTACTTCAAAGATGTTGACGACAGTGTCCTTAAACAGGCACTTATCGATAGAAAACTCTTAAACTATAAATCCTATAAGAAGTTCATTCGAAAGCGTAGTATATTAATAGTTAAGAAAGTCGAGCAGAAGCTTCAGCTTTCTAATAGTGAACTTCAAAGTTACACATCCGAGGAAGAATGACTTCGGCAATCAATGTAAAGACCCATTTTGACAAAGCCTTAAGTATTTTTGCTCAAATCATCGACTTATCCTAAAGGACGGCGAGAAAATCTGCTATTTCCTGTTAGTACCCTTGATTTTCGCCAAAACAGGTAAACTTTAGTTTGCAGCAGCAAGCCACAGACTTTTATTAGATGAGCAAGTCTTTCCAAGCTGGCTTTCATAACCTTTTTGTTGTAGAGTTTCTGTCTCCCATAGGGCTGATGCGGGAAAAAGTATTTCATAAATCTTGGAGCCTTATTTTGAATAAAAGTCTCTCTTATCCTGGCTACGTCTTCGGTCTTTAGGCTTTTCAGCTTCCTTAAAACGTATTTTTCGCTTCCCAGCAGTTAAGTATTAAAACTAGGAAGGTTCTGTGCACTACTTGTTGGAGACACGAGAAGACGTAGGCATCATGTTCCAATAGCCTTCAGAGTAATGCAGGCCTTCCTTGACGTAGGCTTCATTCTAAGAGAAGACATCGTGAAATACCAATGGAAAACGAAAACAACAAGAGAAAAATGGGGAGGACTCGTATGGGGCTTTTGTTACGTATTTTGGCGGAGAGATGATTGTTCGTTCTGTTTTTAGTGGCGAGAATCTGGTTTTGTTTAGTGGCGAGGAACAAGGAGATTGTGTTTAACGTGCCGGACGCCAAAGAGTTTGTTGGGGAAGTTCTGAGGGCTATCCAAACGCGAAAATCAAGCTTGAAACCGTAAGTGTGTGTTATATTTTTTGTGGTTTTTCGTTAGTTTTGTAGGTTTGAAAGGCGGGTTGTGTTTTTAAGGTCATTGTCATGAGTGTTATTGCCTTTGATGGAAGTCGGGTTGTGTTGAGGGATGAGCGGTGGAGGCATATTGTTTTGAGGCATCCAGAATTGAAGGATAAGAGAGGTTTGGTTTTGGATGTGGTTTCTAATCCCGATGAGGGAGGAAGTACGGGTTGAAGCTGCCGAGGAAGGTTGTTACGATAGATTATGGGGATGATGTGGGCGACCTTTTCATAAGGTTTAGATATGTGGAGCACACGGAAGGTGAGCCAACTGAGGATGGGCGGGTGATAATACATTATGACGAGAGGGGGCGTATAGCAGCTGTAGAGATAATTGACATAGCTATTCTCTAACGTGGCAGAATAAAGAAATGGATAGTTCGTTGTGTTTTGATTGGTTATTGCCGAGTTGGTTACAGAGGTTTCTCCAAAAATACTTCTTAGTACTTGCCCTATTGATTAAAAAAACGTATTTAACCTCAACAAAAGTTATATTTTGGCTGAATACATACGATAGCGGTCAAGATGTCAGAAGAGGTTAAACTATTAAAAGAAATATCACGTAAATTGAGCCACCTGATTGTCTTGACAAAGCTGTCAAATTCTAAGGCCATAGAGGACAATAAACAAGAGATAAAAAAAGACAAGGTTTCCCGAATTATATTGGATTTGGCTGATGGTTCTCTGAGTTCTTCACAACTAAAACAAAGGGTTATGGCACAAACTAAAGCTTCCAAATCCACTGTTGAGAGAAGAATAGTGGAATTAGTAGAGAAAGGAGCTTTGATTGTTATTAGAAAAGGAAAAGAAATATACTATGAAAATTCTGGGCTATATGATTAGTTGGAGGATGAGAAGTTATGAGTGATGAATTGGCCGAACTCAGAAAGATTTCCAAAATACTAATCTTGGCAAACGCCAAGGCAATCGAGGATGAGCTTTCGAAGTATGCAACAACAGATGAAAGAAAAAAAATTTGGGTTCTTATGGATGGAAATAGAATGTCTAAGGAGATAGCTAGATCTATAGGAGTAACCACAAGAACTGTGGATAAATTCTTGAAGGCTCTTGAGAGTGCTGAATTGGTCGAGAATCCTTGGGGAAAGCCCCCTAAAAGAATACTTGATTATGTGCCCGCATCTTGGCTTGAATTGATAAAAATCGAAGTTGCAACAGAAGAGGAACAAAAATCAGAGAGAGTTGGTTAGACGGATATGCTAGGTTATGTAAAGTTGATGTAAGCTCACTTGTTTTATGATATATATACATTGTGTTTACAAAATAACAAAACATTTATATGTAATAGTGACTTTGTTAAATTCCTATAAAGGAAGTGACACTGCATTGGAGCGGAAAAACATTGAAACTAAGCGCCTTTTAGAGAAGATTTTATGCATTCTGAAACTTGCCAACAATAAAATCATACTTAAAGAAAAAGATGAAATTCTGAAAAACAAGACAAAACGCAAAATATACGAACTATGCGATGGAAAGCATACTGTAAGTGATATAGCTTCTGAACTCAACACAACTCAACCTAACGTATCATATCATCTATCGTCTCTTCTAGAATCAGGACTGATTCTCTATGACGAATTGGGCGGTAAGAGATATTACTTCAAGAGTTTGGAGTGAGGAAGTTTGAGTGAAACAGCGTCTCTATCTGAGAAGTTGGATGAATTGATATTTTGGACAAAGTTCTCGGCGTTGCCAACATTCATAGCATTACTAAAGGACGCTCTAAGAGACGACATTGATAAACTTGTCTACGAACTCTCTGATGGCGAGAGAAGTACACGAGATATTGCACGCATAATTTCAAGAGGAGGAAGAAGAATCACCCATACCACAGTTGCAAATATGTGGCAAAAGTTATCCCTAATGAACTTGGTAATGCCAGCTAGAAGAAGAGGCCGTTACAGGAGAGTAGTTTCATTGGAATCGATTGGCATTGAAGTGCCTTCAATAGAGGTTATTTATGAGGAAAGAAGGGAAAGCAGTGAATGAAAATAAAGAAATTAGAGATATCTTAAGAGAGATTTTGAAATGGATAAAGTTTGAAGGAATGCAGAAAGTGAAGCAAGTGTTAGAGAACACATTAGACACTGACACTAAGAAACTAGTTTATGAGTTGAGCGATGGAATTTCTAGTCCAAAAATCGCAAAGATTGCAGGAGTTGACCCAGCAACTGTTCGCGATTATTGGAAGGACTGGGATGTTCTGGGGATAGTTGAAATTCATTCAGACTACAAGAAACGGTATCGTAGAATCTTTTCACTTAAGGAAGTTGGCATTGAAGTTCCCGAAGCCAAAGAAAATGCCGAAACAAAAGAAGAAGCTGTTGAAGGTGAAGAAAGTGAGTAAAGATAGAACGATTGAGTTGCTTGAGGAGTTAGTGAAATGGACAAAAATAACTAGCATTCCTAAGGTGAAAGAACTCTTATTAGAGATTTTAACAAGCCCAGAGGAGAAAATCGCATACCAATCAATCGATGGAGAAAAAACCATCAGGGAACTGGCCAAACTAGTGAACACAGGAAAAGATACAATTGCGAAATGGTGGAAAAAGTGGATAAAAGCTGGAATTGCTGAACCTGTATCAGTGAGAGGGGGCGGTAAGAGAGCCAGAAGACTTTTTCCACTGATGATTTTGGAATCGAAGTGCCAGTAATCAAAGTAGCAACTACAGAGGAAGGTAATGGTGGAGAGGAAGAAACATGAAGACAGATGAGTTTGGGGAGCAGTTGATTAAAAAGCTCGATGAACTAGGCATGAAAATAGACGCACTCATTCAGGTGGTAGCTATCACTTCAAGGAAAGAAACTATGCTCAAAGGAAAAACGAAAACAGACCAAATAATTCTGCTATCCGACCTGGGGTTGCCTAGAACTATAGTTGCTTGGATAGTTGGAACAACTCCAGAGGCAGTTAGCGTTAGATTGAGCCAAATAAAAAGCAAGGAGAAAAAGAAGACTAGGAAAGCAGAGAAAGAGAGTGATGAGAAAGAACGGGCGTGATAACCATGAATGAAGACCTCAAAAAGATGATAAAGCAAAATGAGATCATGATTTCTTTGCTTGGAAGAATGGCTTTCGACGAAGAAGAAGTCAAAGAGATAGTTACTTTTAAGAAACGCAACCCCGA
>Ga0224501_10004042_pt1 | contig 11568 bp, 8 predicted proteins | sample SF_Oct11_sed_USG_4_FD_169105 | JGI IMG/M metagenome (GOLD analysis project Ga0224501, IMG submission 169105) | Sediment microbial communities from San Francisco Bay, California, United States - SF_Oct11_sed_USGS_8_1 | ecosystem: Environmental > Aquatic > Marine > Sediment | place: USA...
GCTTAGCCACTCATAAACAAGTGTGATTCTATAACTTCGCAGTACTGTTGCAATAGCTTCATCTGGGAGTCAAAGATCTGTGGTTCGGTATCACGTCTGTCCAAGTCAATTCATTGTAACTTCTAGGTCTGAACTTCGAATATCCATGACTGAAGATGTAAAAACCTAACACGACCACGACTATTATTTTTATCACTGCACTAGTGACTAGAAATGTTCACAATGGCCCCTAGGGCCGTTTCCGGTTTATTAATCACCGAAATGCATTTGGCATTTTCTGTTTTGTCTTTCTAAAGGTAGCTATGTCTTAGATAAACAGATATAAACACCATTCATTCCTTTATCATTTGTTTTTGATGTATTTAATTCACAAAGAGCGCTTTTCATTTGAATGATTGTACACTGTACGAGGGTACACTGATCGGCATAGCGAAGGGAGTAATACCATTACGTAGTAATGCGCCAACTTTGGACGGGTACTTGCAATTATCCATTTAACTTAAAATTAATTTTAATTCAGGTTTCAACTAATTTAGGGTTTACGCTTCAACAAGTAACTAACGAAATACACGTAGTAACATACAGTGAAACTTGGATAAATCGAACTGCAGGGGACCACCAAAAAAAGTCTTGAGTTATGAAAAGTTTGAGTCATGAGTTCTACTCTCCTTTTGCTTTAACCAAAGTTGTGAGTTATGCTTTCCCTTTGCTTTAACCAGAGTTATGAGTTATGCTCTCCCTTCGCTTTAACGGGAGCTATGCTCTCCCTTTGCTTTAACGGGAGCTATGCTCTCCCTTTGCTTTAACCATGTGGCCGCAGTAGCGAATCTATTTCGCTCTAGTGTATTCTATTTCCTGGCTAAACTTTCTAAAATTTGCGAGATTTTCTTCTCACGTGAGAAGAAAACAATGAAATTAAGCTTGTCACACAAGAATGTAAACGCATCCAGCTACATAAAAGGTAATTTGTTGGCACTAACCGCAGTTTTCAGTTATGACTGAAAGTTCGAGATATGCCCAGCCAATTATCATTACCCTGGCAGGGACCATGAAACTTGGTCTGAGTTAAGCAAGTTTTCGAGTTATCCGAGGTCGAGTTAACCAAGTTTCCCTGTACTTGTTTGTTGGTAGCAGTTAAGTAGTATGAAACTTATCTGTTCTACTTCACGCAACAGGTTACTCATCTTTTTGTTTATTTATTTTGTAATAAGTAATTTGCCTATAAATCTTTGTCTTTCTAGGTACCAAGCGGACCCCATATCCGATGGGGAAGCCTCGGACTACGGGAAAAGTCTAAATATTCTAAGAGTTCATCCTCAAGATGCAATTCTTTACCAAACAGAGCGGTACCACTCCACACATTTTAGCTATGATCTACCACTGAGAGAGGATGGAGACTACGCATTGGTGCTGAAATTTTGCGAAGTGTGGTTCAATGCTCCAAACCAAAAGGTAGGAGGCGCCATAACTGCCTTATGTATGAACATGCAACGTCGCGCTAACAATAAATTATTTAGAAGCCAGCATTGCTGCAACCTCCGATTTTCAAACTTGATTGGGATATGACAAAAAATCTCTGTCTTAGTCGATAATATAGCCCTCTATGTCCCCAGAGGCCATGTGCAGCCGAGGTATGATGTTGAATGAGAAAAGCATAACATAAAATTCCTATTACTGGTTACACCCGGTCACTCAGTTGTCAAATGGGTCAAATAATCAGTCATCAAAAAACAGCCAAAACAGCTTTTTCTGCAGCTATTAGAAGTGATAGCAGGTGGACTTGATGACCGGGCTAATATGGGGAAGGAAACTGGTTGCACTAATTGTTTCATACCATTAAAGATCCTGAGACGCTTTATGATTGTAGGTGTTCAATGTGCAGCTAAATGATGAGCATGACATTATAGAAGGGTTGGATATCTTTGGGAAAGTCGGCAGGGGTGTGGCGCATGATGAGATTATCCCATTGAAAGTCAAGAATAAACATCTCATTGTCAAGGGAAAAAAGTCACCTATAACTGGAGGAAAGGTCTCCCTAACATTCCTGAAGGTAGGCCTCAGTCCTTGACCATGTTGAAAACAAGGTTTTGCCTTAATAATGTTATTCATGTAAAGCGGAAGTCTGACTGGTGATAACTCTGTTTTCCATGCTTGCTCTTGTCGCAGGGCCAGGTTAGCTCAATTGGTAAAAGCTTGGATCTGCATTCCAAGGATTGCAGGTTCGAGCCTCACTGCCGCGGGGCGTTTTTCTGGTATGGCCTTTAGTAAGCCTCTCACTCCAAATTGCTAGTGTGGCTTCGGAACACTAAGGTAAAAATAATAGAGGTCCCAACCAGTGGATAATTAGGGCCAAATCCACCTCTCCCTTCAAATGGCTTAGGTTGATTGACCCCCCCCCAACCTCTTGTAGCTGGTGCTTCACACTGAATCAGCGGGTGCTCTGGGAGAGTGCTGGCCCTCGGCATAGTCAGCTTCTACTATGCCAACCCTGCCCAGCCTCTATGGAACAGTCAGAATACACACTTTTGTCGCGCTTGACTGTGGCCAAGTCAATGCGACTGACTAGCGTGCTACAACCCGGCGCACAAAGTGAATTGATGCACAATCTTTGTTTTATTAATTTTGGATATTTATATATGATGAGTACGAGAATTTATTGTTAAACCATTTCACCCTTCTTTTTTTAGGGATATCTGGATAATCCAAAGATCAATGCAGCATATCTCCTGAAGGGCTCTGTGGCAGGTCAGTTGGGTTATGCTCTCTACAAAATCTTTAATAGCATTTATGGAAAGCTTGCATGTGCCACTCAAAGTGCATCCAGTGTTCATTGGTTCTAACAAGCATTTATTTTCATCAGATGTGCCGGCTCTGCCCCCACTGCCCACTCCCAAAGCAGGGCTCGAGGATTTAAATTTAGAAGATGAAGAGATTACAACTCCCAAACCAGATTCGGTAAAAAGAAAGCACGCCTCAGGACCGAAGGTTCAGGACCCCTATGCTATGGCAGATTCAACAAGCTATATGATTCCTATAGGAATCGCTATAGGAGCCTTTATACCACTGCTATACTGTCTATGCAAGATCTGAGTAGGTTTCCAAATGTTGTGGTGTCATGAATTTATTATCATCAGCATAACGTCAGTTTTATTTGTTACTTGAGCATTCCTTCTCTTTTCACGGTGAAGAATTTTCACAATAAACCTTCTCAGCTTATGACATAGAAAACAGGCTAGGGTATAGGCTGTCGGTTCAATTCTCTAAAAAAAAACCATCATTATGGATTTGAGAAAATACTGATTTGTGCCTAGGCTTCACTGTAAGCAATTCCACAACCCAGATTACACATTTAGGTATGAACTGCTGATAGACTGTGAACTGCAGTAGCTTCCAAATCGCCTTCACCAAACCATGTTTACGAATGCCGAGATCTGAAATTTAGCACATGTAAATGCAGCAGTCATTTCACCATTATATCTCCCAACACCGGTAGACAGCAAGGATATTATATTGCCATATGTATGTGAAGCAGGTTCTCTAGAAAGCTGAGAAATCCCAGTTTCATTCGTACAAATCGAACCACCTAAGGAGTAAACTCTGGGGGAAAAGACTGACAATTTTCGTAATTTAAACCACAATAGCCTAGGTGGTTTGTCTATTGTATCAGCCCTAATGCACAGGCATTTTATTCTTACAATATTAAAATCTAACTTATATCAGCTATATAAATCAAGACTGCGTTCGAGTGATAAAAATACTGTCCGCTACACATTTCCGATGTTACATTTTCGCAGTTACATAAAATAGCTTCGCAGGTGTACGCCTCAGGTTCTTTATGGTGTACGGGTTTCCTGAAATTAAAAAGAGTGTAATACAGCCTAGTAGTAATCAAGATCAAGAAATTTGAAAAAACTCAACAAAATTACATCTACCTCCAACTTCAAAAATAATTAGAACAATCGATGGTTGCATACGTGGAAACACACTGGACGCCTTTATTTTCGAACCACAGAGTGTATGCGCCGGCACGGTCTATGCACAGTCAACCACATAACGGTAACAAACACCAAAGCTGGTGATGATGTTTCTGGCCACTTTAGAAGCCGATTTGACATCAAAAGCAAACTAACCTTCATCTATGAGGCATACTGATCCAGGCTGCAGGACCTTTTTATTGTAATTCAATGTGAGCATCACTGCTCCTTCAACAACATTGAATGTCTGAAAATATAAGATAAATAGTATTAATTGACACAAAGAACATCCAAAGAATATACTTTATGAATTGGGGGGGGAACTGCAGTGACTTTTTGATCAAAGGGCCTCTCGACACAAGGCGCTTTGAAGAGATGCCGAACAGGAATATTTAGGCCCCATGGCGGTCTCCAAAATCAATGACCTCTGTAAAGCACATTTTTTCATTCTTTTCCAACCATGCTCATTTAACCTGGCCCAGCTTTATGGAGCCGGTCATTCCTAATTTCCCCTCCCCATCATCCTTAATAGTATGGTGAACCCCCTTCCCACGCGCACAAAAACTACTAAAATCCGGTTTCTCTACTAACACATAACATCCATCAAGTCTGTAAAATGAGGATAGGACAATGCATGTCTTGGTTGAGGTCACTTGAACGGGTGAACTTACAACACGGTAGCCACGGAGCATGCTCTCTGGTTTCTCAGCGAACGCGGCCAGCAGCAGATGACCGGATGATGAGTGCTCTTCTTGTAGTAGTTTGGAGATTCTCACAGGGCAGGAATCGTCTGCTACATTTCCAGATAAGTCGTAAAAAATAGCGTGCCTTCCCGTGTCCGTTTTCTCTGCAAGGGCGATAGGGATGTTTGTGGTTGGATGCCGTCATTGAAAAGCACAGTTATATATACCCCATACAGCTATAGAGTGGTTTAGAAAAGGTAAACTAGAGCGAATACATTACGAGTTGTTACCTCTATTCAAATGCCCAGTGAGTTTAATTAAACTGCTGTCATTTTAATGTTGTGCGATTGTCCATGGGGACAGCCTAGAAGCCGATCCATACATTAATATCAATCTCAAAGAATTAATATCAATCGCAAAGACATCTAGCAATCCAGAGATCATTTATCCCACAGTCTTAACTCACTGGCAGAAATCTCCTCCCCATCCTCATTCACCACCACTTCTCCATCACTGTCTGATACATCACTGCCTATATCAGCAACATGTATCGACAGGTTAGAATTCTTCTTTTTTTTGGAACCGTTTTGCTTCTTTTTCTGCTTCTCTGCAAAAAAAAGGAAATCGCTTGTTTACAATGCCACCAGAACAAGGAATAGGTTGCGAGAGTTTCAAACAGTTCGAGAGAAATGCCACACCATGGATTGATATCTTCAGCTGTTGGAAGAAAAACACGGAAAAGTGAAAAAGGCAGGATATGCAAAGTAGGAAGTAGGTCACAACGGATAACCCAATTACATCATTATTGTAGAAGTGGTGTGGCATAAAGGAACCCTTTGTCACTGGAAAATCAATTCGCAGTACAAGGCTGACCCGCAAATAGTCTCATTTAGTTTGACATCATGGATCAGAACATGAGGCTCGGACGTTTTTGTGAAGAGTAGACAACTCCACTAGCGGAATGGACACTAATACGGAGTTGCCTGCTCTTCAACATAAAGAAGGCCGACGTGTGATATACGGCGAAACTCGGTTAACTCGACTTAGGAAAATTTTCTTAACTCGAACCTAGTTTCATGATTTAGCCAGGAAATGGAATATACTAGAGCGAAATGGACTCACTACGGTGGCTACATGGCTAAAGCAAAGGAAGAGCATAACTCATATTTTTCATAACTCAAACTTTTGGTGGTCCCCGCAGTTCGAGTTATCCAAGTTTCATTGGAATTATAGCGATCATTTACATCTATTTTTTTTGAGGTCACAAGTGAAGAGTTTTCTTGGCCTTGAAACAAGCAATTGTCAATCCATAAGATCCGTACATATTAAGTCACTGGATAAACAAAAATTAAAGAGAAAATGAATTTAATGTCTTGAGTGGCTTCACACTCAAAGCATTTTCCACTACACTGCATGCTAGTCGATAACATACTTGTATAAAGTGCATAGTCAAACATCAGCAGATGATCATTGGCAGGATTTGGGCCTTGTATACCAACGAGATCATAGAACCCTACAAGAGAAAGTAAATTTATAGCTTGTGATCAGATTGGAAGCACCAATATTTATTTGCACAATTTTTGTTTTCTGATTCAGCCAGTATGCGTGGAAGGGACTGTCACGCAATGATTATTATGTAGCATTCCCCCCTGATACGCTGTCACCCTATCCTATGTGCATGGCATGCTTTATTCTATTTTATATTCTATTTTATAGCAAAGGATGCTAACCATTCATAACCCTGTGCAAGGCCACATATGCTCTATACTCACTCGATACACTGACGCTATACGCTATACATTATACTACGCACCAGGAAATGACATTGAATGTCATTGGAAGGACATCGGTGATATCAGAGCAAAGACACCAAGGTCAGTTTTTGCAGATGGCTGTGATATCACTGATTTCACATTGATCTTTAATCAGTTCTTAAAAACATATAACCACAAACAAAACTGAACAGAAAAACAACTGCAGTATGCAAATCGGGTTTTATACTTTATTTTTGCTCTCATTTATTCTGCTTCTCTTACGACACTTAGTACGCTTTTGAACTGCTCTGGTGCTCTTTTACTGCTTATTTCGCTGAGTGATATATTTTAATTTTATAATGTTTTGGATAATAATAGATAATGGTTAGCATCCTAATAAGCTATCCCATGTTTGATCAAATGGACTGGATTGGGACGGATAATGGCAGTGATAATTATGGTTATATGGCTGTGCCTAAGGCCTTAACTTTACTTGTAAAGATAGATGGAATAGGAAAAGATATGAACTTCTCTTATGAGTTGATGGCCACGCTTAAAGGCCTTAACCTTACCTGTCAACCAGTAAACTGAATTAGAATCGCAGTGATACGTCATCATATAGTGAGTATAATTACGATAGAAATGGAATCTACTGTCTGCTGAACATGTTATACGCCCGCATGCTGCTTATCAGTTAGTCTAAAGGCCCCCTAACCCTCTATCAATAAGGATGGGCACCTAGAAAGCAAGTCTGTGTTTAGGTTTAGGTTAGTTGAGCCACGTCTCACTGATTTAAAAACCCCACCTATAGAGTTTAAAATGCCGAAAGACACATGGGGAGGGGGATAGGGAGAGAGATGCGACACAGATAATCGTTAATGGCGGCACAATGAAATATGTCTCTGTTCGTCACAGGGATCTCAGATTTCACCAACCTGTCTTTCGATTGAGTTTATATTTTGGGCCTTCTCCAGCGTAATAGCGAAGCCTGGGACATCTCGTTCTTCTTGAGCGCCGTAGACCGGAATCGCCGGGGGACTCTGGCTTAACTGCAAAAAAATAGGGAATGCGAGGCTATAAAGACAGTAGCCGTGACTCAGTGGTTCGAATACACGACTTGCAAGCAGTGAGTCAAGCCTTGGAATCCCAGAGAAGTCAATGGCGACGACAAGAAGTGCACTCGACCTTGCTTCAGGGCATCACTCCTGAGCTGCAACAAAGTCCCCCAGCTCACCAGGGAAAAACAGTGCACGTATGTAACATTTAAAAATAATAATAATGTCAGCCGCAGAGTGACAAAGACCGCAACTAATGAAGTTGCTGCCTGGGCAGGTTTTTGGAAGTGGGAGCTGGCCATGCCCAGGGTCAGTTCCACCCTACCATTCGGGGTGGCCCACAAGCTACAAAAGTGAACAGAGGGTCCTAGGAGGTTGGGGGTCAGTCAATCTAAGACACGTTTACACGTCACCCGCCCTAACAAGAAAGGAGAGGTGGATCTTTGGCAATTTTGGAGTGATCTTGACCCTAAGTATCCACTGGCTGGGACCTTCATTATTTCACCGTGGTGTTCTGAAGCCACTCTAGCAATTTGGAGTGAGAGGCTTACTAAAGGCCATACCAGAAAAACACCCCGCGGCAGTGAGGCTCGAACCTGCAATCCTTAGAATGCAGATCCAAGCTTTTACCAATTGAGCTATGCTGGCTCGTTGTAACTTTTAAACAAAGTAAAAATAGATTTCAAGCAGCTACCGTCCATAAAATGATCTAAAGCTGAACACCTCCGTGATGGCTATAGTCATAAGATCGCTTTAGAACTCAATGCATGGGTGTCTCTAGTTCAATCATGTTTCCTAGTATTTTTTAACATAGACAGTCACCCCGTAACCCTGTAAGCCAAGCAGACTTGTAATGCAATTTTCTCTATGCTTAGTCAGTTGAGCCCAGAATTGACCCAGATAGAGCCTTTCATGTTGCAAGGTGTGCCTCCGCTACTAGGCGCATAGTTTCGGCATAGAGCCGACCATCTCCACAATTTCACAAATACTATCTATACTGAGAGTAAGAGGGACCATTCAAGATATATCTCTTACTGAGTTTTGGACTTTGATACATTGTGAAGACTCCCATGGTTGGGTCACGAATGCGCTTCTCAGTTGGCGCCTTTTTTGTGGTAGTCAATTCGTTGTAGTGTTGTGGTGAACCGCTTATGGTTGGTAGCTCAGGGTCATACACAGAGAACCGTGATTTCCCCTTCCTTCTGCAAAAAAGATGAGCACAGTATTTATAACCTGCGTGTCATGAATATGGGTTCACATATACCTTGCACATCATTTACAATCAGTCAAGAGTCAATGATATTTGTTACCATTAGAAAAACTGCGAACAAATCATTACTTTGAAGTTATTGTCAGATACAAACCAAATCGTGAAGTGCTTGGCACCAACATGCCAACCCGGTTCTGCCCCAGCGAGAAAGGCAATGCAGATAGTCAAATTGATTTATGAGAACATGTATAACATAATGGTTTTACAAACTAAATTCTTACGTGACTGTAATTTTCGAAGGTGATCCCTTTGTCGGTGACGAACGCTCAGACGACTTTCTTCGCTTCTCTTTCCCGCTAAAAGTCACATTTCCCTTGCTGGATCGTCTGCCATCTTTTCGTAGGATAGACTTGCGAGGATTGCTACGACGTACACTGCTGGGCCTCCTTGATGATTCCCGTCGTCGACTGTTATTGTTAATGTTCGGTACATCAGATTCTAAAATATTCCAAAGATATACTACTACAGCAAAACTGTTGCGTTTGCAATTTCTATAGATAGACTACAGCATCGAAACTGTTTGGAACCTAATGCAAGTTAGAGAGATGCACGGCCTACAGATTGACTTCAATCATGACCTAGCCATTAAAAAGGATATTATGTTAGGGTAGGGATAACTACAGAGCATATACATATGACACGTTAGTTCAATCAGGGAAGGCTAATACTGCCTACGCATGGCAGGGGGATGCGATTTTATGTGTCACAACTCTTGCTTACCTAATTCTTCATCACTAGATAGCGTTGATGCATCTGACGTAGCCTTATTGACAGGGTAGTCCTCCATGTCACCGGGAATCTCAGCATCACTAACGGGTTGGTCCACATCTCCGAAAGCCATCGGTTCCAGTGTCACCTCTTCTTCCACACTCACTATCAAACCATACGCCAATTAGGTTAGAGTCAGTATTATGTTAAATGACAAATGAAATCACTACAAGGGCAAGACTACACGAAACCGAAATAAACAGACTAAGTCTGAAATTACTGCCAGCAAGTTCCTTCACAGAACCAAGTATATCAGAGCAATAACATTACCAGTATAATCAAGGTATGGTTGTGTGAAGATAAAGGCAGTGGTACTGATATTACATTGGAATAAGTCTAATGTTCAGTCATTATCTGCCTGGATGGTGCGCCTTTCACCTCACCTGTCTGATTAGCGGTCGACCCAACGGAGTACCTCGAACGGCTACCAGATGAGGCCTGTGGTCGTTGTCCTGTTACCATATAACTTTTTTCTCCAGGACTGATGTCATAAGTACCGTTCTGTGCCCCATCTCCAGTGTCACTGTGTGCTGCCGAGTCATCGTCTCCTTCATTGTCTCTGCCACTACATGCATGCAACACCTCAGTGATGTTCTTTGTGAATGTACCGCTTTTCCTGTCGTTCGCCTGTGTATTCTTGAGACTTTTCTTGGCAAAGAGTATGGACTCATTGTAGGTGTGCCCCGGCGGCAGACGACTGCGCCTACCACTTCGTCTGCTGGTTGAATGATATTCGTCTTCAGTCTCACTATGTTTGCGGGGACTAGCTGGTCCGTACGTCAGATTACGCCGAGCTGAGTCTATGCCATCATCCGACATTTCGTCATACGAAGCAGCGACATCGTCAGCTGAAGTGAACGTGTCACTAACGCGAGTCATTCGACTCTTTGCTCGTGAACCACTAGTGGGTGACTCAATATGTGCTGTGGCGACATATGTAGCATCAATCGGCACTCGTTTAGGACTGCGAACATAAGTGTTTGCGCCGGTGCCGCCTAACGAACTCTCAGAGTTCACATCAATGTCTTTCACAAATGTTTTGCTTCGCCGTTTCGGAGACAAAGTCCTTGTCGCATTATCCAATGTGCTTCGGCGTTTCAGGATCCGAACCGATTTCTCCAGGGCAAAAGTTTTACTTCGCCGAGCGATGCGAGGTGTATTTTCATCAGTTACGCGAGACACGGGTTCTTCGACCTGACCGTCATCATCAATCTCCAGAAGACCAGATTTTGGGGTAGGGGCAGCCGTGAATGTTTTACTGCGTCTGGTCGAACTGTCCGCCGCTTTAGTCTGGTATTTAATGTTAGATGCATCAATTATCGCTTGTATTGGCCCGATAGAGCGTGCATTACGCCCTTTACCCACAACTACATAACTGTCACTATTAGTTATGTTATGGGTGATGTTTGCAATGCTACGCGATGTTTGCTGACGTGGGGAGATGTGTGGTGTATCCATCACTTCCGGAGACCCAGTGTCCCCAACAGCCACCACTACAAACACGAGAGTCCACTTAAACATGCCCTATCCTGTACATTAAAATGCATTGCTAAATCATTAACCTATGCCATGCCTAAATATCCTAAATGATGCCTCAAACATAGGATAATAGCATAATAGGATTCACAGACGATGGATGGCAACAACGCTGTTACCATGATGCCAGGAGAGCAACCCCAACTCTGCAGTTATCTGCCAGTCAAGCTACATAGATTGGACATGCATTTAAGCCATTCATTCATGGGTATCACATAATAGAATCTGAGAAGCGCGTACGGAGGATGGACCATTGCTAAGCTTAATCAGAAAAGCATTCAGATAATGGTCTCTCACACACGGAGAGCTAGAGTCGTTTAGAATAGTTAAACTAACCTTGGTTATCTTCTTTCTTCTTGGTACGAGTCACGTCCTCCTTCTTGGATTGATTTTCGGTTTCAATCGGTTCAGCTAAATCATAAGAATATTTCGACTTTTGCATAGTGTGGACCATTGCAATTTGCTCATTCATTTCACTCTTTCAATAAACAAAATGGCGGTGATTTCCAGTAGACAGACTAAACATGT
>Ga0224501_10004043_pt1 | contig 11568 bp, 8 predicted proteins | sample SF_Oct11_sed_USG_4_FD_169105 | JGI IMG/M metagenome (GOLD analysis project Ga0224501, IMG submission 169105) | Sediment microbial communities from San Francisco Bay, California, United States - SF_Oct11_sed_USGS_8_1 | ecosystem: Environmental > Aquatic > Marine > Sediment | place: USA...
CAGGCGCACGCCCGTGACTTTGCTCTTGGCCCGGTCGCCGTCGAGCAAAACTTCCGCCACTTCCGTTCCGGTTTCGATTTCCGCCCCGGCGGCCCGCGCGGCGGCGGCGATCGCGTCGCTGATGGCGCCCATGCCGCCCACCGCGTGGCCCCATACGCCCTTGCGTCCGTTCACTTCGCCGAAGGCGTGATGCAGCAGCACGTAGGCCGTCCCCGGATCGTAAGGGCTGGCCAGGGTGCCGACGATGCCGTCGAAGGCGAACAGGGTTTTCACCGCGTCGTGTTCGAACCAGCGGCCGAGGAAGTCGGCAGCGCTGATCGTCAGCAGGTCGGCGAGCAGGTGACGGTCCTGGGTATCCAGCGCGCGCAGCCGCAACGCCGCGCGCGCGCCCCGCAACAGATCGCGGAGGCCGCCGTTGTAAGGCGTTTCCAGGACGAAAGCGCGCAGCACGTCGGCGAGGCGTTCCAGGGTCGCGTAATAATCGCCCAGCCGGTCGGCGTCGGAGATGGAAAAGCGCGCCACTTCCGCCCGGGTCTTTTCAAAGTCCGGATGCAGGGTCAGGGTGCGGCCGTCTTGCAAAGGCAGGAAATTGGACACCGGGCGTTCGAGGATGCGCAAGCCGTGCCCGGCCAGATCCAGATCGAGGATCACTTTCGGATTCAGCAGACTGACCGTATAGGCGCAGACCGAATTGCGAAAGCCGGGGTGGAATTCCTGGGTCACCGCCGCGCCGCCGATCACGTCGCGCCGTTCCAGCACCTTCACCGCAAGCCCGGCCCGGGCCAGATAGGCGGCGCAGGCGAGGCCGTTGTGCCCGGCGCCGATGATGATCACGTCGGTCATTGCCGCCATTCCCAGCCTTTATTCCGCCGCCACGGCGCCGCCGGTGACGACGCTGATCCGGGGCAGCATGAGTACCGCCGTGAGGGTCAGCCCGGCGGCGCCCGCGAGCACGAAAAACAGGACGCTGAAATCCCAACGGGCGTGGATCCAGGCGATCAGCGGAATCGCCAGGGACATGGCCGCGATGGTGACGACGTAGCGAAGCGCGATGGCCCGGCTGCGCCATTCGCTGCGGGTTATGCGTCCCACCAGCGCGTCGTTGATGGGCAACTGGCCGAATACGGCGGCCATCAGCAGGGCGCAGGTCACGAGCATGGCCGTGCCGCTCAACTGCAGCAGCACGGCGGCGAACCCCGCCTGCATCACGGCGATGGCGGCGAATACGGTGCGGATCGAGTGGCGGTCAATCAAATACCCCACCGTCAACTGACCGATGGAAGCGATGGTGAGGGCGATGAACACGTACCCGCCCACCAGCGAGGCGCTGCCGGCCAGATCGCTCAGCCGTTCGTCGAACACCTTGGGCATGGCGAAGGTGGTGCTCTGGTAAATCAGCCCGCCCATGGCGGTGGAGAAGAAAATGATGGCGAACACCCGCATCAACACGTGACGGTCGATGGCCGGCGCCGGGGCGCGTGCAGCCCTTGCCGCCGCCTCATCCGCCGCCTTGGCCCGGGCCGCCGCCGCGCGCTCGCGGGTTTTCAAAACAAAGGCGCTGTAGGCGATCCCGGTCAGGATCGAGGCCGCCCCCGGCAAAACGAAGGCCGCGCGCCAGCCGGAAAGATCGATGAAAAAGCCGGCGATCAGCGCCGCCCCGGCGGTGCCGATGTTGCCGAAGACGCCGTTCAGCGCCAGCGCCATGCCGGTGTTGGTCCGCCCGTGGATCACCAGGGCGAGGCCGACCGGGTGATAGATGGCGGCGAACACGCCGATGGCGAACAGGCCGGCGCCGATGCCGAGCGGCGTTTGCGCCATGCCGGTGAGAATGGAACAAGCCCCGGCGCCGATGAAGAACACGGCCATCATGCCCTGGCGGCTCCACTTGTCGCCGATCCAGCCCGCCGGTAGGCCGAACAGGCCGAACGCGATGAAGCCGGGGGTGGCGTAGGGGATCAGTTCGGCGTAGCTCATGCTCCATTCCCCGGCCAGCACCAGCGCCGCCACGGCGGCGAAGACCAGCATGAACAAATGGTCGAAAAAATGACCTATGTTCAGGAAGATGAATTCGATCCGTTGGCGCGTCATTGTCTGTCGCTATCTCCTCGCGGACGGTCCTGCTGCCGGCCCCACGGCCGACAAGGCTTAGTATAGGCGGTCGGGCGGTGCCTGTCCTCGGGCATCGGCCCGCCTGCGCATTGACCGGACGGGCCGGGAGATGGACAATGCCGGTCTGCCGCCCCCCTAACAAGGACCGCCCGCCATGACCAATAGCGCCAATCAATTCACCGCCCTGCTGCTGGAAGAAACCTCAGATCAAAAGATCAGCGCCCAAATCAAAACCCTGGATAATTCCGCCCTGCCGGAAGGCGACGTCACCGTGGCGATCAGGTATTCCGACCTCAATTACAAGGACGGGTTGATCGTGGGCGGCCTAGGCAAGCTGGTGCGCGATTACCCCCATGTGCCGGGCATCGATTTCGCAGGCGTGGTCGAAAGCTCTGACTCGCCTGATTACAAACCCGGCGACGAAGTGGTGCTGACCGGCTGGCGGGTCGGCGAACGTCATTGGGGCGGCTACGCGACGCGCGCCCGGGTCAAATCCGACTGGCTGGTGCCGTTGCCCAAGGGGCTCACGCTGGAACAAGCCATGGCCATCGGCACGGCGGGGTTCACCGCCATGCTGGCGGTGATGGCGCTGGAAGATCACGGTCTGACGCCGGACACCGATAAAGAAGTGCTGGTGACGGGCGCCGCCGGCGGCGCGGGGTCCATCGCCACCGCCATCCTGGCCAAATTGGGCTACAAGGTCGCGGCCTCGACCGGGCGCGCCGAAACCCACGATTACCTGAAAGGCCTGGGGGCGGCTTCCATCGTCGACCGGGCCGAACTGGCGGAACCGCCCCGGGGGCCGATGGCGTCCGAACGTTGGGCCGGCATCGTCGATAACGTGGGCGGCGAACAACTGGGCCACATCCTGGCGTCGCTGGCCTATTGGGGAAGCTGCGCCGCCATCGGCAACGCGGGCGGCATCAAGTTCACCGCCACCGTGCTGCCGTTCATCCTCAGGGGCGTCAATCTGCTGGGCATCGATTCCAACATGTGTCCCAAGGCGCGCCGCCTCAAGGCCTGGGACCGGCTGACCCGCGACCTGCCGCTGGACAAACTGGCGGAAATCACCGCCACCGCGCCCCTGAGCCAGGTTCCGGAACACGCCGGCGCCATCCTCAAGGGCCGGGTCCGGGGCCGGCTGGTGATCGACGTTTCCGCCTGACGGGAGCGGCCCGGGGGCCGGTTTTTGACGATTCCCCCCGATTTTCTTGACACCCCCGGGGGTTCGGCCATATTACGGCGCTTCATATCCGGGGCGGAGTAGCTCAGCTGGTTAGAGCAGCGGAATCATAATCCGCGTGTCGGGGGTTCGAGTCCCTCCTCCGCTACCAATAATAGGCCGTCGAAACCGTTTCAGGTTTTTGCGGCTTATTTTTTTGGAAACCGGGCGTTTTCCAAACAGCCCGTTATTGTTTTCCAAAATGATCTTTATTCGTTCCCTTTGGGGGAGCTCCTGGGGGGAAAGAAAGCTATTTCTATGATCCGGGGATATGGCTAAGGTTGGCGCCGAATTGATGTTTTTCCGGGAAACGCCGGATTGCAAATCCCGGAACAGGGGATGTTTCTGTTCCGGCGGGCCGAGCTGTTTGTGAAGCCGGGCTGTATCTGAAGAAGGAGTTTCGTAAACCGTGGCTGATTTGAGGTATGAATCCCCGGAAACCATCGAAGCCGCCGTCGCCCTGCTGGCGGGGGAAGGCCGGACGGCGAGGGTGTTCGCCGGCGGGACGGACCTTATCGTTCAAATGAATGAAGGGCTTGTCGAGCCGTCGCTGCTTGTCGATATCAAAAAGATTGCCGAAACCCGCCGAATAATCATTGAGCCGGACCAAATCCGGATCGGCGCCGCCGTCACCGGTGCGGAGCTGGGGGAAAACCAGCAGCTCCAGGCGATGTGGCCGGGGGTGGTCGAAGCGGTGGAGCTAATCGGTTCCGCTCAGGTTCAGGGGCGCGCCACCCTTGGCGGAAATCTCTGCAACGCCTCGCCGGCCGCGGATAGCGTCCCGGCAATGATGGCCGCAGGGGCGAGGGTGGTGATCGCCGGCCCGGCGGGAACCCGCGAAACGCCGATCGGGGAAATTCCAACCGGACCGGGCCGGACCTCCCTGGCGCCGGGCGAGTTTGTGGTTGCCTTTCTGTTGCCGAAGCCGCCGGCGCGAAGCGGTGATGCGTATCTGAGATTTATTCCGCGCACGGAAATGGATATCGCCGTGGTCGGGGCCGGAATTTCCATTGTTCTCAATTCCGATGGTACCTGCGCCGCCGCCCGCATGGTGCTTGGCGCGGTTGCGCCGACCGCACGGCTGGTGGAGGCGGCACCGGAAATCCTGGTCGGCAACCGGCTGGACGAACCCGTTTTGCAGGCATTGGCGGGGGCGGCGCGCGCGACGTGTTCGCCGATCAACGACAAGCGCGGAACCATCGAGTTCAGAACACAAGTGGCCGGCGTGCTGGCCTGCCGGGTGGCAAAAATCGCCTGGCAAAGAGCGGAGAAGAATTGATGTCCAGAAATCTGGTAACCGCCACCATCAACGGCGACGAAGTGGAATTTTCCTGCTCGACGGGGCAAACCCTTTTGGAAGTCCTGCGCGGGGAGTTGTACCTGACGGGAACGAAAAACGGGTGCGGCAGCGGGGATTGCGGGGCCTGCACGGTTTTTCTCAACGGGCGTCCGGTCAACGCCTGCCTGGTTCTGGGCGTCGAAGTCGGCGGAGCCAATATCGAAACCATCGAAGGCATGGCCAAGGACGACCAGTTGCACCCCTTGCAGCAAAAATTTCTCGATCATGCCGCCCTGCAATGCGGCTTCTGCACGCCGGGAATCCTCAACATGGCAAAGGCGCTGCTGGAAAAGAACCCCGACCCGAGCGAGAGCGAAGTCCGTTTCGGGCTGGCCGGAAACCTGTGCCGCTGCACGGGCTATGACAAAATCATCCGCGCCGTTCTCGATGCGGCGGCTGAAATGAGGGCGAGCGGATCATGAGCAACACCGAAAACAGGGCGGCAACCAATTACCAATGGGTCGGCAAGCGCACGCGCCGTCCCGATGGCGTCGACAAGGTCACCGGCCGCGCGCGCTACGGCGACGACATGGTCGCGGCGGGAATGCTGCATGCAAAAATTCTGCGCAGCCCCCATGCCCACGCGAAAATCATTTCCATCGATGTCAGCAAGGCCAAGGCGCTCAAGGGCGTTAAGGGAATCATCACCAGCGCGGACATTCCCGATCACCCGTTATCGAAACCGCCGTACCCGCCGATCATCAATGATTTGCACGATATCTCGCGTAATATCATGGCGCGGGAAAAGGTATTGTATGACGGACATGCGGTCGCTGCCGTGGCGGCAACCAGCGAGCGGATCGCCCGGGAAGCCTTGAAACTGATTGAAGTCGAGTATGAGGTGCTGCCCCACGTTCTCGATCCGCGGGAAGCGGCCAAACCGGATGCGCCCATATTGCATGAGGATCAATTTACCTTCGGGGTCGACCCGGCGCCGGAAAAACCTTCCAACCTGTTTCGCTCCGTTTCGGGGCAGCGCGGCGATATCGAAAAAGGATTTGCCGAAGCCGAGATTGTCGTCGAACGGACATTTTCATCCGAGCCCGTGCATCAGGGGTTCATTGAACCTCTTTCCTGCATTGCCAACGCGACGGAAGACGGCGGCGTCGAATTGTGGACCTCGACGCAGGGGCACTTCGTCGCGCGCGGGCTTTGCGCCCGCCTGTTGAATATGGAGCTGTCGAAAATCCGGGTGACGGCTTCCGAAATCGGCGGCGGGTTCGGCGGCAAGAATACGATCTACGGTGAGCCGGTGGCGATCCGCTTGTCGCAATTGACCCGCCGTCCGGTTCGGTTGGTGATGTCCAGATCGGAAATATTCCGCGCCAGCGGCCCGACGGTCGGCAGTTACAGCCGCGTCAGGATCGGCGCAAAAAAAGACGGCGTCATTACCGCCGCCGAAGCCGAAATCTGGTATCAGGCCGGCGCCTTCAAGGGTGCGCCCGTCGGCCGGGCCCTGGACACCTTTTTTTCCGCCTATTCCATCGAAAACATCAAAACCACCGCCCATGACGTCTGCGTCAACCGGGCCAAGGCCGCTGCCTACCGGGCGCCCGGCGCGCCGATGGCGGCGTATGCGGCGGAAAGCACCATCAACGACCTTGCCGCCCGGTTGGGGATGGACCGGGTCGAACTTCGGCTGAAGAATGCGGTCCGCGAAGGGGGCGAAAGCCTGATGGGGGCAAAATACGGTCCCATTGGGATGATCGACGTGCTTGAGAAAGTCCGGAGCCATGAACATTATTCGGCCCCGCTGGGCCCCAACCAGGGACGCGGGTTTGCGCTCGGTTACTGGTTGCATGGGGGCGGCTTGAGCACCGCCTCGGTCAACGTTCAGGACGACGGTACCATCACGATCGCCACCGGCAGTCCGGATATCGGTGGATCGCGTTCTTCCATGCGGGCGATGGCCGCCGAAGAACTGGGAATCGATCTCGAACGGGTGATCCCCATTATCGCCGACACTTCATCGATCGGCTATAGCCACCTCACCGCCGGAAGCCGCACCACCTATGCAACCGGCATGGCGGTGATCAATGCCACGCGGGAAGCCATCGACAAGCTGCGGGCGCTGGCCGCGAAAAAATGGGAAATCCCGGTTGAGGAAGTGAATTGGGAAGCCGGTCACGCCTGCCCCGCGGATACCGCGCGCGGCGACATCAAACCGCTGAGCCTGACGGAACTGGCCGGGATGGCTCCGAAAATGGGCGGCGCAATCGCCGGTCACTCGGCAATCAACGCTTCCGGGGCAGGCGCGGCCTTCAGCGCCCAACTGGTCGATGTCGAGGTCGATCCCGAAACCGGATTTGTTTCCCCGAAACGCTACACCGTCTTTCAGGATGTGGGCCGGGCGATTTCCCCGGATTACGTCGAAGGGCAGATTCAGGGCGGTGCGGTTCAGGGAATCGGCTGGGCGCTCAACGAAGAATATGTCTATGACGATCAGGCGCGCCTGCAAAATACCGGATTCCTGGATTACCGGATGCCGGTCGCTTCCGATGTTCCGATGATTGAAGCGGTAATGATCGAGGTGCCCAATCCCAACCATCCCTACGGCGTGCGCGGCGTCGGCGAACCGCCGCTTGTCGCGGCTCCGGCCGCTGTCGCCAGTGCCGTCGAAAACGCCATCGGCAAACCCCTGAGTTCCCTTCCCCTGTCGCCGCCGAAGGTGTTGAGTGCGTTGGGCCGGGCGCGGGCAGGGGATGATTAAAGCCGCTTAGGACTTTAAGCGATCCTCCGCCGCATCTTTCCGCCCGCCGTGCAGATGACCGGGTCAATCAAACTTGCGGGTCAAACCGTGCCGGCCGTTTAAATCCAGTTGCTTCGTGATCATCTTGCCGGTGATCGCGAAGCAACTGGATGCAATGTTCATGGCCGGAGGTCTGCGCCGACAGCCCGGCTTGCTGCAATTGCACATCGGCCTTTGCAATCCCACCGCAATATTTTGGGCGAATGAAATGGCCTGTTTCAGGGCGTAATACCCATACGAATATTAGGAATTCTAAAAAATTCTTTTCAATCCGAAGTTGTTATGGCAGCGTTACAAGCGATCTAAAGTTGATCAGGCGGCGAAAAGAATTTCAGGCTAGCCTTCGCGAAGAAATTCGGTCGATAAAAACTAAATGATTTAGGGGGATTAATTCATTTAGCATCCAAGGCCAAAGCAATTAACCACGCTGATTAGGTTATGAGAGTGGGCCGGCGGCCTCAACTCATTGGCGCATCTAAACATACCGACAATATAAACAGGTTGTTTGCAATGTACAGGCAGCTTAGGGGTGGGGAGCGTATGATAATAGAAGCCAAAAAAAACAAGGAAAGCGCGTCATCTGATTCCGGCGCAATCGTAATTGCGGCTCAGAATCTATCCAAAAAATTCGGTGAGCATGTAACCGCGCTGGACGGTGCGAATTTCGAGATCAAGGCAGGGGAGTTCATTTCTCTCGTCGGTCCGAGCGGCTGCGGTAAATCCACGATGTTAAGGCTCGTGGCCGGTTTGATCGAAAAGACCACCGGCGAAATGATCGTCAATGGTGAAGTTGTCTCGAAGCCCAGAACGGATGTCGGGATGATGTTTCAGAAAGCGGTGTTGTTGGATTGGCGTACCGCTTTGGAAAACGTGTTGCTGCCAATTGAAATCAGGCGAAAAATTACCCAGGAAGATAAACAGCAGGCGATCGATGCCTTGGATCTTGTGGGCCTGAAAGGCTTTGAGTTTCATTTTCCAAAGCAGTTGTCGGGCGGTATGCAGCAACGGGTGGCGTTGGCGAGACTCGTCCTGACCGGCGCTAAAATCATGCTAATGGACGAACCCTTCGGTGCTTTGGATGAATTTACCCGGGAGCGGTTGAATGTTGAGTTGCTGCGTATTATTGGCGAGTTGAGCGCAACCACCTTGTTTGTCACCCACAATATCCAGGAGGCAATCTTTCTGGCCGACCGCGTTATGGTCATGACGCCCCGGCCGGGCCGAATAGCCAAGGTTATCGATGTCGGTTTGAAAAAGCCACGCGATATTTCTATCCAGACGAGTCATGAATTTAACGTCCTTGTCGAACAGGTTCGAGACGTGTTCGGAGAACATTGATCATGTCTTACGCGACAACGGAACAAACCAAAAAGTTAAATCTGACGAAGACACTGCCGTTCCATCTTCTGATATTCGCGCTGTTGATGTTGCTATGGGAAATGATCAATCGTCTGGGAATCGCCGACGATCTTGTCGCGCCGCGGCCGACGGATATCGTGATGGCCATGGCCGACATATTCTTCATCGATCAGACCGTCTGGCATCACCTGGCGTCGACGTTCGCCAAGGCGCTGCTCGGCGCCTTTATCGGTACCCTCATCGGCATGGGATTGGCGATCACGGCGGTGCTGAACGAAACCTTCCGAAAATACATCAAGCCCTGGATCATCCTGATGGAAGCCACGCCGCGGATCGCCGTCGGCCCTATTTTCGTCGCCTTGCTCGGCTTCGGTATGAGTTCGGCGGTGGCGTTGGCGGCCCTGGTCGCGTTTTTTGGCCCCTTCGTGAATACCTACCAAGGGCTGATGGACGTCGACCACGAGGAGGAAGAGCTCTTTCGTTCCCTGGGCGCCTCGAAATTTCAGACCTTCCGGAAGCTGCGGTTGCCGACGGCGATGCCTTTGATCTCGGCGGGGTGGAAGCTGGCGGCGGCCTCGGCCTTCAGCGGCGCGCTGGTGGCGGAATTCATCCAGGCCAGCGAAGGCATGGGGGTCCTGATTTCCCAATATGTAACCATGCTGACGATGCACTACGCCTTCGCGGCGCTGCTGTCGGTTACTTTGTTCGGATACATTCTGTTCAAGATTATGGAATATGTAGATTATCGGATCATTTTCTGGCGGGACGACCAGTTGATGTACTCAATCAGCGAGAAAAAACGGAATAAAATGAGGGCGCCGGCATGAAAATAGTCAGCGGAATCGTCTCATTCCTGAAATATGCCCTAAGCTTTATCATTGTCCTGGGCACGTGGGAACTTTATGCCGCCTACGGTGGTTTAAACGAGCTGTTTTTGCCTCGTCCAAGCAAAATCGGGTTAAAGCTTTATGACATGTTCATCGAAACGGGCATGATCTACTATCATTTCTTCGTCACCCTTCTGGAAATGGCCATCGGTTTTCTCATCGGCGTTACCATCGGCGTTTCCCTGGCGGTTGCGGCGGCGTTCAGCCCTCGGTTCCGGCGCTATATCGCGCCCTACGCGGTGGTCTTCAACGTCACGCCTGGCATCGCCGTGTTGCCGCTGATCATCGCCTGGTTCGGCTTTGGGTGGAGCTCGAAAATCGCTCTGGCGACGCTGGTCTGCTTTTTCCCGCCGTTTATCAATACGTTGACCGGCCTGCTGAAATCGGACGATGAAGCGATCGAGCTGTTTCAAACCCTAGGCGCGACACAATCGCAATATTTCTGGAAACAGCAGCTGCCCAACGCCTTGCCGGAAATCTTCGCCGGCCTCAAGCTGGCGATCACGACGGCGCTGCTGGGCACCATCGTGGCTCAGTTCGGTTCTGCGTCCGAAGGCGTCGGCATCCTCATGCAGCGATTTGCCTTCCGCCTGGATATGGCGGGGTCGTTCGCATCATTGGTGACGATGTCGATCATGGGGCTGATGGTTTTCACCCTGGCGGAGTTTTTGGACAGGCACATCGTTTTCTGGCGCAACCTCGACGGTTTAGAGCGGGTGTCGCGCCAACGCGCCAAAAAGGGCTGATCCGGCAAGCGCGGATATTTCAACACGTTATGGTGTTAAGGTAAAAATTGCGCAACCCTAGAGATTATCGCAACGTCATGCTAAGGTTTTCGGCGAAAACATAAAAAAAATATAAAACACGTAATCAGCTATTCGAGGGTCAAAGGAGGCAAACATGTTAAAAAAATTACTGGCAGTATCTCTACTGGCGGCGTCGTTGGCGCCGCTTTCGGCCGCGGCCGCGGGCAAGCTGGACAAGATCACGATTATCCAGCCGTCTTATCCGTCGATGATCTTCTGGCCGTCCCATATCAGCCGCCAATTGGGATTCTACGAGCAGCAAGGCGTCGATCCCACCTATCTGGACGGCGACACCACCGTTCCCTATCAGGCATTTTTGCTAAACGGCCAAGTCGATTTCGCCATGCTTGATGGACCGCAAACCTTTCAAGGGGCGGCTCAAAGCATGGAGCTGAAGACCGTTTATTCGGTTCACAGTTCGGCGCCGGAAGGCGTTTACGTTTCGAACACGAGCCCGTTGAAATCCGTAACCGAACTGAAAGGTAAAATAGTTGGTTTAGCTTCGGATCGTGATCTTGCGACCCTGAAAGTTTTCATGGCCCATGCAAAGTCGAACATCGACGGCATCAAAACCGTTGTCGTTGGCGATGCCGGCCCGACCTTGGCCAACGTCTTTCTCAAGAACACGGCGGCCGCCTTCGCAGGTTCGATCTCGGATTTGGCCGCGCTTGCCGCCAAGGGCGTGACCATCCGTGACATCACCCCGCCATCGGCAAAATTGGCTCCGGCCAACACCTATGCGGTCAATGGCAAGACGATGATGAAAAATTACGACAAATATTGCCGTTTCCTGCGTGCATATTCCATGGGCGTACATGTCGGCGCTTATAACCTCAACATCATCAAGGCCATGTCGAAGCGGAAAGACGGCGCTCCCCACCAGTGGGAGGTCGAGTCGGTCGGCGATGCCTATCTCGCCGCCGTCGCCAAGCTGCAATTGCCGCCGAAAAAGACTCCGATGTATGGCCTTGTCGATGAGGCGGCATGGGTATCGGTGAACAACGATATGAAGTTGATCGGCGAAGTAAACAAGGACTTCCCGACCGCCGCGTATCTGTCCCACGTGTTCGAAGGTTGCGCCAACGACTTTGATCGTC
>Ga0224501_10004044_pt1 | contig 11567 bp, 11 predicted proteins | sample SF_Oct11_sed_USG_4_FD_169105 | JGI IMG/M metagenome (GOLD analysis project Ga0224501, IMG submission 169105) | Sediment microbial communities from San Francisco Bay, California, United States - SF_Oct11_sed_USGS_8_1 | ecosystem: Environmental > Aquatic > Marine > Sediment | place: USA...
CTGAAGGAAGCAGGTGCAACCGATGAACACATTCAGAGGATGATAGCTGCTGCAAAAGATCCCCAACTGAAGATGAAGCTACAGAACATGCCAATTCCGATGAACGCCGAAGCGGGAGACGTCGAGAGACTTATGAAACCCACTTTAGAAGCAGCCTATGACGGTGACATAAGCCTCATTCCTGAAGCATAAGATCTATGAATCCTTTCCGAGAGCCTTCCTGGCGAATGTTATGTAGCCTGTGTGCCCAGTCATCAGGGTCTCAGGCCTCGTTCTTCCTCTCTCCGTCTGCATTCTCCTCATGAGACATTCTACTGTCTCGACGGCGACGAAGCGGTGCTCTTCCAAAGCTTCAACAGTCTTCACTACTTGGTCAATCGTCGGGCTGAAGGAGACGAACGAGCCGCCTCCCATCAACGAATCATAGGCGTAGGGAACCACTAACCAAGGCGTAGCCAAATCCAGAACGATGGAGTCTAGGTTTTCTTCATTGATGCCTGTAGTTATATCCTTCTGTTCTATCTCGACGTAATCTGCTAATCCTGCCCTCTGCAAATTCTTGAGTGCCGTCTTGATGAATTCCTCCCGAATTTCGTAGCTATAGATGTGACCGTTCGGTCTAACATAGAACGCCAGAGCACTAGTCAGTGCGCCTGTTCCTGTTCCCGCCTCTACAACCCTGCTCCCCGGGCCGACGCCGCTGAACATCAAGATCAGTGCTATGTCCTTCGGATAGATGATCTGAGTCTTCCTGAGAGATTTGAAGGCATAGTCTGCTATGAACGGTTTGAGCGCTATGAACTCGACGCCCGTGCTGCTTCTTACTCCAGACCCGTACTCCTTGCTCAGAAGACTGCTCAAGTCGATGAAACCCTTATGCGTGTGGAAGGTTTTCCCTTCCTCGACCTTGACAAGATATGTTCTTTTCCGATCGAGATATAGAAGAACGTTGTCACCTTCCACTATCTTGTTCAAGGTTCAGCCGCCAACCACTATCTCCCCCCAATCTAATAACCCTTTTCGCCTGTTTGGGCCTACAGTAACAAATATCTACTACGGAAATCTACTACGATAAGCCGATGTGAAAAGATACTTTAGCAAATCATTTAAGATGAAAGCCCGAGAACAAGATGTGGTGGTGTATTGCCAGACGAGGTAACCAGACTTCTCGTCCCATTCACCATTCCCTCAGAAGACAGGAGGAGGCCGTTTGACAGGAGTATGGAACTCGCGGCCGTTTTCTGTCTAGCAGAGATAAACAGGGAAAAGGGAGGAGGTCTGATTTCGAAGAAGGCTCCAGAAGATATAGTCTTCATCTCAGAGATATGTTATCCTCTCTGGCTCGTTCCTTGGAAGGGATCAACGCTTCTGTTCGATGGATTCGGAACCTGGAACCACACGATATCCTTCGACATTCTACCTGATGCTGCAGTATTCATCCACGAGATAAAAGGATGCGCGGACAAATTCGAGGCATATTCCGCCTTTCTGAACAGTAACCTCGACTACTTCAAAGGTTTCTCAGGCAAAGGACAGAAGACCATAATCGGTCTAATCATGGATCAACCCTTCAATAAGGACTTCCTCTCTTATCTTCCCAAAGCAAGGCAGGTTAGAAAGGCCCTCCAAGATGTGACGATCCTGTCTCCAGTGTTAGATGAGACATCTGTTATGGCCTCAGTCAAGGAGCTTTCCGACCTTAGAGAAGCGTTGAGTAATGATGTCAATAACCTGCGTGGCATCATCAAGCTTCTCGTAAGAACAACCCAGAACCATGCTAGGAAGATTAGAGCAAGGATAGGAATGACACGCAGCAAATCTGAGAATGAGATTGTCCGTTTCAAGTCTGAGTCCATGAAGAAGATAGAAGAGCTAAGGAAGGAATATGACGAGAAGATAGTTCAGATCTCTGAGGAAGCAAGCAATCTCATCCAGGCCCTAGGTCAAGAACGCGTAAAGCTTGAGTCGGATAAGAAACGCCTACTGATCTATGCCGAACGATGTGAAACCGAGATCTCAGCGGCGAGTGTCCGAAAAGATGAAGCTGAGGACAAAAACTGGAGACTGGAGCTCGAGAGATGTAGACAAGAACTCTCAGAAATAGACAAGAAACTCGAGGAGATTGGTAAGAGAATCACAGATGCAGAACCATCTCGAGACCTGAGGATATCGAGGCTTAAGTCCGAGTACAATTCTCAAACGGAAGCTATTCTCTCAGGTTTGAAGAAGATCGAGGCAGCTCGGGATGCTCAGCTAAGGATAGATCAGGAAGCGTTGAAGTCCCTGGAGGATTCCACGTCGGTTGTAATAGGCCAGATAGACAAATTGATAGAGACGAGGAATCTGGCACTGGCTGAACTTGACAACATAGGTTTCCAGCTGCGCAGGCGCAAAATGGCATTGGTCTATCTGCCATTCTTTCTTGCCTGTTACAGGCAGGAGCTAAGGAGAAGGTACATTGCCTTTCCGCCATCGGTTGCGAACTCCATGAGGGGAGTTACGAAGATCAAGGGGGCGCTCAAATCGTTCAGGGTCGGAATGGTACTGGATGAGTCTTCGATCCCAATAACAAAGCTCGTAAACCTAGTCGTAAGCCTGATCGAGCAGAATCCGATGTTAGAGGAGAGGGTAATGAGTGCCTGCCTTAGGACGAACATAGTAAGATCGAAGAAGCTCCGCAAGAGCGTGGACAAAGGCCTGGAAATGTTAAGCATAGAGGATTGGCTCTCACAGGGCGAGCTTAAGCTCTTCAACGAAAGGTTGCAAGAGACCAAACCCTAAAGTCTCTTCTGTCTGCCCTTGCTATTCGTCAAATCAAGTATTTCTTTCCCTTTTCCGGGATCCGAACATCGCCTTTCAGGTCTCTAATATATTTGCCTAGTAATTCAGGGCGATTAGTATGTATGGGGAAAATCTCTTTTGGCTCCATTATCCCTAAGGCATTTCTCAGTTGGAAGGGCGCTATGTGTCCTGAGGCATGCGCGTGGTATTGAGGAAGACCGTAATGGTCAAGCCAGTTCAAGAGTTTCTCGAAATCGATCACCATCTCTTCATCAAAGTGATCTGAAGCTGAGAGTACATAGCAGCTGCCGGGGTCAGGCTCTATATCTATCAGTTCCCCTATGTCGTAAAAGGAAATTACCAAAACGACTTCTCTCTGCATCTTGGAGATGTCGGAAGAATCTACAATCCTTCCGAGATCCATCATCTGCTTCTCCCATGACCTATATCGGCTCTTAGATCTCTGGAATATCAGAATGTTCCCGTCGTTCAGCTCTGGGATCCCCAAATTTGGATCTCTGCGAAGATTGGAAAGAAGATAGGCCTGCCTCATCGTTATCGTCAGATACCTGTTATTCTGAACGGCGGCTGTATAGAACGAAATTAGCCTATCTATGTCGGCGCAAGCGAAATTTGCAAGGAGGAGACCTTTTGTGTGCTTGATTACCGTGTCGATCTTGCCTTCAACCTCCTTCTCAGAGGAGATATCCACTGAGGTCAGGTTTGTTCCCTCTGTGATCAGGGCCCGCGGCTTACTTTCTTTGGCCTTTTGAATGAAGTCTTCCGAGAGGTCTGGCCTCAACCCATGTCTTCTGAAGTCACCAGTGTAGACTATTGCTCCGGAGGAAGTGTGGATGATGAAGCCATAAGACCCCGGTACAGAGTGATCGACGTGGACGGGATCTATCTCCAAAGAGCCTAACCTTATCGTGTTTCCTGTCCGGAATGTCTTGAATTGAACGTTGTCTATGTTGAGCTCGAAACCCCCAAGGCGCGTTGTGCTCAATGCATCCAAGATCGTTGCTGTAGTCTCTCCGCAGTAAACTGGGATTTCACTCTTGAGAAACGATATGTAAGCTGAGTGGTCCATATGAGAATGAGAAAGGAAGACTGCGTCGATCTCGGGCTTAGTCCTGTCAAACCTATAGAGGCCTTTCAAATCGGGGATGATCTCGAACTCTATCAAGCCTTTCTCACTTCTCGGAACCAGGAGCGGAGGTGAGTAGTACTGCTTCCTCGAAGAGAAGGACATGCCGAAGTCGAGAAAAAGTCTCGTGTCTCCATCCTCTAGCAAGATCTTGTTTCCTCCTATCTCGTTTACACCACCATAGAAAGTGATGCTCGTTCTACCCATTATCCGCTCATCTCAATCTTCTTATCGTGATAGCCCAGTGAATCTGATCCTAGCCGCCTCTTGGTAATAAGGAGTCAACTTGAGGATTTTACTCTTGCTCCTACTACCGTTTCTTCCCTAGCTAGCTCGGAAGAGAGGTGGCACAAATACTGTGATTATTGTAAGTGGTTCCGCGACGTTCAGGATGCCATGTTTTGCTCCCTTGGGAATGTACGTGAATGATCCTTGCAGTATCTTTCTCTCACTTAGACCTTCAATAAACATCAATGCTCTTCCTTTGAGGTAGTATTCCAACTATTCACATTCATTGTGCATATGTGGTTCAGTCTTCCTACGTTCTTCTAGTGTACCCACCTTGACGCTGGCAGTGGGGGTGTCTTTTTCTGACGGGAATCTTGGCTGGAAAGGGTCCTTCTTCGCTCAATCCAATGTCCTCTTCATGTCTGACTGACGGTTCCAAATTCCAACACCCTCATCAGAGCTAATTTCGTCTCTAATGTCTTATAAAAGATACAGGTTCTTCGAAGCGTGCTTACAACAATGTGACCTTCAGCTTCTGGATGGCTAGTCTGACTGGGCTGAACCCCCGCAGAGGATGGCTCTCCTCGATTCATTTCTGCATTTTCGTCAGAGTGAAAAGAGCGACTACAAATGTCGCTCCTATCATTCCTCCGATCGTATCTGCGCAGATGTCATAAACGTCAAAGCACCTGGTTGGAACGAAGAATTGATGGATCTCATCCGTGACTCCGTACAAGGAAGAGAATACAGAAGAATAGACAATGGACTTCGAAATCCTACTAGATCTCTGTATCATGACTAAGTTCACTAGTAACCCAAGAATGGCGTATTCACCTACATGCATGATTGTTCTAGGTATGTCAAGGATTTCGGCTCCAGGAGGTGGGATATCCCCGGGTAGGCTTGAAAAATAGAAAATGAGTATCATGTAACCTGTCAGTGCGATCATCGATGATGTGAGCGCCTTGTTCATGTTTCCTCCCATATAGGTGAGATCGCCTTTTAAGAATTCCCTAGGCTGGGCCTGCAACGCACCCGAAGAATTCACGAAGCCCCGCCACGTTGTCAGATCCTGTTCGGCACCGCAGTGTAATCAGTAGCGTCTAGGTTTGTCAGACTGCCTTCTTGAGGCAGTTCGAGATTGTGATCAGAACGTGTGGCGGTGTAAAGATGCTGAAGACCTTCCCATATCTAGCTGAAGCTGCTTTACTAACATTCGTAGGACTGCCGCCATTCTCCAAATATCCTCTGACAGATTCGTTGGTCACAAGCTTAACAGCCTGTAGAGATAAGACCGACGGGAAGTAGTGCCCGGCGTAGAAGAGGAATTCAGCAACATCCCAGACTTGGTTTCCACCTCTGGAGGCTTGTTCAAGATCGAGGAAGCAGACACTTCTGTCATGTGTGATTACTATGTTCTCGGGTTTACAGTCTCCCAAAGCCACACCCGTCTCGTGAACCTTGGCTAGTGTTTTTCCAACTTCGCGCAAGATTCTCCCGGCCTCTTTAGCTCCCATCTTCTTGGATGACAGCTTCTTGAGTACCTCAACCAAGTTCAAGCCTTCTACGAACTCTTCGAAGATCAATCGTTCATCAGGACTCACATAGAGGATCTTTGGGACACGTATTCCTTGAGTGGAGAGAAACCTGTTTATGGCATACTCCTTCTCCAATCTGGATCTACCTAGGACTGAGAATCCTCGCGTCCCAATCGCCCACAACGCAAGTGGAAACCATTTCAGACCATACCAATCTTTGAAACGCTTCACAACAACTTGCTCCTCCTCTTTCTCCCCTTCAAACCTTATAAGGTAGACCGAGTTCAAGACTCCCCCGATCCTATCTATCTCAATGTTCAGTGCCTTGCCTTTGGGAACGGCCTTCCTTACAAAGCCTTCAATCGAGGTCTTGTCAGAGAGGGCCACAAGCCCCAAAGGCGTCGGCATGAAGAGATACCTCTTCGAATCTTCGAGTTTGAAGACAGGCTCCTCGAGGATGTTTCTAAAGCGTGCTAATGTTGTGGCGTATGTCTCTTGATTTTTGGGAATTGAGAGCGTCAACCTAGGGAAGACTCTCAGGACCTGATGGAGTACCTCCTTCTTGAAGCTTCGGAAGATGTCCGCTATCTTCGCCCTTCTAGCCTTGACGGTCTCGATGTAGTCCTTCCTTATTCTCACATATCCGCTAGGATGTAGAGTTATCTTTTCCTCCTCTGCCAGTTCGGCCAGTGCTTTCCTGATTCCCTTCATCATGAACCGTACGTTCTCTTCTTTCAATCCTCCTCTGAGCATGTTGATGAGGCCATACGTTAACGGTGGGAAGAGTGAAGCCATTCTTGTCACGGTCTCGTAGATAAAGTACTCTGGCTTTATGTAGAGATCATAAGAGAGTTCGGGGAATTCTAAGACGAGATTGTCAAGTAGACCGGATATGATCCGCTTTTTTGCTATCACCTCTTGACGCCGCAGATAATCCCTGTTAATCAGAGGTTTGTGAGGAGTGAATATGTTCTCGACTGCGAGCTCACCAAGGGCTCCATTCTCGGCATCCCTCTCGAAGTTCTCCCTGTCGATGACGAGAAATGATCCGGAAAAGTCTGCTACACGCCTTTTGTAGCTCTTTAGAATGGGTTGACCCTGGTCTGTAATGATTAGAACGTTGATTTCACCGTTATTGATGGACCGACCGTACAAGCGTGGTCCATAGAGACATGCTGCAACCAAGGGGCTTGCTATATCTTCGCAGACATCTAGAATCTCGCCTTCGAGCTTGCTGTCCCAGTGTTGGCTCTTCATGATTGTGTCTCTTGGATATCCTCTTTTGAATATTGATGAAACGCGCTATTAAATCTCTTTTCGGGGTCCTCTTCTCCCGGCAGGTTTGCGCTAGCTGCACCATGTGTTCGGGATTCGCACTGGTCCCGTCCAAACAGGAGAGCAGGATAGAGCTTGCTCAAGCTGTTTGGGGATAGATTTCTCTCAGTACGATATCTGTTATCCTCTCGCCTGAATGGCCGTCCCCGTATGGTGATTCGTTCGGTAATGGTTCTCCGTTCATCATTTCATCTATCGCCTTCAGTATCGTATCTTTCTCTACGCCTATGACCTTAGCGAAGCCTGTCTCAACAGCTTCAGGCCGTTCGGTCGATAGCCTCAGGACTAGCACTCGCTTCCGAATGCTCGGCACAGTAGCCTCCTCCTGTATGCCCCCTGAGTCTGTGAGTATCATCCTGCAATTCTTCATCAGGAGTAGAAAGTCTAGGTACCCAACCGCCGGCAGAATAAACAGGTTCTTCGATGACGAAGCTCTCCTCCAGAGTTTGGCTTGGCGCAATCTTTTGACGGTTCTGGGATGGGCTGGAAGGACAACGGGCAGCGGGGCTGCCATGAAAACTTCCACGAAGTTCCTCAGGACTCTTGCATCGTCCACATTCTCAGCTCTATGAACTGTTGCGAGCAAGTATTCATCGAAGTTCATCTTCTCCATGATCGTTGACTTTTCTTCGGCTATTGGAAGGTGCTGTTGGCAGGCGTCTACAACAGTGTTGCCCGTCACGTGGATTTTCCCCCAAACTCCTTCTCTTTCAAGGTTTCTCCTCGCGTTCTCTGTTGGAGCAAAAAGGTAATCCGAAATGTGATCCACAAGGCGCCGATTATGCTCCTCAGGCATCCGGAGGTCAAAGCTCCGTAGGCCTGCTTCTACGTGCCCCAGTGTAACCTTCTGTTTGTTTGATGCGAGGGCAGTGGCGAGAACAGAGTTTGTGTCACCCTCAACCAATGTTATGAGGGGTCTCTCCTTCTTGATGATCTTTTCGAATCCTATTATGATTCTGCCTGTTTGGCTGCCGGGGGAGGTTTCTTTAACCTTTAGGTCGTATTCCGGTTTGGGTAGGTCCAGCTCTTCGATGAATTGGAGTGAAAGGTTATAATCGTAATGTTGACCGGTGTATACGATCTTGAATGGTCTGTTACGGTGCATGAGCTCCCTTATGATGGGAGCCATCTTGATGATCTCGGGGCGAGTGCCAATAGCGATTATAATATCTGACATCTGCCGTTCATCCGCTGGTTAGACGAATATGTTCCAATCATTTAAAGATTGACGGAGGCTGATTCAAGAACGTCAAGAGCAGTAGCTAGCTAATGGGTAGGTGAAGAGAAATATCGCTTCTATGATTTATCTAGGTAGCAAGGGGAACTGAAGATATATAACTATGCTCAAGAGTTGAATTGTTTGCGTTGCACTCGTGAGAGGGTAGTATGGAATGTTGGTTGATTGTCACGTTCACAGCATTGGAAAGGAAACCGTAGATGAAGTCACAGGCTCTATGGACCAGCACAGTTTGGACAAAGCGATCATTTTTGGGCCCTATCCCGGAAGATTTGCCGAGAAGGGAGGGATCAACACGGAGCGAACGGAGTATATGCAGTTCTCCTATTCGGGAGTAGATGAGGAAGCTCAGAGGACGTCTACAAAGTTCATTTCAGATCTGCAGGCTGACGCACCAGATAGAATAATAGCTTTTGCATGGATAGAGCCGAGATTGAGAAATGCGGTTCAGAATGTTGAAGAAGCCGTTACGAAATTTGAGTGCAGAGGGGTCAAGATGATACCTGATCATTGGTATCCCTACGACACAAAATTCTTCCCATTGTACGAGAAGATTCAAGAGCTTGACGTGCCCATTCTCTTCCACTCCGGAATCCTCTGGGGGTTCAAAGATTCGTCCAGGTTCTGCAGACCGTGCAACTATGAAGTCCTGGTCAATTTTCCGAGGCTGAGGTTTGCTTTGGCGCATATCAGCTGGCCTTGGACTGATGAGTGTATAGCCCTCTTCGGAAGGTTCAGGGCGAATCTGAGGGGTTCACTCTTGGCGGATGAACGGGCCGAAAGGATGCAGATGTACATCGACGTAACTCCTGGGACTCCTAAGTTCTATCGTAGGGAAGTCTTCATGAAGGCATTGGCCTACGGCTGTGGGGATTACATGATCTTCGGAAGCGATTCTTCGGCATCGAATCTTCAGAATGCTCGATATGTGGCTGAGATCGATAAGGGGATAATTAGGGAGCTACGGTACTCGGATGAAGTGATCAAGAAGATACAGAGCGAGAACATAGAAAGATACCTTAAAGAAGAATAGCTCTCTATTTTCACTGGTTCTGTAGCCAGCTGTCTCGGCTTGTGTGAAAGTGGGTATGCTGTACGCTTGGGATCGTCTAGCCGTCAGCTCAATCTCAGCAGCTGACTGTAGAGCTAGGCGAACAGGGTCTCCGGGTTTGGCGCGCCTGCGCTTGAGTGCTGCAGCCTATAGATGAGGTGTTATGGCCTTATCGATTTTCTCAACGTATATTTGAACAGTGTTGAGGATTCTCGTTGCCTCTCTCTTCTCGACGGTTTTGCTTGGGGGTATCCCTTCTCTTTCAAGCCCATACATGGCGGGACCTCGCTTACGTCGTGTTCTCGGGGGTATTCTATAGCGTGGGCTCGTAGCAGGGCTTTGGCTGCCAATTCTGGGGCTTCCTATGACCGTCTTGCAGTTCCTGCGTAGTCCTTTCTTTCGCGGGCGAGGATGGCTTCATCGAGGCATCATTTGGCTCTTTGGAGATAGTCTCGGGCCATCTCTTTGTTTGTCAAATTCTTACTTCCTCGCCTAGCTTGGCGTCTGGTTTGAGAATCCAGTACCAGCCCTTTTGGGTCTTTACTTTGCGGGCTCCAAGCTCTTTCAGTCTTCTCCTGATGTCATCGAGGATTCCTTCGAGGAATTTGTCTCTGTCGTGGAGGATTATGCCGTCGTCGACGATGTCTAGCATGATCGGCGGGTGCTTGGATGCTTCCTCAGGCGTGAACATTATGGGTGATATCACTGTTGATTGGCCTATCTTTGTCAACGCTCGAGCTGAAGCGCTGCTCCTAATCGTTTCTTGGATGTTCTTTAGGGTTCGATTTCGGGAGATTAGGCCTTGGGGTAGATCTTCCAAGATCAGGGGAATGTCGATGCCACTACTTTGGTCTACGCTTCCTCTCGCTGCGCTGCCGAAGAGGCAAGCGGATACAAGCCTTTTCTGGAGGATTCTCTTCGCTTCAAGAATGAAGGCTTCTGCGAGTTCTCGACGAATCTTGACTTCTGATGTTACGTTGTCCGGCATCAATCACCCCATACTGATACTTGTGCAGTGATCATTATAAACAGTAACCAAATTGGCGCGCGCGGCGTTGTGTGCATGCATTACGGCATGGCGTGGTTGCTGGAAAGATGGGTTTTTGCTTCTTGCATGGGTCCTGTGGTTATCTTCTGGTATTCTTTCGAGTGCATGAGTTGGAGTGTATGGCATAGGATCGATCAGTTTCCATAGAAAAGATATATATCTCATGAATTGCAGTCTAGAATTTAAGGGTGAATTGCTTGGCTATTTTGGTTAAGAGATTGAGGGTTTCGAAAGGCTATCAGGTTACTGTTCCCTCTGAAACTAGGGAGAAGTATGGGTTGGAGCCGGGTGACGAGGTTGTTTGGGTGGATACCGGTAGTGAGATTTTTGTGAGGCCATTGACCAAGGCTGTTAAGCTCACGGACATTGTTGGAAAGTATGAGGTTGAGGAGGAGTTTGACAGCGTTTTGGAGCATGACAGAGTGGTGAGCGGTGAACACTGATTTTCCAGGTTCCCTTTTGGATTCAACTGTATTCATAGCGGCTGCTTTCCCAAGAGAAAGGCATCATAAAAAGGCGCGAGAGATCGTATCTTCAGTTGAGGAGGGTCTTCTCGGGAAACCTGTGGTTAGCGACTACATCGTCGACGAGGTGGTTACTTTCGTTAGGAAGAGAAAGAACGCGATTGCGTCGATTGAAGTCCTTGACGCTATGCTTTATTCCCGCAACCTGAACATTGTGAAGGTTGAAGGCCGTCACTTTGAGGCTGGGATGCAACTGTTCAGGACATATGAGGGGCTTAGCTTCACAGATGCTGTCTCTGTGGCTGTGATGAGAGATTTGGGCATAGTGGTGATCTATAGCTTTGACAGTGGTTTCGACGCTGTTCCAGCGATTGTGAGGCTTACCAGCATAAGAAGATAGATGTCAACAGCCCAACCTTGAATAGGTTTCCTCCTCGAAATAGTTGAAGACTTGGTCGTTTGAACTTGCACTTCGGAGAATCGATGTTTTCTTTGCTCTTGCCATGCTCACCGCTCGGAATCGGCTGGCCGTCGGCTTAGGGATGCCGACTGTATAGCCAGCCGATCGTTGGCCTTTCTTTCTGAGCTTTGTGGAAGATGAGTTTGGAGATGTATTTAATGGCTTGATTTTCTCTGTTATTGTCTTAGCGCGCGCTGTTGACATGCCGTTATGCTATGCGAGAAGGTTTATATTTACCTTACACCTTACTTACGTATGGTGCCTCGTGGTGGAGGAAA
>Ga0224501_10004045_pt1 | contig 11566 bp, 7 predicted proteins | sample SF_Oct11_sed_USG_4_FD_169105 | JGI IMG/M metagenome (GOLD analysis project Ga0224501, IMG submission 169105) | Sediment microbial communities from San Francisco Bay, California, United States - SF_Oct11_sed_USGS_8_1 | ecosystem: Environmental > Aquatic > Marine > Sediment | place: USA...
TTAGTGTGTATGTGTTTACCATGCAAACTAAACCGAATTTCACTTAGCTACTCTGGATGCCTGCTCCATTGCTGACCAAGTGCCAAGCAGTGTGTTGTGATATTCAACAGAGCTCTTGATCTGAGGGTATTATCAGTATTTTCTTGAATAGTATTAAACCAGTGTCACCGATTTCCTGTACAGAAAAATACTAAATTCATTAATCTCATCGCTTGCTTTTGGCCAATAGCTAGAGATGACACAGAGTGCCATAAGCTCTAATCAACGTGGGTGAGTGGGGATTAGGAAATCTCCGCCTCTTTGAATTTCAGCAACCAATCACGCGCCAGTATTTGAGGCACATGCCATTTATAGCTAATTTGATTGGTGGACGTTTGTCATCTTGGCACTTTTAGCCCGTGTAAAAGCGGGCGATTCATACTGACTGAGTTAGAAAGAAACCGGGCTTCCAATGAGTAAGTGATTCAAGGAGAGGAATAGTAATTGTGACTTTGCTTTACTGGATTATATCTTTCAAGAAAAAAGCTTCGACATGTGTGACATTATCCAAGAAAACATTCAATTCGGAAGTGCTCAAGTGAAACCAGAGTCAAGAACACCATACAGCGACGCTACACAATGCAAGAAAGCCACGTCTCACGTCAAGCGACCGATGAACGCCTTCATGGTATGGAGTCAAATGGAGAGACGAAAGATTGCTGAGGTGGCTCCTGATATGCACAACGCCGAGATCAGTAAGAGGCTGGGGAAGAGATGGAAAACACTGAATGATGCGGAGAGAGCACCGTATGTGGAGGAAGCTGAGAGACTGAGACTGCTACATCTGCAAGAGTATCCCGATTATAAATATCGACCACGAAAGAAGAACGCCTCTGGAAACGCAGCTCCAGCTAACAACAACAACAACGAAGTAAAGAAAGTTGAAGGTAAGCCTATTAGTATTTTAAATGGACAGTCATTGGGGAGATGGAGTGTAGTTAGGCTTAGCTATGCTTACCTGTAGAAAATATCTCAAAAACATTGTTTTAATAAAATCATTGTCTTGTTGTAGCGAAGAGCAAAGTCATTAAGCCCAGCCCAAAGAACAAAAGATACCAGGAGAGCAAGCTGAAGCGTCTAGTCATCGGAAACGGGCATCGCCTATCCTCTCTTGACAGCTATTCTGGCAGCGAAGGCCAGCTTACCCCTCCCGCCAAAGTACCATGCACTCCTAATAGTGATCATTACATGTCCAGCATGGAGCATCAGTTCTACCCTGAGGATAGCAGTGTGTTCGATAGTCCGGTCTCCAGCCCTGATAGATCAACAGTAAGTCCATGCAGCGACTACTCCACATACTCGCAGCAGCAATTCGTTCCGATCGCGATGCCCCAGCGCGTCGAGCCAACTCAGGAAGTCACACTGACTGATCTAGATAACCTCACCGATGTTCTACAATTCCCAAGCGATTTTCATCTTGACATTTCTAAGATCGCCTCTTCGGACCTTGTGTTCGACTCTACACCAGCGCATAATCATCTCGACTTTGATTATACTGCCCCTGAGGTGAAGGACATTATGCAAGCTGATTGGGGCATTACGGCAGATGCTTTCCTGTAAGCAACCAAGGATCTATGCCTTCCTTTTGATTGTACTATAGCAGAGATAATACTTATAATGCCAATGTTTGTATTTACAAAACTGGATCAGCAAGCATCTCTATGCAATACTGAGTCCAATTTGATGCAAGTTTTCCTAGTTTTTTCCTACTAAAGTATTTCTATTTATTTTGCTCACAACATAGAGTAGTTGTAGAGATTAGCAAAGCTTCCTAACATAGTGAATTCCACAGCCAGGTGTAAATTTTATGTAAAGTTTTATATCACAGATTGTTGTTCACAGACTCTCTGACTTCCTGACAGAACAAGTACCAGAGTATAATTTTGTATATAGCCACTTTGTGCAACATATCATTTTGTACTTATTCTTATTGCTCACTTTTATAGAGAACCGTGGTGAGATTCGCTTGCACGCGAGTCCTTAGCACCGTGTACATAACCGGTATTTATTTGTGACCTCACCATATTTTTCATCCGTAGGTGCAACTACAAACTAACTTATAAAACCAGAAACTAAAAAAAAATCATATAAATACACTATACTGAATGTGAACTTTATCAATTCTTATTCTGTTTGTGGTTAGGCTGCTGGTTAGACACTCTTGCTCAATTGAACTTGCTTTGTGGTTTTGTCTGCTGGGTTTCCAGCTGACTCGGCACCATTTAGACCTTATTACCTGCTGCTATTGCCCTTTGGCTTCTTTTGGTAATTCTGGTCAGTTTTGCGGTCAGCTTGTGGTGAGATTTTGAGGGCCATTCGCCCTTTGATTGTTTGCTCGGACAGATAGATGTACCTGTTCATGGCGACTACCTGGGCGACTGTGTGCATCACCTCTACTGAAGCTAGTACTGTACATGTACTTCCGCCGCTTTTCAAGCATAGAAAGTACAACATGAATCAATCTTCGATTTACTTGGCAACAGAGTGTAAAGTACCAAAACACACTGTAACATTCATAACTGACAAAAAATGCGATGTAACCACTATTAGTTTAAATGACACAAATAGGTTCACTGCTTATTCAATAGCTATGCTCATTGAAACCTTGTCAGTCTGGGAAAATGAAATAAACGATCTACCAGTGGTTCACTTGCAACTGTTTATCATGTAGTTTTTGTTATACCCTGTTGACTCTATCGGACTCAACTGAAAATTCTAGTTTTTTTTCACTATTCGGCGTTTCACATCAAGCTTTCCTGTTATTTTGTGATTACACCACCAAAAGGAGTTTACGCCTCCCAGAAGTAATCCCATTAATGCTCCATTGACTATGTTATATCCAGATTCAGTTGACTCATATAGATTATTTCGATCTCAGCTCACTACTCAGTTAATTTACATCCGCCCCGCGCACACACACACACACGAACCTTTCAATCTGCTTCCTGTCTGCAAGTGTACAGTTTCAACAGCGTGGCGTGAGTCTCATTAGCCTATACCTCTTCCCCTCGGAAACGGATCAATGAAACCCACTTAAATTATTGTAAAAAACTGCCAACGAGCATTGGAATTATAGCTTTTCCTGAATGCTAATTATGTAGAAGGCATACTAACATCAATATTACGCCATTATGAATGCAGTTCCCTAGGGTAGTGTAATCGGCATCATATGATGTCTTTGCGCCTCAGCGTAGGCTTCTCGCTGGATTGTTGACTGTGCGCAAGCTTCGAAGTGTAACTGTAACATGGATTAGTCTACATACGCATACGATCTCAGCGCAGAATAATGAGGAAAATAGTTTCTTTGGGCAAGTATGTCATGGATCAGGAGATCCTTGGAAAGGGAAACTTTGGGCGAGTAGAACTAGCCACTCACAAACTGACCCGTGTGAAGGTAAGGACAACTGTACAAAGTCTGTAGAGAAATGATTCAAAAGGAGGCTTGTTCGTTATCATCATGTGCATCTATCATTCTCGATGAAAACCAACTTTATTGTGAGTTATGGCTGGTCAGACTAAATTGGTGCGTCTTCAAAATTCTGAACAGACCAGTCTGAGCGTAGGCTTGCTGTAATGAGTCATGGGCCGAGTTTCGGGTAGTTTTTAGTTGGATGACCTGTGATATGCTAGCGTCTCTTCTGATGAATTGCCTACTAGAAGATTCTACAGGATGTCTATCTCCAAAGTGATTGAAAATGTCTTGGGCAACTATCCTAGTTGGCAACATGGTCAATTCCTGTCAATTCTTGATATGTAATACTTCTATCTCTGTACGATTTGTCAATGCTGACTATATGGCAGTCTATTACTAAAGACTTCTATTACCCGCGCTATAGCTCTTCCAGGATGTGTCAATCGGAAATTTTCTCACGTCATTTGTGTATGGCAGTGGATTGGCACAGAATAATCTCTGCTGTGTAAAGCTGAAAGATAGATGTGTCCCATGCTCGTTTTCATCAGTGACTTATGTAACACTGTGAACAATGCACCACCACAAGTTGTCTGAGGGGATGTGTTCTATTCTTAATTTGATTAGAAAATCTCTAATATCCATCAATTTTCAAACCGGTCAGTCACTCCAACTTCAAATGCTTCTCTCGCAGATTTGATGTAATAGTTCTAACATTATAAGTCTACTTATGTCTGCCTGTCAACCTCAAAAATTAATGGACCCTTCACCCCGCTTCTCCAATATGGCCTTATATCTGAGGTGCTCAGGATTTTGAATAGATTTTGAAAATGGACAGCTGTTATCCCAATGATTCGGAATATGACAGTTTTCCTATGAAACGGGTTCATCTCTTTCTCGATAGCCCTCTCTCGTGGGAATGCATTTATTGATAGTAGACTCGAGTAGTTGCTAGGAGCCGGCAGATGATGTACTAGGTGCACTCGAGGCACCGGTATCACTCACTCGCGACGACCCTACGAGGCACTGGAAAACTTATTGCAAAACATTTTGAATAGCTCCAATAAGAGAAGCTTTTGGTGATAGCCAAAGTGACACAGAAAATTATGTAGGATAATGTGGCTGTTTAATTACTAAGTGACACACATGTGTCAGGCAGGCAGTCACTCTCGGTTTCATTAGTTCAAATTTTTGTTGGTGAACTAATAGAGCATCTGTACCTAAATGTCCAATGTGCTCATTAGGCTTACCATCAGTGCCACAGTAGCTTTTTGCAGTTACGGCAATTTGTCTCATATTTCATAATCATCTGGCCTGCAGCTGTATATTTATAACTCTCATCCATCACTCGGCAAACCACCTGAGCATGCAATGGTCGACTTCACCTGTCAAAGCCGCATCTTCGTTTCAGTAGCTTGTGTTATGACTGTGTCCATCCCATGGATCTTCATCAAACTCTAGACCTGAGAATGTTCTTCATTTTAGGTTGCCATAAAAATCATTGACACCAGGAAATTGGACTCCCCCTATGCCAGTAAGAACCTTCACAGAGAGTCCACAATTTTATCATCTGTTCGTCACCCTCATATAGTCCGACTCTATGAGACTCTCAAGGTTTGTATAATAAGGCAGAAGCAGTGGCTTAGCGGATAGCGCATTCGGCTTTAGATCAGGTGTCCCGGGTTGATTCCAAGTTTGCGCGTCACTTTGGTCTTTCTCACTCAATTGATTCAGAACGCTAAATGAAGGAGGTACTAACTCTATGGATCCAATGGCTAGAACAACCTATTGGATTAGTGATGCCATCCTGTAAAAAAAGAAAGTTTTTATCTTATACACAGTTTCTGGGAAGTAATCTTTGAGAAGACCACTGTTGGTTAGGGACTTTGTGTTAACTGCATAAGATGACAGCCATACATATGTAACATCCTGATAGTAGGTTTTTGCAGCCACTTTGATTAACATACACAATTTACTCCCACAAATGCAAACCGAACAGAAGTGAGCAAGTGTCAAACACTGAAGCAATATTTTGTGGCCAAGTGTCTAGTTTGTTATACAATACATACAGGTAGTTGTCCTCAACCTTGGCCCATGAACCAAGCTGAAATCCATTGCCATTCTCTGGTATTTGTGACAATATTCCCAACTACCCGGAGGCGAAGGCCCCGGTTAAATAGTCCAGGAACATAAAGGAATATGTCAGCTCTTCCTATATATTTCTTTATGTAACTGAATAGTCATTCTAGAAAGTGGGAGTCTATGATGCTATTCTTCTAGACAAGCGTACGTGTACTTGAAAATTCCACATCGTGTAGTGCTATCGATAGATATTTTGATAACAAAGTCTCATCAACCCATCAGGTTAATGCAGTCAAATGCAGCATTATATAGCAAAAAGGCTAATTTTTCATTTCATTATTTTCACTGTTGCAATGTTTGAATGCTTTGGGTATGTGCAAATATCGTAATTTGAGGTGCACAGTTGATGATGTTGTCTACCATAACATCAGAGCTAATGATAACAGGCGAACCTGGGCACCCTCTTATGTAGTTATGAGTGAACTGGAGCAAAGAATATTCCTCCATCACTATCACTTGTGTGTCGGCAGTTAGTGATATTTGAGAAAGCACTTAGCCAATACCTCACAGAGTTTATTTTGTCATTTAGCTAGGCTAGTGTCTCCCTGTACATCAAGCAGGGTACTCAACACCTAGATCCATTTGGGGAAGCTATTATAATTATGCAGCGACTCTCTCTATTCCCATTCTCCCTTCCCTGGGGTCTGAAATATTTGCCTACCAAGTCATGATTTCTGAGAAATTCTGCTTCAATTCTCATCACAAGTGTTCAAATACCAGCGTATCAAAATAAAGAAGTTGGTCACACATTCCATGGTTTCAATGAGGTTCATTGATTGAATACTTTCAAACACTCGGGAGGTTAAAATCTTCTTAATCCAGCCCAGCTAGGTACTGTGTAAATGGCTTTAGAATCATCCCAGCACCCTTGCATTGTAAGAAAAGTGCTCATTTAACCCCAACGCCATGTGTCAGTGATCTTTACCGTGAATAAGCTCACTCGGCGCCTACCATCAGTGGCCAGAGTGTGTGTGGGCATTCATATTTATCAACGGTTCAGCTTTTATGTATTCTATGGTTGAGGTTTGTTACTAGGTGCTCAGTGCCACAGTCTGCGGAGGTCAAGTAACTTGAATTATTAGTTCCCAATCGAGTCATGAAGAGAGAGAACTCTCGACAGCAGCTGATTTTTCTCAAGTGTCCAAAATCTCCGCTGGATTTGACAATTTATTCAGGCCAATCTAATTAGCCTTGAAGGCAACTCTATTTGTGTAAATGGGACTTTTGCTGAAGCAGCCTAAGTCGTTGTAAGCATTTATATGTAGTACGCATTGACTTTAAGTGGAAAGCAAAGTGTCATATCAAGAAATCACCTTCCTTGCTAGTATTGTTAACTCGCCAATCAAATCAATGGAATCATACAGGATTATCAGCCTAAACAGCAATTAGGCGTTAATATTCCTACTTTATTTCAATCAGACACTAAGCCTTCAACGTAAACCGGATTCCATAAATAATTACAGATTCCTAATCCCCATGAACTCCGACGACAATATTTATTTCAATTTTCGGGATTGCTGTCAAAAATATTAATTTAATTCGGTCGGATTCTCTGCAGTATATTGCATCGACCATGCCTATGTGTGTTTCATGCTATTGAGATGATGGCCTTGCAATTTTATCAACAAATAATGCAAATAAAGTGCCTACTATTAGTGCCCTCAAGTCATTGGTTAATGAGTGAATGACTTTGACTGAATTACGTTTCCCACTCCGGTATCCTCTTGAACATCTGCCCCTGTTTGAGTGCAGTTGCATACCAGGGTGCTAAGGTTTTATCATGAGGAAAATGGGTACTGTCTCCTGGTTAGTTCAATCTATTACTAGCTGGCGGAACACATTGTGATGTCACATCACTTGAGGACAAGTATCACAGGTCTTGTGGTGGACATTCTATACAGATATTTGGTCTAACCTATATGGGTTGTTATCCCAGGAAGGCTGTCTTTGGGCATTTTAAAACCTCACTAATATCAAATAACAGTGATTGAGTTGTTTTGCTGGGATTTGTCGGCCAGCGTACCTAATGGCTGCCTGTGGAGAACTGATAGCATTAGTAATGAATATCAGACATGGTCGTACCATTTGATGCAGTGATGTTTTTGCCGTTGCATCTACTGAGTGCAAAATGTGACCCTGATTTGCCCTCAGAGAATTTATATGTATAAGCATACCACAGCGCTGCCACCACAGAACTGTGTTTATTTCACATTTTCATTGGTTGGAACACCAATTCTCTCATTTCCCATTCAGTTCTATTCGCCAAGTGCGTGTAAACCATGGACGGATTGAATAAAAGCTAAATTGGTTCAAATATCGTCCTAAATGGAAGGTCGCGGGTGGCGCACTCAACAGAAAGTCGATAAAAAGTCAGTCACTGAACCGAACTTCATTCATTTATGTTGACTGTTACCCAATACCCAGTAATATCAGACCAATTATTTTGTGGACAGAAACATTCCAAAGCGGCAGTGTGTTTTCACCTTTATACTAGCCCGGCTAGTCGAATGCTTATAAAAACAAAAAAACATTACTGATCAATTTGCCAATCAACCCTTAGTGCAGCACCGAACGAACGTAACTCGGCGAGAAGGCGAATGAAAAATTAAATTCAGATGACCAGTGAAGTCGTTACCTGAAGCTCATTCTGTAATCATTACTATCGTCCAACTGATCTTGGCATGATTGCCTCATAACAGGGAAGCGAATGGCCGAAAATGAACGCAAAACTCACAATTAATGATTGTGAGTTACAGTTCTGTTGGATAATCCTGGAAAATTAACCCATAGAGTGGAGAATTCAGGGAGTTTACTTGTCAACATTAGCCAGTTGTGAGGTCAAGAGTCTGGGTGTTAACCAACAATTTAATGGGTTGATTTTGTAATAGTATTCCAATGCTTCACCAACCATTACATTCGCTAAAATAGAGGGTCAGTCAGAGAGTAATCCAGGCAGGATTACCTTATGGCAGCTTAATCTGGTGTATGGCTGCTGTCTACTGTCGCTGCTGCCCATGGAAGTAAGAGACCCATATAGGCAGTGTGTGTATAGAGAGGTTTTGCGTGTCAGAATCGCAGTAAACTAGGTGATCGACTATAATTCATCTATGAACATTCATCACAAAGTTTAAGATTAATTGGAATAGCCACGGTACGAAATGGTGAAGATTTCCTTCGGTGCATTGCCAAGTTTAGCCCAATCCTTCAACTCTGTGCCTCGCCAGACATGCCATGAATGCGAAATTTGAAATTTCATAATCAAAGTAAGTCAATAGTTGAGGCGGCTGGTTGGCCCTCAGCCCTGTAATGGTATATCAATCCATCTTGAGACATCCCTAATAGTTGGCAAGTCACCGATACTGCCCTGGTAAGGGTAGATGAGGGATCAGGTATACAATATCAACACCATACATGTACATGAATGCGGTTAGATTGAAGGTAGCCTAGGCATGTGACCGCTCATTTCAGAGGAACTTTTAATTAAAAGGACAATAAATGTCTGTCTCAATTGTTACGTGTAAAATAGGATTTCACATTGACAACTTTTATTTCAGTAGACACAATTTTTTTTCCACTATACAAGATGTATATGACATGTTCTCATGGTTGGTATGGTTTGCATAATATTACATGTATCTCTTTAGTATGGGTGTTGGTTCTACTGTAGGCTAGCTACTTTTACTGCTTGGTTTTGGAATATGTGTCCAACACAGACCTCTCGGCTTATCTGAAGACTCTTCCGGAATGCCGCATGGAGGAGCGAGGAGCATGGAGGATGGTCAGACAGATTGCATCAGGACTTCTCTTTCTTCATCGTAATAATATCGTTCACAGGTATGATCTTTTCATCGGTTTCTGTTTTTATTAACCTAGCCTAGGTTTATCGTTCAGCAAATAAGCACCGAGTGGCACCTGCTGCTGGAAGCGAGCTCACTATTTGGATGTTTCATTTAATTTTCTACTCCGGCACCTGGCCATTCGATGAAACGAATCTCCTGAGGCTTGTTGGGGCAGTGGGAGCTAGAAATGATCTGAGGAGCTGAGAATGAGCTCCTCGGTGGGTGCTCAGGATAACTAGGGCTAGAACCCAGGATCTTTCGATCTCGAGCCACGTGCTCTACCCATTGAACTATCCAGCTTTGTTGGTAAAACATTGTAATTTTGAAACTATTACATTACATAATCGCTATGGGTTAAGTCAACACAATTGTCACTACTTCACATTTTTAATAAACCTGTAAACTCCGGAGACGCGGTAAAAACTCTACCAAAAACATGGACTAATGTGCAAAGACCTTTGGATTAGTGATGCAATGTCATAAAAATGCAAATAAAAATGGGAAAACTAATAGCGAAACAGTACATGCACAATATTTTTACATGGAAACGATTGGCAGGTTTTGAGCTGCGTCATGACGGACTATGTGAGACGCTTGATCTTGATCTGTCAGTCAAAATGAGGATGTCCTCTTGTCATATGTCCAAACTAAACAAAATCAAGTACTATTCAGATGGATATCTGTGATTATGACACATATGACCCAGACCAGCGGCAATAGGCAGTAGTCTTATTGAAGCAGAGACGAGCCCGTTCGCTGTATTTGAGTTAGTTCAAGTCATTTGGATTATGTCTTCTTGGTCTTAACACTGTTATAGAACCGAGACAGCAGAACTTATACGCGTGACTTCAATGCACATCAATAAGATAATGTGAACAGAGATTGACCAAAGCCCCTGGTTTTGAATAGAATGAAGCCAAATGATTCGACTCTGGCGAGTCAGTGAGACACGCTGCGCCGAGCCGCCGTCGACTAGAATGGAAAGACGCGACCATAATCATTATCCAGATTAGGCTGACTGGGTGGGTGCGCTGCACCAAAGACTCACCCCAATGCACCCAGTGTCAGCTGTACGCCGAGCGCTACTCTATTCTAACATAGGAAGGGATAATAGTATCTAATCTCACAATATTGCTGTAAAATCTATTATAATCTCAGTGAGCATTTGACAAATTACTGAGCTCGTTACATCATATGCCAAGCATCCCGGCTTTATCAGCTGAGAGTTATATTCAAGTGGTCTATATTAACCTGATCCCTGAAAAGTGCATCAAATTGAAGACTTAGATATGTACAGCAAAGCCTACAAGTGCTACTTCACTGTTCCTTAATACCTGACAGATTTATTACGGAAGGGTTATGAGCAAATGAAGGGAAATTAAATGTATAATATTTGGTTGGTTATGCCAGCTGAGAAAGGTCAGCCGGGCTATATCAATAGCGGAATTAGTTTGGAGGTTCTAACACTGGGTCATCTCACAGGGCGCCAATTCAACTTCTATTGAGACGTGTGAGAACCCAACAGTTCTAGTCTGCACCTAATCCACTCTGTCATGACTTGGTACAACATTGCAAAAGAAACATTATTTTACCGCGCTGGGTCTCAGATGTTAAGAGACGCGACTACTCAGCACCTGGCCTGTCACCAGTATCCTGTACCCGCCCCTAACTTGTGTGGTCACTACAATAGATGAAATTAATTCCATGTCCTCTCCATCCGATGGTTGTCCGGATGCCAGAAACGCTTTTTGCCCATCTATGTAAGTTTACTATAGTTTGGCCAGCAGCCAGTAAATCAGCTGACAGCTGTAATGCCAACAATGAGGGGTCTTCAATACTCAACCTGGTGATCCCTCATAGAGTAGATGTCACCTACATGTGCTTGAACTAGGTACACACATACAGTGTAGAGTCTGTAGCCATGAGGTGTTAGTTTACCAGACACCAGGACATCATGTGACCCTGCGGTTCAGAGATTGTTAACCAAAGGAGATAACAGCCTGGGATATGTGTGAGCCAACCACTTGAGACTGTATGCAGGCACCATGATAAAGGCAATGCTTCCCACCACAGAATTGCACATAATCGGAGCCAATTGCAGTATTACAGGAATTTGGGGTTGGAAGCGTGGATGTTT
>Ga0224501_10004046_pt1 | contig 11565 bp, 8 predicted proteins | sample SF_Oct11_sed_USG_4_FD_169105 | JGI IMG/M metagenome (GOLD analysis project Ga0224501, IMG submission 169105) | Sediment microbial communities from San Francisco Bay, California, United States - SF_Oct11_sed_USGS_8_1 | ecosystem: Environmental > Aquatic > Marine > Sediment | place: USA...
CTAATGACGCACCCTGGGAAACACTGAGCCTAAGACTCAGTAGGCCAATTTCTGCACCACTCCTGACAGTTGCTCGGTCATGGAGACACGAAGAAGAAGACCTATTAACGACGTGGGTGATAATACTGAAGGTCGCTTTGTTACGTAGGCTGTTTCAAGGCCAGCATTATCAGCCTGCAGTTTAGGTTTAAAATCTGATTATCATAACTGATTACTAGACAGTGTCTACACGAGCGATAGCAACAGGCACAAACATCTTTATTATAGCTTATCCGTCATCACTGTATCCAATCATCAGAGTCCAGCGGTACTCAAATGCTATGACTCCATTTTCGATTGTGACTGTTACGTTGGTATCGTTCGCTAGCAAGCCTCACACTCCAAACTGATCTAGTAGCATCGAATCACCGCACTGAGAAACACAACTCCCTTCTCACAGTAACTGAATTCTATGCCGGTGATGTGCAAAAATATAGACCGAATTCTCCATTTCAAGGGCATTGAGACATAAAGCAGTGCCAGTGACAAGTCTGGATGGAGGGACAAGAATGATGGTCAGAACAGCATCCGATCATAAAGCCAAATTCACAATAATGTGATCTTCAATAGTCCGCACCGTAGACCCCGGGCAGGCGACTTGCCTCCGCGACGCTACTCAGGAAGGCAGCAAGTTTGGTTAGGCTATAGTTGAACTAAACTAGATATGTGTACATTTATGTATGTATGTATGTACATCAAATAAAAGATTGCCTGTTCAAAAAGAGAGATGATTATAAATAAAACTGTGATGAGTTACTAATACCTTTAAGTCACTAAAATTATAGATATCAGTGATGGAATCACCACAGATATTGTTTAACTTAAAGCGTATCGTGAGAACTAACAGAACATACGGTCTATTCACCGCAATTAATTATAACCCACGACACAGACGCGTTTTCACAGTCATTCATACGGAATGATATCCTTCACTCCTCACATCTCCAATGGGTTTTATATAACATTGGGGGCGCAAATCCAAGAAAACAATGACACCGACCATTGTCCGGTAAGTAGTCAGGCTGGTGTCCTGAACTGCAGAGACAATAAAACTCAGCGACCATTTACGCTACATTCTCCTTATCTACAGGTACAGCAAATCTCTGCTCCCGGCTTTTGACCTCTGACCTAATGACCTTGTTAACCTTAGCGATTTGTTTCTGGTGAACAAGGAATAGTGGTGAGTTCGGATCGCGCGGTGTCAATCCACGATTTTTCTTCTGCGGTGTACTGGCTCGCGGAGAGCGAGGCGAAATGGATGCTTCGGGTAACTTCTCTACCTTCTTCACGGGAGAGACCGAAGGGGTTTCGGATTCCGAATCTGAAATAAGGTAAGCAAACTGTAGAATTTACATAATGCGTTCATCAAAGATTTCCATGGTTATATATAAAAAAAACATTGGAGGGGGAGGGGGTTTATCCCAAGTTTGTATTCTACTGGGGCACACAGCCATCCTATTTCGCAGACTTCCTAAGCTCGAGGCTTGTTGGAGCGGTAGGAGTGGGGAATCATGTGAAAACCGCAATCGCGCATTGGAAGCTCACAACGCCTAAGACTTGAGCCGAGGATCTGGCGATCATAAACCACTCCGGCCATTGAGTATATCGCTATTATTCTATTGACAATAATGGTCAAATGGGCTCATTTCATCATGTCAGCTTAAGCAGAGACAGAACAAGGTAGCGTAAAAACAAAATTTAATCATTTAACAACACTGCCAAGGGCATCACTTCCTGTGCTGAACGATGTTGTCGAAGGGACGTAGGATAAAGCCCCGGTGCCATAAAACAAGTTTCTAGGGGCATTTGGTTCCTCCCGCTGGCTGGCAATATCTCGGGTGAGCGCAACCTCCCTCAAATGAGTCAGGGTTAGAGGGAGGGGAGAAGGCCACATTTCGAGCTAGGAAATTGTAGAAATAGAACTCTATGTGGATTATTATTGCAACAGGAAACAAACTTTATATAATAATCATATGAGCTTATTGGTTGTGTCCTCAGGTTGTGAAAGGGTAGCTAGTTGAGCACACGGATCAAACTAGGAGTCTCCAATATTGAGACAAGGAGTTTCATGTCGACCCCCGAGCAGCAGACTGGCTACGCCTGATCCAGCGTGTCTGAGATAATTTAGATGGTGTTGGAAAAGAAAGTTTACCGGACTCGGGATCCTCCTTCTCTATACTCAGCTCCAGCAAGTTTTCCATGGAACCATTTCCCTCATCAGACAGGTCCAAAGTCTCTACGTCCAGCTCTGGGATTGCAGAGATATTCACTACCATCGAGTCTACACCAAGCCAAACATTGATAATTAACAACCATTTGCAGGACCCACAAAGGACAGCCCAGTAAAACGTTTGTGTGGCAACCTTGAAAATCCGGGTTCGAGTTCCCGATTTGAGTGCGACCTCTTCACACTAACCCTAGCTCCGCAACAAAAACTGGCCTCCTTTTGAAGTGGGGCGTTGATACTGACCATCTGGTGGTGCTCCAGGCTGGTCGAACTAGTGACATTAAGTGTCCTTGATGTCGCTGGTCTAAACTGGGAGCTTCCGCTTAAAGGGGTTATGACACGGTCGAATGTCGATGCACTTTTGGAGTTGTGTTTCCATTCTTAACGGGAGACAACTATGCATTCATTGCAGCGATAGCGAGTGGTCTTTTTCCACAAACCGAATATTGGCCACTCGAATAATTACGGCCCAAATAGGAATAAAATGGGATCTAATCACTAAAACTTAGTAACCTAGTGATCTTCACACCCTTAAAACATCGAGTAGAACTTAAATTTGAACGCAAGATTGGAGAAAACTTAAGTTATAAGAAGTGCTTTGCCGGTTTTCCCTAGCCCTAAATAGAGGCCGTTGCTTGCGGGCCTCTATAATTGCACAATAATGGCACTACCGCTCGTTGACAGAGGTGAAAAACTGTGTTCTATTTCTATATTTTTGTTGCACGGTTTCTCTATTCAGACTTGTGTAATTACAAGTCTAGTAATACACAAACGCATTTGTCAAACATCAGCGGGTATGCCGAGAAATCAATGCAAACACCACCAGGTCTGTGTTAATTTCCTATCTCGAGGCCAATTCTGGTGCATCGACGGTCTGATAAGTATGTCATCAAGGGCTCTAAGTATGCGCATTGGATAGGGCTATATCTAAGCTTTCATTTGAACTGGGTATTGGGCCCATTTGTTCATGGCAGGCTTCAGAATCTACAAACAAGTGAAGTCACCTTTGCTCATGTCATAACCCCTTTAACGGTGAACACACTGCGACTAAAAGCAGGACCCTTTAAATTGATTCATATAATAAATAGTGCAGAAGTGAGAGAGTTTGTAACATCGGTTTTGTCATGGGATAGCGGGACAGGCTAGTTGCTAAAGACTGCTTGACTCGATATTGTGATCGTTCCAAACTCCCACTGTGAGCTACCAAAAGGATTTTCAACCTCTATGGCGTATAGACGTATAGCAGGCTACAATATGGACAGGTCTGCCAAATGGCCACACTAAGCTCAATCACACTAAGCTCAATGGATGTACTCGTGTGATTTAGATGGGCATAGTTAAAAAGCCAGCTGGCTTTGGGCGACTAGAAGCTGTCCACTCCTAACATCACTCGGCATCACGTGTGTCTAAGGGAAACTGTGTGTTCTGCTTCCCGCAACAACAAGCAAGCGACCATGTAGACTAAGTAAGGGATCAATAGACGGCCCTGACCTTGACACCTTACATAAACTAGCGCGTCCACTTTCAGGCACGGGATTCACTTCCAGACACAGCCCAGGGACATGGTTTGTAAAAACACATCTTTCAGACGTCTGAAACCCTGTTTCCGACGCCAAAAGTCGATCACACGAATGACCCTAATGTCACATAAATAAAAGAAATATAGTTTTTGCAACTGTTTCACAATGCCACTGGCCATTCCAATCAGCAGACTTCTTATAACTCGGGTCGGGTATTAAGCGGCCAGCAATAAAATCGAGAATAAAATCTTGGCATAACCAGGGCTTGGGGCAAGTTTACCCATCCTGGTAGTCTGCCCATCTCCTACTTACCAGAGACCACTATTGTGAGCTGCAGTGCGCCGGTCGGGACGAAACCTGAGCCATTTTCTAGTCAGTACATGACATATATTTTTCTGTAGCCGCCTGAATACATGTTAGGATTTTAAATTGGATAGACTACAGTTACTGAGCTATACCGTTAAACCTACTCCCGATGTAATCACACACTCACCCATATCTTCATCATCCCAGTTCCTGTGTACATCACACTTGGCGATGATCGGTGTCCTGTCGACCTCGCAGTTCGGTGACCTCGGATCCTCCATCCTCGGTGCTGTCTCTTCGTCCAACGAGTCGTCCAGCACAAGAGGTGTGCGTACGATTTCTAAGAGACAGAACAACAATAACCTTGACCAGAGTTGTGTTTTTTCGTTTACACTCCTGAGAATATGGAGGCTGTTCCCTGATTCACAGCGGGACTTGATTAAAGTGTACTATGAGCTGAAGAGAAGAAAACTCTACTCCGGCACTTGGCCATCCAATCCAATGGACCTCCTAAGCTTGAGGCTTGCTGGAGAGGTAGGAGCTAGGATAAATGTGAGGAGCTCATATGCACACCGAGGGCCCGCCGTGGCCTGGATTTCAACCCAGGTTTCTCGATTGCAAACCCAGCGCTTTCACGATTGAGCTATTCCGCTATCCGGATTTTTCTGCCACCATCATTGACCTTAGCCGCGCTTTGAACCCCATGCTTCCCCACCCGAGTCAGGCATTCTAAGCAACGCCCCTGTCAGTATGGACATGTCTATGATAAAAATGTTTGTTGATAATTTACGGTAGGCTACGTCTCCCGTTTACCAAATCCCGTTTGGTATAGTTTGAGTTGGATCCACCTTCAGGCCTGTATAACCGTGATCAAATTTATAACCTATATTAGAGAAACTCTCAGTCCATAGAAAACATACAATTTTCCATGTAAACAGGGAGGGGGGTTTGATTCTGCACTGAACTAAACCTTGATATTTTTCATGCAAATTTACTATATTGGATAAAACCCTCACAAACTTTTGAAGCACTTTGTAACCTTGGCTATACATTATAACTCCACCTGTGGGGATTGAGGTGCACTGGAACACTGCAGGCTACTCTGCAAACGCGTTGAGGAAACCCTCCTCGTACTTTACAAACCATTGGTGGGAGATCTTGGATCAGCTAGTGGATGACTGACTGGAGTTGTGTTTGCATCTATCGTGCCATGAATACCCTCTGATTTAGTTGCGTCTGAAAGTAAAAATGATGGGTATGGACATGCCGATAGATTGAATTTGAAAATGAAACACCAGTGAATCTAAAAAAATAAACGTGCGTCTGCAATGTATGCACCATTGCATGGCATAGGATAGGAATGACTAGAACAGGAACTGAGGTAGCACTGCACGTCTGCAGTCATCTCGGTATTTAAATCACTTTTGTCAAACTCAAAGCGCGAAGCCAAATGGAAGCTTGATTTATTTTGAGTGAAGACTAACTAACTTGCAGTTGCAGTAACTAAGCAATGACATTATGCGGAGTACAGTTAGATTTAGAGAGTCACATTCAGTGACTCAGTACTGACGGACTAGGTGAGTCACTCAGACTCAGAGTCAGTTAAGTCTCACAGTCACTCTTACTCTGAGATTGAATCTCTACCTCTCACTCAGGCCAGGACTCAGGAGGAGTCACACAGTACAACTCGAACCTAGTAGTAAACTGTAAGTGTAAAGTAAGCAACAAACTAACTACACTAGTAACTTACTAAGTTACTTGTAGTTGTAACTAATTACTAAACTAACTTGATAATCAGTAGTAAGTAGTAGTAAGTTATTCGGAGTAAGTAACTAGTAAGTTACTAAGTTACTTGGTAGCTTGTAGTTGTAATCAAAATATCAAATCAATGTAACCTGTAGTTGTATTGTTAGTTAATAATACTAAGTTAGTATTCATTATTAGTTACTTACTAACTTAGTAGTTAGTAACTTACACTTACAGTTACACTTACAAGTTGTAACTCACTAACTGTAAGTGTAACTCAGTTACACTTACACCACTGTATGATGTATCACTATCACCATCACTATCACTTATCACTATCAGTCACACTCACAGTGTAACTGTAACCCTAACTAACTGTAACTGTAACTTGTAACTGTAAGCTAAGTCAGTGTAAGTGTAACTGCAAGTCAGTGTGAGCGTAAGTCTAAGTGTAACTTAGTTACTAGGTAGTAACTAACTTACTTTACTAGTAACTAAGTTACTAGTACTACTACTACTACTACTACTACTACTACTACTACTACTACTACTACTACTACTACTACTACTACTACTACTACTAGTTACTAAACTCTAAAGTGTAAACTAGTCTAATTCTAAAGTTAGTAGCTAATAAATAATATAAATACTAACTAACTAGTAACTTGTCAGTGCCATTGAAATGTTACTTACTGTCGATTTCGTTTACTTCGTTTAACGTGTCTACAATCTTCGCCAGGTAAGAACCCATGGTCGCTGTGAGGCAAGTAATTAGACTGGTCAGTGGTCAGTGTTTTTAGATAGCCTGCAAGAAACTCTCCCGGTTATTATTTTGAATATTGGTGCATATCGGTTGTGACGATCGCGCCGTCCCGTGTCATGCCGTTAAAGGCTTCAACAGCCAAAGCAGGTATGATTACAGTATATTTGCAGAGTTCCGGCGTTAAAAAGTAGCGACTCCCGCAGACCTACTTTCTTTGATCGCTTTCTGATTACGATTGGCTGTTGTTTTCTATGCTATAGTGAAACCAGAAACCATGGAGGAAATTCTTTCTGAAGTCAAAGAACTGAGCAGCAACGTAAAGGTTTATAAAGATGAGTGTATGTACTCATACGACACGCCTGTAAGTATTTTTTATCCGTTAAACAACGTATTCACTAATCAAAGAGCGCTCTGACAGAGTGTCGATGACCAATGGTCGCACGTCGCAGTTGAGTTTCAGAGTCAGACACTGACTGAGACAGTCAGTCTCAGTGACTGAGTGAGACACACTCACAGTCACAGTCATTCGGCTCAGTCATTCATTCAAAATCGACACCATTCGTTGATTTGGATTTTGCTTTGTCACCGCCACAGTGCGGGAACTAACGAATTTCCATGGAAGCCCAAGGCCAACGACTGAGAATATTAATACAAAATATATCGACTATCGAGGTAGGAAGGAAGGAAAGAGTGACAAGATGAAGATGACAATGACAATCACAATGGGCCATTATGGGATGATCACTCATTTACTGACTCCAGGCCCAGTCCAGCCCTGACACCGAGTGACCGACAGTGATGCAGGTTCAGGTTTACACTTACAGTTAGACTCAGTCAAAGTTAGTCAATTACACTCAGTGACTGCCAGTGACAGTTGTCAGTGGACCCTGTTAAAACCCAGATGAAAGATTATAGAAGAAAAATGCTTCATCTACACCGCTGAGTGATTAAGTTGATGGGACGTACTCATTGACTGATATTCAAAGCTTGCCCACCACTGGATTATGCATCTGGCTGGGATGATGAGTGGCTGCAGATAATTTGCGATTGGAAAAAAAAAACCCTGTGGTACTTTCTTACCATCAGGGTCGCGTCACAAGATTGAGCATAGCATCTTAAGAATTTTGCTACTTCTAAGCTAGTATTCTGTAACACCCAGCTAATGCATAGAGTGATACTCAGTCTCATGCTTGTCCATTTGTAGTACTGTGACACTGGGTTGTATGTCTGCATGAAGCAGTTTTATGGCTTCGGTAAGAAGTACGTAGCGGAGTATAGTGAGCAGACAGGAAACAGAGTCTTTCTTCTGCTCAAAGCTAGGAAAAAGAAAAAGGTTTGTTTATCAATATTGCTGCCTTCATAAGTGCCTTTGGAAGTCAACTATGGGCAATAATTGTAGAAAACGATGCAATTGCCAGATTTCACCCAAGTTTATGGAATAACTCAGTGGTAGAGCGCTGAGCTCGCAACCTTGTGAGCTGGGCTTGAACTCTTGACCTCTTCTGGCAAAGGTGAATGGGCACTCCGCCATCTTTGAAACCATTGGTTTTGTTTTAGCCTGTCCAACAAGATGATGAGCCTGAGAAAAAGAAGCCCACCAAACTCGCCATTGGTAAGTTCTAATTGAGTTGAGGGACCAGTCAGGGAGTGAGTTGGAGGGTCAGTGAGTGGGTGAGCGAGTTGCTGGTTAGTTCATAGGTAATAACTCAGTACATGCCCGGTCAGGTTTGGATTCCCTGTCTGTTTGACTCGGTGACTTTGATGGATTCATCATGACGCTAATTTCAGGCGTGGAGGGGGGATTTGATGCCGACACAGAGCTATATGAGAAGGAGGAATGTAATTCACTGGTCGTGCTGCCAGAATGGAAGGAGCTGTTGCTGACCGACCCAAGCGTTCCCGCTCGCACTCGGCGCTGCGCAGAAGCCATTTTGAAAGCCGACTCGGCCAATAGGAGAGAAGAAGCAGCGGCACTGTCTAACACTTGGGAAGGTGAACCAAGAATCGTTAGTCGGTAAGATGCTTAGCTTGGCATATATGTGGTCGGTATTTGACGAAGCGATTTGGTGCCACCTGGCCATAGTTCCTTACTCGACAAGATTGCCCGATGGAGCTGGAACGGATGGCAATTAACACCGTATTGAATATTTGAGTGACCGTCTCAGATTGTCGATGTGTTTTAGATAACCAGAGTGCGCCGGTTTGGACAACAAGCACGTTGGCCATGAAATTTTCAAGCGGAAAAACCGCAGAATAAGTGAACTGAGTTATCTGTCCTCTGCCACAGTTACACCATTGCTGATATAAATTGGCTCTCTAACAGCCACTTCCTCTCTTGGACTTCCCGGGAGAACATTCATTATTTTCAGTAGCAGTAAATGGATTGCTGATCTATATCAATATACCGATATCAATGATCTGATTTCTGCAGGTACGCTGAGTCACTTGTGCAGCTAGATAATGGCCGTAAGATTGGCAGAAGTTGGCGGAAGTGCACGCGCTGTGACCTGACAAATAACCTCTGGCTGAACCTGACGGACGGTACTATCCTGTGTGGCCGCAGGTGAGTGCAGGTGTGATGATACGGGTGAAATGATGCAGCCGTACATAGCTGTAGGGATCGTGAGATAGCTTAGCGGTAAACCTTTGTGGTAGCAACAATGAGTGCCTGGGTTTGAATCAGGTCACAGTGGGCTACCGTTGTGAGTATGAACTCCTCATATTAAAGGGGTTATCCCATGAGCAAAAGTGACTTCACTCGTTTGTAGATTCTGAAGCCTACCATGAACAAATGGGCCCAATACCCAGTTCAAATGAATTCTTAGATATAGCCCTTTCCAACGCGCATGAGTTGAAGAGTTAACGCTGACCCACTAGTGGTGCTCAATACTAAGTCACAACTGGTAGAAGACAAGTATCTAGCCCGGCAGCGCTGCCATAACGATTGAACGATCATACAAGAAATCACTACTACGAAAGTACCGGCACACGTGACGGTGATTTTAGACGCCGGTGCCGATAGTTAGTTTCCGAGCGGTCCAATGTTGAGAAGCGATGCCACTCACATTGGCAGTATAACAGTGATAATGCACTATAACCAGTCCAAAATGGTGATCCCCAATAGGAATAAACGCTCAGCCAAATCAGCCGTTCATAAAACATATGAGCATTTCTGTCCGTTTCTTCCAACACTAGTCTCGAAACTGCAGCGCATGTTTGATAATCTTCACGTTTCTCCAGGCCTCGTCACTGCAGGCCTCACCGCTGCAGACCTCACCACTGCAGGCTTCACCGCTGCAGGCCTCACCACTGCAGGCTTCACCGCTGCAGGCCACGCTGCTGTAGGTCACTGCTGCAGCCCTCACCACTGCAGGCCTCACCGCTGCAGGCCTCACCACTGCAGGCTTCACCGCTGCAGGCCACGCTGCTGTAGGTCACCGCTGCAGCCCCCACCACTGCAGGCCTCACCGCTGCAGGCCTCACCACTGCAGGCTTCACCTCTGCAGGCCTCACCACTGCAGGCTTCACCGCTGCAGGCCGCGCTGGTGTAGGTCACCGCTGCAGCCCCCACCACTGCAGGTCTCACCGCTGGGGTTACCCTCCTGCATGTCACCCTCCTGCAGATTGTCTCTTTAAGCGTTTCACTACTGTATCCTTTTAGGTATTTTGATGGTACTGGTGGTAACAACCATGCGGTGGATTACTGGAAGGAAACCGGATATCCCCTCTGTGTTAAGCTCGGTACCATTACCCCGGAGGGAGGAGGTAAGGGGAGGAGCATTACCTGGACAGAGTACCTCACTTCCTGGTGGAGTATCACTTCGAGTCACTGCCGAGTAGTTTTGGCCAAGGGTTGTGGCTTGGTCCCTGGAGTGTTGGTGTATTCCAGTTAGTTTCACCCAACCTCAGTCTAAAAATCACTCGTCAATCCGTGTGTATAATCTTTGCGCATACTTTGTTTAAATTCTCTAAGTCGTAAACCAACGATCGAACCCCGGAGCTTCTCCGTAACCGTGAAGGCACCATTTAAGAAGAAAACTCATATAATGATCGTTATGTGCGCGCGAGAGTGGTGTGAGTGTGCGCGCGTGTGAGTGTGCGCGTGTGTGAGTGTGCGCGTGTGTGTGCTTGCGTGAGTGTGCGCGCGTGTGAGTGTAAAGGTGATGGCCACCCAGGTGTTTATTGAGAAGCAGCAATGCTCTTGCTGTAGATGTGTACAGCTACGCCGAGGATGACATGATGCTGGACCCCAAGCTGGGTGAACACTTGGCTCACTTTGGTATTGACATCATGAGCATGAAGCAAACAGAGAAGACTATGACGGAGCTGGAGATTGATCTCAATCAGAGAGTATGCATACCCCGCTACTCTATCCACTCCACAGAGCACCGAGTTCTGACCTGTCTATGCCCTGTGTCCTTCCCTGTATTTCTCACCCTCTGTACTGTCTATAGTCTATATCCACCCCTGTATTTTCTGACCCCTATATCCTGTATCCACCCCTGTATTACCTGACCCCTATATCCTGTATCCGCCCCTGTATTACCCGGCCCCTCTGGCCTGTATTCACCCCTGTATTACCCGACTCCTATATCCTGTATCCACCCCTGTATTACCCGGCCCCAATAGCCTGTATCCACCCCTTGTATTACCCAGCCCCTATGGCCTGTATCCGCCCCTGTATTACCCGACTCCTATCGCCTGTATCCACCCCTGTATTACCCGGCCCCCATGACATGTATCCACCCCTGTATTCCACGGCCCCTATGGCCTGTATCCACCCCTGTATTCCACATCCGCTATGGCCTGTATCCACCCCTGTATTACCCGGCCACTATGGCCTGTATCCACCCCTGTATTACCCGACTCCTATATCCAGTATCCACCCCTGTATTACCCGGCCCCTATAGCCTGTATCCACCCCTTGTATTACCCAGCCCCTATGGCCTGTATCCGCCCCTGTA
>Ga0224501_10004047_pt1 | contig 11564 bp, 9 predicted proteins | sample SF_Oct11_sed_USG_4_FD_169105 | JGI IMG/M metagenome (GOLD analysis project Ga0224501, IMG submission 169105) | Sediment microbial communities from San Francisco Bay, California, United States - SF_Oct11_sed_USGS_8_1 | ecosystem: Environmental > Aquatic > Marine > Sediment | place: USA...
AGAGGTACAAGCACAACCAGTACTAACTTAATGTACTAACATCACTAGTTACTAGTACTACAACGTACGAGTACAAGTTGTAAGTACAACTTACTTAGCCTTAGAGTTAGACTAGAGTCTAGAGTAAGATTCAGATTGCTTTACTAATCTAATTACTAGCTTAGTCAGTTTGAGTTTGTCACGGTGACTTAGTGACTTACTACTATACTGAAGTAGTGGACTGCAAGTACAAGTACAACAGTAAGTGACGTCTAATCTCTTCTTCTCTAAACAATTACCTAACTAGTCTAAATGAGTAAATCTAAATCATAAAATAAATGACTTAATCTTTAATCTAAAAGTAAATCTAATGAGTAAATCTAATTCTAAATTTCTAAATCTACTGCTTGGAAGTCAAACTTCCAGTAAAATGTTCACCTCGGGAGTGTGACAGTCGTTAGTCAGCTCTATTGCGTGCTCTGCGGCCAAACGGCAACTTTAAATATAGCGATCCCAGGCACAGTCATAAACAAAGGACTTATAATCACGCTTTTGTATTATTATTGATAAACAAACCTGTCGTAGCTTGAAAGAGAAAGCCGGTTGAAAACGAACAACTTTACCGCCAATACAAATGCAACGTACGAACAATGTGTTGTTTCGAGCTAGGGATGCAGTATAGTTGGGACCCCTATTACAGCTGCACAATCTACGCTTTTTGTGATGGATGTTTCCTGTTTAAATTAATGGGAAAGTCTATTCGGAGCCAGGTTCGGTGGTAAGCTCAACAACTTCCGTCGCGAGTCACGAGCCCAGAAACCGTTCTTGTTAGAGCCCCTTGCTGCCGTATATCTGCAAATAGTGTTATCCAAGATTCAGGATGGCTGACGTGGTGAACTCAACTATGGAACAAAATATAACAGATGCGGTGGCAAACGCAACCCAAAAGATTCCGGCAACTCCGGAGGGGATGGCGTTGGCATACACCAGCTTGTTTACAATGGCAATTGTATCGATATGGATAGGCTCGTTTAAATCAGTACGGTTTCATAAGGAGCAAAAGGTAAAATTTTGTTTTCAATCATTGATTGATTGAAATCACATTGAAATGATTGATTCATAATTCATTTCAACTCATTTAATTTGAATTTCATTGGATTTGAAATCATTTACTTTGGGTGTGACTTGAAAATTAGTTTAGTTTAAGTAAGTTTAACTCTTGCCATGCACAATGAAGGAGCGAATGATTGAATGGATTTGGGCGATGGATTGTGTCACACTCACAGCAACATTGACAACATGAATAAACAGTGATTGGAATGGAGTTTGGGATCATTCACGTGTGATCCTTCGCTATGTGGTGTCATGTGGCATGAACTGTTCAAACTTCTGGGTGTTCGTTGCAGGACAGCGGAGAGGAGGTTGAGCGCATGACTGGAAGAGATGCAGCCATGTTTCCCATAATTGCCAGCTGTTTCCTGTTCGGTCTTTATGTTATTTTCAAGGTAAGCCAATACCAAAACATCTGAATACCAGCGCTGCTCTCACTAGGTTTTTTAAGCTGGCTAGCCGGTATCTAGACTAGAGATTTTTCGTTTGCATCTCCAATCTGCTGTTGTGTTTGTAGTTGTTCTCTAAGGAGTATGTGAATCTGCTCGTGGCTTCTTACTTTTTGATCCTAGGCATCTTTGCTCTTGCACATATATTGTCGTAAGTATATCAACATGTAACACAATTTGGGCGTTCTGTATCAACTTCTCTAGGGGCATTCACTGTCAATGTACCATCTATCGGTTTTTTTGTATTCTGAGATTTATCTTACTTTTCATGTCACAGGCAAGACAGTCATACTCGTTCGTCTCTATTTTCAGGCCTTACATAAAGGCATTGATCCCAGAGAACTTTCCCAATAGTAAATATCATCTTAAGCTCACTGAAGGAGATGGCGACTCCATGTTCGGTAAGTGCGGGGCTGAAAATATTTAAAACAATTCGGTACCTGTTTCATATTGTGGAACGGAAATGGTAACAATTACCTCACGGTATCGGTTATAATCCGAATGCATTCGGCACTCTCATTCTCTCAATAACGGGAACGGGCTCACCTGCAATGCTCACCTGCATTCAATGGTTATGAAGTTTGTTAGTGTCCGACTAAAGCAGCTGGCTACTAGTACTAGCTAATAACTTAATAAGTATAGTACTAGTAGCAGCCATGAACTTTCATTCACACCTCTGTTTTTAGCAAGTTTAGTCAACTAGGTGACGTTGACCTCGAGATTGAGTGGTGTAAAAACAGTGCAACCTATAAACTTTGTGCATCCTAAATAGCGTAATTGGTTGCAAAAAAACTAAAATTCTTTTTCCTTTTACACCAAATTTAAAGAATAGAACTCCTAAATAATTAGAATAAGATTCACTCAGACATTTCTGTTTATTTTTTTACTTGGTAAGTCTGGTATTTTTATGCCACATCCCCGGTAGGTGTATCATTTATAGTGTACCGGGAATGGATTCATTCCTTTCTCTGAGAGTATAAGGTGTTTGTAACTGATACCCAAAAAAAAAAGATCTATCACTATTGAAACACTCCAAACAGAAAAAAAGAACTTTTCCAATCCTGGGTAAGTGATGCTAATTTAGGAAAACCATGGTGTCGGCACTATATATATCACGTACGGCTGTAAAATTTTGTGCTACCATCAAGGACTGCCGGTGTTGCCATGTCTGGCGCAGCTTCACTGACAGCGGCCTATAATGTGAAGTAACGCTATACACACTAGTGCATAACAGATGCTCTTAGCCCACTTGTACTGAAGCCAGAAGTTCCTACTATCAATCCATCAGCAAGTAACTAAACCATATGTCAACAAGCAGATGCTAAACCAGGCCTTGGTTCCCATTACCTGAAATAAGCTTGGTATATATGGCTGAATTGTTTAGGATGTAGCTGATCGATTACTGTATTATAAGACATATTTAATTGCCAATCCAGATATATTTACATGTCTAATCGCATAGAACCTCCATTTGAGACTGAAATCTGGATAATAGTTAACACCTTCCAACCCAGTGCTGAGAGATCTTTATAATTGTATCATAATCGGCATGGAGAATATTATTTACCTGGTATGTGTACCCGTGTGGATTATCACAAAAATATTTTTATGATCATGCTAACATTATTTTGCAGATCATCTGGATTGCCGATTTGATCGTAAAGACATGGTTGTGCTCGCGATCTGCTCCGTATTTGGTGGCTGGTATATCTACAAGAAGGTAAATTTATATAGTTTAGTTTATTCATTAAATTCACAGGTATGGGCTGAATGAAAAGGGTTTGTACATGAAAAAGTATAAAAAATACATACCACAGAAACTACCACATTTGAGTCTTGTCAAACATGTTCATAAAGGAAAAACCGCTTATGTTTAGCCATGAGCTGTGTCAGCGAGCGTTAGTGTCATTATTGCGCAATGATAGAGGCCCGCATGCAACGGCCTCTATTTAGGGCACGGAAAACCCAGCAAATAACTTCTTATAACTTCAGTTTTCTTCGATATTATGTTGAATTTCGAGTTCTACTCATTATGAGGGACTAAAGATCAGCTCAGCAGGTTACTAACTTTTAGTAATTATAGTTTTAGTAATTAGATCCCATTTTCTTTCTATTTGGCCCATTCTAGCCGTAGTTGGAGTTGCCTCCTTCTAAGAATGAGGAACACAACTCCGAAAGTATGTCTACCCTCAACCGTGGCTTAACCCCTTTAATAATTTGTAGCACTGGATCGCCAACAACATCATTGGACTAGCTTTCTCCGTCAATGGAATCGAGTTTTTGCAGCTGAACACTGTCAGCATTGGCTGCATTTTACTCGGAGGCCTTTTTTTCTATGACATATTTTGGGTGAGTTTGGGAATTCTTTTTATTAGCATTTTAGATAATTTACTCAATCTTGGGGCACTTGCCGACTGTATTCCATTGTTGGTGTAATTATCCACTATCAGTTCTGCGAATTGTGCATAATGTGAACTTCATCATTTTATGTTAGAGAGTATATATATATATAACTTAGTGGATAGAGCATTAGCTTTGAACAAGGTGACCAGGGCTCGATGAGGAGTTTGCGCATCTTGTCTCGCCTTCCCCTCATCGGATTCTGATTGTGGCTACCAACCCTATAGAACAAACCATGGACTAGCCCTTTGCTTACTGATGCCATTTGTGTAAAACAAGATGATCTTATTTTATAGGTGTTTGGCACTGATGTGATGGTAACCGTTGCAAAATCATTTGATGCTCCTATCAAATGTAAGTCCTGAACTGAATAATGAGCTTGGTCATATCATGGTTAGCCGCAGTACTGTGTTTTAGCTTGATATGTGTGGTGTGTGTTTGTAGTGGTGTTCCCCCAGGATATACTGGAGAATTTCCTTGATGCTAAGAACTTTGCTATGCTCGGATTAGGAGACATTGTGATTCCGGGAATCTTTATAGCAATTCTGTTGCGATATGACCACAGGTAGAGTCCGATATCAATGTTACGACTGAATAACCATGTCTCTTATTGCTATTTCTTTCCTGGAAAGCCACAAATGGCAGGATGTATAACAGATTTAGCTGTTGGTCCTTTTCAGCCGAGGATATGGTACAAAAACATACTTCTACGCTTGCTATGCTGCCTATATCCTAGGACTAGGCCTAACAATCGGAGTTATGCACTATTTCAAACACGCGCAGGTGAGTGTGATTACTCAAGCGGATATTCTCCCCCTTCATGGCATTTATGGGAATCGTGACACGAAAGTGACTTGGTCCAAGCAGTCATTCGTCATTCTGGGTTGATTTTGAACGTCACCCAAGATTCCGATGGAAGACAGAGAACACATTTTAGAAATGTTCACCAGAAGTGCAATTTTCCTCTGCCAAAATGTTGAGAAGACTACTCAATTATAAAAATCTAAATTAATTGCTTTGTGTTCACTTGCCTAAAGCGGTAGGTAGTTGTTAATCCTTTGACTTACTTTCAAGTCACTCCAAGCCATATAGTAATAGGTTCGGTGGTCATTACTACAGTCTGTACTCTTACAAAGACAGGGTTCTCACTGTACTACCCGTGTCATCGAGTTACCCACCAATAATAGCTCCCTACCCGTTGTATCTTTCATGCTGACCTAGCTTCGTTTGCTTTTTAGCCGGCTTTGCTATACCTGGTGCCATGCTGCACAATTATTCCAGTAGGGTTGGCAGCTCTCAAAGGAGACCTCAAGTCAATGTTTGAGTAAGTTTAAAATCCAACCCAAATAGATTTGGTGAAATTGTTGTTCCTCATCCTACTAGCTTGAGGGTGTATATCATGGCTAACATTCTCAATTAGCATCTCATTTAGCTGGCAAAAAGCTGCTTTATTGTTATCTTGTGTCATGGAGTAGAGTAGAAACAATGCTCCCCTTCTTTTAAACTTAATAAGACTTTTTATTGTAGTTATGAGGATAACCCTGAACCCACCAAGCCAGAAACAGAAGCGGCTTCTGGGGATAAGAAGGATGACTAGATCTGCTTATGTCATTTGTAAACTTTATGTTGTCGTTGTTATGGTTGGAAATCTGAAATATAAGTCCAATACAGTAATAAATGAAAAATAATTAGTAATAATTAAAGTGGGTGGGTAGTTCCCACCCTCGTTGTGATAATGGAAAGTTTTAAAATCCTTTTATCGTTGAGCCGCTTTGATTATAATATAAAATAGAAGAGCCAAGTTTTCAGGCGATGTTACAGGCGAGCTACATTGAGCGATGTTTGCGTTTATAGGTGACCAATGAACGATAAGGTAATCTAAAGGTAGTCAAACGTCCTCATTATTTCAGTAATTGTAGTGAATAGCTATCAAGAGTCACTTTAGCAAACAAGAGAATCCATATGGATCACTCACTGCGCCGTAAATCTTGCCGTTGACTCAATGTCATTTGCCGTGGCTAGTACAGCTACTGCAGTTTTGCCACGAGGAGCGTAGATGACATTTGATTGGTTGACTGAATAGAACTCCCTCTAGGGGGTATAATTTCGGGCGACGGAATCGCTTGAAAAGAGGTTTTTTGATAGAGCCTCCAAAGGGCTTTAAAAGAAGGTTATTTCTCTAGAGCCCTTTTTATTTTGGCCGCATTTTCAGCCGAGTCGCGGAAAGCTTGCTCTTGTTAGAGCGGCTTTAGTCGAACGATCGATTGCACCATTTCCTCTCGTTCACAGTGGTTGACATGATGATCGATAAATGAGATATATTTAAAGCCGGCTTAAAAAGCCTTTGATCTTCTTCACCGTTGTATCTACGGTTTCTTTGAAGTGACCTGAAAATGATGCCATACTTTAATGGATGGCGCTGCCGGACATAGGAATACACAAATACCGTACTGTTGCATAGCAAGCCACTGATAACACAATCTAAAGCACCACCACCACCACTACTGCTAACCTGGGGTACCAAGGAATCCATGTATAGTGCCATCTAAAGTGACTATTTCTGCTTTTACCCCTGCTTCAGTAAGTGTGGCTCTATACTCTACAATAGGATTAGGAATAAAGGGGGAGAAATGAGCATACCTGGTCTGTTGATATATCCGTGTATAACGCCTGGCAGTACATGCATATCTGTTAGCACACCAGCGGCATCCAGTTTGGTCTGGTAATCTGTAGGAATGCATACTTGCATAATTCAATTGCAGTATACTATGATTAATTGAATCTTTGATTGAGATTAAACTCTCAAAAACTTTGGGTCATAGAGCTAAGCTATTGTGATGCGCAAATCTTTGCCTAGATATCAGCAAGAAAAACAAGGCGACAGTTTCTACATTTGAAAAGGGGTCTAGTTCTGTCATCCGGTTGTTTGCGAAACAGTTTGCACTGTGGGCGTACATTTCCTGTCTGTTACCCTCACGTTTGGTATGAGGTAGTGATCTGAATGATCTGATAGAAAAACCATGGCTGTTTTCAACTCTCCCAGCCGGGACCCATTATGTTACTTATACTGGCATTGTTTACCACATGAGGGGCCAGAATACAAGACCAAAGACATCATTACCTCTTAAATAGTATGTACCCTGAGTGAGTGCCAATAATACACCACCTAAAATCCTCCAGGGCTTATAAAAATGTGCAGAAACACTTACCTGCACTTTGGTCAGCTAGGGCATCACATTCTGCCACAATGAAAAGTGATGCCGGCTGTCCCTTGAAGTCAGTCCGATTCATTGGCGAACCTAGGATATCTGTGATCTTCTGATCCTGGTTCAGAAAATGACCACGAAACCTAAAACCTAATAAAAGTCACCGTTCTTCGGGTAGATCAGTGGCGTATGTCACTCGGTCGATGAAATTTGTCAATCCTACTGTTCTATAAACTGATTTAGGCTGCAAAGCTTGGAAAAGGTGGTTGTCAGTCGTTTTTCTGCATGTTTGGGGAGTTCACTTCCTGGTTAACAAGGAGTTTTTGTCAAGCTCAAGGGGGAATTAGGGTATGTTAGATGCAATTCCCTCATTTCACTGCCACTGGTTTCTCCAGGGTATAAACCCACAAGTTGCGCAGTCTAGCCAAGGCTGCTTTCTTACTCAAGTATCAAACTAAGGCATATCACATTGACATAAAATATACCAGGTAAACCATAGATGTATTATATGATACAAACTGATATTCAGTGAGACAATACGGTCTTCAATATGTACATATTATACATACCAGTTCATGAGCTTTATGGTCAGCACATAACCTTCTCCATATTTAAGAAAGGATTCATACAGCTTTGGTTGAAGGGTCAATGAGGGGTAGATCAAAATCTATAGAAAAGAGAAGAATATAATGTTATGGATTTGCTTCTTACTATTTACATACTGTGCCAATGCCAGGTCCGAGGATGAATAGATCTTAATACCTGATATCAATGGGTTTGTTCCACTGTAGAATTCTTCTTTGCAGTCATTTATCACCACAAATATGTAATAATTAGTCTTGATCAGTTGCAACAAGAAATAGAGAATCGAAAGTAATTCAAACGCAACACTTGGCTTACGTAAGTTGAAAAATGAGTTACAGAAACTGAATATGCGATAAAAGAAAATCTACATTCAAGAACAAGTTTACACACCATAATGTGACAATGTACTATATGGTATAACTTACCTGATAGTCAATACCTTTCACCATGTGACTGACAGAAGCTGCTATATTCCCCCCAGCAGAATCACCGGCCACACCGATCTTGCAGTCCTGATTATTGGCTAAACTCTCTTTGTGGCTGATACACCATTGTACTACGGCTTGAGCATCCAGATAGCACGCTGGATATTTATGTTCAGGGGCCAGTCTGTACTCTACGTTCACAACCACGCAATCACACTCCCTACAGAAAGACACTGACTGCATGAGGTGTTGAACGATGTACTTGGCTTCTCCCCAAACGGAAAAAACTAAAACTGATTCCGAAGTAACTTCAACATGAAAGGGTAAAGATTGTGCCTTAGCCAAAAACCGTGTGGGCGAGTGGCTGTTAGAGAGCCAACTTCTGCTGGCGACGGTGAAACTGCTGTGCTCAGTTCAAATGGCATTGGTCAAGAAAGAAAGTTAGTTCACTGTAAACTATGAGGACTATACATCGCATAGTGTAATTTTTTTAAGGTTCATTGTGTCATCAAGGTAGAGAATTGCTGAATATACTTGCTGTGCAATCATTTCGCAGGTCCGGTTATGAGTGTTTCGGTTACCCCACACCCATCCTCCTCCATGGAAGAATATCATAACATTATCCCAGCTTGTTCTGCCAGCTGATCTCATCACTGTAATCGGTATGGTGTGATTCTGCACTCCATCCACCAACAGGTCCTCACTCAAACCATGGAAATCGTAATCACCGCGTAGCTTCATAGCACCAGCTTCTACCACTGCCCTGACCTCCTCCACCGTGAGATTATCTACATCTATTGGTCCAGCCACCTTCACCATTTCGAGAAAGCTCGCAGACTCTGGATGTAACTGCACCGATGACATTTTACTAGACATGCTTGTCACTACTGCACCGGCTAATAACTACTGAATGTAGCAGACCTTGTGATCAACTATCTGTTAATAGATAAGCTGTTTAAACAATGGGTGATTCACGTGATAAGGCTGTTGGAATACACAGAATTTTTATTTCTATATGATAACCACAATGAATCGTTTGATCTTCTTGTTTAAGGAGTTTAACAACACAAATCTACATGTATTTCAGAAACATATACTCCAACTACTGCTAACAGTATAACACCAGAGGCTTAATCAGCATCCAAACACTGGACCATAAGTAAAGTCTTCCTGTTCTTCAGGCTTCTTCACCCATTGTCCCATCATGGTTTTCTCCATAGCTTCATACAGGTTTTTCTTTGTGACCTGTGAATCAAACACGCACAAATACATACACAAGATTTCTAAAAAAAACATAACAGAATGGGTCAAATTGAATGCATTACCCAAATATTATGTATATGGCGTTATCTCAACCGATGAGAGAGTTACACCTTTATAAGTACGTACCTGATAGTCGAAGCAGGCATCCTTAGCATCACGGTAAGTGGACGGTATGGCAGTGCCTTCAACCTCTCTCACACACATACTCACCGACCTGAAATCACGTGTAAAATCAGTTTCAGGTTAGGTTGTCATGTTTTTGTTTCAATTATGGGATTGAATAAGGTGCATAGGTTTGATTTATTTCAACCATGTCATGAACATGGATGTAACCGTATATGGTGTGTTTTCGGACACAAGACCTTCCATTGATTGTTATCCAGCAGCTAACCTGATGCGTCACAAACCCAGAGTGCTGACTGAATACTGGCGATAATGTTTTTCTGCACGCTTGAATGTCTTGATTAGAAAACACTTTTGTGTAACTTGACACAAATATGCCGACTTCACGACATTTTTTCTGACAGCCAATGGACCATCAATTTTTATTTAGTAGCAAACGCAAATTTTCAGATCCGCCTTTTCTGTGTTGCGCGTAGGTTGCACGAATCTAAACAATCTCCCGAATCATGAAAGCGTCCAATATCATCCATGTAAGAAGAAATATACTATCTCGCAGACATTATTGCCTCAATTTTCATACCTGTAGAGTTCAAACAGTGCCCTTTTACAGACTAGAGATGGGTTGTGTGCTGGTGTTCTCCCTGTTACTGTATTAATGACTTCTGTGCAGTCATTTCTACTATGCCATATAATGCTACAAAATATGCAAAGGGCAATAAAAACGAAGTGAGTTTACTCTTCCCATCCACCGATCAGAAGAACATGACAAAACAGTTTATTGGTCGTCCATGGAGACTGTGAACTAAAATCAGTTTAGTCAACAGTGAACATGCCAATGTTTTGTGCTAGGTCAAGTACATAATTAGAGTACCCGTACAAGATTTGCCCATTGTTGGCCAGGCTATGTTTCGCCTTTTCTTGATCTAACTTACGCGTGGGTAGGTGACCGCATTGTATTTCTCACTGTCTGCACAACAGTACCAATGACCTCGGGACAATGTCCGTGAAACGGAGGCAGAATCTCCACCGGAAGGTTGGCTATGCGACCTGTCAACAAAATTTCTACTTGTTAGGGTTTAAAAAAACAAAAAACGCATACGATGAACAGCTTAAAGATGATGATTTTGTTAAGACACAGGGTGCTTTTGCTAATCAGTAATATAACAATCAGTAGTGAGTGTCTTTGACAGTCTTATTAGTGATTTAGCGATAAATACCGTAAATTCCCCTGAAGTTGTGCTCCGGATGGAAAAGAGAACCAAGGATATAGCTGGAGAAATACATCGGCTCCATAAACTGACTAAGCAGAGAACCTGGTGAACAAAAACACAAGTACAACTATATGACAGCCTGAATGGGTAAGGGAAATATTAATGACAAATACAGAAACCCCACGGAGGAGCACAATACAGGGTTACACCAGCTGTCAGTCCAGCAAAAAAGAAGAAATATAGGTTTTACCTTGAAAACCTAAAACAGACCACCTAGCGAGCTTGTCACTGCATGACATGGTCAGCAGTCTCTCACCAGCTACCACTCCATCCCATGTCTGGATACTGTTGATGTTCTGACTAGCCACAGGAATAGTGCCTGCAATTCAACACACAGTACTACCAGTTAGCGTCTATAGCACAAATGGTGACACCCAAAGGGGTGAAAGAAGCTTGTGCTTGCACAACGATCACATGCGCAATTGCACCATTACTGCCTTGGGTAGCACACATGTTTTGTGGAACCAGCAAACCCGGACTGCTTCATGGACTAGGATTACCGGTTTTCGCCATATAAGCAATAATCTTGAACAGTTTTTCCATTCCTCTTATTAGCTGCATATATTTTCCAATTAGATTTCTATTTAAAATATACATGCATGTTCATATATCTAATTTAATCTAATCTTATATAAACTAATCAAATCAAACCTTATTTAAGACAACACCAATTAAGAGTCATAGAGAGATCTTGACCTACCTTCACCGGATTCTATTTTGACTCGGAGTTGACCTCGGCTTTTGCGATCAGGA
>Ga0224501_10004049_pt1 | contig 11563 bp, 9 predicted proteins | sample SF_Oct11_sed_USG_4_FD_169105 | JGI IMG/M metagenome (GOLD analysis project Ga0224501, IMG submission 169105) | Sediment microbial communities from San Francisco Bay, California, United States - SF_Oct11_sed_USGS_8_1 | ecosystem: Environmental > Aquatic > Marine > Sediment | place: USA...
ATTATTTTAAAATTTTTCCGATTGTATTCTGCTCTTTTGGGTTTTAGAGCTTTAAGTCAAAGTGAATTGATTTAATTTAAAAAAGAAAAATTCTGTGACCTTTATAAATGATCGGTCTCTAAAAAATATATTTGTGATTCTATTTATCAGGGAGAAAATATAAATGAGTCAGGATTTAATTAAAGCAATAGAAAATGCCATTAAAGAAACGGAAGAATGGCCGACAAAAGGATGGAAACAGCTTTTCGGGATTCGTAAAACGGAAGTCAATTCCCTTGCTGATGCTGAAGCGCTTGACCGCACTTTTGTATATAAAATTGAAGCGGTTGCATACTGGACGAACGTAAAGAATGCTTCAGAAGAAGCTGCGGAATGGGGAAAAAAGGCACTGGAAGCTGCAAAAGCAGGAAATCTGAAAGATGCAGACGATAAGGCATATTATGCGCTTGTACTGGAAAAGCCTCTTCGCTCCAAGCCTGTAACCTGGGACAAAGTTTATTCAATGCTCAGGCAGAATGCAGCCTGATTTTGAATTTCTGTTTCAATGTTTAACTTAAAAAGAGATTCGGATTGTACTCAAAATTTACAATCCGAATCGCCTTTTAATCTGTCCAATTCCGCTGAATACCTCCGATATAAAGATCAAAAAATAAATCAATTTCTAAAGCTGAAAGATTCGCTGATGGTTCAGGTTCATGATCTGGCAAATCCAACCGATTCAGAAAAATCTGAAATTCGAACCCGATGCAGACATACAAATATGGCGCTCTACTCTACAGATAAGAGTGTTTCGCGAGAGGATATAGCAAAATTTGCCTCTCATTTCGGCCTGTTGACGCTTGATGCAAACCCCCTTTCTGATGATGACGGGATATCATCACTGCAGGTTTCTGATTCAGTACAGACCAGAGAATTTATTCCTTATACAAATAAGGCAATTCAATGGCATACGGACGGCTATTACAACGACATGGACCATATGGTTCGTTCTATCATTCTTCATTGTGCACGCCAGGCAGAAAGCGGAGGTGAGAATGAGTTTTTTGATCATGAAATTCTTTATATTTTACTGCGAGACCGAAATCCTGAACTGATCCGGGCTCTCATGGATACCGATGCCATGTCAATTCCGCCGGTATTCGATAAGGCCGATCAGGAACTGCGTCCAGAAAGAAACGGACCGGTTTTTTCTGTTTCAAAACACGGCTGTCTTCATATGAGATACACTGCCAGAACAAAAAGTATCGCATGGAAAAAATCAGATATGATCCATGAAGCACTGGAAACATTGACAGCTATCTTAAAATCAGATTCAGAATTTAAAATCAGGGCACAGCTATTTCCCGGTCAGGGTATAATTTGCAATAATGTCCTGCATAACCGGAATTCTTTTATTGACTCAGAAACGGCACAGAGACTCGTGTACAGAGCAAGATATTTTGAAAGAATATCTGACACATAAAAATTATTTTCAGAGTGTTTTAGGAGTTTGTTTTCAACTTTTTTGGATTTATATATATTATTTCTGGATCAGTTCTATGATGTTAAAAAATCATTTAATGAATGTAAGATTAAAGCCCTTCGGCATATTTTCATACTGATCCGCCAGGTCCCCCTATAATAAAACTGGTCGCCTCATATCAAATTGTTGGCTTTTTTTAATTAGGGTTTATCAGGAGATTTAAGTGAATTACGGATTTATAATAGATAATCGAAAATGCATCGGCTGCCATGCCTGTACCGTTGCCTGCAAAGCAGAACATGATGTTCCCATCGGAGTAAACCGCACCTGGGTTAAATACATTGAAAAGGGAACCTACCCCAATACCAGACGTATTTTTTCTGTTCTGCGCTGTAATCATTGTGATGATGCGCCATGCGTAAAAATCTGTCCCGTAGGCGCGCTTTTTAACCGGGAAGACGGAATCGTTGATTTTAACAACGAACGCTGCATCGGATGCAAATCCTGTATCCAGTCCTGTCCCTACGATGCAATCTATATCGATCCTGAAACTCAGACTGCAGCAAAATGCAATTACTGTGCGCACCGAGTTGATCTGGGACTTCGTCCTGCCTGTGTAAACATCTGTCCGGAGCAGGCAATTATTGCAGGCGACATGGAAGATCCGGAAAGCGAAATTTCCAGGCTTCTCAGTAGAGAACTGGTTCAGACACGAAAGGTTGATAAAGGAACTATACCAAAACTTTACTATATCAACGGCGATGTATCATCGCTGAATCCTCTTGCTGCCTATCCATCCAGCGATTATCAGCAGGTGTCTCAGGCAGCCGGAGTCGGGCACTTTGCTAGGTATGCAGAAAAAAGAATACACGAAACCGATCAGGAAGATTTATTAAAACAGCTTGCTGAAAATCCTGGTTCCTACACAGAAGAATCTCCCCAGAAATACGGAGTCTGTGTCCCCATGACCGGGAATCCAAATAAAAATCTTGCAAAAGCTTGGAGCATCGTTCGCGAAGAATCACGGCGTGTACATGATGCTCCTGTTAAAGGCGTTATCTGGGGCTGGGAAGTTCCCGCCTATCTTACAGCAAAAGCAGTAGGAAGCGGCGTTGTATTCACTGCAACATTTGCATCCCTGTTCGGTCTTGCTCACGTAAGTACAACAATCGGAAAAATTGCAAGCGGAATCGGTCTTCTGTTCCTTATGCTGACAACAGCATTCCTCGTCAAGGACCTGGACAGACCCATACGATTTCTTTATGTCCTGCTTCGTCCGCAGTTCAGTTCCTGGCTGACAAGGGGCGGCATGATTCTTCAGGCTTTTGGCGCAGTTCTGACCGTATATATTGCTGCACAGCATTTTGAATTCCACAGTATCATACGAATTGCCGAATGGGCGGCATTTATTCTCAGCGTACCGGTTGCTGTTTATACTGCATTTCTTCTGGCCCAGGCAAAAGGACGCGATTTCTGGCAGAGTCCCATCCTTCCAATCCACATGATTGCGCATATGATCATGGCTGGAGCGGCGACTTTTGGAGTTCTTATCAATTTTGTTGAAACCACATATGACTGGGAATCGTATATTAGAATCATGCTTCTCATTGGAATCGCATTCAATATGAACGTTCTTGTAGCAGAATTAACAATCGCTCATCCTACAGCAGAATCCAAATTGGTTGCAAAAATGATTTCCAGAGGAAGATTTTCTGTTCTATTTTATACCGGTTCAGTACTGATAGGGAATTTAATTCCTGTCGCATTGATTCTGACAGGAGAAAATATGCTTCTCCCCATTGCCGGGGCATTTTCCATTATTGGAATTTATGTAACAGAACATATCTGGATTAAAGGTCCTCAGCTGGTTCCTTTAAGGTAATGCATTTCCAGGGAGATAATTATGGGACCTCATCACAAACCGACTTTTATTGAAAAACTTTCAGAAAAATTAAAAATTATTCCAGACCTGCATTCAGATCCTGGAGCTGATCATATTGGAGTTCAATTTCAAAAAGCAGAACTGTCTGATTATCCTCCCCCGGATCGCTGGGATGACTGGAGTGAATATGATCCAAAAAGCTGGCCGCGAAAAAAGAAAAAAAATTACATGCTTGTTCCGACAACCTGCTTCAACTGCGAATCCGGCTGCGGACTTCTGGCCTATGTAGACAAAAACGATATGTCCATCAGAAAATTTGAGGGAAATCCTTATCATCCGGGAAGCCGGGGAAGGAACTGCGCCAAGGGCCCCGCAACAATCAACCAGATCAACGATACGGACCGGATTCTTTATCCTTTAAAAAGAAAAGGCGAAAGGGGTTCAGGCGAATGGGAAAGGATTTCCTGGGATCAGGCTCTTGACGAAATCTCAGCAAAAATCAGAAAAGCCCTTGAAGAAGAAAGGCGAAATGAAGTTGTCTACCATGTGGGCCGCCCCGGACATGAAGGCTACATGGAAAGAGTTCTTAAGGCATGGGGGGTGGACGGCCATAACAGCCATACCAATATCTGCTCTGCCAGCGCCCGTTTCGGTTATATTTTATGGCACGGGTATGACAGACCCTCGCCGGACCATGCCAACTCAGATTTTATGCTTGTCGTAAGCGCTCAGCTGGAATCAGGTCACTATTTCAATCCACATGCACAGAGAATTTTGGAGAGCATGATGAACGGATCAAAACTTGCCGTTATCGACCCCCGGCTTTCCAATACAGCCAGCATGGCGGATTACTGGATGCCTGCATATCCGGGCACAGAAGCAGCTCTTCTTCTCTCCATGGCAAAAGTCATTCTGGACGAAGGCCTTTACAACAGAGAATACATGGAGACATGGGTAAACTGGCAGGAATACCTGGAAAAGGAAGAACCCGGTAAGGAAATTACTTTTGAAAACTTCATCCTTTCACTTCGCGAAAAATATGCAGAATACACTCCAAAATTCGGTTCCCGTGAAAGCGGCGTTTCAGAAGAAATGATTATCGACATTGCCCGTCAGATCGGAAAAGCAGGCTCCCGTTTCGCATCGCATATATGGAGAGCTTCTGCAATGGGGAATCTTGGCGGATGGCAGTCAGTACGCGCCCTTCACTTCCTAAACGTTCTTGTGGGAAGCGTGGGAACAAAAGGAGGCACCTCGCCCAGTGCATGGAATAAATTCAAACCTAAATTTTTTGACAATCCTCCTGCTCATAAATTCTGGAACGAACTGCATTTTCCAAAAGAATATCCACTAAGCCATTATGAATTGAGCTTTCTTCTCCCGCATTTTTTAAAAGAAGGAAGAGGAAAAATCGACGTATACTTTACTCGTGTCTTTAACCCTGTATGGACCTATCCGGACGGATTTACCTGGATTGAAGCTTTAACCGATGAAAACATGATCGGAACTCATATTGCCATGACGCCGACCTGGAATGAAACCGCATACTATGCAGATTACGTCCTTCCCATGGGACATTCGTCAGAGCGGCATGATATCGTAAGTTATGAAACTCATTCCGGAATATGGATTGCATTCCGTCAGCCAGTTCTGCGAGAAGCCATGCGGAAAATGGGTAAAGAAGTCGAATTCACATACCAGGCCAATCCAGGCGAAGTATGGGAAGAAGATGAGTTCTGGATTGAGCTTTCCTGGAGAATTGATCCCGATGAAAAGCTGGGAATCCGCAAACACTTTAAATCTCCCTACAGAGAGGGGGAAAAAATTAATATTGAAGAATACTACCGCTACATTTTTGAAAATACGGAAGGACTTCCCGCAGCTGCGGAAAAAGAGGGACTCACGCCTCTGGAATACATGAAAAAATACGGCGCTTTTGAAGTGGAAAGAAATTCATATAACAAACACTTAAAAGAAGTAAACAGCGACGGTGTAAGCATCGATGAAAAAACCGGAATCGCTACAAAAGACGGAAAGGTCGTAGGCATCAAGCTCGGAGACAAAATTGTAGATGGATACCATTCGCCCAGCCGCAAACAGGAAATTTTTTCTCAGATGCTTGTGGATTGGAAATGGCCTGAATACAGAATTCCGGGATATATTAAAAGCCATATCCATCAGGATAACATTGATTTTGACAACGGCGAATTTCCACTTGTTCCAACATTCCGCCTGCCCAATTTAATCCATACGAGATCTGGAAATTCCAAATGGCTCGTTGAAATCGCTCATAAAAATCCTGTATGGATGAATACAGTCGATGCAGAAAGACTGGGCTTAAAAACAGGCGAATTGGTCCGTGTAAATACAGAAATCGGTTTTTTTGTAAGCCGTGTATGGGTAACCGAAGCTCTCCGTCCGAAAGTCGTGGTTTGCTCGCATCACATAGGAAGGTGGCGCAGAACAAACGATGCTGTGGGAAACCGGTGGGCCACAAATCTGGTTGATATTAAAAAAGAAGACGGGAAATGGAAAATGCGCGTACTGGACGGAATCCGTCCCTACAAATCAGGCGATAGCGATTCATCGCGGATATACTGGAGCGACGGCGGCGTTCATCAGAACATCACACACGCTGTCCATCCCGAACCTCTCAGCGGAGCGCATTGCTGGCATCAGAAGGTTCGCATTGAAAAGGCTCATGAAGGAGACCGCTACGGAGATATTTCTGTTGATACAAATAAATCCATGGAAGTTTACCGCAAGTGGATTGACATGACCAGACCGGCGCCCGGCCCCGATGGACTGCGGCGCCCTCTGCATCTCAACAGACCACTTCGGCCGGTTGATGAAGCGTTTTATATTGAACCGTAACTCATTATCAGAATCCCATGTATTTAAGCAAAAAAATAAAAAATATAATTTCATGGACAGCACAGATTATCGCTGCTTCCATTCTGCTGCAGACGATTTATTTCAAGTTTACCTCAAGCGAAGAATCGATATTTATTTTCAACGCACTTGGAGTTGAGCCCTGGGGAAGAATCGGAGCAGGTGCGGTGGAACTGACTGCTTCACTGATGCTTTTAACACCTAGACTTGCCTGGATGGGGGCATTTATCAGCACAATTACTATGATTACAGCAATCATTTCCCATTTAGCGGTTCTGGGAATTGAAGTCATGGGAGACGGTGGACTTCTGTTTACACTTGCTCTCATTGTTTTTATATCATCTCTGATCGTACTCGCACTGCGAAAAAAACCGCTGAAAGAGCTGATGTCAGAGATGTAAAACGGAAAGAATTTCTAAAAGACAATTGGCTTAAAGAAATTTCTTTAAGAATAAATCTGTTGCTTCAAGAAGTTTTTCAATTTCTTCTTTTTTTCCGATTGTAATCCTTACATGATTTTGAGTAGACGTCTCCGAAAAATAACGAATTAAAATCTTTTTTTCTTTTAGAAATGTATAATATTTTTCAGCAGCATTTCCCTCATGCCTTGAAAGGCCTGGTGGAGAAACAAAAATAAAATTGGCCAGACTTTCAGAAAAATCAAATCCTCTCTTGCGCAATTCGCTGGATAGAAACTTCCGGGTCTGCATGATTGTTTCAAATCTTTTCTGATATTCTTCCTCATCTTCCAGAGCAGCCAGAGCGGAAATCTGCGAAAGCCTGGACAGATTATAGGAATCCCTCGCTTTATCCATTTCAAAAATCAAATCTTCATGAGCAACAATATATCCGATTCGCTGGCCGGCAAGACTGTGTGATTTACTGAAAGTTCCGCATGCCATAAGACGAGGATAGTCATCTGTACCTGCGTCAGGCATCAGGCTTTTTCCTCCGAAAGAAATATAAGCTTCATCCACAAGCGTAAGCACAGGATTTGATTTTACAAAAGATAATACATGGTTCGGTTCTTCAAAATTCCCGGTAGGAGCGTTGGGATTGGCGAAGATAACCATTTTATTTTTGGAATGACGGTTCAGTTCTTCCAATATTCCGGGAAAATTAATCTTCCATTCTTTTTTTAAGGGAACCTTGAAACAGGGTACGTTCTGAATTCCGGCAAGGACTGGATACAGGCTGTAGGTGGGCCAGGGGATGATAAATCCTGCTTCGTGATTGAGAAATGTGCGGAAGAGAATTGTTAAAACATCATCTGAGCCGTTTCCGATGATTACGTTTTTTTCAGATCGGCCGAATCTCGACGCAATTGCTTTTCTCAGTTCATACGATGCAGGGTCTGGATAGAGCTGAAGCCGGTTTCTGCTGATCTCATTACTGAGAGCTTCCTTTACTTTTCTGGATGGCGGAAAGGGATTTTCATTTGTATTTAATTTAATGATTTCAGGATCATTGATCTGCTCACCCGGAGTGTAGCCTTCCATTTCACGAATATTTTTTAGAACAAAATCTTTCAAGCTTCCAGACATAGGCCCAATTACAGTTCAGTTCAGGATTTGAACAGCAAAATACAAAATGTCCGTTGAAAATTTGCAAACAAAAATTTTTATTTTAAACCTTCCAAAAGCTTTCTGGCAGATCGCCTGTAGCTGTCGTCCTTCAGATGCTGTACTGCATATTGGAGATCCTTTTTCGCCATCTTATTATTTTTATAAAATTTATATGCCATGCCTCTATAAAACCGTGCAAAAACATAATCTTCATCCTCTGATTGTTTTACGGCTATATAAGCATTCCATTGAGAAATCGAAAGAGAATATTCTTCCATCTCCATGGAACTGACGGCTGCATTGTAAAGAGAATCCATTTTAATCTGAAGATGCTCATTTATAGAAGAATTCCAGGCATTTAGAAAATAATGCCTGGCCCTTTTGTGATTTCCAACATCTGAATAATAAACACCGGCTCTGTAATTTTCCAGAACTCCTTTTGGTTTTTCTGAAAGTTTTTTTAAGAGAGATGATTCAAGCTTTGCATTTTTTAAAACCCGATCCATAATCCGGGAAAGGCGGTGTGGGTCAATATAGCCTGATATCTGATCAAGAACATAGCCGTTATGATCCAGAAAAAGGATGACAGGCGTTCCACTTACGGAATATTTTTGAATCACATCAGGCTGCTTTTCAATATTGATACTGACTGTAATATAATTTTTTGCTGCATGTTTAAATTCTTTGGATGTATAGACACGGTCATGAAGCTTTTCGCAGTAGGGACACCATGAAGTGTACAGATCCAGAAAAATTGGTTTTGATTCTTTTAATGAAACCGCTTTTGCTTCGTCAAGATCGGAAATCCACCCTTTCGGCGCGTCCACTGCAAAAAGTGCATTGGAGAAAGAATAAGAAAAAAACAACAAAAGAGAAAGACCCCCTTTCATTCAAGCCTCCCTGACAGCATCGCCCCTGTTCCTGGCGATTCTGTAATTCAGAATTTCTGTATAGGCAGAATTAATCAATCTTGCTTTTTCATCTCCATCCGGATTAATATCCGGATGATACTTTTTAACAAGCTCACGGTAGCGATTTTTTATTTCTGATTCATCTGGCATCCTGTTCCCCGCAAACTCAAGAATCCTCAGGGAATCCATAATTTCCCTGCTTACAACAGATTTCACTCCGGAATCCGGGGAAATAAAGTTCCAGACGACAGCTTTTTCTTTTAAACAACTCTTAAGACCTGCAAGCAAATCTTCATATTTTAAATAACCGTATGCAAATTGTTTCACAATAAAATTATTTAAGATGCCTCTGCTGACAGGATGACTTTCACAGGAAATTCTTTCAAGATACAGACTAATCGAAAAATCGATTAATTCGCGTAAATCAAATACAGAATCACAGTAAAAAGAAAGTCCGTCGGAAATTTCACTGCATCCGGAAAGAGATGTTTCAAGAAGCTCTCTGTCAATCATATGATTTTGAAAGCGGGTCATTGTTACACTGCAGAAAAGTTCCTGAAATTCTGCTAGCTGTTCTCCTCTGAACAGATAACCGGCATCAGAAAAAGCATCAAGAACCCCTGGAATACCGCATTCAGATAAAAAGTGAACCAGAAGGTCTGCATTTGCCTGTGAAAAATGATCCGCTTCCGGCTCATTGGATGCATATAAAAAACGGAAATAATCTTCTTTTGCAATCTTAAAATGATCCAGAACATATTCTGCAGAAATTTTCCACTCTTCGCCCACTGTTACTGATTTCACCTCTTTAACAAATTCACGAAGAGGTTTACGACCTTTTTTTCCTGCATTGATTTTAATCATAACATTCAGCACGCGAGAAATTTAATATTGAATCATAAAGTCAAAGGAAGCATCTTTTTCACTCTTAGTGAATACAAATTCCTCAATGGCTTCATGAAGCGTATCCAGATTAATTTTATGAAGTGCAGAAACTGCAATTGCATTTGCGTATTTCCCTGACAGGTGATTCCTTTCCTCTTCGGATAATGCTTCGCACTTGTTGAACACTTTAATTACAGGAATTTCAGAAAGACCCATGTCATTGAGGATGGCTTCTACGGCTCTGATTTTGACGTCTTTTTCTCTGTCCACAGCATCAATACAGAGGAGAAGAAGACTTGATTCTGCAAGTTCTTCAAGAGTCGCCTCAAAGGCCCTTTTTAGCTCAGGAGGAAGATCGTGTATAAATCCGACTGTATCAGAAATAATAATTTCTTTTTCTTCAGGGAAGCGGAGTCTTCGCGTTGTTGGATCCAGCGTTGCAAAAAGCCGATTCTCAGCAATCACTTCAGAATTGGTCATGGCATTGAGTAGAGTTGATTTTCCAGCATTGGTATAACCGACGATCGAAACAACTGGAATGTTATTTTTATCTCTTCGGATTCGATTCAGTCCGCGTCGGTGCTTCAGGCTTTTCAGTTCCTTTTCAAGTCTTGAAATTTTTTCTTCAACACGCCTCCTGCCGATTTCCAGTTTTGTTTCCCCCGGTCCTCTTCCGCCGATTCCGCCGGTAAGCCGCGACATATTATCATCTTTTTCGCTCAGCCTTCCTTTTAGATAACGAAGCTGCGCAAGCTCCACCTGAAGTTTTCCGTCCCTGCTCTTCGCATTTCTTGCAAAGATGTCAAGGATCAGCTGAGTCCTGTCTATGATTTTTAAATCACATATTTTTGAAAGGCGGGTTGCCTGTGCTGGCGTCAGTTCATGGTCAAAGATCAGAATTTCAACATTTTCCTGTACCGCTTTAATTGAGATTTCTCTGGCCTTGCCCGAGCCGATCACAGTACCGGGATCAACATGAGATTTTTTTTGAATAAAAATATCTGCAACTTCAAGCCCTGCTGTGATACAGAGTTCGTTCAGCTCCTGGATTGCATCGTCGGGATCTCTCCTGGCTCTCATTTCAGGGGTATAAACACCCACAAGAATTGCGCCGGGTTTGATCCTGGCCGATTTTACCCTTGCTTCTTCTCTTTCAAAAAGATTTTCCAGATGAGAAATTGTCAAAGAAAAACCTTCAGGAAGCTTGCCTGGAGAAACAGGATCTTCAAGAAGATACCCGGGATTCCGGCCCGGAAGAACATGAGCAGAATAAAACTGAGCGGGGAAGCCTGCGTCATCAATGGTAACGGCAGTAATATAATCCAGCCTCAGAAGCGTAAGGTCAGCAAGATCCTCTTCAGATAATGGTTCTCGATGAAGATGACTGTGCACCAGTCTGAGTCCTCGCAGACGAACGCTTCGATTGCGCGGCATTTCAGGGATAAAAATCCGATGGGCGTCACCTACAATTACATTGCGCACATGACCCTGGCGGTCGATCAGAATGCCGATCTGACGGCCCAGTTCTTTTGAAAGAGAACAAATCTCCCTGGCCAGATCCTGACTGATGATTAGATCGTCCCGAATCCTTCTATCGGCAAGCCTGCGCAGGCGCTTTTCCTGGTTTGCCTTCAGATTATGATAATTTCCGCTGAGTTTTCCTATACCTGCAAAGACATATAATACCGGAAAAAAAGCCACACTTTTAAAAATAAATTTGGGCGGAATCTTCTATTTTGATCGCATTTCAAACAAATAATTTCTGCAGGGAAATGATGAATTTTCCCGATAATTTAATAAAACAACCCAAAACTTTTCAAAAATGCAGAACCTGGATTTTTCAAACCGTATACAGAAAAAATATCTTTCAGAAGATGTAGATGCCGTACCTGTGGCTAATTCTTCTGGCAAAAGCATCAACCCGCGGTTTGGCATTGTTTTTGCCGCTGCAGCAATTTTCAGCATA